>MDTG01425620.1_pt1 | contig 176846 bp, 186 predicted proteins | sample 811421 | NCBI WGS metagenome assembly MDTG01 (sample SAMN05326645, study PRJNA326480) | marine metagenome | isolation source: seawater | place: Pacific Ocean: South East | collected 2011 | reverse complement strand
GGTCGTTCCGAAAGCCGAGGCCGTCAGCGTCGGTGTCTCGTCCTGTATCCCTGTTGCGCCGTCCGCCGGATACGTGATCGAGGGCGTGTTGACGAAGGGCGCGGAATACGCGAACCTGTCCTTGGGTTCGAGAACCTTCATTTCCCACCCCCACGCACCGTCCACATATTCAAAGATCACCCGTGCGCCCGGGACGGTGACAATCTGGTTTTCAGATCGCCCGTTGATCCGACCGGGGATGGTGACAGGATCGCCCACACCCCATGAGCGGATCGGATCGTGCAGCTCGAAGCGATCCCCCTGAACGGGCGAAGCCGGAAGCCCGGACAGTGTGACGCCGCCCTGAACCGGATAGGCCTTGCCTGCCGCTGGCGTGAACGCGCTTGTCTGGATCGCTGCGACCGTGACGCCGCCGCCTCCGCCTGTTGCATCCTGCGGCACATACGCGCCTGCCGTGTCGTTCCAGGTCAGCACCTGTCCGTCAGTCGCGCCATCCTGTTCAAGGTCCGCCAGCGGGATATCTGTCCCGCTCATGCGTGCGCCCGCCGCCGCGACATTGGCCGCATCGGTTACGTCCGCGCCATCCTCGACATTGATATGCGCAAGCAGGGCGGCCTTATTCACGCCAAGCTCAATCGTTCCGTTCGTGGTGATGAGTGATCCGCTATCAATCTCGATGCCGTCAAAGCCGGAGACGGCCACACTGGTGACGGTTCCAGCGCCGGTTCCGTCCGCGCCCTTGGCCGCCAGCTTGGCCCATGTTGCGCCCTCGGTCGGCGTCGTGCCCGTGGAGCCCTGAAGCGCCAGCCATGTCTCGCCCTGATAGGTGACGATATCGTCAGCGGCGTAGGTTGTTCCCCCACCCCATGCGCCTTGAAAGTCGTCTGCAAGCGCGCCTTGGGGGCCAACGAGAGATTCCAACCATTCCGATTGCGTACCGGTAAAGCCCTCATCAACCGCGACTTCATAAGCGCTTGGGCCTCCGTCACCCTTATCGCCCTTGGGGATGGTGAAATTGAAAACAGCAGCGGCGGATGAACCGCTGTTGGTGACGCTCACACTGGAACCCGCCGCGCCAGTCGTGACGGTCCCAATGCTGATGGTGGCGGCGGCGCCGGAGACAAGACCAAAATCCAGAATTGCAGCAGCGGAAGTGCCGCTATTGGTTACGGTCGGGGTGGAGCCAGGCGAGAGCGCTGTAACGTCACCCACACTCACCGTTGCGGCCGCGCCCGCCGGTATCCCGAAATCAAGCACGGCATCTGTGGACGTGCCCGAGTTGGTCACCGTGGCGCTTTCGCCCGGCGCAAGCGTCGTCACAGTGCCTACCGATAGCTCGCCAGTGTCGCCCTTTGGCCCGACCAGAGACACGCCTGCAGGCCATGCGCCGGACGCTTTCGGGCCATAGAAGACTTTCGCGGCGGTGTCGTAATAAAAATCCCCGTCAGAACCCACACCCGCGCCGGGTGCGCCAGTCCCTGAAAGGATGGTGCGGCCATCCGCGCCATCCTCACCGCCCAGCGTGAGAATGGAGCTGCCCCATGCCCCGCCCGACTTGGGGCCATACAGCTCGCCATTGGTATTATCGAGCGCGAATTCTCCATCCGAGCCGACTGAATCAGACGGCGCGCCATCTGTGACGATGAAGCCCCCGATGGAGAGCAGAAAGCCCGCGATCTGTTCGGCATAGGCCGTGGGCAGGGTGTACCAGGCGTTGAAAATGGCGAGCAGCGAAGTCGTCGCCTCCGCCTCGGTCACCGCGCCATTGGCGAGATCATCGAAGACAGCAGCAATCGCCGCCGCTGCCGCGGCGTTATCAAGGTTGGCCATGGTCTTGATCCTTAGTCAGAGCCGGTGCGAGTGAGATCGCCCGTCACGTCCGCCACCACGACGCGGCTTTCGGTGTTGCCGGTCACGCGCGCCTGAAAGACAGCAGAGACGTTCCCGCCATAGGGCATGGCGGCGGGCGCAGAGATCACCCGATTGATGATGCCGGCAGGGCCTTCCGTGCCCGAGGCGAGCGTGAAGTCGGTCTCGCCGCTGGCGCTCAACACGATGCGCCAGTCCACCGTGATCTCCCCCAGCGGGTCTTCAACATCAACAACCGTGGGGCGGGCGTTGAACTGCCCGGCGAAACGGATCACGCCTTCGCCCGGCGCGCCCGAGAGCGTGCCCGTGGCGAGTGTCTGATAGGTGGCGGCAAGGCTGGTGGTGGAGCCGGTGAGCACGATCGCGTCGGTCCGGATCGAAGGCGGCAGACCCGCCACCTGGATCCCGCCCGCGGCGCTGTCAAACACCAGCACGCCCGCATCCGTGCGCAACTGCAGACGCCCGGTGTCCATGTCGAGCTGGAAGGTCTTCACCGTACCGGCGGCGTTGAGCGAATAGACCTCCGAGCCGTCCATATCGATGACAAAGCGCGGCGAGGCGAAGGCCGGGCCGAACTTGATCTGGCCTGCAGCGAAGCGAATGTCCGAAGACGGATTGCCGTCAGACTGGCGTGCGCTGAACTGCACCCCGGCGAACGCTGTCCCGGCCTGAACCGCGATCAGGCGCGTGGCCAGAAGCTCATCCACAGACGCAGAGACCGCCGTCAGGTCCGTGGCGATGGCGCCCACCTCGCCATCCAGCGTGTTCACGTCCGCTTCCAGCAAGGTCAGGGCGGTGGACGTCGCATCCTGATCATCGGCCAGCGTGTTGAACTGCAGCGTCAGGCTGGCGAGTGAGTCCCCCACCGCACTGAATTGCGTGGTCGTGGACGCGGTGAAAGCCGTCAGATCATCCGCCACCGTGGTGACGCTCGTCTGCACCCCGGCGATGGAATCGTTGAGTGCGCTGATCTGCGTGGTGCGGGTGTTCGTTTCCGCCACCAGATCGGACGCCAGCGTGGTGACTTCATCCTCTACCAGCGCGAGGGCGTCATCCACCGCGCTGATCTGCAGCGTCAGGCTCGATTGAACGGCCTCGGTGGCGGTGATCCGCTCGGTGCGTTCCTGCACAAACAGGTTGACTGCCTTGCGCTCGACGCCCCGGCGCTGATTGGCCTCTTCGATCAGGGACCGGATTGTCGCCTGGGCGGCTGATTTGCCCGTCGCGATCACCTCGTCAGCCAGAGCGGCCAAACGTTCATAGGTGTAATCGCCAATGCGCAAGGCATCCGTCGCGGTCATCCCGCCCGTGGTGATCGTGCCCAGAATGCGGCGGTCACCGATCACGCCGAACTGAGACACATACTTCACTGCCACCTGATAGGCGGTCTCGGGCTCAAGCCCGGTCAGCACCACGCCTTCGGTTACGATGTCGTACTGGCCGAACACGCGCCAGCCCGCATCATCATCCGCCCACGCGGCGTCCGTCGCAGGATCAATCGCGGTGCGGTATTCGACAATGATGGCCTTGGCGTTGTCCTGATCGGCCGAACCGGTCACCACGATCGTGGGCTGCTGTCCATTGCCCGCGCTGGCGCTCCACACATCGATTGCGGGCGGCGGCACGTCATAGATGTCGGGAACCGTCAGCGTGGCCGGAACCGGCGCGGTGTTCGTGCGCCCAAGGGCGAAGTCATGCTTGCCCGCGCTCTCGGAGATGAAGCTCACGCGGACGATATTCGTCATCGGGTCGAACGAGCGGGTCAGGCATTTCAGCTCGACACCATCCAGAAGGAAGCCCGGCTCGGTGATGGTGAACACATCGCCCGGCTCGATCTGCATCGCCCAGGGCTTGAGCGGCACGGTCCCGCTGAACGGCTCCCGGCTGTCAAGGATCGCATAGGCGGCCAGCTCTGCGATCTGGTCCCGGTTCGACCCATCCGCATGCAGCGCCACATAGGGATAAGTCAGATCGCGATCGATCACGCCGCCATCGGCGGTGACATAGGCCGCAACGCTGATCTCATCCTGCGGAACGTCCTCCCAGTTATGGGATTCCATCCGGCAGGTGGGCACCAGCGTGTTGATCTTCTCGAGCCGGTCCGCGTTCGTGGCGATCTCGAACGGGCCTGCAGTGTCTTCAACCGACAGGGTGACGACGCTCGATTTCGGCGCCGAGACGATGCAGCTAATCTTGCCCGCAAAGCGCGCATACCGCGCCCCGCCCGCCTGCATCAGACCCAGAAGAACCTGATGCCGGTCATCGAGCGAAGACGGATAGGCCGAAGCCGTCCAGCCGTTCGCATCGCACACATTCGCCCATTCCATGAAGGCGGGCAGATGCACGCCGGCCGATCCCGCCCCGATGCCGCCCACCAGCCGGGAGCCCTCGTAAAGCCCCATGGCCCAATTCAGCGCCAGAAGCGCCGCATTGTCCGAATAGGCGTAGGTGCTCGGCGTGCCCCAGCGGTGCGAGCCCGATCCGCCCGGAACCGTGGAATCAAGGCGCGGGTCATAGAGCTTGATCCCCTTCAGCGTCAGCCGCGTGCGCGGCTCGCCCGAGGGGTAGGATTTGAACTTGCTGTCCTGATACAGGGTCAGCTGGCAAGACGCGCGATAGGGCAAGGCCTTTGACGCATTCCACCCCTCATAGCCGGGCGTAGCGGCGTCCAGCCCGGTCTGCGCCAATGCCGTATCACTCGATGCGCCCAGCTTGGTCTGCAGCCACATCTTGTCCGCATAGGGGCCGGTGCTCGCTGCGCCATTGGCGCCAAAGCTCACCGCCACATCGTCAGCATAAAAGCCCTCGATCTGCTGGATCGGACCGCAGCCAGAACACACCGTCCAGATCGACTGATACCGGTTGTCCGCGCCCCATTCATCGCGATGCACGATGCGCCCGGCGGCCGCCACGCGACCCAGCGCGAAGGGAACCCCCGCCGTGGGGTCAGCGCGCCACTCGAGGGGGGAGCCTTCAAACCCCGTATCGGGCTGAAGGAGTGCAGTTGCAGCCATCTGCCCGGCAGACAGCACACTCATCACTGTTAGGGTCTGGCCAATGGTGGCGCCGCCGCCTGCGACCGCCACGAAGGAGCCCGCCACATACGCACCTACACCCTTGGCCGCCGTGATGATCGCGCCGACAGCCCAGCTTACAGGATCAGCCATGCGGAACTCCCATGCAGAAAAGCCCCGCGCGTGGGCGGGGTGAGCAGAAAGACTCGACTTTCAGAAGAAAGGCGCCGTAGCGTTCCCCCATCACGGGAGGACGTTATGAGCGACTGGAAAGAATTTCGCCTTCAACTCGACTTCGGCGGCAACTCGGCAAAGATCACATGGATCAAAGAGGGCGGGAAACTGCTGTCTGGGAAACCGATGGTCTCCATCACGAACTTGCCGTTTGACCAGCCTGGGGAGCAGTCGGAGTCTGAGAGCCAGCAAGCTGCTCGCGAAGCAGCGAAAGCTCATCTTCAAGAGTTGATTGATCAGCTGTGAGCTGCGCGCACCGTGCGTCCAGACAATCAACGCTACGCATCAGGGACGAGACCTGAGCTTGAAGCTTGGCGATGCGGGCTTCATGAAGGCGGCGATCATAGACCTGTTCGCCCTTGGCAGTCTGGCTCATGAGTTATCCTTTCCGGGTTTCAGGCGTGCGCCAGCACGCGAGAGTCAATTCAAGATTGGGAACGAGCACCGCGAAGGCGCCCTGACCATCAAGGCCGATCACCCGGCGCGCGGCGGCGGTGTGGACCACCATCAGGGACGCCTTGAACGCATCACCCTCCGGCGTCGGCAGGGCGATCAGATCGCCCGGCATGGCCATGGCCGGAGCAATCTTCACCAGCCCCAGTGCGTCCACCGCCTCACACAGGCTCGACAGGCCCTGTTCGCGGAACCGGCGCAGGGCGGTCTGCTCGCTCGAATACCGCACGCCCTTCAGAAGCGGCACGGGGTGGCCTTGCTTGCGCAGGGCCAGCGCGCACAGCTTCACACAATCGGTCCGGCCCCAGTTGAGCGGCTGCCCCACAAAGCGCTTCACGCACGCGCTCACCGCCTGCTGACGGGCCAGCAGGGCGCTCTTGTGTTTCACGGTCATGAGGGTCAGCCGATCCTGTTGCCCGGGCCGCCGCCGACTTCATTGCCGCCGCCGGTATATCCGCCGCCGCCGGTGCCGTAGCGGATCGCGCCGCGCGGCTGTTCGGCGCGCCAGTAGATCTTGCGCGTCACGCTGGACATCAGCGGCTTGAGGGCGGGCGTCTCCGCCAGCCGCACCCCGCGCGGGGTCAGCTGGAATTGCTCGAACGTGTAGGAAGTCAGAACCACGGAGCGGCGCCCCGTCGATACCGCCAGAGACGCTACATTCAGAAGGCCCGTGGTCAGGGTGTCAGGCGTGCCGATCACGGCGCCGGTGTTCGGGTTGATCTGCCCCCAATAGAGCACCCAGGGCGAACCCTGCGCAGCCGGGTCCGTCAGCGCTGCAACGCCGTCATCGGTATAGGGCTCAAACGTCAGATCGGGCGCGATGGCTTCAGACACCTGCCCCTCTTCGATATTGGCCACCGAAGACAGAACACCCAGATCGTCATGCTCGGGCAGATAGGTCTGCCCGCCGAACACCACCGTGCCGCCCGAGGTCAGCCGCACCGTCTCATCGGGCAAGGTCAGCTCGAGCGCGATGAAGGCGTGAGGGTTGTCGGCCTGCCAGGCGGCAATTACAAGAGTGTCCATGAAAAATCACTCGCCATGCATGTACGAAATAAAGGGCCTGCCTTGGGAAGCGGCGCCGGGGTGGCTATTAAAAGCAGTGCGCGAAGCGAATGGCGGCAAGCCGCCCAGAGGTTTTTATGTGGACCCGCTTTACAAAGGGACTGGATTGCGCGTCCTGATCGACGGCGAAGCCCACATCATCAGCCACGCTCCCGCAGGGTGAAGGTGCGCGGCAGGGACAGGGCCGCCTCGCCAAATTCCAGCCCGCTATCGCTGGTCACAAGACCTTCGAGCTTGGGGCTCGCGATCTCGACCACATCATTGTCCGATGGCGAAACCCGCAGCGGAATGCGCAGATCAATCGCCGCGGTACCGGAACCGCTCGCCGTCACCGCCGAGGCGATGGGATAGGTATAGCGGCGGCCTGTGCTGGCAATGTGGGTGACATAGGCACCCTTGGGGATGACATAGCCCGCCGTCACGCCGTCGACATTAAGCGTGCGGCCGAGCTGGCCTGCACCGGCCACACGGGGCGCGCCCTCATTCGCCGCAACCAGATCGCCCTGATCGATCGGCCAGATCAGCGTGTCGAAAGGCTCTTCAAGATCAGACCAGGCCAGCGCATCCGAACGGGTCATCGGGACCAGAAGCACCCGCGCCTCAAGGTGCTGACCGGTGCGCGTGATATGGTTCATATTGGTCTCAAAGCTGGACATGGCCCGCGCGGCGCGCGGCGTGACCGTGATCGACCAGTTGCGGACCTGCCCTGACGGCAACAGCAATCCCATGGCTTACCTCAAACGCTTGCGTGCGCGGGCGGTCTGCCCGGCCATGTCGGCCCGAGATTGCTGGACGGCGCCTTGCGCAGCCTGCACGGCCACCGGCGCGGCGGCTTCCTGAACGGCGGTCTCGAACAGAGGGGACTTGTCCACCTGAACCACGACAACGCGCTCGCGGATGATCTCGCGGCCCATATCGCTGGCGGGGATCACTTCGCCGGGAACCGAAGGGGTAAAGAACTCGCGGCCATTCTCCTGCCACTGATACGCCATGCCGGGACGGGCCGGGCCGCCCGCCGCGCGCTTGCCGCCAAAGCCGAAAACGCCCAGCACGGAACCCAGAAAACCCCCGCCCTTGGAGCCGCCCAAACCATCAAACAGAGAACCACCTAGCGCTTGGAAAGCGTCATACAGACCCTGATACGAAGCCTGACGCAGGCGCTCGATCAGGAACTCTTCAAGATCGCCGTCAAATGCCGCCTTGGCGCCGCCCGCGAACACCGCCGCGAATTCATCCATGAACGCGCCGCGATCTTCACCCAGCTGATCCTTGTAAGCCTGAGCCTGAAGACGGCCCAGCTCTTCAGCCGTGCGTTTTTCCTCTGACAACGCGGCCGCCTTGGCCTCCGCCTCGATCCTTGCGAGTTCGCGCGCCGTGTTGGTCTTGCTCGGATCGTCCATGCCGGTGGCGGTGGCGGAGAGGCGATTGGCTGGCGACTTCGAGCCATCTCCGGCCCCAGCGCCCAGACGAACGCGCACAGGGTCAACCGGGCCCACCTCCGTCAGCGACAAGATTGCTTCGCGGACCTCGAGGCGCTTCGCCAGAAGCGCGGCCTGAAGCGCCTCGGCGTATTGTGTACCGAAGTTCTCGCCCCGCTCGATGCTATCCCGGATCTCTTCGACCCGGTCAGCGCCCAGAATGCGGCGCGCCTGGGCGTCAATAACACTTACGCCAGCGCCACGGAACGCCAGCCTTGCGACTTCAGATTCAGCCGCCGCTATGCGCTCCATTTGTTCAGCCAGAGCGGTAGCGTCCCCCACCGCAGGACTTAGACCGGAACGCATGGCTTGAAGGTCATCGGCCACATATCGCAGCACGCGCGCAATTCCTGCCGTCACGCCTAATTCGTCATTGAGGTCGCTCACGGCGGCGGCTAGCTCATTACCCAGCGCCGTGGCCGCCCGGCCAACCGTCTCTGGCATCTCATCCAGCTCTGACCGCAGAGTGGACAATTCCGCTAGGAGCGACCGTGAGACCACATCAGCGGTCAAGCCGCCCTGCTCTGCGAGCTCGCGAAGCTCACCCGTCGTGAGACCAGTCTGATTCTGTAGCGCCAGCATGATGCGCTGGCCTTGCTCCATGACTGAGCGCAACTCTTCACCGCGAAGCTCGCCAGAGGCAAAGGCTTGGGACAGCTGCAAGGTAGCGTTACGCGCTTCCTCTGCGGAGGCCCCGGAGACAATGAAGGCAGAGGCGACGGCTTCTGACAGATCCAGCATCTGCTGAGTGGATAGGTTCAGGGCGTCCTGTGCTGGCGCGATGCGAGCATAGGTCTCAGCCAGCCCGTCGAAAGACGCCCCCAGTTCGGTGGAGCGGTCGAACAAAGCGGCAATGACCGAATTGGCCTCTTCAACACTGTCGGTGTAGAGCCCGATCCGCCCCTCAAGCTGGGTGACCGAGTCCGCCACCTGAATGAACTCGCGCACCAATAGGGCTGCGCTGACGCCGGCAAGCAGTCCAGTCAGTGTGCGCCCAAAGCTCTCGGCGGCCCGCTGCGTGCGTTGGACCGAGTTCTCCACCCCGCGCCATGCCGGGCCAGACCGGTCACGGGCGAAGATGTCAAAGCGGAAATCTGACGGCATACCAAGGGGCATGGCGGCCTCTTTGATCTAGCGCCCGTCCTTCTTGGCCTCTTCTGCTCTGAGCACATCACGCGCGGCGTGCAGCATCAGCTCATCACAGGTCATCTCGGCGTCAAGGCGTGCAAGGGTCATCCCCAGCCTTTCGGCAAGGTTCAGCCGGTAAAGAAGGTCCGGGTTCTCGCTCAGTTTTTTTTTGCGGCCGCAAGCGACAGACCGGCGTTCAGCCGATAGGCCAGCGCCTCGATCACATCGGCGGGAACCCGGCTGCGCATGAACTGGGCGTTCTCAAGCGTGAACAGCCGGTCGCCGGTTTCATCACAAGCAAGCTGGATCACCGTCCGCACCGCCGCCTCGGCATGATTGATCTTGCCGGTTTCAACGTCCATCGCGGCGCGCTCGATGGCGGCGCGGTCCGCCGGGGTGGGTTTGCGGCCATAGACGATGACCGGGGGCTCTCCCTCGGCGGCGAATTCAGGGACAGCGATTTGCGTAAGTGCGCCGTCCGCATCGCGGCGGGCGGCGGCGGCCTGAAGAAAGCCGCCGCCCTTGGTCGTGGCGTTGGCCATCGCTATGCGCTCACCGCGCCCGTGGTCAGGGCGCCATTGCCCTGGCACTCAAATGAAACGGAATTCACCGCATCCAGAGCGTTATTCGGGGAAACACTGGTGATCGTCGCAGTCCCCGAATACTCACGATCCCCGGACGTATCGCCCGCAGGATAGAGTTTGATCGTCACGCTGGCGCCGACTGTCAAAGCGCCCTGCCCGCTCGTGTCGGACGGATCCAGATGGCAAGTGATTGAGGCGGTCCAGCTGGTGTGTCCGACCAGATGAGTCCGGGCGGTGTCGCCATGGGCGGTGTCATCCACCGTCTCGGCGGTTTCGGTGAGGCTCCAGCCGGTGGTCTCTGCGATCGTATCAGTGCCGACTTTGACCAGTCCGGCTTTACCGTGGGAAGTGGCCATGAGCGTTTCCTTTCATGCTAGGCCAGAACGGAACCGGCTGAACCTTCAGCCGTGTGGTATTCCACCTCATAGGTGAGGCGGGCTTGGGCGATGACCTTGCGGCCCTCACCGTCATAGCTCTCGGTCAGGCTGACCGGGCTGATGGAGAAGATAAGGGCGGACGACCAGGCGCCCTCGACCATGGCCGCCTCGATCTCGGCGGCGATGGTGTCGAGCGTGTCCGCCGCACCGTCTGAATCCGCATCAGCGATCAGGTCAAAATGCACCTGCATGACACGGCCAAGGCGGCGGCTGACGCCCTGGGACAGAACCTGCATCTGTTCATCGCCGGACATGACGTTGATGGCGGGCAGGCTTGTTTGCGGCAGCGGCTTGACCCGGTTCTTGAAGACACGATCCCCGCAGGTCTCAAGGCCGGTCACGCGGGTCGCCAGCAGATCGCGGATCTGGGTGCGGGCATGCGCCATGATCAGGCCTCGTGAAGAATGAGCGTGATCATGCCGAACCCGTCAGGCTGGACCTCGACCACGGTGTAATCCTGAGCACCCACCGTCACGCCATCACCCTGGGCGGCGTTCGGCGCATCCGCTGCGCGAACCGAGACTGCAGGGCTGACGCTCTCGACTGACAGATCACCATCCGCGCCGACAGCGACGTAATTGCGCGTGAAGACGCCCCGGACGGAGACGCCAGCCCCACCCTGCGGGGTGTAGGTGACGCCCTCGCCCAGGGCGCTTGTGAAGACCCGACCGACGCCGGAAAAGACGCGGCCAGCCATGGCTTACGCGCCAGCAGCCGCAGGCATGGCGCCATTCAGGCGAACCTGAACAACGGCGGTGCCGTTCGGCGCTGCGGTGACGGCAGTGCCCAGATACCAGTTGGACGCAGCGGTCTTGTTGAATTCGCCGTCAGCAACGTCCCAGTAGAGGGCGTCACCGATCGCGACCACGACTGCAGACGCCACCGGAAGGGTGTGAACGCCTTCGGTGTCGATAACGACATCCGCGCCATTGGCCGCGTCGTTTTGGGCCACACCGAACACGGAGCCCACCTTCACCATGTCGCCAGACGACACGGCGGCGGGGGCGGTGACGGTCAGAAGGCGACCGTCCTGAATGAAATTCTTGGCCATGATGGTTTCCTTTCTCAGGCCGGAAACGAGAGCGGGCGGCTCATTGCCGCCCGTCCCTGTCTCAGTTCAGAAGATCAGCCCTTACGAGCCGGGGTTTTTCACCGCGCCGCGGTGATCGATCCAGGCGGCGCCCACATCGAGACGGCCTTTCAGCTTGATTCCGTCCGTGTCGAAGTCTTCCATCTGCTCGATCTGCGGGCCCTGCTCGCCTTCGAGATAGGCGAACTCGATGATGTCCACCTGGTTGGGCGAAGCGAACAGGTACCAGTCATCAGCCGAACCGCCGCTCAGCGAGGCAAGGCGCGGCTCGATAATCGGCTGCATGCTGCCCGCATACACGTTCTGCTTTTCGGGATCCGTGACCACAGAGGTCTGACGGGTGTACTGCAGCGCGACCGTTTCCAGTTCGGCCGGAACAGCCAGGAAGGCCGGTTCAAGGTTCAGCAGCGTGCCGTCCGTATCATCGTCCGGCGCGAGTGAGCGCTGATTGCGCATCAGGGTCCGCGCAGTGCCCAGATTGGCGATGGTGATGGCGCCGGCAGTCGCAAGGTTGGCGTGATTGGCATGGAACACCGCGGTGCCGTCCGACATATCCGGGTTGCCGGTGATCAGGCCCCAAACCAGATCGGACTCCAGGTTGGCCGCAGAGGTGCCGAACTGGCGTACGATGCGGTCAAACGCCGCCAGATCATCATTGATGATCATCTCACGGGTGAAGGTCAGCCCACGGCCATAGGTCGCCAGCTGGTACTGCTCGCGGCCTTCCGCCATGGTTCCGAACTTGTATTCCGCGCCCTCGAGCTTGCGCACAAAGGACGGAGCGTCAGACAGCTGAACACGGCTGACGGTCTTGAAATCCGGCAGCGTGGTCTGGTTGACAATTGCGCGGAAGGTCTGCGGGGCGGCCTGATAAGCCGCGCGCAGGCTCTTGTTCGCCACATTGGCCAGGATGAACGGGAAGTCGCTGGTGCCGTGGGCGCCGCGCGACAGCATGGCCTTGGCGATTTCCGAACGGCTCATGCCGCGCACCTTGACGCCGCGCGCCTGCAGCAGTTCTTCACCCATGCGCAGAAGCGACATGCCGCGGAACTCGCGGGCGCCTTGCTCAAGCTCGACCTTGGGATTGAGGCGATGCTCGATCGCGTTGATCGCCAGCGCGCGGCGGGTGTCCTGTTCGTCCTGATTGACACTGAGACGGGCGCGGGTTTCACCCGGCGCGTCATCAGCGTCCGCCAGCTTGTCAAGGAAAGTCGCGCGGGCGGCGTCGACGCTCAGGCCGTCATTGATGGCCTTGGTGATGTCGCCCTGTTCAAGGCCGCGACCAATGAACTTGGCGCCAACCGCATTGATGTCGGCAACGCGCTTGCGCTCCACCGTCACAGCCTCAGCCTTCGCCGCGTTGATGTCCGCTTCCGAGCGCTGCTCAGTCACGGTGCCGCCATCGGGAGCGGCGCCCTGGGTCTTCTCCGTCATGGGAGTCTCCATTTCAGAATGTGCGGGCTCCGCCCGTTTGATGTGGCAGGGATTTTCGTCGTTCTGGGAGCGGAACCCCGCCATGTCGTCCGCTCCGATAGGAACCGCGGAAATCTCCATCGGCTCCCAATCCCGCGCGATCACACGGGTGACGCTTTCGTCATCACCGTCGATCACCTCATAGCCATGGACCCGATAGCCCACGCTGATATTGCGAAGGATGCCGCTGACCACATCGCGCCAGATCGGCTCAACGCTTTCGCGGGCCGAAAAACGGATGATCGCTCGACCCTCGCCGTCCTCAATCCATGCACGCTCGACAACGCCGATCACGTGCTCAAGGGACCAGTCAGAATGCGTGTTCAGGAAGGGTGCGCCATTGTTCAGCCGGTCAAGCCGAATGGCGGCGGCGCTGACTTCAAGTTCCTCAAGAACTCGGCCAAGACCGGGCATGTAGCGCGGCACGGCGGCGCCGGCAGTCCAGGTCACTTCTACCGTGCGAGCATCTTCATCAACGGTGCTCGCGCGCACCTCTGCCGTTCGGCCAAGCCGGGAGAGCTTGACCGTCTCGTCCATGTCCTTCGGCATGGCTTACTCCTCTGCGGGGTTGTCGTCGGAAATGTCGGTCGGAGGCAGAACAGTGCCGTCCGGGCGGGCCTGAGTGAGACCAGCGTTCGAGGTCTTGCGCGGATCGCTGTCGAATACGAGCTCCTGCTCATCCACCAGCTTGGTCCACGCCTTGATTTCAGCGATGACCGCCTCCGGGTCGCGACCCGACGCACGGATAAGCTCGGTCATCGACGCCTTGCCGATGCGCGCTTCCATCTGGTCCGCCAACAGCTCTTTCTGCCGGTCGATGGGCTCAAACCCGGGTAGGGTCCACTGAACGCCATAGTTCAGCTCAGAGATGCGGCCCGCCGCGAAGGCGCTTTCGATGAACCAGCGCCATGCGGGGCGGCAAACCATCGGCAGAATGGTGCGCTTCTGAAAACGGCGGATCATGGCCTTGAACGGCACGATCCCCGCCTTGTAGCTCGACCAGTTCACCCGGCTGACATCGCCGGTCAGCAGCTGATAGGGCATGCCCATGGCCGTGGCGATCTTGTGAAGCCGGGCGCGGGTATAGCTGTCATAGCCGGATGACGGTGAGGGCTGAGCGAAAGAGACATCTTCGCCAGGCTCAAGATATTCGATCATGCCCGGCTCAAGCGTTTCAAGCCGGCCGATATCGTCTTCGCCTTCCTCACCCAGGAGACCGGGGTCGGAAAGGTCTGACGTGGTGACGAAGGCCGCAAAGCAGGCTTCGACCTTCTTGCGCACCTGTTCGGCGTTCTCGTATTCGCCAAGATCCCGCAGATCGATCATAGCGGCCGTCAGCCACGGCACGCCCGAAAGCTGGCCGGGGCGTGTCTTTCGATAGGCGTGCGCGATCTGGTCAGCCGGGATTCGCTGGCTGTCAAAGCGCATGGGGCGGTAAAGCCCCACCTCGCCGGGATGGGTCTGGTACAACCAGTACGCCACGCGGCGGTTAATGCGGTCGAGCTCAATCCCGTTGATGATGTCAAAGCCGGTGTTGTTGTTCTTGATGTGGGTCAAATCAAGATGGTCCGGCTCCATCAGCTGAAGCTGAAGCGGGACAGAGAGCCCTTCATCAGAGCGGCGACGACGGCGGCGGATCAGTACATCACCTGACACAGCGATGGTCTGAACAGCGAGGTCTTGCAGGCCGTAGAAGTCCGCTTGCTCTTCAGCATCACAGAATTCAGACCAGTCAGCGAACGCCTGAGCGATCTCCTTGTCGAGACGATCCTTGCCCGTTTCAGGCTTGGGAATGATGCCGCCGCCAATCGAGCACTCGGAAACGATCTCCACACCGCGCTTGGCCCAGCCGTCATTGCGGTCCAAGTCACGGGCGCGAGCGCGCAAAGTCTGGATGGCCGGGCCGATCTCTGCATTTGCACTGGTGCCGCGCGGGTTCCAGTTCTTCATGCGCCGGCCTTTTGATGCGCCGTCATAGTTACGCTTCTCGGCAACTTCGAGCGCCTTGCGCGCCATGGCGCGCTTGAGCGCCGCTTCAGGCGCCACGGCGCCCAGCGCCTTAGTGAACCAGCCCATGACTACAGCCCCCGAGCAAAAACGGCGCGCGAGCGGCGCTTGGTTTTGACCACGCCAAGTTCACGCTCCATCTCATCCCGGACCGACTTCATCTCGGCAAGGTCGCGATAGTCCACGCGCTGGCCGTTATAGCTGACGCTTTTGGCGCCGGTGGCGATGGCGGCGTTGAGAGCGTCAAGATCGGCTTGCGAATAGCGAGTGCTCATAGCCAGCTCCTGCCGGTGGTGTTGAGCCCGCGCCGGGGGCGGGACTTGCGTTTTACGGGCGCCTTGGCCGGCGCGGGCTGAGGCGCCTGTTCGACTTCCGGCGCTTCCTGCGTCGGCTGGGGCTCTGAAACGGGGATCGATCCAGGGGGCAGTTGCCGAGGCAAGGCGTGAAGAGCAGCGAGCGCATAACGGCGGCAGTCATGGGCTTCATTCCGCGTCCCCTTCGGGCACTCATAAACACGCACGTCCTGCCCGTTGACGCGCTTGCGAACCAGACGCTCGGCGAGTAGCTGAGTGAACCACGCCTGATCGTAATTCGCGGCGAAGTGGCAATACCCTGCGCCAGGACGCTTGACCCTTAGATCGCCGTAAATCTGGTCAGAGGCGGCATTCGTGCCGACCATGAAGAGAACTTGCCGGGTCTTGGACTTGGACGCCCGCTTGGGCCATATCGGCTTTGCCGGGCCGCCATCACCCTTGATCGCATAAACACGGCGACCAAAGCGCGGCTTTGTGAACGCATAGACGCGCTCGGTATGGTGACCGCCGGAGTCGATGCACGCCGCCTGAATGCGCATCAGGGCGCCGTCATCGCGGCGGTAGCTGCGCAACAGAATCTGATCGAGCTCATGCCAGACCTGATCTTGAGAAGGATCGCCATGGATGACGTGATACTCTACTCCCCAATTCTCACGGCCCGCGCCCCAGCCCACAATCTCGCATTCAAGCCGGTTGTCCTGGACGTCCACGCCCGCCGTCAGCACCAGAGCGCCAGACGGGATATTGTCTGGGCCGTAGGCTTCGCGGCGCGCCAACAGGCTTTCAGGATCAACCGCCGTGCCGCTTTCCTCCCAGAGCTCTGCAAGCTGGGTGTTCGTGAACACCTGCAAAAGCGACAGGTCATCTTTGGACGACAGGAACTTTCGCACCGTCTGCTCAAGGCTTTGCGTCAGCGAATAGAGCTTCGAGGCGTTGAAACCTGCATGCCGCACCGGCACGCCGGGTTTTGAGCACTTCGGACAGCAGGCCTCACCGTGTTCATTCCAGTGCCCGCCGTCGGTCCAGTTCAGCGGCTTGTGGTCTTCACCGCAGCAGCGAAAGGGCTTGGTCTGACGCCAGCCGAAATCAGGCTCAAGCGCGACCGCCTGAATGGCTTTGCGGCGCTCGGCCTCCGTCCAGATCGTGCCGCAGCCTTTGCAGACCACACCCGCAGTCTCGGGCATGTGCTGCCCGTTTTCGTCCTTGTCCCATCGAACCCGGTCAAAGGTCAGCGGTTGCGCCTCGTCACAGTGCGGACACTTCACGAATAGCCTGCGCTGATCGCTCATTTCATACTCCCGCCCGATCCGCGAGAAGCCCTTCTGGGTGGGAGAGCAAGCCCGGATTGACTTGGCGTTCCAGAAGGTGGACTGGCGCTCTTCAGCGAGAGCGAGCGGGTCACCCTCCTTGCCTGCGCTCGGCGGGTATTTGTCAATTTCGTCAGCCAGGACGATGCGCTTGGGACGCGAGGCCAGATCAGTCGGGCTGTTGGCGCCCACGATGTCGATCACCGCGCCCGTCTCAAAAGCCAGACGGTCGAGCGTGCGATCGGGTGAACGCGACTTCTTCGGCGGCGCGATGGCGGCAAGCGCCGGCGTCTCGTCAACAAGCGGGTCCAGACGATCCTTGGTGTAGGATTCGGCCAGGTTCACCGTGGGCAGGACTAGCAAGATCGGTGAGGCGTCCTGATGGGCGTAATACCCGGCGGCGTTATTGATCAGCTCCGTCTTGAATTCCTGCGTCGGAGCCATGACCGACACAAAGCGCACGCGCGGATCTGTTACGGCGGCGGTCGGCCCGAGCGCCATGGGAACTGTGGCCGTGCGCCAGCGTCCCGGCTGGGCGGCGGCGCGCGCACTCAAGCGGCGGAACTCGTCAGCCCACTCGATCAGATTCCGGCGAGGCGTCGGCTTCAGCGTCGAGCGGCGTATCGTCCGCAGCGCCGTCACAGCCCTCGCCATCGCCGTCAAGTTGGGCGGCGAGATCGTCATCCACGCTTAACTCCCGGAGAATGTCATCCACCTGGTCGGCTATGATCGGCTGAAGCTCAATGGCGCGGGTCGGGTCGATCTGGGCGGCGAGGCGGCCCGGCAGGGAACCGAACCGGGTCCGCACAACCGCATACTCGGACCGCACCGCAGACAGGATCGTCTCAAGCTCGATGAGCTCGCCGCGCTCCCGGCGCAGCTTGAGCTCCGCAAGGTCAGCGTCAATTTGCTCTCGACGGGCGCGCTCTTTGTCGAAGTTCGGCGCGGGACGCGCGTCACCTTCAGGCGGTGAAGGCTCCTGAGCTTGCTCCACCAGCCAACCCGAGACCGAAGCGGTGTTGAACTTCCACTCAACTCCTTTCCGGCCACGCTCCAAAGCCGGACAGCCGCGCTTTACCCACGCGGAAACCGTGTCAACGGAAACACCAAAGATTTCAGCGAGCTTTGAGCGATTGACCTCTAGCCCTGAATAGGTTCTCGCCACCGCCGCATCCTCACTCGAAAAAGAAGAAAGCCCGGCCTGAAAACCTTATGGCTAGAGACAAAACGGGGATCGAACTTACCCACGATCCCCCTACCCCTTGGAAGAACCTAGCCGGGTGGGGGTGGGGTAGCTGCGGCTGTGGCGCTCAGGCCACACCCTACCTTGCGGTCTGGATCGCGCGGCGCATGGACAGGCGCAGGTTGATGGGCAGCATCCGGGCAACGAACTGATCAGATATCCCGAAGAAGTCGTAGCGCCGCTCATAGCGGGGCTGGTTGATCTCGATCAGGACAGGTTTGATCTTGCCCGAGCGTGCGCGCTCGTACACGCCAGGGTGAAGAGCCCCGCCCTGCTTGGCGTAGAAGTAGTTCTTGCGGCGTTGATTGCGGGCGGCAGAACGAGCCGTGCGATTGGCGACGTACCCGTTCTCCTGAAATGATCCGAGCGCGCTCAATATCTGGACATACCGTGAGCCGGTCAGGTTGCCATACTGGTTCAACCTCTGCCCGGGCGCAGGAGCTAGAAAGCTATTCGGTCCGAGGAAGCCACGCCGTCGCAAGGCGATCTCGTGACGCTTGGCCCGGCGCGGCTGGCCATAGACGATAGGCCGAAGGTACTTCTTTGCTGCAACGCCTTTGCCAGCAAACTCACGCCACATCAGCGAGGCCTCAGCGATGGCCTCACCCATACCGCGCCGACGCCGACCGCGCATGTATCGCCCCTTCCGGGCATAGACGCCTCGGATGGTGAACGGCTTGGGCCGGTCGATATAGCGCTGCATCTGACGCTGATTATGAACTACAGCGTCAGTCGCCGTCTTGTTCACAGCCAGGAAGGTGGCGAAGGGCAGCTGTTGCCGCTCTACCCGGTTCAGACCCCGTTTGAACTCCCTGACATTGGTCCTGATGTCAAACCCTGCGCGGGCCATGGTCTAACGCTTGCGACGGCCAGTCCCGCCTTTGGTGACCCGCCGAGGCGTGCGCAGCTCTTCGGCGCGCTTTTCAATGGCCTCAACCTTACGCGCCGTAAACTCCCCGCAACTATCAAGCTCAAGGGTTTTCGGCCATGCGGCTTGGTGATCCGGGCCGCCCGTTGTGGACGGCGACGGAGCCGAGCGGCGGCACTCACCGACCTTTTGGGCATTCCCGGCCCCGGTCTGGCTCCAATGCCTGCATGCAGAGCAAGTGGTCATGTTCGCCTCCGTGATTGAGATTGGCAAAGCGCATCAAACACCCTTCCCACTTGACGCAGAAAAGTGCTCATTTATGCGCATTTATGCTTGCTTATCTGCTCATTTTTGAGCATATTGATCATGCGCAGAGCGGGAGGCAATCGTGCACCCCGGAAGCGCAGAAGGAGAGAACGATGACGATCTTTGAAGTCTCGCTTCTCATCCTTCAAGCCTGCGAACTGGTGATCGGGTTGGCCGCCCTGTACGTCACCAGCCGCAGGTAAGAAGGAGGGCGGCTCCGGGTCCAAACCGGGGCTGCCTTCCCTCCTTATAGCGGAGATCAGCATGACCGGCAAAGACTTCACAGCCTGGCTAGATCATATGGGCTTCAAGGATGCTCAGGCGGCGCGCGCCCTGGGCGGCATGTCTCGCAACAGCATCAAGAAGTACAAGGACGAAGGCGCACCCTATCACATCGGGCTGGCCTGTGCGGCGCTGGCCTATGGCCTTCCACCGTGGAAAGCGCCAGAGACCACCTGACCGATAAGAGAAAGCCCCGCCTGCCGAAGCGAGCGGGGCTGTGCGGTTTAGTGCGTGAGACGGCATGGGAACCGCAACCAGCCGACTTTGCCTCGTTCCCGCGCGCCAGTCAGGTGGTCAGGGCGCGGTCTATGTCGTCATAGCTGTAGACCCTTGGGGCCTGATCGTGTGGCCCGGTCGCGAATACGATCAAATCCACCGCAAAATCTATCTCTCGGCGCGCCCGCTTGTCCCAGCCCCGGTGAATGTAATCCGGTGGGCCGAATGCTCTGACCGCAGACCAGTATTCTTCACCCCGGAAGCCGACAAAGTGAACGCAGCGCATCTTGGGAAACTCAGGACACATTGACCCTATCAGGCGTCTCTGCCCGTAGGCCCGGCCCCTCCGTCATGCGGCGGCCGCTGCCCCTTACATCGCGCATCATGGGCAAAGCCCATGCCCTCTGTCAAGGTTAAAGCCATCACGCACACGCCTGCAGCATCTCGAACGGGATCTTGAGCGGGCCGCTCTGTGTGTCGAACTCGGCATACCCGCCGCGGGTGGCGATGATCTGGCCTGAGAACGAAGACAGCGCGCCAACGCCCATCGTCATTTCAGAGGGGTAGAACACCTCGCAGAAGGCAGCCTCTTCTTCTTCGCGGTCCCGGCCCTTGAACAGGGGTGTCGTGCTGGCGCGCATGACCGTCTCCACGGCCTTGGACCGCAAGCGATAGGGATTTCCGAACGGATCAGCGATATAGCCCGTCAGGAAGCTCACAGGGGCCAACGCGTGCCAGGGCAGCCCTCCCCACACCTCGGGAACACCGATGAACAGATACCGCGGATAAGCGCTGACCTCGATTTCACGATAGGGCCGCTCACCCTTGCGATGGCGGGGCTTCTTGATGGTGCGCGTGCTGCGAGGGGTGAACACGAACACGCCCGGAATCATCTCCGCAATCACCTTCTCGGCGCGGATTTCACATTGCGGCTTCGTGGCCAGCACAAACCAGATCAGGGACTCGCACAGCTCGATTTCGCGGCTCGTGATGGAAAGCCGACGCTTGGGCTGACGAAGACGGGCAGCGGCGCGCTGTTGGCCTCGGGTATTAGCCATTCTGGGCGGCCTCCGTGGCGGTGACCCCTTCTGACCAGCCATTAAGCAGCCTGTCCACATCGGCATACGGGATGCCAGTTAGGGGGCAAGACCAGGCTGTGGTGAAGCCTTCAGAGGGGCCGTCAACGATGGTGGTTGGCAATGCCAGACTGTCCATGACGGCGGCTTTGCTTTGGCTTGCGAACCCGGCCCAGTCGTACCGGGGGTCATCAGCGGGCAGGTCTGCAGGCGAGCAGGTGACGATATGGGAGCGCACGGGCATCACGCACCCGTCGAGCTTGCGAAATTCCACGGCCCTGCCCTCGGCAAACGCCCGGCGAATCCCGGCCTGCATACCTTCGGTCACGCCCATATCGTGATAGACCACCACCAGATCGGCGGCGCTCATCCACGCATGGCCAGCATCGATGCCCAGCGCGCGTTCATCGGGCTTGTCGTCATTCAGAACGCCCGGTTGGGTGTACAGAAGGTGCGAGGCAATCGGAGCCTCACCCCGCAACAGGCTGTCTTTCAGGCACGCACGCGCATAGGCCACGTTCGCATCCAAATCGCCCGCATAGGGGCTCTCGATAATCACGCGCTTCATGCCTTCGCTCCTTTGTGCAGAGCCGCTTCATCCCGGGCGATGTCGCCAAAGACTTCGGTGAGCTGGTCACGCATGGCAGCGGCCCCAGCGCGGAAAGCTGTCGCCTCCACTCCCGACATATCCCGAGGCGCCATGGGCTCGCGGATGTTCGCCAGGCGCTCCAACCGGCTGCGATAGTTCGTCGCCAGCATCTTCAGCGCTTCCAGTTCAATGCTCATCCCTAGCTCCATGTCTTCACGCGTCCGCGCGGGCCTGAAATCAGCTCACCACCGCCCGAAACAGCCCTGCCCCACCCGAGACGCCACGCCTCGTAAGCGCGCTGCCTGTCGGCGTCTGACAGCCCAGCGCGGGCCACTTCAGCGGTGAACGCGTCATGTGTTGGAAAATCCCGGCCAGCATGGGCCTGGGCGAATTGCTCGAAGGTCACGCCGCATCCCCCTCACGCTTGGCGAAGCCGAACTCATCCAGCACGCTCTGCGGCGCGAGGCAGCCGTCTCGATCCGGGCGCGGCCCCGGCCCGGCCCAGTCGCCCTTGCGGTGGAAATACCCGACATAGCTGCGCCATTGGCGGTCGCTGATGGAGGCAGGGTCCGTGAGCGTATCCGACCCTTGGGGGGCTTCTGGTGGGGCGTATTGGTCCACCAGGGCCGGATCGGCCAACCAGTTCCCCAGCGCCTTGGGCTTGGTGTCCTGCTTGCGGATGGCGGCGGCATAGTTCCGGGCCGCGCCGATCAACCGCTCCACCGATCTCAGGCGAGCCACATGGCGACCCAGCGCGATCGGCAGGCTCGACCGGGCGAAATTCACCCGTCCCGCTTCCGGGTAAGCCTCCCAGAACAGATCACAGGCCTTCTGGTCCAATCCCGGCTTCGCGCGCCCTGTGTCCCCTGATGGTTCCTCTGGCGCTTCAAACGTAGTGAGCCCCGTCATGGTGTCGGGTGACTTTGGACAGGGTGTCGGGTTGGTCTGGACAGGGTGTCGGGTTGGTTCCGGCCTATCCGACAGGGTGTCGGGTTGTGCGTTCTCAATGGGTTCCGGGTGCGGAACCAGCAACAGAGTGATCAGGTCGGACGTGCGCGAGCCGTCCCGGCGCCGGCGCGGGGTGCGTTCGATCCACCCCCGCTCCTCAAACGCCTTCAGCGCGCGCTCGACGGTCTTCTCACTGCAGCACGCCTGTTGGGCGATGGTCGCCTGACCCGGATAGCAGGTTCCGTCAACGCCAACATAGTTCGCGATGATCAGCAGGATCGCTTTCTCATTGCCCGACTGGCATGGGGCCTTCACGGCCCAGGTAACGGCATCAAAGCTCATTGCCCGTCCCTCCGGTCTTGATCTGAAAATTTCGTGGTGTTGGCGTCAAAGTGCAGGGGCACCACCCCGATGGGCCCGTGGCGCTGCTTTCCAATGATCACCTCTGCCCGGTTGCGGGCGTCGGCCATCTGAAGCTCCCACTCTTCGTGCTGAGCGGTGCCGATCTTCGGTTCCAGCCGCTCGAGGTAGTATTCCTCGCGATAGCAGAACAGCACCACATCGGCGTCCTGCTCGATGGATCCGGACTCCCGCAAATCCGACAGTTGCGGGCGCTTGTCGTCCCGGTTCTCCACCTGACGCGACAGCTGGGACAGCGCCAGCACCGGAACATCCAGCTCCTTGGCCAACGCCTTCAGCGCCTGGGTGATGGCGGACACTTCCTGCACGCGCTGCCCGGCATAGCCCGCACAGGTCACCAGCTGGATGTAATCAACCACGATGACGTCCAGCCCGTACATGCGCTTGAGGCGCCGCGCACGGGCGCACAGCTGGCCGATGGCCAGACCGCCCTGATCATCGATCCACAGCGGGGCGTGCTCGATCTCACGACCCGCCTCGTGCAGGTCTTGCAGCTGATCGCGGTTCAACCGCCCGCGGCGCTGGTCATGCGTGCTGATGCCAGATACATCGGCCAGAATACGGCCTGTCAGCTGTTCATGGCTCATCTCAAGACTGAAGAACGCCACGCGCCCGCCGGCCTTCACCACTTCCCGGCCTTCGGCGTCCGTCTCGGCGTGAAATTTCCGGGCCAGGCTAAAGGCGATGTTCGTGGCCAGCGCGGTTTTGCCCATGCTCGGCCGACCGGCCAGAATGATCAGGTCAGACCGGCACAGTCCGCCCAGACGGTTATCAAGGTCCATCAACCCCGTGGACAGGCCCGCAAGGCCCTTACCCGACTTCACCGAGGCGTCCACACGGTCCAGCTGGGCGCGCACCGAATCCAGAAAACTCACCGGACCCTTGCGGGCGGCGGGCGTCTTCTCAGCCAGCGCGAAGATGGCGCCCTCATGCGCTTCCAGCACGTCATCGGCGCTCTGATCGTCTTCAGGGCGGCGGGCCGATACGATCAGCCCCTCACCGGCTGCAATCAGCGCTCGGCGCTTGGCCAGATCATGAACCTGCCGGGCGTACTCGGGCGCTGAACGCGCCTCGGCGCGCTCATACATCAGATCGGCCAGATACCGGACGCCGCCCACCTGAGCGATGCCTTCATCACTGGCGAACCGGTCTTTCAGCGTCACTGCGTCCGCCAGACTCCCCGCGCCGATCAACCGTGCGCATTCCGCATAGATGCGGCCGTGAAGCGGATCGTAAAAGTCATCAGCGGTCAGGAACGCCGAGACGGACCAATAAACCTCGTTCTCAAACAGCAACGCACCCAGAAAAGCCTGCTCCGCTTCAATATTGCTGGGCGGCGCGTAGGCGTCGTCATCCAGGGGATGGGCCGGGTTGTAATCATCATGATCCAGCATCAGCCGCCCACCTCTGACAGAAGTGACACGGCGGCGCGGCGATATCCTTCCAGCATGAGCTGGCGATCTTTCGGTGTCTCATAATCCGCAAGGGCGGCCTGAAGATCGGCCAGCGCCAACGCTTCCATCTCACTGATGTTCGCGCGCGGTCCTGCCTTGGTCTGGGTGCGAATCTTCAGGTCTCGATTGATCTGCGAGATATAAGATGGAGACACGCCCGCAATCCTGCCGATTTCATCCATGGACTTGGACGGAGAGAAGCGCAGATGGCGCGTCACGATGTCGATCTTGCGGGCGCCGCTCGCAATCATGCCGCGCTCCCTTCGTTGATGTATTCAAAATCCTCGATGACGGCGCGCACATCGGCCTCGGCGTAACCCAGCGCCTTGTGGGTCTCGATCACGGCCTGGGCATACTCATGTCCATGGGCGCGGCAGGCCTGATAGACCTCAAGAACCCGCTCCCATTGGGCGGTGGTCAGGTTGTGCTTAACCATGCGCGCCCCTCTCGATCTCCCGCATGGCGGCACGATCCAGAGCGGGAAGCTCAGCCAGGGACCGGCTCAGCTTCGTCCAGCGGCGCAGGGCGTCATGGCAGCGCTCGTAATTGCGGCCCAGCATGATCTGCTTGTGGCCTCGGCTGGCGTTGTCGACGCGGCGCTTGGCTTCCATGGGGTCGAAATGATCGGTCATGCGCATGCCTCCTGCTTGGGGCGCTCAAGGCGCACATCCGCCAACAGGGACGCGGCGTCTTCGATCCGACGCGCGGCCATCTCGGCGTACTCGGGGTTCAACTCGACAAGAATGGCGTCACGGCGAAGCTGATCCGCCACAAGTCCCGTGGTCCCGGCGCCGCCGAACGGGTCCAGGACCACACCGTCAGCTGGGCAACCGGCCTTGATGCAGCGCGCAGCCAGTTCAGGCGGGAAAGTCGCGAAGTGCGCATCCTTGAAAGGACGGGTGGCGATGGGCCAGACTTCGACGGGCGCAGGTTCCCAATTGCGAAGGTTGCGGCCATTGGCCTGCTGCTCTTCGCGGGTCATCTGGTCCCAGGAGTCCTTGAAGCCCTGATGCTCTCGGGCGTGGCCTCGGGCTTTCGGCTTGCCCACCGCCTTCATCCGACCATTGGTCTTGCCGCCCGCATGGGCGCGGTCTGAACCAGTCTGCGAGGCAATGTCCTGTGAGAAACGTTCAACACTGGACTGCGCCAGACCCTGACGCACCGCATCCGCGTCATAGGCATAGCGGGGCGATTTGGTGAGAAGGAATATCTTCTCATGCGATCCGGCTGGCCGATCCGTCACGCTTTCCGGCATCGGGTTCGGCTTTGCCCAGATGATCTCACTGCGCACCCACCAGCCAGCCTCTTGCAGGGCGATGGCGAGGCGGTTCGGGATCATGCACAGGTCTTTGGCCTTCAGGACACCCTGAACCGTCGAGAACGGTTTGTCCCGGAAGGTGCGGTCATCCGTGCCGGCGGCCTTGGTGTCCGCCGCGCTGCGCCCATTCGGGGTGCTGGCGTAGCAGTCGCCATAGTTCAGCCAGAGCGTCCCGGTGGGCTTCAGAACCCGGCGCACCTCTTCAAACACGGCCACCATGGCGGCGATGTGCTCGGCAAGCGTGGGCTCAAGTCCCAACTGCCCCTCAACGCCATAATCGCGCAAACCCCAATAGGGCGGCGAAGTCACGACGCAATCCACGCTGTCATCTCCCAGCGCGGCGAGCCCGTCCATCACATCAGAAACCAGAATGCGAACAGCCATCACCCCCCCTTCCGCCGCACGGTCTTGCCGCCCAGCGGTGTCTTGAAGGGGCCGTTGCGGCCATTCTGGAAACCCCGGCTTTCGATCCGGCGCTTCGCCTTGGCGGGCGTCTCGCCAGCCGCGACAAGGATCTTCTCGACCGGGCCGTGCTTCTTCTGCATCCGCACGCACCAGGCCGCATCGCCCGTATCGCGCTCATTGCCCTTTTTCAGGTTGCAGCGGCAGTGCGCGCCATAGACATTGCCCGGCACATGGCCGCCGCCCACGCCGATCGGGATCTCATGTTCAAGGCTGATGGCGCGGCTTTCATGGACCTTGCCCTCAACGATCAGTTCAGGGTCCATCGCCTCGCCACAGATGCAGCACGCCCAGTTCTGCGCTTTCAGAACGGCGATGAAGTCCACCGGGGCCACCGGCACACCGGCCTTGCGCGCGCGGGCGCGGTTACGCTGCTCCATGGCCTTCAGACGCTTGGTGGCGGCGGGGGAGAGGTCAAGCGTTAGGGCCGTCATCACGCCACCTCCCGCGCTTCAAGCCGGTCGGCCATGGCGCGCAAAGCATCCGGCAAAGACTGTTTGCCCTTGGCGCAAGCGATCTCGGCAGCAGTGAGCGGCACAAGCACTTCGATAGAGCGCTTTTGTCCAAACCGGGTGCTGATGCGCCCTCGCTTCTTGAGGCGTTCAATCAGGGCCGCAACGCCGCTGATATTGGCGATGCCCATGGCGACACGCATTTCCCGATAGGACGGCGCCATCCCGTTCTGCTCGATACACGTCTGGATGAGCAGCAGGCAGCGCGCTTGCTTGTGGGTCAGGGACATAGCCATGTGAGCCCCCTATTCCGCCACGGCGCGCTGGCGCGTCACCGGCCCGGGGTTCAGCTTCTGGGTGGCCTCGTTCACCGCCACAGCCGATTGCAGGTTTTTGGCGGAGTCCTGCTGCAGCTCATGAACTTCTGCGGCGGTGTAGACGCCATCCTCTTCGGCGCGCTCCACCCGTTCGGCCAGATGCGCGGTGCTGTACAAGGCGGCGCGGGCCAGCCGGGCCAGCGCCTGAGTGGCGCTCTCCCCGCCATCGATCTGGTCAGCCAGCATGCGCAGCAGATCAGCCCGCCCCTTCGCGGCGCACAGATACAACGCATCAGCTAGGCTGACCCGCGCCAGAGCGCGCGAGGCTTCCCCCAGCTTGCGGGCGGTGATCGGGCAATCAGGGAGGGAGCACGCACCCTCGAAGCCGCCGGGCATGGCTTTGAACTGGCCTGCGAACCATTGTTCCAGGTCTCGTGCGGTCTGGGCGTCCATCATGATGCGCTCCCCGTTCCCGTGGTGTTCTGATTTGAATGTGCGATGACAGGCGAAAGGCGGCGCGCAATGATGCCCGCATGACCAGACACACCGCCCAGCCCAGCGCCCGCGAACTGCGCGCCGAAAGCGTCCGCCTGATGCGTCAGGCCGTCGAGCTCGAGATCCGGGCGCGAGAGATGGACGCGGCACAGTGCGCGCGCCGCCGGGCGGCGCCGGGCCGCCCGCACCTCAAGCTTGTCAGTGAGGCTCAGTCTTGAGGGGCGATAGCCATCCGCGCTGCCCGGCGAAGCCGACCCAGCGCGACCTGCCCGAAGAAGGCGAGCGCCGCGCATACGAGGCCCCAGCCCAGCGCCAGCGCGAAGCCGGCCTGTACGCTGATCGGCAAGGCGATGTCCGCCCGCTCTCCGGCGAACCCGCACAGGGTCAACAGCACAGTCAGAATGGCCATGATCAGTGTGGTCACCTGAAACGGGATACCCACGGCCAGCAGCCGCGAACGCCAGGCGCCCAGCGCGGCCCGGCGCTTCAGATGCACCGACAGGGCGTACACCCCGTCCGTATACAGCCAGAACAGATACGCCAGCGCCACACAGCACAGCGCCGCCGCGAACAGCGGCGCGCCCGCCCCCGTCCCGGTCACAAGTCCTGCGCCCGGCAGGGCCGCAATCGCGCCCAGACCGGCCAGAATGCGCTGGCCCTCGGCCTGCTTGAACTCGGCATCCGTCATGTCCGTCATGATGGAAGGACTCCGCATTAAGGGGAAGTGAGGATGAGCCCGACATCACGCCGGCACCTTGTCGCTGGAAGCAGCAGCTATCTCGGCAAGTACGTCATAGGTGACGCCTTCAATGCCGCGTTTCTCAGCAGCGGTGACGATAGCGCGCCAGTAAGGGCCGGGGATTGAATTCCGGGCCGCCCATTTCTTGGCGCGAAACGGGTTTACTTGGACATCATCACAGAACGTGGTCAGTCCGTCCGGCCACTGGCCAATAATGTCGGAGATGGTTTTCATGAGCGCCACGATACAAAACGTCTCGCGCACATACAAGACCTTTTGTCTCGCCGAATGCGATACGGAGCGTCTCATGAACGAGATGTACGAGCGCCTACAGGCAGCACGCCGATGTGCGGGCTATGCTAACGCAACCGATGCCGCCAGGGCCTTCGGCTGGAACGAGACGACTTATCGGGCCCACGAAAGCGGAAGACGCGGACTCAAAAATGAGGTTGCGGTGCGCTACGCCAAGGCTTTCAGAACTGATGAGGCTTGGCTGCTAACCGGCAAGGGGACGCCGCCTAAAGGCGTCGACGTCAAACATAATCGCGATCACGGTAAAGCATTGATTGAGGTGCATTCTTCCGGCGAGATACCCGTCATTGGCGAAATCGCCGCCGGAGTTTGGCAAGAGGCAATCGAGATGCTTGATACCGGGGAATCCATTCCCTTCATCCCGCACCCCCGCTTCCCCAAGGATGCCCAGCTCGCTCTGCGCGTGCGCGGCGACAGCTGCGACCTCATCGCTCAGCCGGGCGCCTATGTGAACACCGTGCCGTTGGAAATGGCCCTGCCCGTTGACGGCCTGGAAGGCCTGCTCAGGGAGTTCGAGGCCAAGGGACGCGACCTGATTGTTGTGGCCGAACGCCTGCGGGGCGGCCTTGTTGAAGCCACGCTGAAGGCCCTGGTGCGCGATCGCGCCGGCTATGCGCTCGAGGCGCGCTCATCCAACCCCAAATGGGCCGGCAAGATCCCGCTGACCGATGACATGCTCCGCGACGGCGATGAAACCCGCATCGCCCGGGTCATGATCGGCAAGTACGAGGTGATGCTCTAGGCGCCAACGCGGGAATATGTAAGCTTTTCTCACCCATTTGGGGAAAAGCTAGATAATGCGACACATCGACAACATCACGCGCATTTCATCCACGCCCTATTTACGACACGGTTGTTACCTTATATGTCAACAATAGACAGAGCCATTCTTAGCGGCGCTCTGCTGGAATATCGGGTTGCGGGCGATGAAACCCGCGAGCAGGTGAGGCCGCTTTACTATGCGCCTGAGTTCGAGGAATGGGTTGAGGATGAGGAACGCCTTGAAGCAAGAACACACTATCAGCATGGGTTGTCTTTAGCAGAACACATCGAGATCCGGCTTGCTGACTTGGTGTGCGAAAACCCGCTCCACCGCCATGGGATTTTTTCTGTGGATCCCACGTATCAGAGTGTCTGGAAGGTGTCGGCGGAAGGTGTTCGCCTGTTCGGCTGGTTCTGTAAGCCTGACATCTTCGTGCTCGTAACGGGCGCCTTGAAAACAGACCTCAAACAGAATGCTGACTTGCATCAGGACCACGTAACTAGGGTCGCAAATTTTAGAAAGCGTCATGGCTTGGATGATGCCGTGATAAAGGGGGATGTCCGTGAAGTCCTTACGCAAAAACCGGTCGAATAGACGCGGAATGTTTCTTGGCCTGACAAGCTCGGTCGCGAGCCAGCTTCGGGAGGCCTTTGCCGAGCGCAGGCAGAACCACGGGGAAACCCAGGAAGACATCGCCGCGCTGCTGGGCGTGAACAGATCAGTCGTCAACCGGCGTCTGCGCTCAGGTTCAAACCTGACACTCGAAACCATTGCCGATATGGCGTGGGCGCTTGGCCGCGGCGTGAAGATCGACATCTATGATCCGGCAGAAAGAATCGGCTGCAACGAAAGACTTTACTTCTCCGAGCGCGCAACAGTGCCGCTCCCTTCCGAAGGAGTGTCTGAGGCCCGGGTTCAATTCAATAGTCGGCAAAATGCGCCTGCCCCAACGCGCAACAAGACCCAAATTGAGTTCAAACCGTCTCAACTGGTTCAGGCATGACCATATCCGCTGAATACGTGATCTTGGCCGATTCCATACGTCGCGAGGATAATGGGAAGTTCATCTTCGTTGGCGTTTACACAGGCGATATCGTTCTGGATCATCCGCCTGCCCCGTTCAACATCGAGGCCTACATCAAGCTGCGGGCTGAAGTTCGGCAGCCGATGGAGTTCACGATCACCGTCCATCAGGCCTCACGGGAACAACCGATTGCGCGCCTGAGGGCTGATGCGTTCGAAACTCCGGGCGAAGGCCCTGTTTCCGGTGACCTGTTGCTGCCGGCCTTTGGCGTTCGGGCCGAGGGCCCCGATGAAATCTACTTCACGATGAAGGTGGGCGATGCCGAGGAAACGGAGATCGGGCGAACCAGGATTGTGCTCAAGGATGAGCCGGTGACCGACCAGCACGACTGACAAAAACCCCGCCTCGGCGGGGTTTTCTTTTGCCCCTACTCCGCCCCCTGCTCCACATGCACATGGCCAGCCTTGGCCGGTAATCTTTGCTCCTTGCACCATATAGGCGAGCGATTACAGTACTCCCCATCCTAAAGGGGGAGCGAAATGAAACACTATTTACTCGTGTCGATTGCCGCGCTCGCGGTAACCGGTTGCGCATCGTCAGCCGTCATGGAAGTGGCGCCAGCCGTAACGACCTATGCTGCGAACCGGGACGAAATCCCAGGTCGTTGGGCGGTGATCGTCGAAGCCGATGCAATGCCGAACACTTACGATTCCAGTGAATTTACGTGCTCTGGTTGGTCTTACACTGTGGACGCTCAATCTGCGTTCGAGGAGTCCGTTCTCGCCAGCATGGAGACCGCATTTCAGGAAGTGCGCCCCGCTGACCGAATGCTGACAGGGGCGCAAGCGCAGGCCGACGAACTTATGGGCACCATCACGGTTACTGTCGATCGCATGGATGCAGACTTGCAATGGCTCACGGGCTTCTGGACGGCGAAAGCGCGGTCAACCGCCTCAATGCGTATCGGAGTTGATGTTCGCGATCAGAATGGCGAGCGCATTGCTGGCTTCTCAGAGGGCAGCCAACGCTCAGCTGAAGCAGATCAGGGTGGGTGCGGTGCTGGATCTGAGGCGATTGCTCGCGCGATCTCCTCAACGACAGAAGACCTGATGGAGCAGAGCCTTGAACGCTTGCTGGACAATAGCGAGCTACGCGCAGCCTCTATGACGCGCTAACACAAAGTCCAAAATGCTCAGATTAACGCCCTGCCGCTCGGTGGGGCGTTTTTTTATTCCCTCAACAAGCGTTATCCAAGATCAAGCCCTTCTAAGTCGTTCAATACAAAGCGTATCGGGTCGACACCCCAATACGAGACGTTTTGTCTTGCATTAGTGCGAGACGTTTTGTATCGTTACCCCATCAAACACCACGCCGGACGCCCAGCGCACACCGGCTCTGATGGGGAAGCGACATGCTGAACATTGGCGAGAACGCCCAGATCATGGAGCGGCTGAAATCGCTCAAGCACGCGGTGCAGAACGCGATTGGCCCCTGTTTCGAGCCCGAACTGAAGATGGTCTGCAATGAGGATCTGGGTGCGCCCTGGCAGGTGCTGATCAATTTCCGCGCGCCAGGCGGCCAGATCGATCTCACGCCAAAGCGCCTACAGGTCTGGGGCGCCTGCCCCCTCTCCGCGATCGAGGCCGCATTCGCGGAAGCGCGCCGTCGCTTCACCGAGGGCGAGGCCATGCGTAACGAGGCACGCGCCGCCCTGTCCCTTGATCAGCAGGGGGCCGCGTGATGCGCCGCTTTCTTCTTGACCTTGCCAGTGACGCACTCAGCGCCTGCGCCGTTTTCGCCTTCTTCGGCGTGGTGATCGTGTGCGCCGCGTGCGCCATCGCCTGACCGTTTCGCTGGCGTCCTCAAGCGCCAGCACCACCGCGACCGGGGTTTCGCTCAACGCTCCCCCCAGCCTGAAAGCTGCCCCGGTCGCTAGCCCTTTCGCCGGCGTCGTCTCCTCCCCTGTGTGAGCGCCGGAACACTGGCCGGGCGAGTCCTCTTTTGCCGCTCGCCCGGCCCCTTTCTCTCGGAGACTGGATATGACTGACAAGCACTGCCTCTTCGCCGTCGCTGATGCCGATCCGGCCCGCTCGATTTGCGAAACCTTCCGCGCCGAGTTCAACGCCGCACGCAAGGCGCAGTTTGAATGGGTTAAGCGACAGGCGCCCCATGCGGACTCTGCTGCCCTGAAGCAAGGTCACTCATCCCGCATCGGCATCTTTCACGCCGATCTGGACCGGAAGCTCTGGACCAATCCCGACAAGAAGGGCTGTCAGTTCCCGCGGGCTTCGGCCAAGGCGCTCATGAAGGAGATGGCCGCCATCCCGGCATTGCCCGGTGGTGAAGTGCTGGCCCGGCGCTTGGGCGTGATCGACACCCTGCAATACGAGAGAGGCGGGAGCATAAAAGGCGGCGGCGCGATCGGGCCGCTGTCCATGGCCTTCAATGGCGGCGTCACTCCCTTCTGGGGCGCTGCAGAGGGCCGCATCCTGATGAAGATGGTTGATGCGGCATCTGCTGCGGCGGACCACCTCAAGGAAAACCCGGACGACATCATCACCACGCCCGGCGCCATCGACTGGAAGCCGATGGAAGGCTTGCGGGTCATCTCTGAAGATGAGGCGATGGCGATCTTTCACACCGACAAGGCGGCCTCTTCGGAGCAAGCCGCATGACCCGCCCCCTGTTCCATCGCCGCCCGCGCTGGCTCACCTACACCGCGTGGGAATACATCGCCTTCGCGCTCATCTGCGCGGCGGCGGGCGTGGTGCTCCATTTCACCGGGATCAAGCCATGAGCGATGACGCCCGCCTCAAGCGCCGGGTACTGGACAAGCGCACCCGCCGCCATCGACGCCCCCTGCCGTCTGTCGAGCGCGGCGTGCAGATGGCCGCCTATGCGGTCCATACCACCGGGCTGGCGCCGTCTGACCGGGTGTGTGAACTCGGCGTGGCCACGCTCGAGCTCGTACTGAAGGCGCGCGAAGATTCCGCGCCGCGCGTCACCGATGTGCAGAGCGCCCTGGTTGATCCCGGCATGGCCATCGCTCCGGCGGCCACTGAAGTCCATGGCGTGACCGACAAGATGGTGCAGGGCCAGCCCTCCTTCACATCGGTCTGGTCCCGGCTGGGCCGGCCTGCGCCGTGGATCGCGGCGCACAATGCCGACTTCGCGCTGATGCATCTGCCTGTCAGCAAGGATCGCATGATCTGCACCCTCGCCTGTGCGCGGTTGCTGATGCCCGAGCAGCAGCACTTCAGTCTCGATGCGCTCGTGCAAGGGCTGGACCTCCCCCGGCCGGACAACGCCGCCACCCGCGCCGCCATCGGGCCGGGCGCGGGGCTGGATGCCTGGAATGTGGCCTGGCTGACCGAACGCCTCACCCGACTTGCGGCGCCCGAAGAGCTGGCCGCCATCACCGCGCAGGCGCGCGAGGCCGCACACAAACCCGCCGACATCACCGGATCCACCCCCCTGCCTTTTGGCAAGCACCGGGGTCGGGCGCTGTCTGACGAACAGGGCGTGCCCACCCACTACGTGGCGTGGATCGCCGGCAACTACACCGGCCGTGATGCCGGGCAGTGGCGCGCCGCGGCCAGCAAGGAGCTGACCCGCCGCCACGCCGATCCCTGCGATCCGTCCGTTTACCAGATCGCCCGCGGGGCACAGCCCCGCACGGCAAGAGATGAACCCGGCGCACCCAGCGCATAACCCTACCCCACCAGAAGGAACACCCCATGGCCGACTTTGCAGCATCCGCGCCTGAGAAAGACGAATCCGACGCCATCGGCGCAGCCGCCCGCGATCAGCTCCGCGCCCTGGTGGCGCGCATCGAGCGCCTTGAAGAAGACAAGGCCCAGGTCGCCGCCGACATCAAGGAGGTCTACTCCGAGGCCAAGTCCAACGGCTACGACACCACCGTGCTGCGCAAGGTGATCTCCCTGCGCAAGCAGGACGCCCACGAACGGCAGGAAATGGAAGCCCTGCTTGAGCTGTATCTGGGCGCCGTGGGGGAGCACTGATGCAGGAAGCCATCATCGACAGCTTCGCAGGGGGCGGCGGCGCGTCCACGGGCATCTTCATGGCCCTTGGACGTCACCCTGACGTGGCGATCAACCACGACAAAGACGCCATCCGGATGCACGCGGCTAACCACCCTGATACCGTCCATCTGAACGAGAACATCTATCAGGTGGACCCGGATGATCTGCGCCGCAAATACGGCGCGATCGGCCTTCTCTGGGCTAGCCCGGACTGCAAGCACTTCTCGAAGGCGAAGGGCGGCAAGCCAGTCAGCAAAAACATTCGCGGCCTCGCCTGGACCGTCTGCAACTTCGCGGAACGGGCAAAGCCGCGCGTCATCGCCTTGGAGAACGTCGAGGAGTTCGAGGACTGGGGCCCGCTGACCGAAGAAGATAAACCCTGTCAGGTGCGCCGAGGCGAAACCTTCAAGGCATGGGTGCTCAAACTCAAGCGGGCTGGATACCAAGTGCAATGGCGTGTCCTTCGCGCCAGTGACTTTGGCGCCCCTACGATCCGCAGGCGGCTGTTCGTGATCGCTCGCCGTGATGGTGAACCCATCGTCTGGCCAGAGCCGACCCATGGGGCCCCTGATGATCCCGAAGTGATCGCGGGCCGGAAGCTGCCGTGGCGCACCGCGGCGGACATCATCGACTGGTCCCTGCCCATGCCCTCGATCTTCATGACGAAGGAGCAGGCCCAAGCCTATTTCGAGGAGACGGGCATCCGCGTGGTGAGGCCGTTGGCCGAAAACACAATGGCGCGGATCGCGCGCGGCGTGGATCGTTATGTCCTGAAGAGCGCCAATCCTTTCATCATCTCGGTCGCTCATGGCTACAGTGGAGGGCGGCGCGAATACCCGCTTGGTGATCCCATAGGCACTGTCACGGGCGCAGGCATTCAGCACGCTCTGATCAGCCCCGTGATCAGCCATGCCCAGCAAGGCGGTGCAAACCGCGATGCGGACGCGCCCATGCACACCATCACGGCTTCGTTGAAAGACCAGAACCAGATCATCGCTCCGGCGCTGATGAAGTTCCGGGCAGACAGTGCGGGCGCGCCGGTTGAGGCGCCCTGCCCGACCGTCACGGCGAACAGCTACATCAAGCGCCCGGGCGGCGCATCTCCGCTCGGTGTGTGCGCCGCGTTCCTGGCCCAGCACAACGCGGGGCCGAACATGGAAAGCGCAGCGGGGCGGGACGCACGCGTACCGCTCAGCACCGTGACCACGACCGGCAGTCAACAGGCCGTCGCTGGCGTCCACATGATCAACATGAAGGGCTCCAAGCGCAGCGCGCGGGGCGCGGACGAACCCGTGAGCACGATCACAGCGAATGCAGTCCATGCCGGCCTCGTGGCGGCGTTCATTGGAAAGTACTACGGGACTGGCGATGGGCAGGCCGTTGACGAGCCGACCCACACCGTCACGACAAAGGACCGCTTCGGGCTGGTGACCATCCAGCTCGAAGGTGAACCCTATGTGATTGTGGACATCGGCATGCGCATGCTGACCCCACGCGAGCTGTTCAGCGCCCAGGGCTTCCCGGCTGATTACATCATTGATCAGGACGCCACGGGCCGCCCCTTCACGAAATCCACGCAGACGCGATGCGCTGGCAATTCGGTCTGCCCGCCGCTTGCCGCTGCGCTGGTGAAGGCGAACTTCCAACCGCGCGAGATCCAGCCTGAAACCCGGTTTGAGGAGGGGCCGCTGTTCGCGGTCGCTGCAGAATGACCGCACCCTCTGACCTCACCCTGCACCTGGACGCCTCCGAAGTGGATTGGCTGGCGGACGTGCTCGAACACGCCGCCGAGGGAAGCTGTGACCATCCCTGCCCCATCCAGGGCGGGTGCGTGATCCACCGCGCGAGGCATCTGCAAGACGTTCTGAACGCCGCAGCCCAGCGCGCGCAGCAAGACATGAAAGGCTGAACATGAGTGAGACAGTGAAGACCGGGGCCGCAATGAAAGCGGCTTATGTCCAAGCGAAGCAGGATTGCGATGCTGCAGATAGCGCGCTGAAAGCAACTCCAGAGCATGCCGCCTATCAGGCCGCGCGCGGCAAGATGCTTGACCTCGAAGATGAGATGGCAAGCGAATTTCATACTTGCGAGGCCTGCGGCAAGCCCATCTTCGATGATGAACCATACAGCTATGACACCGAAGGTGGCGTAACCCTCTGTGAAAAGGACACCTCATCTTGGCGTGACATGCTGGCAGACCCCGAGGGTTTCTATGAGCGAAACGCTTCTGGGGACGTGACGTATTACACGCCTGAGACGGCCAAGGCCGCTGCGGAGGCGCACGTCGCAGCGGGCGGCTCCCTTGACGACAAGATCGGCCTGATCGAGCCTCAGGAACCCTCCAATGGATAGCGCGAAGCTCCGTGAGATCCTCGTTGAGGTCGCTCAGGGCGGCGCGAAAGTGCTTGCCGATCCCGAGGTGTTCGAATGCGCCGTAAACAGCGGGCACGAAGACATCATGTCAGCGCTTAAGCGCGGAGCTGGTGTGGTGGTGAAGGAGCTGAGTTGGCGCATAGACCCCGACCTAGGGGCGGAGTTTGGCTTCATGCCGGGCTTTGACGAATTCTGCTACAACATCACGCCCTACACCAAAGACGGCGCTCAGGTTTGGTCTGCATGGCTGGATGATCCAGACGAAGGCGATTTGCCGGATCAAGGCCCTTTCACTTCGCCGGAAGCCGCCAAGGCAGCCTGTCAGGCCGACTTCGCCAAGCGCATCACCTCTGCTGTAGAGCCTTCCTGTGTGGTGACGGGCCTGCTTCCCATGGATGAAGCACCCCAAAAAACAGAAGGCGTTCTCATCTTCCGCGAGGACGGGGCTATTGCGTCTTGCTGGCGTGGGCCGGGTATCGCGTGGCGGTATAGCGGAGAAGCCTGGGACTGCTTTGTAAGCGATCACGAAGGGCGGAGGGCTGTCGGATGGTTGCCCCTCACCGCCGCTCTCTCCTCTCGTACTGAAAAAGAGGTGTTTCAGGACCGGGTGCGTCCGTGGGTGCTGTCCTGCTTTGGCGAAGACATTGCTGCCGACAAGCTCGAACGAAACGACCGCTTCATTGAAGAGGCGTTGGAGCTGACGCAAGCGTGCGGATACGACCGTGACCGCGCTCACGCGCTTGTTGATTATGTCTTTGATCGCGAACCGGGCGAGCCCTCGCAGGAAGTCGGCGGCGTCATGGTCACGCTAGCCGCCCACTGCTTGGCGCATGGCATGAACATGCACGCTGACGGAGAGCGCGAGCTTGCCCGTATCAGCGCACCCGAGATCATGGCGAAAATCCGGGCCAAGCAGGCCGCAAAACCCAAAGGCTCTGCGCTTCCCGTCGCACGCTCCCTCACTAATGGAGGTGAGTGATGCGCTGGCGCAAATGCAGGCCTTGTAACGGCACTGGAAAAGAGCCCGCTGGAGAAAAGATCGTGAATGCGATTTTCAGCGCCGGCGCATCCCTGATCGTTGATGCTGTGCTTGGTGACGACGTGATGAGCAAGCCTTGTCGCCATTGCGGCGGACTGGGTGAGCGCAAGGAGCCTACCCATGACTGATGCAGAACAAGAGCACTTGGGCTTCCGGTGCAACCGCCACATCGGAATTAGATATCGAGCGCGGCATTGGCTGGTGGCGTGGCACAAGGGGTGTGTGTTTGTGAGGCCTAAAGCGGGGCAAGTCGCGCCGGGCGTATGGTGCTTTTACTTTTTGGGTTTTGAGCTTTCGTGGTGGAGCGCGTCATGACTGATGCAGAACTAGAAGAGCTGGATACGCTGCTTGAAGACCTTCGCCTGTGGTTCAACGCCGCCCCGCTCCATCTTTGCCCGACACGCGATGCGCTTATTCGTGGCGACATGGACAAGTTCTATGCGCGCGTTGAGGCCAAGTGCGGCACCATACGCTCTCTGAGAGAAGAGAATGCAGAGCTGAAAGACGAACTCGCCACGGTTTCAGATCGCCTTGAGCAGGCGAACCAAGCCATTGAGGAACAGTCATGACCACCGCCCCGGTCATCCTGAACATGACCAAGCTGGGATTCCGGCGCCCAGAGGCGGCCGCATTCATCGGCGTGTCCGCTTCCAAGTTTGACCAGATGGTCAAGGCGGGGGATATGCCGGAGCCGCATCGCATAGGTGGCGTGGTGATCTGGCGCGGGGATGAGCTGAAGCTGCACTTTGACCGCTTGACGGGGCGTTCTGGTCCTGTCGATGATCCGAAACCCGCCGACAAACAGAAACCCATGCCTTGGCCCGTGGATGCCCGATGAAACTTGAATACCCCGGCCTAATCAAAGAACGGATGAAGTCGGGCAATATCCGCTATCGGGTGCGCCCCGAGGGCGACAAGGCGCGGCGCATTAATCTCCACGTCACGCCGGACCATAAGGAATTCCAGGAGCGCTATGAGGCCGGGCGCGCGGGCATTCAACTGCCGCCGCCCGATGAAGCGCCGCGGGTTATCAAATACTCCCTGGAATGGCTGATTGATCTGTATCTGGACGATTGCGAGCGCGCCGTCAAAGCCGGGCTTATGGCGCCCCTCACCCTTAAAAAGAAGCGTGGAGCCCTGAAACCTGTCAAGGCGCGCTTCGGCGCCTATGACATGATGATGCCGCGCAGTCAGATCATCACCTTGCGCGATGAGAAAGCAGAGACGCCGGCGGCGGCTGACGATCTGATGAAGCACCTGAGCACCATGTACACATGGGCGATCGACAAGGACTTCTGCACCGAGAACCCGGTCGCCGGGATAAAGAAGATCCACCGCAGCAAGGGCGGGGCTGTCGCATGGTCCGTGAATGATCTGAAGAAGTACCGCGCTTTCCACCCGCCGGGCACCACGGCGCACCTTGCCCTGACGATCCTGATGTTCACCGCCGGGCGGATAAGTGATGCGGCAATACTCGGACGCGAGCATGAGTTCATGCGCGACGGGATACGCGGGCTGGGCTGGCAACCGCCGAAGAAGGGCGCGAGCTTTGTTCAGATACCGATGCTCGAACCGCTCTATCGCGCCACACGCGCGGCCAAGGTCCAGGGCAAGACCTATCTGCTCAACGCTTACGGGAAGCCCTATTCGAGCGCAGATGCGCTAAGCCAGCGGTTCAGCAAATGGTGCCGTCAGGCCGGGCTTGAGAACCGCACCGCACACGGCGTCCGCAAGGGGTTTGGCAAGCTGTTGGCCGAAGATGGTGCAACACAATATCAGATCATGGCCATCCACGGGCACGCCGAGGCGCAGACTTCAGAGATTTACACGCGGGATGCGGAGCGCTGGCGGATGGCGAAAGAGGCCATCACCGGACTGGATAAAATCGCCGCGGCGTGGGACACTCTGTAAATAACGTATTGAAATATATAACGCGCTAAAGCGCTTTGCGTGGGACACCTGTGCACTGAAATTATTGAGGAAAGAGCGGAGATATGGACCCTCAGCCGGCGCCAGATCTCCCGAATTCCCCCCTGCCTGTTCACGCGCAGTCGCGCGCTCGAGCCTTCGGCGTCGCCGGGTTCACGCCGGGCCATCGCTGCGCTGCCGACCTGATTTCCGTCACATTGTGCTCTATCTGTAGCGCCTGAAAGGGCATGCCGCAGGCGCCTGCGACTCTTGGCGCGTTTGCCGGCTGTCGGCCTGCGCGCTAGATGCATGCCCGAACCTGAGTGCAACAGGAGTAAGCGCCCATGCGTATGATTTTCGCCGGTTTCGCCGCCCTCGCCCTGACCACAGCCGCGCACGCGCAGGATGACGCCGAGTCCGCCATCCTGTCCGAGCTGGGTGAGCCCTATGTGAGCGCCAATGTGGACAATGGCGCACGGATTTTCCGTCGCTGCCAGGCCTGCCACACGGTGGAAGAAGGCGGACGCAACATGGTCGGCCCGAACCTTCACGGCGTGTTCGGCCGCGAGTCCGGTCACAAGGACGACTTCCGCTATTCCCCGGCCATGTCTGAGTCCGAAGTGGTCTGGTCCGCCGAGACGCTGGACGCCTATCTGACCAATCCGCGTGAATATATCCGCGGCAACCGGATGAGCTTTGCGGGTCTGCGCGATGAACAGGATCGCCACGACCTCATCGCCTGGCTGGCGATCAACACGCACTAGGCGGCCTGTCGCCAAAACAAAAAACCCCGGAGCCTCGCTCCGGGGTTTTTCCTTACTCGGCCGGGGCCGCAGGCGGATCGACCGGATCGGCGCCGCGCACATCGCGGGCTTCCTTCTCCAGCTGCCGTGACACCCAGTTCGGCGTCTTCGTGTACCGCCCCAACACGCCATACACGGCGGGCACCACGAACAGGGTGAAGAGCGTCGCCACCATCACGCCGGTGAAAATCACCAGACCGATCGTCACCCGCGTCTCCGAACCCGGGCCCGTGGCGATGACCAGCGGAAAGGCGCCGATGGCGGTGGAGACGCCGGTCATCAGGATCGGACGCAGCCGTGTGACCGAGGCTTCCAGCGTCGCTTCAGCGAGGCTGAGCCCCTCTTCACGCAGCTGGTTGGCGAACTCCACGATCAGGATGCCGTTCTTCGCCGCGAGCCCGATCAGGATGATCAGGCCGATCTGGGAGAAGATGTTCAGGCTCGATCCGCCCATATAGAGGCCGAACAGACCGCCCGCGACCGCCAGCGGCACGGTCAGCATGATCACGGCAGGCTGGATGAAGCTCTCGAACTGGGCCGCCAGCACCAGGAAGACGATCAGCAGGGCGAGCCCGAAGGCGAAGTAGATCGCATTGTTGGATCGCAGGAATTCACGCACCTCGCCCACATAGGTGGTGCCCACTTCCGGAGGCAGGGTGTCCGCCGCCCACTGGTCGAGCCATTCCACGGCCTGACCGATGGTGTAATCGCCCTGGATGGTGGCCGACACCGTCACCGCGCGCTGACGATCAATGCGGGCGCGGCTGGGCGCCTCGCCCACTTCACGCAGGTTCACGAGGCTGGAGAGCGGAATGAGATCGCCGGACTCGGCCCTGACAAACAGGGTCTCAAGATCGTTCTGGCTGGAACGGTCCGCCTGACGGTTCTCAAGGATGACGTTGTAGGCCTCGCCCCGGTCGATGAACTGGCCCACGCGACGCGATCCCAGATGCGTCTGCAGCGTGCGGCTGATGTCGGAGACCGACACGCCCAGCGCCGCGGCGCGTTCCCGATCAATATCCACCAGAAGACGCGGCGCGGTGGGCTGATAGTCCTTGCGCGCCCGGATCAGGTTCGGATTGCGTTCGGAGATGTCGGCGATCAGGCGATCCGCCTCACGGTTGAGCATGTCGTAGTCGGGGCCCTGCAGGACGAACTGGATGTCGTCGCCGCCCCCGCCGCCGCCCAGGGGCGAGCGCATGGAGACGAAGGCCCGCACGCCGGGCAATTGTCCGAGACGCGCATTGATCTCGTTGACGATCTCATCACCCGGACGACGCTCGTCCCAGTCCGCCATGCTGCCGATGACGATCCCGGAATTATAGCCCGATCCGCCCCATCCCGGAGACACAACCAGCACCCGGCGCAGCTCGCCAGTCTCGAGATAGCTGTTCACGACCTCTTCGGCCTGCATCATCTGGCCGGTCATGTAATCAAAGCTGGCGCCCTGATGCGCCTGAACGAAACCGAAGAAGCTTCCGCGATCCGAAGGCGGGGTCAGCTCGCCCGGCAGCTTTGAGAACATGAAGGCCGAGCCCGCCACAGCGACGAGAATGAGCGGCGCCACGATCCACGGCACGCCCAGGATCAGCTTAAGGCTCTGACGGTAGGAATTCTGAACCTTGTCCAGGCCGTCATTGACCCATTTCGCAGGACCACGCAGCTCCGTGCTGGGCTTGAGGAGCTTGGAGGTCATCATCGGAGACAGGGTCAGAGCGACAAAGCTCGACAGCACCACCGCGCCGGTGATCGTCACAGCCAGTTCCGCAAAAATGCGACCAATCAGCCCCGGCAGGAAAATCAGCGGCATGAACACGGCGACCAGCGTCGCCGTGGTCGCGATCACCGCAAAGAAGACCTGACGACCGCCGCGCTCACTCGCGAGCATGGGCGGCTCGCCCAGATCCACCCGACGCTGGATGTTCTCGAGCACCACAATGGAATCGTCCACGACCAGACCAATGGCCAGCACCAGCGCCAGCAGGGTCAGGATGTTGATGGAAAAGCCCCCGGCCGCAAGAATCGCAAAGGTGCCGACCATGCAGACCGGAACCACCGCGGCGGGCACGATGGCGGCGCGGAAACTGCCCAGGAACAGGTAGATCACCAGCACCACCAGTGTCGCGGCGACCGCAAAGGTGCGCCACACTTCCTTGATGGATTCCTTGATGAAAACGGTGTCGTCGGAACCGCGAATGATCTCCATGCCTTCAGGCAATTGAGGCTGGAGCCGGTCGATGGCGGCGTTGATCTGCTCGGCGACGGCGACGGAGTTCGCCTTGCTTTGACGCACAAAGCCCAAGCCCACCATGTTCTGGCCATTGCCGCGGAACATCGCACGATGCTCTTCCGCCGCCAGTTCGACATCCGCCACTTCTCCCAGACGGATGACATGACCGTCCTCGGAAACGCGGATCGGCATGCGGGCAAAGGCCTCCTCATTGGCGAAGAGACGCTCGACGCGCACGAAAAGCTGGGTGTCGGTGGTCTCCACGGCGCCGCCGGGCGCCTCGACATTCTCCGAGCGCAGCGCATTCTCGATATCAGCGACCGTGATCGACCGGGCCGCCATTTCATAAGGATCAAGCCAGATGCGCATGGCGTAGCGGCGCTGACCGCCGATACGAACGTTCGCAACGCCGTCGAGCACCGTGAACCGGTCCACGATATAGCGGTCGGCATAGTCGGTGAGCTCTTCGGAGGTCATCCGGTCCGAACCGAGCATATACCACAGGAAGGGCCGCGCATCGCTGTCCTGCTTGGACACTTCCAGGTCCTGCACGTCATCGGGCATGCGGTCTCGAATACGCGACACCGCATCCCGCACATCGTTCGCCGCCGCTTCGATATCGCGTTCCAGCGTGAATGTGATGGTGACCCGGGACGATCCATCGCGGGAGGACGAGCTGATCGTGTCCACGCCCTCAATGCCCGACAGGCTGTCCTCAATGACCTGGGTAACGCGGTTTTCCATCACTTCGGCATTGGCGCCGGGATAGTCCGCGCTCACCGAAACCACGGGACGGTCCACATCCGGCATTTCCCTCAGGGGCAGGTCACGCAGCCCCATGAAGCCGAAAACAATGATCAGGGCGCTCGCGACAAAAGCGAGAACCGGCCTGCGGACAGCAACATCGGTCAGGGTCATTGCGCAGCCTCCCCGGTCTGGATTTCAAGGCCGCGGCCGCCGCCCTGGGCGGGCGCATTCGCTATACGCAGGGCGCCGCCCTCTCGTACGCGGTGAACGCCTTCGGCCACGATGCGTTCGCCAACCTCAAGACCACTGGTCACCTCCACCATGCCGGCGATCCGCAATCCGAGCTCGATATCTCGGCGCACGGCGACTGGCGCGTTTTCCCCTTCGGCGATGACGTAGACAAAGGTCTGTTCGTCAAACCTTACGATGGAAGAGCCCGGTATGGCCGGGCTGGTGCGTTCATCACGACGCAGCTCGACCGTCATCAGCATGCCCGGACGCAGGCGGCCGGCCTCATTGTCGATCAGGGCGCGCACCGTGACCGTGCGTGTGGCGGGATCAATCCGGCTGTCCACCTGATCCACCTGCCCAGCGAAGACCTGGTCGGGAAAGGCCGAGCTGCGCGCCCGCACCGTCTGCCCCCGCTCGATGACCGAAAGGAAACGTTCGGGGACAGTGAAGTCGAGCTTGATGACCGATGTGTCGTCGAGCTGCGCAATCACGTCCCCCGGGCCGACCAGCTCGCCCACGCTGACATTGCGAAGGCCGATGACGCCCGAGAAGGGCGCGCGAATGATGCGGTCGGCCATGCGGGCCTCGATGGCCTCGACCCGGGCGCGGGCGCGGTCATAGGCCGCCTGCGCTTCATCAAGCCGGGTGCGCGAGGCCACGCCCCGATCCGTCAGGTCCTGGATCCGGGAGATGTCACGCTGGGTTTCCCGCAAGGTGGCGCGGGCTTCGTTCAGCCCCGCTGCTTCTTCGGTGTCCAGCAGCTCGACCAGGATATCGCCTTCCTCGACCCGGGCGCCGGAGTCAAAATCGAGCCGGGCGATAATGTCAGACACCTTGGCGGTGAGGTTGACGGATTCGTTCGCTCCGGCCGTGCCCAGCGCTTCAACGACGTCCGCAAAGACTTCCGGCTGGACGGTGTACGCCGAGACCAGGGTCTCCTCACCGCGCCATCCGCCTGCCTGTTCACCACCACCGGATAAGGCGCGAACGGCCACTGCAAGCGCCATGATCGCAAAGATCACCCCCGTAGCGGCCAGAAAAAGCCAACGCTGCATAACCCCGTCTCCTGAAGAATTTCACATGCCCGATATGCGCCGTTTAATGCGAAAATCAAAAATCGCACATTTCATTGCATTTAGAATTCACGCCAAAACGACAGCATGTACGCCTGCTCGGGCGCCAATCTGTCGCTGTGCACTGAATTAATCACGCCAATCTGTAAGGAAAGCCTCTCACACAGGGGCGCAATCACGGAAAGGTGAAGGCGATGGCTCTCAAAGCGGCTGTGATAGCCGCCCCAACCGTTCTGGCCCCATGCCGAATAACCTTGGGCCAGAACGCGCCAGCCTTCAGCCGGACGGACGCCCAGCGTGAGGTCCAGACGCGTCTCGGCCCGTGCTCCGTCCCAACCTGATCGGCGTCCGAGCTGGGCCTCCATGAAGACCGCCTCTCCCACGGACCGCCCGATCTGGAGACGAGCGTCTGCGCCCCAAACCGCTTTGCCGCCCAGCAGGGGGTTCGGATCCGCGCTGAACCGCACCAGGGAAGTCTGGGCGCTCACCACCCAGTAGCCGGAAGTCAGGAGATTGGCCCGCAATCCGATCTCGCTCTCCCCCAAAGCCTGACTGACGGAACTGAGGGATCGAAGGGTCGGGGCGCCGCCCTGGCGTTGTTCAACCTGGAACCGGCGCTGTCGTGTCTCCTGCGACAAACGTCCGGTCAGCGTGAAACGGTCGGTCAGGCCGTACTCGGCATAGAGGGCGGTTTCAAACTTGGAATAACCAAACCCCTCAGCCCCCAGGTCAAACCGATGATGCCCGAACGAGGTGATGAGCAGGCCGTCTCCGGCCGGGCGGGTCCAGGCGCCTGCAAACGCAGGTGCGGAGATGATCGAAAGCAGGGCGGCCACAAGAAAGGCGGCCCCGGGCAAGAGGCCGCCAGTTCTCCGAAAGTGCTGGACGCCGCCACACATCGCGCCTCTCCCCTGGGGGAATACAAACGCAAGGGTGGCGATCCGTCCAGAAAATTCCCCTCATGGGGGATTTCTACGCGTCGTAGCCCGGGCTTTCACGATCCACGCGGCCGCGCAATGCGTGCCAGGCGATTTCAAGGAAGAGTTCATTGGTCACCCCTTCCTCGCCCTGCTTGAAGACGCGGGTCTGCATGGCGTCATCCCATTCGATCAGCTCCGCACCGGCGCCCTGCGCCAGTGTCTGGATCGAGCAGGCCCGCTCCAGAAGATACATGCGCAGATAGCAGTTGAAGGGATGGTCCCCGACCGTGAGCGTGCCGTGATTGCGCAGGATCATCAGGTTGTTCTTGCCCAGATCCCCGACCAGACGCTCTTTCTCGTCGGCGTCGAGCGCGATGCCTTCATAGTCGTGATAGGTGACATCCTTCATCACATTCATCGCGAGCTGGGAGATCGGCAGCAGACCGCGCTTCTGCGCGGAGACCGCAACTCCCTGGTCGGTATGAAGGTGCATGGCCACTTTAACGTCCGGTCGCGCATGATGAATGGCGGAGTGGATGGTGAAGCCTGCCGGATTGATGCCATAGCGAGATGGCGGCAGCACATTTCCGTCGATATCAACCTTCACCAGATTGGACGCTGTGACATCCTCGAACAGCAAGCCGAAGGGATTGATCAGGAAATGCTCATCCGGTCCCGGCACCCGCATGGAGATATGGGTGAAAAACAGATCATCCCATTTATGCATCCGGACAAGGCGGTAAAGCGCAGCGAGATTACAGCGCGCCTTCCATTCTTCCTCGGTGACCTGATCCTTGACTGAGATTTGGCTGGCGTCGTCCATAACGCTCCTCCCTCTTGATACGGCGTGCGATCCCCGCTCTGCGGCGGCTTTGTAAACACTGTTTACCGCATTTTCGCGCCCCTGCCCATGCCTCTGCAGGCCTGAGGGCGCGGCTAAAGGTCCTTCGCCAGGCGCAGGCCCGTCATCTGCCATTGAGCGTCCGGCGGAAAGAAATTGCGATAGGTCGGCCGGGCGTGATCCGGCGGTGTCAGACAGGAGCCGCCGCGCAGCACGAACTGCCCGCACATGAACTTGCCATTGTATTCGCCGATCGCCCCTTCCGCCGGCTGATAGCCGGGATAGGCGGAATAGGCCGAACGGGTCCACTCCCAGACCTCGCCATACAGGGCCTGAAAACTTGACCCCTGTTTCAGGGGCTGAGGCTCGAGCAGCCCGTCAGGGTCCGCCCAACGCCCCTGTGAAGGGGCCATATCCCGCGCGGCGCATTCCCATTCGCGCTCTTCAGGCAGACGACACCCGGCCCAGCTGGCGAACGCGCTGGCCTCGAAATAATCGAGATGACTGACCGGGGCGTCCGGGTGCAGCATCTGTTCGCCATGCAGGGTGAAGTGCGTCCACCGCCCATCCTGACGACGCCAGTAGTAGGGATGGGAACGGCCTTCCTCCTGCATGCGCGCCCAGCCTTCAGACAGCCAGTGTTCGGCTTTCTGGTAACCGCCATCCTCGATAAAGGCGAGAAACTCGGCATTGGTGACAGGCCGGCTCGCTAAGGCGAACGGCTCCAGCCACGCCTTGTGGCGCGGACCTTCATTGTCAAAGGCGAATTCAGCGCCTTCATGCCCGAATTCGATCAAGCCGCCCTCGAACCCGATCCAGACCGGATCCGGACGCGCGCCGGACAGTAGAGGCGGCGTCTGCATCTGGCGCGGATATCCGGCTTCAGGAAAGCTGTTTCGGGACAAGACATGCTTGATGTCGGTCAGGAACAATTCCTGATGCTGCTCTTCATGCGCGAAGCCGGTTTCAATCACCGTCCGGAAGGCCTGGACCGCTTCAGCATCCGCCTGATCGAACCAGGCGCTGACCGCCCGGTCCACATGAGCGCGATAAGCCAGCACCTCGTTCAGCCCCGGCCGCGTCAGGAAGCCCCGCTCCGGGCGGGCATGGCGTTCGCCGACAGCTTCATAATAGGAGTTGAACAGATAATTGAAGCGCGGATCGAACGGCGTGTAGCCAGCCTGGCCCGGCTTGAGGAGAAAGGTCTCCCAGAACCAGGTGACGTGGGCGAGATGCCATTTGCCCGGCGACACGTCCGGCATGGTCTGCACGCAAAGATCTTCAGCAGTAAAGACTGCAGCCAGGGCCTCCGTTCGCGACCGAACCGCATTAAAGCGGGCCTTGAGATCAGTAAAAGCACCTGCATTCATGTCTTTAGGCACTGCAATCTCCGCCGTTGCTAATGATTCACTAACTAAGATTCAGTCAGTTTGTTTCCTACGAATCGCATGGTCAGGCCGATTTCGCATGAGGGGTTAATGCTGCGTTCGACCTCAGACCCGCTGGCTGGACGCCCGCCGCCCTCGGAGCGCGCGGGGCAAAAGGCGTTGGCTCTGGCCGATCTTTGCACGCTTCGGGCGCTGCCTGAACCGGTGCTGTGCGAGATTGACGCGCATCTCACAGGGTTTTTACGCGCAGCGGAAGCGCGCGTCCGGGCCCGGGCCGCCATTCGGCTGGCCGAGTGCCCGTGGGCGCCGGTAGAGGCGATCCGCTCGTTGGCGTTTGACGCCTTTGAAATCGCCTCGCCCGTCCTTCAGCATTCCGAACGGCTGAAGGAACAGGATCTGTTGGCGCTCGCCGCCTTGGGGCCGCAGCAACGCCTTGCACTCGCTCGGCGCAACACGATCAGCGAAAAGCTGGCGGAACGCCTGTGTTCCTTCGGCGAGCGCGATTGCCTTGAAAAGCTCTTCCGCAATCTGGGCGCCAAGCTCAATGCCCGGTGTGCAGAACAGACCGCCGATCTGATCAAGGCGGATTGCCTGTTGCGGGAGGCTCTGTCCGGGCGTGGAGCGCTTGAAGTCGAGTTCGCCCGCAGCCTGTATGAGATCGCGGGAGACGCCGTCTACGCGCTGCTGGACGACATCTGCCCCCAGGCCCTGCCCCGACTGGCGGGGCTGGATGCGAGGCCGGACGCAGTCGATCTCGACGCCCTGGGCGAGACACTGAGCCACCAGCTTCACGAGATCGAGGCGCTGAACGCCGAGGATGTGCTTCGCGCCACGCAGAACGGTCGCACCGACATCGCCGATCATGCGGTGGCGCGCCTGACCGGACTGGAGCCGGCGGACTGGCGCCAGACACTGCGACGTTCGCCCGTGCGCGTGGCGATTCTTGCGGCGCGCGCCATGGCGATGAGCATTGATCACGCCCATCTGTTCTATGCCGCCCTGTGCGAGCAGGGCCGCGCTCATCCCTTGCCCGTTGAATCCGCAAAGCGCGCCGTGGGGGAGCTTTATCAGCAATACTCACGCGACGCCGCACGTCAGGCCTTGCACCGGATGAGTGCAGACGGTTCAATCCATTAAGCCCTTCCCCCCTTCCCGAATTTCAGGGCGAGCTGACTGGAGCCGACATGCGCCTGGCTTACCACGCCTCCGATCGTGACGACGCCCAAGCGGCGAAGGCGGAACTGATTGAACGCTATGGCGAAGTGGATTTGCTGGACGCCGACGTGCTGATCGCCTTGGGCGGGGATGGCGTCATGCTCGACGCCCTGCATTCGGTCATGGGACGCAAGATACCGGTTTTCGGCATGAATTTCGGCTCTGTCGGCTTTCTGATGAACGAGCCGCGGATGGATGAGCTGATCGAGCGCCTGAGCCAGGCTGAGCGCGCTGAAATCCACCCCCTGCGCGCCATTGTGCGCGATACGCGCGGACAGACCTTTGAAGCTCTCGCGATCAATGAGGTCTCGCTGCTGCGTGAAACCCGCCAGACCGCCAAGATCCGGGTCAGCGTGGACGGCAAGACGCGCCTTGAGGAACTCGCCGCGGACGGCGTCCTCGTGGCCACGCCCGCCGGATCAACCGCCTACAACTTCTCCGCCCATGGACCGATCCTGCCGCTGGACGCCACCTTGCTGGCGCTGACCCCCATCAGCGCGTTCCGCCCCCGACGGTGGCGCGGCGCGCTACTGCGTCAGTCCTCGATGGTGCGCTTCGACATTCTCGAGCCGCGCAAACGCCCGGTGGCGGTCGTGGCGGACAACAAGGAGTTCCGCGACGCGGAAACGGTGACGATCTGCCAGGCGCCGGGCCACACCCTGACGATGCTCTTTGACAAGGGCCGCGCTCTGGATGAGCGCATCCTTCTGGAACAATTCGCCACCTAACCCCATGGCTTACCGGGCATTAAAGACTGATTGCTAGGGTGGGGACACACTGGCAGGGAGCCCCTCTTGAAGCCCAGCGACGCCTATCTGACCCTGGATCGCATGACGGTGCTGATTGTTGACGACAATGCGCCGCTGCGCGGGATATTGCGCACGATCCTTCACGCCATGGGCGCTGCAAGAATCTATGAAGCCAGCGATGTCCCCGCTGCAATGGATATCCTCCAGCATGAGCATCTGGACCTGCTCATCTGTGACTGGAAGATGAAGCCTGTCGACGGGATCGAGCTGGTGCGCTGGGTTCGCAATCCCGCGAAAAGTCCGTGCGCCACCCTGCCCATTCTCATGCTGACCTGTTATGCTGACGCCGAGCGCGTGAAACGCGCGCGAGACGCTGGCGTGACTGAATTCATGGTGAAACCGTTCAGTCCGGAAAGCATTTACCAACACATTTCGTCGATGTTTAGAAAACCAAGGCGTTTTGTGGATTCGAAGAGCTTTTTCGGACCTGATCGGCGCCGTAAGATGGATTCGCGCATTGGCGATGACCGACGCGTGCGTTCAGGGGTCAAGAGTTAGATCGGGAAGCGGAGCCTCCTCAGCATGGCAAAACCTGACAAATCGGTTGAGATCATCAATCCGCCGAACATGCTCAAGGCCAAGGTGGGCGGCAAACTGCCGCCTGCTGACCAGGCAGCGATCGAACGCGCGGAAATGGCTCTGGGCCAGATCAAGCATCAATTCCAGGACTGGCTGGCCGAAGAGGTCACCAAGATGGAAGCCCTGATGGATTCAGTCAGTCAGGACGGTCTGCTGGGCGAGAGCGGTGAAATGCTCTTTACCTGCGCCCATGATCTGCGCGGTCTCGGCTCCACCTATGAATTTCCCATCATTTCGCGGATTTCAGGCTCTCTGGCCAAGCTGATCGAGACCAAGCAACGCCGGTCGATCGCCCCGATCGCGCTGGTTCGCGCCCATGCAAGCTCGATCCGCGCAGCGCTCATCCAGAATATCCGTTCTGATGAAGACCCGGTCGGTCGTCAGCTCGCTGAAGAGCTGGAAACCCAGGTTGTGGCGCTTGTCGGCGCGGATTGATCCGCGCCGACCGTAATCGTTCCTGTAGTCGAAGTCCCGGTTTGCGGACGCTAGCTGGCCGCCGCGAGATGGCGACGGCTCAGCTCGGTCTCGTCGGCATCCAGACGATCCATGATGTAATCCAGCTCGGCCTGAGGCACGCCCTGGAACTGGGTCAGGATGCGTTCGGCGAGCAAACGGCGGAAACGGACAATGTCCGGCGTGCCGTTCGGGCCGATTTCAAGCGAATGCCAGGCTGACACGGCGGCGCGCGCCACCGGCAGGATCCGTTCGGGCATGCCTGCGCGTTTGAAGAGGGTCTCAAGCCCCAGAGAGCCGGCGTCATGAACCAGAAGCCAAGCCTTCTCATGGCTCAGTCCGGTCAGTTCGGCCATGCAATGCTCGAAGAAGCTCATATGGCCGCGGAAGAGCGAGCGCAGGATCAGGGACGGCGTCAGCCGGCCATTCATCTGCAATTGCTGCACGAAACGGCGCGGCTCGTCCGACAGGCCCGCCTGCTCGACGAGATCCACGGTCGCCCGCTCACGCGCGCCTTCCGCCAGCTCGACAGCCAGCTGGGCCGGCAAGGCATGCCGGTTGACCAGCTTCTGCATCGCCTCGTCCGATATGTGGGCGATGAGCTTCTCGGTGATGTTCACGGGCAGCGCATTGCGCAGGACGAACTGGTCCAGCACATCCGCATCGCCATCAAACCGGTTGAGCGCTGAGGCATAGCCGCGCTCGTCGAACCGGGCGCCATTATTGGACGCCAGGATCTTGACCGCCTCGCGATCGCCCAGCTCCACAAGCTCGTGAACCACGCTTTCCGACACCGAGGACCGGGCCGCTACGGCCGCCTGACGCCGCGCCGAGGAAGTGCGGACGATCTCCACAAGGTCGTCATCGCTCAGAACCGGAGATCCGGCGATGACCGGCAGGGCGATTGAATCCATATCCTTGGCGAGCTTGCGCGCGACATCCGGGGGCAGATGCGTGGAACGCTGCAAGGTCACCGACAAGGAACGGCGCACCATTTCAGCCGCGTCTTCAGCGAGGAGGCGGACCACCTCGGCGCCGATGGCGCGTTCGTCGTCACTCAGGTCCACGGACGCAAAGCGCGCGCAGAATTTGCGGGCGGCGAGCGCGCGGCCTTCAGAGTCTGTCGCACTGGACAGGCGCTGAATGTCGTCACGGGTCAGTCGCGCACGAAGGGTCTGAACAGTCATGGCACTACAAGCCTCATTCTAGGTCTGTTCGCGCCTCTAGCGTCTCAACAAGAAGTTAACGACCTGTTGCGCGACTTATCGCCGTTTCATCTTTCGGAAGAGGAACGCTCCGGAGCGCGCAGGGACGCGAGGATCTCGACCACCGCTGGAGAGAGCACCCCGTCGCCTACCCGCGCCGCGCCATATCCGCCCTGGGCGAAACGCGCCCAGGACGAGGCCATGGCCGTCACCGGCGATGAGGCGTCCGTGACCTGGGCGACCTCACGCGTCAGCGTGACCGCTTCACCCGTCAGCTTCTCCATCAGCTCCCCGGCGTTCAGCGCCCGCCCATTGTCGTAAAACACTGGACGGTTCGCCGCCGCAGCGTTCGGGAACAGCTGATCAGCCCTTTGGGTCGGGTTGGATTCCACACCCTGGATAAGGCGGATCGCGCCGCCTGCGCCGAGGAAATGCGCAGCATAGAGTTCGCCGCTTGTCGGAGAGCGGCCAATGGCGCTCTCGATCCGCGAGGCGTTTTCCGCCGCCAGCTCGCCCGCCATGAAAGCAGCGGCCTGCGGATCAAAGCGCAGATTGAGCACGGCCTCTCTTTGAGACGGATCTGAAATTTGGAAGCGTCCGTCAGCATTCTGTTCGATCGAGGCCGCAGCGTCGCCCATGCCATGCTGGTCGCCATAGCGGGCGACCATGGCGAACCAGGTCTGCTCGATGAACTGGAACATGCCCGCTGCGCTGGACGTTGCGGCCCGCGCCCCGGCGTCAAAACCGCTTTCGCGAGACGCCGTACGCATCAGGAAATCGAAATCCGCCCCTGTGCGCTCCGCCGCCTGCGCAATCAGTCTGGAAGGCGTGAAGGCGTTGCCGCCCGCAGGATTGATGGGATTGGACATGGCGCTCACCGCGAATCGTTACCCGTTCACGATGACAGCGATGTGGTAAACATTCGTTAAGACCTGAGCGCCTGGCGCTGCGGGGAAAAGTAGTCAGCAGTCGCGCTTCGGGGCGTCGCGCCCATGGCTTCCAGCATGAGTTCGGCCATGCCCGGCGCCGAGAGCACGCCATTGCGATAGGCGCCCAGGGCCAGATAGAGCCCCGGCGTCACTTCCCCGACGACCGGCATGGCATCGCGCGATTGCGGACGCAGCCCGGCCCAATGCTCCACGAAATCAGCCGACTGCAGCCCGGGCAGGGCCTGTCGGGCCGCCTTCACCAGACGCTCAAGCGTCTCAGGATCAGTCTCAAGACTGGTCTTGCCGGGCTCAACACTGGCGCCGGCGATCAGGCGTCCTTCGGACTTGGCGGCCAGATAGATCGAGAGCCCGCGCACAACACGCCGCGGCGCCTGCCCTGACGGCAGGTCAAACCGGACCATCTGCCCTTTCACGGGGATCATGCGCGCACCCTCGGCAAGCTCGACAAACCGCTCCGCGCCGGTGGCCAGGATGACGCAATCCGCCTGGCGCTCCGCCCCGTCCGACATGCGGACGCCAACCACCCGGCCGCCCTGGCGCACCAGGGATTCCACACGCATTCCTTCCTGGACTTCGCCGCCCCTGGCGCGAATGGCGTCTGCAAGAACAAGGCCCATGATGCGGTTATCAAGCTGGCCATCGTGCGGAAACACCAGGGCGCCCAGCCCCGGGGCGAGCACAGGTTCAATCTGGCTCAGAGTGCGGGCGTTCACACGCTCCGTAACGACGCCGAACCGGCGGGCCAGAACCTCCGCCCTATCAAGCCGCTCATGGTCCTGTGGCTGGAACGCCGGCGTCAGCGATCCCCGCTGATCATAGCCCAGGCGATGGGGGCTGAGCGCCTGCACTTGCGGCGCCCAGTCGCCCCACAGCCTCTGGGACCGCCTGAGAAAGCCCGCATAGGGATCGGCGAGCGGATGCCCCGGCTCCAGTTCAAAACAGGCCTCGAATCCGGCCGCCAGCATTCCGCCAGAGGCCCAGAGGGCGCCGCGCCCGACCTGCGCGGCTTCAAGGACAGTCACACGTGCGCCCGCACTCGCCAGCGCCCAGGCGCAGGCCAGTCCGACCGCGCCGCCCCCAACGATCAGGGTGCGATCGGGAAGGTTCTGGGCTAGACTGCGAGCGGGCATGGGGCGGGTCATCCCGTAGGGCGTGAAGACATCAGCGCGTTTGATGTACTCCGACATGAAAGGCATAGCCATGGTGCAAGCTGCAACCGTATCGGCCCTGTGTGCATGGGTCGCGCTCTCCGCCGCGCTGACCGCGCCTGAACAGGCCCGGGCCCAGGACGCTGACGAAACCACACGCGACTGCGTCCGCATCATGAACATCAACGGCTATTCGACGCTGGATGACCAGCATCTGCTGCTCAATAGCGGAGCCAGCCGACACTATCTCGTGACCACGAGGCGCTCCTGCTACGGGCTTGAACGCGGCATGCAGGTGGGCCTCAGCTTTCCCGAACGCACCCGGATCTGCAATGCGAGCCTTGAGTATGTGGTCGTGCCGGATGGCGGGCGTTGCCGCATCTCCACGATCGAGGAGGTGGAGGACGCCGACGCCGCCCGCGCCCTGATCGAGGCGCGCGCCGAAGCCGGCGCCGACGGTGACAGCCGCTAGCAGCGGTCAGCTTCCAGGTGCAGTCAGAGCCTAGCTCGCCGCTTCGGACGCGCGTTCTTCCTGCTCGACACGCGCGGCGCCGTCTTCAAGCACGGCGAGGCAATCGCGGATGAAACGCTCGCCGTCATGCTCGGTGCCCGTATCCATCCAGGACCGGCCCAGCGTGCGCGTGTAGAATTCGATGATCGGGCTGCGCCAGCGATCAAGAGTGCGCGTGCGTTCGGGCGCTCCACGGGCGCCCCGAGCCGCACTCTCCAGCGCCGCTTCGTAGACATCGCGCAGATAGGTCAGGGTCGAGGGCGCGTCCGCGAGCAGAGCGAGAGAGGTTTTCGCGGCGGACTTCACCTGGCGGTCGCCTTCGCGCAGGGCCGCGGCATGGGCGGAATCCGCGCCGGCGGGGCCAGCCTCGTGCATGTCCGGCACGAGCTCGATCAGTTCAGAAAGCAGGCATAATCCCTTGCGCAGATCCTGGCGCAGGCGAATGGTCTGGGTGGGGCGCCCGCTGAGCTGCATCTGGTCGAGATAGACCCGCCCGGCCTCCTCCAGCACCCGCTTGAGTGCGCCGCGATGAAGGGTCTTGATGTCATGCCGAGCGGAAATCCGATCGAGATCCGAGTCCGAATAGATCGGATCATTCTCGATGATCACAAACTGGGCGCCGCCTGAACTCAACCGTCCCATATCCGCCTCATGGCTGGAGATTCGCTTAAGGAAAATATGGTGTCGGAAAACGCCGAACTAACAAGACCTCGCGTTAACGATTTGGGCGGAACCTGTGGAGCAACTCGATAACCCCCAGCAGAACAAGGGTTTGAGAATCACAATTCGCCCCACACGCGAAAGCCGCGTCTGAAGGCTCCATCCTGTCTTGAAAGGAAGATGGTACCGCCTCCCCGGTTCGAACGGGGGACCTCTAGATCCACAATCTAGCGCTCTAACCAACTGAGCTAAGGCGGCACGCTTTGCGCCCTGTCGGGGCGGGAGCCCTCACGACAGGGCGCGGAAACTAGCGCCGGGCGCGACGGCGCGCAAGACCCGTTTCTGCGCTTTGCGCACCCGTGCTCAGCGCCCTAGGCATAGCCTTGTTCAGCAATGTGACGCTGCAGATTTTCAATGCGCGTGGCGTCAGACGGGTGGGTCGACATGAACTCCACCGGGCGACGGGCGTTCTGGGCCGATTTGGCGCGCCAGAACTCCAGCGCCTCGGACGGGCGATAGCCGGCCCGGGCCATGTAATCGACGCCCAGGATATCGGCTTCCAGTTCATGCTGACGCGAATAGGGCAGCAGCACGCCATAGGTCACGCCCGTGCCCAGAATGCCCGACCAGGTGTCGAGATTCTGCACGTTGGCCGCCCCGAGCCCGGCATTGACCACAGCGAGCCCGAGGCCGGCCGTCGCTTGCTGGCGCGCCCGCTGGGCGGCGTGATTACGGCTGAGATGCGCCACTTCATGGCCCATCACGGTGGCTACCTGGTCATCATTGCTCATAGTCTCAAGGATGCCGCGATAGAAAGCGACCTTGCCGCCGGGCAGGACCCAGGCGTTCTGCTGATCTGAATCGAAGACCACGAATTCCCACTCATACTGGGTCAGACCCGAGGCGGGCACGATGCGTTGCCCGACGCGGCGGACAGTGTTGTTCAGTGTCCGGTCCCGGCTGATGGTTTCCTGCTGGCGCGCCTGCTCCCAGGCCGCCTGGGAGGCCTGCATGATCTGGGCGTCCGAGACCAGCGCCGCGCCCAGCCCGCCGCCATCCGTCGCACACCCGGCGAGCGGGAATACGGTTCCAGCCGCCAGGCCCACCAGCAATTCACGCCGGCCCATGGTGACGCGCGGCAGTGCGTTGAGTTCGTCTTCGGTCATGGATCGTCCCCTGTTCCAGCTTTTTGGCGCTTCGCCATCAAATCGCCCTCTCCCTCCCTTACCGGCTGGGGTCTGGTTGAGCGATATGGTAAATCATTGTCGCTGATCGCGGGAATTCCGCAAGCTCAGCCTCGTCGCCGCCGCCCTACCGCGCTCTCGGGAGACACCTTCATGCGCCGTCTGCTTATCGCTCTTCTGGTTCTTGTCATTCTCGTGATCGGCGTCGCCGTACTGGCGCCCGCCCTGATCCCCACGGACCTGATCCGCGAGCGCACCGAGACCGCGGCGCAGGAGGCTCTGGGCCGGGAGGTGACGCTGGCCGGCGATATCCGCTTGCAGGTGCTGCCCCAGCTTCAGGTGCGCGCCAATGACGCCCGCATCGCCAATGCCGAAGGCTTTGGCGAGGAGCCCTTCGCCGAGATGCAGGAAATGCGGGTCGCGGTGGCGCTGATTCCGCTTTTGCAGCGCCAGATCGAAATCGAGGAGTTCGTCCTTGTTAATCCGGTCATCCGCCTGCAAAGCAATGCGCGCGGCAACAACTGGACCTTTGGCGACAATACGGAGGCTGTTGCGCAAGCCACTCCTGAAGAGGGCTTCCAGCGTCAGCCCGGCGCCCTGCCCTTCGAGGCCAGCTTTGGCGACGTGCGGATCGAGAATGGCGCCGTCACCTTTGATGACGGCGTCCAGACCCGCCGGTTTGATGCGCTCAATCTGTCCATTGATCTGCCGTCGGTGGACCAGCCGGTGCGCTTGCGCGGTTCGTTCGAGGCCGATGGCCGCCCGATGAATTTCAACGCCGAGCTGGGATCCCTGCGCGGTTTCTTCGAGGGCCGGGAAACGCCCTTCTCGACCACGCTGAACGGCCCCCTCGCCGATCTCACGCTGGAAGGCCGCTTCCTGGAAAGCACCGAGCTGGCGTTTGATGGGGATATGGATGTAACGCTGCCCTTGCGCGCACTCGCGCGCTATCTGGGCGCAGACTTGCCTGATGGCGACATTTTCCGCCAGTTCAGCGCGCGCTCCGCGGTCTCCGGAGAGCCGGGTCTTCTACGACTGCGCGAGGCGCGCATCAGCTTTGACGATATCGACGCCCAGGGCGCCATGACGCTGAATTATGGCGGCGCCCGGCCGCGCATTACGGGGGAGTTGAGCACCGCCATGCTGGACCTCACCCCTTACATTCCTGCGGACAGTGAGCCGGACGCCAATCGCGCCGGCGCCCCTGCCGGCATTTCCCAATGGAGCGATGAGCCGATCGATCTGGCGCCGCTTCGCACGCTCGATTCCGAGCTCACCATACGCGCTGACGAGCTCAAGGCGCGTGACATCGAAGTCAGCGACGTCACCGCTCTGGTGACCGTGGATCAGGGCCGCATGACGGCGCGCCTCAACCGCTTCCAGCTGTATGGAGGCACGGGCGAGGCCGTGGCGGTCATTAATGCGCGCAGCAATACGCCGAGCTTCTCCTTCAACGCCAATCTGGATGCGCTGGAAGCGCAGCCCTTCCTGCTGGCGGCGGCGCAGTTTGACCGTCTGATCGGGGATGGCGGCTTCAATCTGGATCTCACCGCCAGCGGCTCGAGCCCGGCGGCGATCATGAATTCCCTGTCCGGGACCGGCGGGTTCGAATTCAATGACGGCGCCATCAAGGGCGTGAACCTCGCCCAGATGATCCGCACCGTGCAGACCGCGCTTCAGAACCGCGCCCTGCCCACCGCCTTTGCCGAATCCGAGCAGACCGACTTCTCGAGCCTCGGAGGCACCTTCACCGTGACCAATGGCGTGGTGAGCAATCAGGATCTGCAAATGCTCAGCCCGCTTTTGCGCGTGCTGGGCGACGGCCGCATCGATCTGGGCGCCCAGAGCATCGACTACCGCCTCACCCCGCGCGCCGTGCAGTCCCTGACCGGTCAGGGCGGCCAGCTCGATCTTCAGGGTCTGGAAGTGCCGGTGCGTCTGCAGGGCGGGTTCAACAATGTCTCAGCCCGCATCGATTTCGAGGCCGTGGCCCGCAACCTTCTCAGCCAGCAGGCGGGGCGCCTGCTGCGTCAGAATGGCGACAGTGAAACAGACGACGACGCCCCCGCCTCGCCTGAAGATGTGGTCCGCGGCCTGTTCGGGCAGCTCCTGAACAACAACCGCAACCAGCCGGATGAAGAGGCGCCGGACGAGGAAGATGGCGGCGAACAGCCGAACTAGTCCTTGATCGCAGACCAGTCGGCTTATCTACTGGCCCCGAAAGGGCGGACCTCGACGTCCGCCCCTGCACTCGGGGAGCAAGCCAATGAACAAGATCGCAGCCGCCGGTATGGTCGCCGCCATGGCCTTTAGCGAATTCGGAGCGTCAGCCGGCGCGCAGGACTTCTATCCCGGAGACCGGGTGAGCGGTGATCATTTCGCGACCCGCTCTCCGGTGACCGCGGTCCATGGCATGGCCGCCACGGCCCATCCGCTGGCCACTCAGATAGCGCTCGACATCCTCAAATCCGGCGGCAACGCCGTGGACGCCGCCATAGCGGCGAACGCGGCGCTCGGCCTCATGGAGCCGACCGGCAATGGCATTGGCGGGGACATCTTCGTCATTGTCTATGATCCCGAGACGCGACAGGTCTATGGCCTGAACGGCGCCGGACGCTCTCCCCTTGGCCTGAGCTATGAAGAGGTCGTCGAGACGGTCGGCGAAGACGGCGCCATTCCGCCGCTGGGCGCCATGCCGGTCTCCGTGCCCGGCACGGTGGATGGCTGGTATGCCCTGCACGAACGCTTTGGCGAAATGCCGATGGATGAGGTGCTGGCGCCCACGATCCGCTATGCCGAGGAGGGTTTCCCCCTCACCCAGACGATCGCCTATTACTGGGATCGGAACATGTCGATCCTCGAGGCCCGCCATGCCCAGGACGAGATCGAGGAATTCGACAACGCCCGCGCCACCTATCTGACCGAGGATGGCGACGCGCCCCGCGAGGGCGAGATCTTCCGCAACCCTGACCTCGCCAGCACCCTGCGCCAGATCGCCGAGGGCGGACGGGACGCCTTTTACGAGGGCGAGATCGCCCGCACCATCGACGCCTATATGCAGCGCATTGGCGGCTGGATTCGCTATGAGGATCTGGCGAACCATCGCTCCGAATGGGTGGAGCCGGTCAGCGTGAACTATCGCGGCTATGATGTATGGGAATTGCCGCCCCAGGGTCAGGGTATCGCCGCCCTGCAGATGCTGCAGATCCTTGAAGACTACGACCTCGCCTCCATGGGCTTCATGAGCGCAGACGCCCTGCATGTGCAGATCGAGGCCAAGCGTCTCGCCTTTGAGGACCGCGCGCGTTTTTACGCCGATCCCGACTTTGCGCCGGCTCCGGTCGAAGCGCTTCTGAGCGAGGAGTACGCCGCCGAGCGCCGCGCTCTCATTTCCATGGACCAGGCGATGCAAAGCGTCACCCATGGCGACCCGGCGATCCTTGAGGATGGCGACACCACCTATCTGACGGTCGCGGACGGCAATGGCATGATGGTCTCGCTGATCCAGTCGAACTTCCGGGGCATGGGCTCGGGTCTTGTGCCGGACGGGTTGGGCTTCATGTTCCAGGATCGCGGCGAGCTGTTCAGCCTCGACCCGAACCACCCCAATGTCTACGCGCCGGGCAAACGCCCCTTCCACACCATCATCCCGGCGATGATCACTCAAGACGGTGATGGCGTGATGAGCTTTGGCCTTATGGGGGGCGGCATGCAGCCCCAGGGCCATGTGCAGATCGTCTCCAACATCATCGATTTCGGGCTCAATGTTCAGGAAGCGGGCGACACGGCGCGCTGGCGCCATGAAGGCTCCACCTCCGAGACCGGCGCCGCGGGCGAGACCGCAGGCGTCGGCGTTGTGCATCTGGAAAGCGGCGTGCCGGCCGAGGTGCGCGCCGAACTGGAGGCCCGCGGCCACGTCATCGGCGCATCCGATGGCGGCTTTGGCGGCTATCAGGCGATCTGGCGCGACCGCGAGACCGGCGTGCTCTACGGCGCCAGCGAGATGCGCAAGGACGGAAACGCCCAAGGCTATTAAAGCCTTGTCATGAACACGGGGGCGACTTCGCTTTCAGTCCCGGTTCAGGTTGGACGGGCCATAAACCCCGGCATAGTCTGATCTGGTCATTAGGAGACTGAAATGCGTTTCGCCCCTGTTCTGCTTGCCGCCATGGCCGGTCTTGCCGTGACCGCCGACCTTGCTGAAGCCCAGCGCCACGATCGGGGCCGCGGTCCGTCGATCACCCTCTATGACCAGCCCAACTATCAGGGCCGATCTGTGGTGATCGACACTGACGCCGAAAATCTTGACTGGCTGAACTTCAACGACATGGCCAGCTCGATCCGGGTCAGCGGCGGGCAATGGGAAGTCTGCATCGATGCGAGCTATCGCGGCACCTGCCAGGTTATCGACTCTGACCTGCCGAATATGAGCCAGTGGGCCTTCAATGACCGGATCAGCTCGATCCGTCCCGTTCATGACCAGGGTCGCCGTGGCCGGACGCGCGACAATGGCGTCACGCTCTGGTCCGGACCGAACTTCACGGGCCGCAGCGTCACCCTGATCGAGCCGAGCGACAATCTGAACCGTCTGGGGTTCAACGACGCCGCCCAGTCCATTGAGGTGCATTCGGGCGACTGGACCTTCTGCCAGCACGCTGACTATGGCGGACGCTGCGTCGAGATTGATCGCGATGTGCGCAATCTGAACGCCTACAACCTCAACCGAGAGATCAGCTCGGCCACCAATCAGCACCGTCCGCGCGACGATGATTACGGCTATCCGGGACGCCCCGGTCACGGCTCCAACCGCATCGAGGGCGGCGTGCAGGGCGTGCAGTCGGTCTTCTTTGCGCGCCCGACCGCAAACGGCTACGCCATTTCCGCTTGCGACAGCCGCAGCTATGGTCGGTGCGGAGATCAGGAAGCCGACGCGCTGTGCCGCGTCAGCGGCATGAACCGTGCGGTTCATTATGGCGTCGAGCGGGCCCGGGGATCGGTCTGGTCACTGGATGAGCGTCGTCCGGTTCGCGGCGACGAAGCGCTCGTGGACGTGCTGTGCGTACGCTAGGCGCATCCACATAAATCAAAAGAAACCCCGGCGCCGGGCGCCGGGGTTTTTTGTGTCCAGACCTGACTGAGATCAGGCGCCGGCGCGCTGGAACGGATAAAAGTCTGATCCCAAACCCAAAATTGACGTGAGCGCATCCAGCGCCTCGCGGCTTTCATTCACAAGGGCCGGATCGCCCAGATCCCCCGGCGCCAATGCCTCGCGATAATGGGTTTGCGCCCAGTCGGTGAGCTGCGCATAGAGCGCGTCATCCATCATCACTTTGGGATTGACGGCGTGGCGCTCGGCCTCGGTCAGCACCACGCGCAAGCGCAGGCAAGCTGGCCCGCCGCCATTGCGCATGGACTGGCGCACATCGGCGAACTTCACCGCGCCAATGGGCGTATTGCCGTCCACAAGACGCTGGCAATAGGCGTTGGTGGAGGCGGTTTCCTCGGTCTCTTTCGGCGCCACGAGAACCTGGCGCGCCTCGCCCGGCCAGATCAGAAGCTGGGAGTTGAAAAGGTAGGACGTGATGGCGTCCTCCAGCGGCACCTCGGCGTCGGGCACTTCCACAAAGACCGGCTCGAAGAGGCCGTCCGCCGCCTTGCGAATGGCGTCCAGTGCAGCGGCCTTGTCCTCAAAGGCGTGCTCATGGAAGAACAGGACAGGACCGGTTCCCACGCACACGACATCATTGTGGAAGGCGCCCGCCTCGATCGCCTTGCGCGACTGGCGGATATGGACGGTGCGCTCAGACTTCAGACCATGGCGGCGCTCCACCGCTTCGCACGCCTGCAGGGTCTGGCGCGCCGGGAACTTGCCGTCCCAGGCCTCGAACGCATCCCGGCCATGAACGAAGATTTCAACGCCTTCCGCGCCATGCTCGGCGCACAGGCGCACATGGTTGGCGGCGCCCTCGTCTGCGAAGGCGGACTGATAGGGCAGCGTGTCGTGCACGGCGAAGCGCGCCGCGTCCGGAAAGATCGCCGACAGGGCGCGACGGGTCTGCTCGCCTTCGATGGAACGGTGCAACGCCGTCAGCAGGTTGGCGGGGGTGAAGTGAAGACGCCCGTCCGCCGTATCGGCGCTCGGGCTGACCGTTGCGGCATTCGCCGCCCACATGGAGCTGGCGGACAGCATGTTCAGCGCGAGCGCGGGCTGGGCCTTGTACGCGGCTTCCCAGATTGCGCCGTCACTGGCGCCTGAAAAGCCCAGCGCTTTGAGGTGCGGAATGTACGGGCGCTCCTGCGGCGGCAGCACGCCCTGCACCAGACCGGCGTCGGCGAGGCTTTTGGCTTTCGCCAGCCCTTCCAGCACGCCCGCACGCGGCGCGGCGATGGAGCCGGAATTCTTGGCGCTCGCCAGATTGCCCGGCGCGAGCCCGCCATAATTATGGGTCGGGCCGACAAGGCCGTCGAAATTGGCTTCCACCGCGCTCATGATCAGAGCCCTTTCACAGGCATTTTCTCGACCGTCGCAGCGGCCTGGGTCGCCACCGGATAGGCCACATAGTCCGCGGCGTAATAGGCGCTCGGGCGCAGATTGCCCGACTGGCCCGGCCCGCCGAACGGCATGGTGGAGGCCGCGCCCGGCGTCGGACGATTGCGGTTCACGATGCCGGCGCGGCTGCCCGCCCAGAACTGCTTCCAGAGATCTTCAGAGTCAGACACCAACCCGGCCGACAGGCCATAGGCGGTATTGTTGGCTTCCTTGAGCGCCGCCTCGAAACTGTCCGCCCGGCGTACCTGCAGCAGCGGGCCGAAGACTTCCTCGTCCGGCGTGTCCACGCCATCCACATCCAGAAGCCCGGGGCTGACAAAGGCGTCGCCGAGCGCCATGGCTTCGGACTTGACGATGGGTCTGGCGCCCAGAGCAATGAGCTCATCCTGCGCCTTGAGAACATTCGCGGCCGCCTGAGCCGAGACCAGCGGCCCCATGAAGGGTTCGGGATCGGCGTTCCACACATTGACGCTGAGCTTGCCGATCATGCCGACCAGCTGCTCGACCACGGCATCGCCCGCTGCGCCCTGGGGCAGGATCAGGCGACGCGCACAGGAGCAGCGCTGCCCTGCTGTAATGTAGCTCGACAGCACCGCAATGCGTGCGGCGGCCTCGGCGTCGGCCGCATCCCAGACCACGAGCGGGTTGTTGCCGCCCATTTCGAGCGCCAGTTGCACGCCCGTGCGGCCTGCAAACTTCTTGTGGATGAAGGAACCGGTGTTCCAGCTGCCGGTGAACAGCACGCCATCCAGTTCGGGATCGTCCAGCGCCGCGGCGCCGGTTTCACGCGCGCCTTGCACCAGGTTCAGCACGCCGGCGGGCAAGCCCGCCTTCTCCCAGCACTGGACCATGAATTCGCCCACGGCCGGGGTCAGCTCGGACGGTTTGAACACCACGGTGTTGCCCGCCAGCAGCGCGGGAATGATATGCCCGTTCGGCAGATGTCCGGGGAAGTTGTACGGACCGAGGACGAACATGACGCCCAGCGGCTTGTGATCGAGCACAGCCTCGCCGAATTCGGTTTCGGTGACCTTGCGTCCGGCGCGCTCATCATGGGCGGCGATGGAAACGCCGACCTTGGCCGCCATGGCGCCCGCCTCGCCCTTGGTTTCCCAGAGCGGCTTGCCGGTCTCCCGGCTGATCAGCTGGGCGATGTGATCGGCTTCCGCCTTGACGATGTCGCCATAGGCCTCAACCACCGCCCGACGCTCTTCATACGGTGTCAGCGCCCACTCACCGAACGCGGCGCGGGACGATCCGAACGCCTCCTTGACGATGTCAGGCGTGGCGCTCTTGCCGGTCCAGACCGTGTCGCCCGTGGCGGGATCGGTTGAGCTCATCGCGGCGCCGCCGCCTGACACCCATTGTCCTGAGATAAAAGCGGAATGCGCCATCAGCTTAGCTCCTTGGTCCATAGGCGTACGGTTTGTCCCGCGCTGACATTCAACGCGCGGGCGGCGTCTGCATCCAGAGAAACGGCGTCCCCGGTGACGCTGACCTCTGCATGCACGCATCGGAAATCAGGCATCTGATTGTTGGAGACCAAAGCGCGCAGCGTGTCGCCGCCCGGCGCGCCGTCCGCCACGCTCATCAGATGACTGTCCTTGATGGTGCGGACATCATCGGTCTCACAGCTGACCAGCGGCCCGCCATCGAAAATGTCCACATAGCGGTCATAGCGAAAGCCTTCAGACTCCAGCAATCGCAATGCATTGGCGCCATCGGGATGGGTCTTGCCGATCACGGCCTGGACCTCGTCCGGCAAGAGATCGAGAAAGATCGCCGAGCGCGGCATCAGGTCGAGGATGAACTGGTTGTCCGTGGCTGCTGACAGGGAATCCGCTTCCTCAAAGCTCATGCGGAAGAAGGGACGCGTCACATGCTCGTAGAAAACGGACTCGCCCTTGTCGTCTACAACGCCGCGCAACTCAGACAGCATGCGATGGCCAAAGCGGGTTCGGTCCGCCGCCACCAGCATGTAGCGGCTCTGCGAGGTGAGCCGCCCTGCCCCTGACCCGCGCAGCGCGTCGCTGACAAACAGCGACCCCACTTCCGTGCAGCCGGCGAAATCATTCACGAGCAGCATGGCGTCCATGTCAAAGCGGCGATCCGCTTCTCTGGAAGACTGGGCGATGGTGAAAATCTTGAAGTCGAAATAGGGCTTCTTCACCCCCACTTCGGCTTTCACCGCCGCGGTGCCGTAGACCTGACCAGTGACGGAATCCTCCAGCATCAGCTGGTAGACGCACTCGGAACGGTCCTCGAGCACGCCTTCAAACGCCTGCTCGGACTTCAGGAGTTTGGCGTGCAAGGCCTCGTCATCCAGCGACAGGCTGGTGAAACCCGGACCCGCAGCCCGCGCGAGTTCTACGAATGCGGCATGGTCATCAGACCGTGCGGCGCGCACCACGAGCATGGCGCGTCCCCCTTGTTCTAACCGGCCTCTGACAGAGCCCGGGCATCCTGCGCATTGAACCGTCCGCGCGCGAACTGCATCAACATCACTGCTGACAACTGCGCCCGTTCGACGAAGCTCGAAAGCTTCGCGATCTCGCGGTCAGAGTGAATGTCGGCGCCGCGCACACCCAGCGTGTCCACATTGGGACAACCGGACGCCCACAGATTATTGCCTTCGCAGACGCCGCCGGTATCGGCCCACTTTATGTCCAGACCTATGGCCTGACCCGCCGTCCGCGTCCAGTCGAACATGCGCTGGTTGGCGGGGCTCATGGGTTTTGGAGGGCGCGTGAAACCGCCGTGCAGATCCGCTGTGATCCCGTCGCGCGCACCGGCGGCCCGCACCAGCTTTTCCATCTCGGACTTGGCCCAGATGGCGTCCTCTTCGGTCTTCACCCGCACATTGAAGCGGCAAATCCCCAGATCCGGCACCACATTGGGCGCCCCGCCCCCATCAATGCGGGAGACATTGAAGGTCACGTCAGGGCGCTGACCATTGAGAAGGTCGAGTGAACGCGCGAAATCCGCCGCCGCCACGATGGCGTTCCGGCCCAGATGGTGCTCGCGCCCGGCATGGGCGGCGCGTCCCAGACAACGTAGCGAGAAATTGCCCGAACCCTTGCGGGCCCCGGCCAGCGAGCCATCCGCCAGCGCCGGCTCATAGGTCATGCCCACATGGGCCTTCGAGCCCAGTTCCATCAGGACAGGGCCGGACCCCAGCGAGCCGATCTCCTCATCCGGGCTGACAAGGATGTCATAGCCGACCTGTTTGGCCCAGGGGCTGCGCTCAAGCGCCAGAAGGCCATGCAGCATCACAAGAATACCGCCCTTCATGTCCGCCACGCCCGGCCCGTTGATCGTGTCGTCATCCACAAGACGCCAGTCCTGAAACCCGCTGTCCTTCGGGAACACTGTGTCATGGTGCCCGGTGAGCACGATGCGGACCGGCGCTTCGGGCCGTTTGGACACCTTCATCGAAGGCGTATAGGGCACCTCGCGGATTTCGCCGTCGAGTTCGACCGTGGTGGAGGGTTCGAGCTCCACTGCGCTGACATCGCCCTCAAGCTCGGAGAACGCCTCGGACAGGGCCGTGCGCATGGTCTCAAGACCGTCAGCATTGCGGCTGCCCGAATTGATTTTCGACCAGGCCTTCACCGTGTCGATCATGTGATCGCCGCGGCTTTCGATCCAGTCGAGGATGGCGCGTTCGTCCTTGTCGAGGGAGATATCAGTCATGGCGGTCCTTTCCGATCAGGCGTCCTTGAGAGCTTGTTCAAAGTCGGCGATCAGGTCGTCCGGATTCTCGACCCCGATCGACACGCGAACCATGCCCGGATCAAACCCCAGGCGCTGCTGAAGCTCCCGGTCCACCGCGGCGTGGGTGGTGCTGCCCGGATGGCAGATCAAGGTCTCGGTGCCGCCCAGCGACACGGCCAGCTTGGCCACCTTCAGCGCATTGAGCATGCGGAAGGCCGCATCCTGCCCGCCCTCGACGTCAAAGGCGAAGGTCGAGCCGTGCATGTCGCCGGACTGGCGCTTGTGCACTTCGTAATCGCGCGTGCCCTCCTCCAGGAAACCCAGATAACGGACCTTCTTCACCTTGGGGTGATCGCGCAGATATTCCGCCACCTTGCGGGCGCCTTCGAAGGCGGCGCGCATGCGCAGCGTCACGGTTTCAAGCGAGCGCGCCAGCATCCAGCAGGTATGCGGGTCCAGATTGGTGCCCATGCCCGAGCGCAACTTGCGCACCGGAAGCATCTGGTCGGACTTGCCCAGCGCCGCGCCCCCGATCAGGTCGGAGTGGCCGCCGATATATTTGGTCAGCGAATAGACGACGATATCGCCGCCCAGCTCCAACGGCTTGTGGCCGATGGGGCCGAGAATGGTGTTGTCCACCACCACCGGCGGGCGGTGGCCCTGACGCTCGCCGATCTCATCGGCCAGCTTGGCCATGAGCTTGAGGTCCACCACCTCATTGGTCGGATTGGTCGGGGTCTCGCAATACAGAACCGAGATGCGCCCTTTATCCAGGGCCGCATCCACGACCTTGCGGATTTCCTCTTCAGAGGCGCCCGCGAAGAAGTCGGCGCTGGCGATGCCGTATTGCGGCAGGATCGAGCGGATGAGGGTCTCCGTGCCGCCATAGAGCGGCGTCGATTGCAGGATCACGTCGCCAGCGCGCGAATGGGCCATCAGCACCGTCGAGATCGCGCCCATGCCCGACGAGAACACCAGCGCGTCTTCGGCCCCTTCAAAGACCGCGAGCCGGTCCTCGAGCACTTCCATGTTGGGGTTGTTGAAACGCGAGTACAGCAGCCCCGCCGTCTCCGGATCGCCCGCTTCCTTCTTGCCGCCCATGATGCGGAAATAGGCCGCGCCCTCTTCCGCCGTCGCGAAAGCGAAGGTCGAGGTGAGAAAGACGGGCGGCTTGATGGAGCCTTCCGACATCTTAGCATCGAAGCCGTAGCTCATCATCAGGGTTTCAGGGCTCAGCGCGCGGTCGCCCAGCGCGCGTTTGCGATAGGGAGTGTCCGGCTTGCTCATGGGCCAGGTCCTTGTTCAGAACGCCCTGCCGGGACCGGGCGGGCGTAAAAATCTAAATCGGTGATGGCAGGTACTTGCGATGCGTGCGCGGCCTGGTCAACCCGCTCCCAGGGAAGGATGCCAGCCCTGCGGCGCCTGCACACAGGAGATTGCGTTGCGATCACGCAAGCCAGGCCAAGCGGGCTTTGCGGCGCCAACGAAAACGGCCCGGGGCGAGACGCCCCGGGCCGCAATCTTTCGCCAGTGCGATAGACCTAGTTCAGGTCGATCATCACTTCAGCGCGACGGTTGAGCGGCTCACGCACGCCATCCGGGGTCTCGACGGCCGGACGGCTTTCGCCGAAGGCTTCGAGAGAGATGGCGGACGCCGGAACGCCGAGGCGAACCATTTCGTCGCGGACCGCACGCGCACGGCGCTCGGACAGGCCGACGTTGTAGGACGCAGCGCCCGAACGGTCAGCGTGGCCGTCGATGCTCACGGAAGCCACGCCGCAATTGCGAGCCTGGCTGACCGCCTGGTTGATCACGGCAGCCGCCTGGCTGGAGATCTCGGAACGGTCCCAAGCGAAGTACACCACGAAGCCGGCGTCTTCACATTCCGGCGCCGGAGGCGGCGGAGGAGGCGGCGGCGGGGGCGGGGGCGGCGGGGGCGGCGGCGGGGGCGGCGGCGCAGCAGGCTCCGGAGCGGAGAACAGATAGCGCAGGCCGATCCAGGCCTCATGACCGCCAACGCGACCCAGCTCCAGGTTCGGAGCATAATCGGTCTCGCCGTAGCCGAAGTAACGGTACTCGGTGTCGAGGGTCAGGTTGCGGGCGAGCTCCCAGCCGATGCCGGCGATCAGCTGATAGCCGACCGTTGCATCAGAATCGTCGACCGTCACGAAGGTCGAAGCCGGGGAGTAGGTGCCGGTGTCCCAGCCCATGGCGGAAATGTCGGACTGAACCCAGCCCAGACCAGCGCCGATGTAGGGAGTCCAGAACGAACCCGTGTCGAAATCATAGATGAGGTTCAGCATGCCGGACCACACCTGGAAGTCCGAGCTGCTGTTCTCGAAGTTGCCGACAGCGCCGGTGTCGTTGAAGCGGTGAGCCAGCTCACCTTCAAGACGCCAGTTGTTGGCCCACTGGTAGCCGAGAGCCAGCTTTTCGCGAATATCGCCTTCGCCCTGGATCTCGCCGTTCAGGCTGCCGGAGACATCAACGTCGCCCGGAGCGCCATAACCAAGCGCACCGCTGACGTACCAACCTTCATCCGCAACCGCCATGGACGGCGCGGCGAGGATGGCCCCAACGGCGACTGCCGAAAGAAGCTTTGTTTTCATCCTATCCCCCTCCGGGCGGAGAACGCCCTTCGTGTGAGCATTAAAATTAACATCGTGCCCAACGCACCAAGACGAGCATTGGTTCCATGTCACGCACATCGATAACTGATTTGATTGCACAACACCACTGGAATGGCGCGGATTCCGCCCCCGTTAGCGCACGACGGAACGCTCCTGGAGCGCCAGAAACTCATTTTCATCCACCCCGAGGCGTTCATGCAACACCTCCTGGGTGTGTTCCGCGAAACGCGGCGGCGCGCGATGATATTGCGGCGGCGTCTGGAGCAGGCGCATCGGATTCGCAATCATGGGAGCGTCGCCAATGCCGGTCATCGGCAGCGTGAACGCCAGCTCTCGCGAGCGGGCCTGTTCATGGCTGAAGACCTGATCCAGTTGCAGGATCGGCCCGCATGGCACGCCCGCCTCGTGCAGTGCGCCTATCCAGTGATCCGTGCCCCGCGTCGCCAGGACCAGGGTGATCTCAGCGACGAGGATTTCCCGGTTGGCGACGCGATCCGAATTTCGCCTGAAACGCGAGTCCGCCCCCCATTCCGGTCGCCCCAGAGCCGATGCAAACGCCTGGAACTGGCCATCATTGCCCACAGCCACCGCCAGTCGCCCGTCCGCCGTCGGGAAGTCCTGATACGGAACGATATTGGGATGCGCGTTTCCGGCGCGCCCTGGCGGCTTGCCGGAAACGAAATAGTTCGCCGCCTGGTTGGCCAGCATTGCGGCCTGCACATCAAACAACGCCATGTCGATATGTTGGCCGCCCCGACCCGTAGAGCGGGCGATCAGCGCCGCCATGACCGCGCCCGCCGCATACACGCCGGTAAACAGATCGACGGCCGGCACGCCCACCTTCATCGGCGCATCTTCGCCGGTCACGCTCATCAGGCCGCCCATGGCCTGGATCAGAAAGTCGTAGCCGGGCTGGTTCGACCACGGGCCCGTCTGGCCGAAGCCGGTCACCGAGCAATAGACCAGATCAGGGTTGATCGCGCTCAGGCTGTCGTAATCGAGCCCGTACTTGCGCAGGCCGCCGGTCTTGTAGTTCTCGATCACCACATCGCTCTCGGCGGCCAGCCGCTTCAGAATCGCCTGACCGTCCGGATCCGTAATGTTGACGGCGATGGAGCGCTTGTTGCGGTTGGCGCACAGATAATAGGCCGCATCCGCCTCCGCGCCGCTCTCGTCCTTGAGAAAGGGCGGCCCCCAGCGACGCGTATCATCGCCGGATGCCGGGTTCTCCACCTTGATGACGTCGGCGCCCAGATCCCCCAGGATTTGCGCGCACCAGGGCCCCGCGAGAACCCGGGACAGGTCCAGAACCTTGATATGGGACAACGGCGCGAGGGTCATGTACGGCTCCAGAGCAGAACGGTTAGGGCGATGTCCTGTCTGGGCTAGCCCCGCCTCAGGCCCAGCGCAAGCAGCGCTTGTGTATTGCCCCGGCTTTTGCGCCGCCTAGCCTGCGCACATGCTCCACTCCGATTCGCCCCCCTCCCCCCAACTCGACAAGGCTCGCGCCAAGATGGCCGAGGCATTCGGCTATCACGACTTCCGGCCCGGGCAGGGGGAAATCATCGAGAGCGTTCTGCAGGGCCGCGACGTGCTCGCCGTCATGCCGACCGGACGCGGAAAGTCGATGTGCTATCAGCTGCCTGCGCTGATGCGGGGCGGCCTCACCGTGGTCATCTCCCCGCTTATCGCCCTGATGCGCGACCAGGTGAGCGCGCTTCAGACGGCCGGGGTCAACGCCGCCGCCCTCACCTCTGCTGATGAGGCGGATGACCGCGAGGCGGCCTGGAGAGCGCTCGACGAAGGCAGTCTCCGGCTTCTCTACATGGCTCCCGAGCGGATGGCGGTTCCAGGCCTAGCCGAACGCCTGGGACGAGCGGGGCTGACCATGATTGCGGTGGATGAAGCCCATTGCGTCTCGCAATGGGGCCATGACTTCCGCCCCGACTATCTGCGCATCTCGGACTTCGCCCGGGCCGCCGGTCGCCCGCAGATCGCCGCCTTCACGGCCACCGCCGACGCAGCGGCGCGGCGGGACATCTCTGCGCGCCTGTTCGAGCAGCCCCCTGCGGAATTCGTGTCCGGCTTTGACCGTCCGAACCTGCATCTGGCTGTTGGCGCGCGCCGTCAGGGCAACAGCCAGGTCATCGACTTCGTCAAGGCAAGGCCCGACCGGGCAGGCATCATCTATTGCGCCAGCCGAAAGGCCTGTGACGACATGGCCGAGAAACTGCGCGCCGAGGATGTGTACGCGCTCTCCTATCACGCCGGACTGGATTCAGAGACGCGCAGCTTTCGTCAGGACGAGTTCGTCAAGGGCGACGGGGTTGTCATGTGCGCCACCATCGCCTTCGGCATGGGCGTGGACAAACCTGATGTGCGCTACGTGGTACACGCCGCCCTGCCCAAATCCATGGAGGCCTATTACCAGGAGATCGGACGCGCCGGGCGCGATGGCGATCCGGCGGATACATTGATGCTGTGGTCGCTTGGCGATGCCGCCCTGCGGCGGCGCCAGATCAATGACAGCGACTCCGATGATGACCGCAAGCGCATGGAGATGCGGCGCCTGTCCGCACTGATCGCGTATTGCGAGGCGCCTCAGTGCCGCCGGCAAACCCTGCTTGGCTATTTCGGCGACGAGATCTCGCCCTGCGGTCATTGCGACCTGTGTGATGACCCGCCTCAACTGATCGACGGCGCGGTGCTGGCCCAGAAGGCCATGTCGGCCATCGCCCGGACCGGGCAGCGATTCGGGCTTGAGCACCTGATCAGCGTTCTGCGGGGGCTGAAGACCGACAAGGTCATGGCGCGCGGGCACGACGCCTTGCCCACCTTCGGCGTCGGAGAGGACCTGTCCAAGGAACAATGGATGAGCGTGTTCCGACAGCTCTTTGCGTCGGGCGCCATAGATCAGCCCATCGACGGCCATGGCGAATGGATCATCACCGCCAAGGGCAAGGACATCCTGTTCGCAAAACAGGGCATCCGCTTGCGGCCGCCCGAGGAGCAGCGTGGAGTGCGGTCCTCTCGGGCCCGCCCGAGCGATGCAGCAGATCAGCTGCTCTCCGAGGCGGATCGCACGATTTATATTGCACTGCGCAAAAAGCGGCTGGAGCTCGCCAAGGAGAGCGGCAAGCCGGCCTATACTATATTTGCAGACCGCACTCTGATCGAAATGGCGGCCGAAAAACCCCAGACTCCTGAGGCGCTATCGCGCATTTTCGGGGTCGGCGCCCGCAAACTCGAGCGATACGGCTCAGAATTTCTCTCGGTGATCAAATCTGATATTTAGAACCACTTTAGTGAACAATTGGAGCCAGTTTTTACGGATCATGCACGATTTTGTAGATTGACCGCTCTTGTATCGAGCACCTTATCCCTCTTTGTCCGAATATTTTTCTTTTTCTTTTGCTGAACCGTCATGAAGCTGTGAGCGTTCACGGGCGGCCTCGGGGTCGTCTCTAAAACTAGAAGGCGGGCTCGACCCGCCTTTTTTTCTTCCTTCAGAATTTTCCATGTATTCATCGCGACTGTGACCTAACGGCCATAATTGTCGCTATGGGAAACAAAAATTTTCACTTTTTTGTTGCAGCGCAAAATACACTCTGCAAAGCTTTTGTTAACGAGAGACGCGGCCCGAGCCGCGCCCGCCCTTAGAGACGCACCGCCGGCCGCCGCAAACCGCGACGGAGGCAAGGATGAGACAGGATCCAGTCGGCGCTGACCGGCTTTCAGGTACGCCATCACAGCGCGTCCTTCGTCGCTTTCATTCGACCCGACTGGCCGGCTCCGGGGAGCACCCGGCCCGTCAGCGTGCGACCGAGGACACAATCATGACAGACTTTAACGGCGCGCAGTCCGTACTGCGCGCACGCGCCACGCGCCTGGGGGCTATGGCGCTTGCGGCGCTCAGCTTCACCTTTCTGGCGTCTCAACCCGCCTTCGCCGAAGTCAGCGAGGAGACGGCCTATATCTTCAATACGCTGCTGTTCCTGATCGGCGGCTTTCTGGTGATGTGGATGGCGGCCGGTTTCGCCATGCTCGAAGCCGGTTTTGTCCGCACCAAGCACGCAGCCGTCATCTGCCTGAAGAATATCGGCCTCTACGCCATCGCCGGCCTGATGTTTTTCGTCGTCGGCTATAACCTCATGTATTCGGGCGTGGATGCGCATGGCGGCTTCTTTGGAACGCCCTCCATGTGGTCCCCGTCCGAGACCGCTGCCGATGAGGTGATCGACATCACCGCCAGCGGCTACGCCAGCGCCTCTGACTGGTTCTTCCAGATGGTGTTCGTGGCGACCACCGCCTCGATTGTTTCCGGCGCCGTGGCTGAACGCGTCCGGATCGGCTCCTTCTTCATCTTCACCGCCATCCTGGCCGGCGTGATCTATCCGATCCAGGGATCCTGGGAGTGGGGCGCAGGCTGGCTTGACAGCCAGTTCGGCTTCTCTGACTTCGCAGGCTCCACCCTGGTGCACTCCACGGGCGGCTGGGCGGCGCTCGCCGGCGTCATCCTGCTGGGCGCGCGTCGGGGCCGGTTTGTCGACGGCAAACCCGTGACCATGCACGGATCCTCGCTTCCCCTGGCCACGCTGGGCACCTTCATCCTGTGGTTTGGATGGTTCGGCTTCAACGGCGCCTCCCAGCTCGCTCTGGGCAGCGCCGCAGACGCCACGGCCGTGTCCCAGATCTTCGCCAATACCAACATGGCCGCTGCTTCAGGCGTCGTCGTCGCCTACATCCTCTCCATGCTGCTGGGCAAAGGCAAAGCCAATCTCGGCTCTGTCCTGAACGGCGCCCTGGCGGGCCTGGTCGCGATTACGGCGGAGCCGCTGACTCCGACCATTCTCGAAGCCGTCCTGATTGGCGCGGTCGGTTCGGTCATCGCCACCTTCGGCGCTGTGCTGCTCGAGGCCGTGCGCCTGGATGATGTGGTCGGCGCGATCCCGGTCCACCTGATGGCCGGCATCTGGGGCACGATGGCGGTTCCTTTGACAAACTCGGATGCAAGCTTTTCCGGTCAGGCTGTCGGTGTTGTTGCAATCGGAGCCTTTGTATTTGTGACCAGCTTCGTGCTCTGGCTGGCGTTGAAAGTCACGCTCGGCATCCGCCTGAACCCTGACGAGGAAGACGTCGGCGGCGATCTGTCCGAACTCGGACACAGCGCCTATCCCGAATTCGTCCCCGACAAAGTCAAACCGGCTGAGTAAGCCCGAGGCGAGGCGGCGCCGCCGCCTCGCCTCCCTTCCCCGGACGCAGCCCGATCCCAATTACAACCTTCGATGGAGAATACTCATGAAAACCACTATTTCTCTCGCCAGACGTGCGCTTCCGGCCCTGCTTCTGGGCGGCGCCTGCCTGACCCCGCTCACAGGCGCGGCCAGCGCCCAGGAAGTCTCGGCCAATGTCGCCATGACCACCGACTATCGCTTCCGCGGGGCTTCGCTCAGTGATGAGGCCATCGCCATCCAGGGCGGTTTCGATCTGGCCCTGGACACCGGTTTCTATATCGGAGCCTGGGGCTCCAGCATCGAACCCGTCGGCAATTCGGAGATGGAGCTTGATCTCTATGCCGGCTATGGCGGAACCGTCGGAGCGCTCAGCTATGATGTGGGCGTGCTGGGGTATTTCTACCCGGGCGGCGAGGATGTCGCCTATGGCGAGGTTTATGGCAGCCTGACAGGCATGATCGGCCTCTTTGAAACCACAGGCACCATCGCCTACGCCCCCGAGCAGGACAATCTCGGCGATGATGACAATCTCTATCTCAATCTCTCCGGCTCCGCGCCGATCGGGGATTCCGGCCTGAGCCTGTCGCTGGGCGTCGGGTATGAGACCGGCGCGTTCGGCGATCTCGACGGGGACGGCGATGACAAGATCGACTGGACCCTCGGCATTGGCGGATCGGCCTATGGCGTGGACTGGACGCTGGCCTATGTGGACACCAGCGAGGACACCGATGGTTCGGACGCCACGGCGGTCTTCACCATCGCCAAGGAATTCTAGCCCTAATCGCCACCTGATGCGGCCTGAAGCGGTGATTCCGTTTCAGGCCGCCCGTGTTTTCCTCTTTCGCCAGAGCCTCTGCCATGCGCCCCGTCTTCCGTCTGCCCCATGACGTCACGCTGACAGCTGCAAGCGATATGGATCTTCGCCTGTTTGTCGCCCATCAGAAATACAATGTGCGCGCCAAGCGCCTGGCCGAGAAGGAGTTGCGACGACGCATGATGGCGCCGATCGCGACGTCAGCGCCTCGGCCAGCTGGGGAGACCGCCCCGATCCAGAGCCGCAAGGCGGATCGCCCCAAGGGAAGCCTGGCGGACATCGCCTGGCTCGGCGTCATGCTGGGCGCCGGCGCCCTGGCCCTTCACGTGATCGGCTGGTGGGCCAGGCTTTGAACGATCAGAGCTAGGACGCCCGGATCTGGGCCAGGAACTGATCGACCTGGGCGCGCAGGGTTTCGGCCTGCACGGTCAGCTCACTCGAAGCGGTGTTCACCTGCGCCGCGGCGGATGACGATTCTGTCGCCGCCATGACGACCCCGTCGATATTCTCCGAGACATTGCGCGTATTGTCCGCAGCGCCCGACGCGCTCCGGGCGATTTCAGAGGTGGCCGCCGCCTGCTCTTCCACCGCCGCGGCGATCTCCTGCGCCGTCGCGCTCAGCGACCCGATTACATCCGCGACGCTCTGGATTGCAGCGGAAGATTCCCCGGTCGCAGACTGAATCTGGGAAATCTGGGCCGCAATGTCCTTGGTCGCCGAAGCGGTCTGGGAGGCCAGCTCCTTGACTTCCTGGGCCACGATAGCGAAGCCCTTGCCCGCTTCTCCAGCCCGCGCCGCCTCGATGGTGGCGTTCAGGGCCAGCAGATTGGTCTGTTCGGCGATGGAATTGATCAGGTCAACCACTTCCCCAATCCGGCTGGCCGCCTCCGTCAGATGGCTGACCTTCTCAACCGTACCGGCCGCTTCACCCATCACATGGCGCGCCTGATCCGCCGTCATCTGCGCGCGCGATCTCATATTGGCGATGGAGGAAGACATTTCCTCCGCCGCACTGGCGACATTCTGGACATTATTCGTGGTCTCGCTCGCAGCGGAAGACACGACCTTGGTCTGCACCGACGTCTCCTCAGCGGCGGCCGACAGGCTCTGAGAGGCCGCACTCAGCTCGGTCGCCGCGGAACTGACAATCGTCACAACCCCGCCGACCTGCTGTTCAAAGGCGTCCGCCAGGCGTGTGCGCTCTGATTTGCGCACCGTCTTGGCCTCTTCCTCCATGTCTCTCTGGCGTTGTTCCAGCTCGCGCTGACGGATCGAGCTCAGTCGGAAGCCGTCGAGTGCTTTGGACAGGGCGCCGATCTCGTTGGTCGCCTCCTGATAGGGCACCTGCAGCGCCAGTTCACCGCCCGAGATCCGATCCGTAATCCTTGCAAGCTGGGAGATGGGCTGCGCCAGCTTGCGCGCCAGGAAGAAACTCAGGGCTGACACGATCAAGGTCACAACAATGGCCGTGATGATGATGCGCCAGGTCAGCGCCCGCGCCACCGCGAAGGTTTCGTGGGTGGATTGAGTCACCACGAGGCCGAAATGCACGCCGAGAAATTCGAAATGATCCCCGATGGCCATGGCGTGCACGCCCCGCCAGTCATCGGCTTCGATCACATGGCCCTCGCCAGCCGCGTGGAACGTCATGTCTACAATGTCCGCGGGCAGCTCGATGCTCAGGCGGGCCTCGCCATTATTGAAGCGCGGCTGAGTGCGCAGAATTCCATCCTCACCAATCAGATAGGCGTCCCCGGTCTCTCCCAGACCGACCGTCTCGGCCATCAGACGGTCCAGTTCACGGGTCGGCATCTTGACGACGATGGCGCCCAGCCGGTTGCCGTCATGGTCGAACACGGGCGAGCCCATGAAACTTGAGGGCAGCCCTCCGCCCGGGGCATAGGCGGCATAGTCCGATAGCGCAGTCGCACTCTGATCAATGGAGAGCGACTGCTGCATCACGCGCGACAGATGCGTGTCCCGGTAGGGGCCGGTGAGCAGGTTCGTTCCGAAATCATCCTTCTTTTCCGTGCTGTAAAGAAGATTGCCCTGCATATCAAAGAGATAGATGTCGGCGTATTCGCGCTGATCATGATAGTCGCGGAACCAGGGGTGCAGATCCTCATGTACGGCGGAATACATTGAGCCGTCCCCGGCATCGACCAGATTGATGCGCTCCGCCCCCTCATAGGGGTTCTCCTCGCGATACAGGCGCCGAATTTCCGCGCCTTCCGCCCCGGGCATCTGCATCCACGCCTCGTGAAAACGCTCGATCGCATGGATCACGGCCGTGCTGTGCGCGAGCAGGTGCACATCATCCTCGACATATTCGAGATAGTTCCGGATCGAGGTGAGACGGGATCGCTCGACCGCCTCCAGTCGGGAAATCGCGGAATGGCGCTCCGCCTCCCGGCTTTCAAGGACGGCAGCGCTCCCAAGGACTCCGCCCAGCACAAGACACCCGCCCAGGCTGATCAGGCCGAACAGGTGGGCGACTGGCATTTTGTGAAGCATGATTCACCCTCAAGGCTTTCAATCGAGGGTGCTGATAAAGTTGTGATGAAAGTCTAAATCACCTGCAGCGTGAATTTTCTGATAACCATGATTTCAAGGACTTGCTCGATTGCCTCCTGCCAACTCTCTAGTCGGCGGCCGAGGTATGGTCGTGAACGACGCGCCAGCCCTCCTCCTGCTTGCGCAGGATCAGTGTGAACAGCCCCGTCGGTTCATCACTCTCGCGGTACAGCGTCCAGCGTCCGAACACATAGGCCGCGTCATCAGACAGCTGGGTGACATCCAGATCGGTGAAGGCCAGCCAGCCCATGGCTTCGGGGGTGTCGTAGCGCGTCAGATATCGCTCCAGCGTCGCGCTCCAGCCCGAGGTGACAGACCCGCCGGAGGCGAACCGCAAATCCTCGCTCCGCCAATAGCCGGCCATGAAGCCGGGAATGTCGCCCTCATTCCAGGCGTTTTGCTGGGCGCTCAACACCGCGCAGATCGCCTCCACTTCAGCGCCGACGCCTGTGCAGGTCGACTCCTGAGGCTGCCCTTGAATGAGAAATACCGCCGCCAAAGCACTGACAATCATGATGTGAAGCCCCATCTGTTCTCTGAAGACAGACACAGTGAAGCGCGCCCCGAGCTCAGGTCAACGTTTCAAGCAATCATGAGGACAAGTGAAGACGAGGATTGATCCCGCCATGCGGGAAACACCACTGTCCGCCAGTCACTGAATTTTCAGGGGGAGGAAGTGGTGAGCCGACAGGGATTCGAACCCTGGACCTACTGATTAAAAGTCAGTTGCTCTACCAGCTGAGCTATCGGCTCTCCGTCTCGAGAGGCGCGGAACCTATAGCCGGTTCCGAAAGTGGTCAACCCGGCTATATGCGGGAAATCACCTCTTTTGCAGTTGCGTGATCGTGATAGGACAAAACCATGAAGAGCCTCTTTCTCAAAGCACAGATCAGCGCCTTTGCCGCCCTTGTCCTGACAGCCTGCTCGAGCCTGCCAGACCTGCCGCGGACCCCGCTGGGTCGGACCGAATCCGTTGCGTCCGACACGGTCGGCCTGCCGCGCGCGCGCCCGGGTCAGATCGTCATTGATGATGGCGATGAAACCGTGCCCACCCCGTATGGCGGCTCCGGGGCTGAACGGACCTGCCAGACCGTCGCGCGGGATATTGCACGTTTGACCAGTCTTCTGGGCCCGGATGTGGAGGCGCCGGGACCTGAGCCGGTCTCTGAAGGAATGGATGAAGAGGAAGGCGTGATCGACCGCTCGACGCGCTTCGCCAGCTCCATCGCGGAGGATGCGCCCGAGCTCGCCGCCGACACGGCGCGGGACACCATTGTGGGGCTGAACCCCACCCGTCCGGTTGTGCGCTTTCTGGGCCGGGCCAGCGAAATCGAAGCCGCGGCGGCGCAAGAGCGTGAACTGGCGCAGAAACGCCGCGCCTGGCTGCGCGGCGCCTTTGATGTCCAGGCTTGTGAACGCGAGACCCTGATCGAGGCGCTCGCCGCCTATAATCTGCTCAGCACTGAGCAGGAAGGGCTCGACTAGATCGCGTCCGGGCCCTCGGCCATTCGGGCGTGGAACTGGTTGCGGAAGGCCTCGAACTCGCCTGCTGCGATGGCGGCGCGCATGCGGGCAGTCAGGTTCTCGAAATAGGCAATGTTGTGCCAGGACAAGAGCATCGAGCCCAGATACTCGCCCGCCCGGATCAGATGGTGCAGATAAGCGCGCGAATAGTCCCGGCTGGCCGGGCAGTCGAGCGTCTCGTCCATCGGGCGGGTATCTTCGGCAAAGCGGGCGTTCTTGACGTTCACCGGCCCCCAATCCGTCCAGGCCTGACCGTGGCGGCCCGAGCGGGTCGGCAGCACGCAGTCGAACATGTCCACCCCGCGCGCGACCGCTTCGACGAGATCAATCGGTTTGCCCACCCCCATCAGATAGCGCGGGCGCTCATGGGGCAGATGGGGCGTCGTGACGTCGAGGACCTGGCACATCATCTCGAACCCCTCGCCCACAGCGAGGCCGCCAATGGCGTAGCCGTCAAAGCCGATCTCGATCAGGCCTTCCGCGCTTTCCCGGCGCAAATCCTCATAGGTGCTGCCCTGGACAATGCCGAACAGCGCCTGGCTTGAGCGCTCGCCAAACGCTTCTTTCGAGCGCAAACCCCAGCGCCGTGACAGCTGCATGGAGCTCGCCGCCGCATCGCGCTCGCACGGATAGGGCGTGCATTCATCGAGCTGCATGGAAATGTCCGCGCCCAGAAGGTCAGCCTGAATCTCGATGGAGCGCTCGGGCGTCAACATGTGCTTTGAGCCATCAAGATGGCTTTTGAACGCCACGCCCTTCTCGCTCATCTGACGCAGATCGGATAGCGACCAGACCTGGAAGCCGCCTGAGTCTGTCAGGATCGGGCCGTCCCAGCGCATGAAATGATGCAGCCCGCCCAGACGCTTCACCCGTTCTGCGCCGGGGCGCAGCATGAGATGATACGTATTTCCCAGTATGATATCCGCGCCCGCTTCCTTAACCTGTTCAGGATAGAGCGCCTTCACCGTCGCCGCCGTGCCGACGGGCATGAAGGCGGGGGTCCGGATACCCCCGCGCGGGGTCTTGAGCACACCGGTGCGGGCGGCGCCATCCGTGGCGTGAAGATCGAAATCGAAGCTGGGCATCAGAACCTGGCGAGACAGCGGGAGTGACTTGAATGAGCTGGAAAGACGAAATCGCCCATTTGCGCAAGCGTCAGGCGCTGGCCCATAACATGGGCGGGGCGGAAAAGCTCGCCCGCCAGAAGGCGGCAGGGCGGCTCAACGTTCGGGAAAGACTGGACCTTTTGCTTGATCCGGGCAGTTTCCGCGAAATCGGCTCCATCACAGGAAAAGCGCGCGCCGGGTCTGATGGCGGGCTTGAGGACTTCTCCCCCGCCAATTGCATCTTCGGGCGCGGCACGGTGCGCGGACGGCCCGTGGCGGTGGTCGCGGACGATTTCACGGTGCGCGGCGGCGCCGTTGACGCCGCCATCGTCGAGAAACAGATCGAGGCGGAGAAGATGGCGGGCGAGCTGGGCCTGCCGCTGATCCGTCTGATCGAGGGCACGGGCGGCGGCGGCTCGGTCAAATCCATCCTCGACATGGGCGCGAGCTATGTCCCCTTCAATCCGGCCTGGGACCAGGTGGTCGCCAATCTTGAACGCGTGCCGGTGGTGTCTCTCGCCCTGGGCCCGGTGGCGGGCCTCGGCGCCGCGCGCGCCGTGTCGTCGCACTATTGCGTGATGGTCAAGGGCCAGTCGCAAATGTTCATCGCGGGCCCGCCCGTGGTCGCGGGCATTGGCGAACACGTCACCAAGGAAGAGCTCGGCGGGTCGGATCTGCAGCTCGCCGCCGGCGCCGCAGACGACGCCTATGCCAGCGAGGCGGACGCCATGGAGGCGGCGCGCTGGTTCCTCTCCTACCTGCCCGACATGGCGGGGGATGCGGCTGATCGGGTCCCGCCCAGCGATGATCCGAAGCGGCTGGATGAGAGCCTTCGGGAGATCGTGCCCAAGGATAAGCGCTTTGGCTATGACATGCGCGCCATCCTCAACACGACGCTTGATCAGGGCAGCGTGTTCGAGATGGGCCGTCATTTCGGCAGCTCGGTCATCACCGCGCTGGCCCGGCTTGATGGCTGGCCGGTCGCCGTGCTCGCCAGCAACCCCAATGTCTATGGCGGCGGCTGGACGGCGGAAGCGGCGCAGAAGATCATCCGCTTTGTGGATCTGGCGGAAACCTTCCGCCTGCCTGTGGTTCATTTCGTGGATGTCCCGGGCTTTGTGATCGGCACGCGGGCCGAGCGTGCCGGCACGATCCGCCATGGCGCCCGCGCCCTGTCGGCGATCTACCAGGCGAGCGTGCCCTGGTGCACCATGCTGATCCGCAAGGCCTATGGCGTCGCAGGCGCAGCGATGATGGACCATACCCGCTTCCGCTATCGCTATGCCTGGCCGTCGGGCGACTGGGGCTCGCTGCCGCTCGAGGGCGGGGTGGAAGCCGCGTTCAAGTCGGTGCTGGAAAAGGCGGAAGATCCTAAAGCGCTGAAAGCTGAATTGCGCGCTCGGATGAAGGATTTGTCGGATCCGTTCAAGACCGCCGAGCGGTTCTGGATCGAGGAGATCATCGACCCCGCCGAGACCCGGCCGCTTCTGACCGAATTTGCGAACCTGACCGCCAAGCTGCGCACACGCCAGAAACCGGGAACGCGTTACCGCCCCTGATCGCGGCGCTCGCGTTCCAAGCGGATCATCGCGTGGATGCCGTTGAGGTCTTCAATGTCCTCGACGGTCATCCCGTGCGCCCCGCAAATCATGTCGGCCCGCTGCGCAATCTTTTCGGCCTCTCTCAGAAGCGCCATCTTGTCCCTCCCGAACCAGTGCAGGAAGAGATGGTTCAGGGTCAGTCCCGGATGCGTCCCCGTCAGAAAATACAGCGCTCTGGAGAGCCAGTTGCGCGGCCAGTCGCGCATCCAGACGACCAGTTCATCGAGGTAAGCGACAGTCTTCCCGCCCCGGCTTGAAATCATGAACAGGCTGCCGCTGGTCACGCCGGGGGCCTCGTATATGACCAAGCCCTCGGGCGCGATGATCCGGCTGACCGGCTGGACCACCTCCCCGCACGCCTTCGCCACTGTCGCGGCAATCGCGTCCGCCGCATAGATCCCGGCATCCGGACAACGCGCCTTCCAGGAGGCCAGACCGGACGTATGTGCGGCGTTGGGGGCGATCAGGGCGGTGATCCGACCCAGATGGCTCAGAGCCTCCAGATACACGCCGTCCGGATCCGGCGGCGGACTGAGCGCCGCCAGCTCCAGCTCGCCCAGACGGATCGCCAGCGCGTTGACCTCGCCAAAGGCCGGGCAGTCATAGACCGCACGCCAGACGCCGCTTCCTTCCAGGCATTCCGTCCAGACCGCCGTCATGGGGCCGCTCCTGTGCTGCGCTGCACGCACTATAGACCCGCTCACTCACACGCACACAAACTATCGATTGGACCGTGATCGCGATGATGGCGCAGTGTGACGGCTCACAAAGGAGCCCGCCATGATGAAAGACGAATACGAGTATCTGTGCCTGATGGTGCTCGATGACGCCGAGGCCGTGAAAGCCGATCCGGAGCTCGCTTGCGGCTGCGCGGTCTATCTCAGCCGCCAGGGCTATGACGAGGTGGATAACCAGGCCTATTGCCCGGCCGAGTAACGGATTTATTCGCAGTCCGCGCCGACGCGATGATTGCGTCTCGCCTGAGCGCATCCCATGTTGGCCCCGCTCCCGGGCGCCCTGATGGCAGCCGCGATCAGTCCCGGTCGAGCTGACGGGCGGACTCATGGATCTGGTGCTTTTGGGACTTGGCCTCGCCGGGCTGGTCTTCGGCGGCGACATGCTGGTGCGGGGCGCGTCCGACCTCGCCCGTCGGGCCGGATTGCCGCCGCTGGTGATCGGCCTGACGCTCGTGGGCTTTGGCACCTCGACGCCGGAACTGGTGACCAGTCTTCAGGCCGCCTATCTGGGCTCGCCGGGCATTGCCGTCGGCAATGTGGTCGGCAGCAATATCGCCAATATCCTGATGATCCTCGGCGCAGCGGCGGTTCTGGCGCCCATCGCCATCGACAAGACCGCCTTCCGCCGTGACGGCCTCGTGCTGGCGCTGTCCACCCTCCTGTGCGCCGTGATGATCCTCTATGGCCAGCTCACGCCAATGTTTGGCGCCGTCTTCATTCTCGCCTTGCTGGCCTATCTGGGCTTCACAGTCTGGAGCGGATTGAAAACGCCGCAAGCGGCAGGGGAGGCGCCGGACGACGCGGCGCAGGATACCGCCCTAATCCCGGTCTGGCGCGATATCGCCTTCTTCGTCGGCGGCCTGGTGCTGACCATTCTGGGGGCCCGCTTCTTCGTGACGGGCGCGATCAGCGTGGCGGAGTTCCTCGGCGTCTCCGAAGCCGTGATCGGGCTGACGGTCGTGGCCGTCGGCACCTCCCTGCCCGAGCTTGTGACCACGCTGGCCGCAGCCCGGCGCAAGCAGGCCGATATCGCCTTTGGCAATATCGTTGGCAGCAACATCTTCAACGTGCTGTTCATTCTGGGCGCCACGGCGCTGGTGAACCCGATCGAGGTTCCGCGCAGCATCCAGAGCTTTGACGTCTGGGTGATGTGCGCCGTCACGGCGCTATTGCTGGTCTTCTCGGTCACCCGCTGGCGCATCAGCCGGATCGAGGGCGGCGTCTTCCTGCTGGCCTATGCCGGCTATATCGGCTGGCTGGCGCTCGGGGCCTAGTCCTTCCGCCAGAGCAGGCTGGAATCGCCATAGGAGAAGAAGCGGTAATGCTCAGCGATGGCGTGGGCATAGGCCGCGTGCATGTCCTCAAACCCCGCCAGCGCGCTCACCAGCATGAAGAGCGTGGATTTGGGCAGGTGGAAATTGGTCATCAGCGCGTCGATCACCTTGAAGCGATAACCCGGCGTGATGAAGATCGCGGTGTCGCGCGCCTCGGCGCGGACCGTCCCGTCCTCCTCCGCCGCGCTTTCCAGCGTCCGGATCGAGGTGGTGCCCACCGCGATGATGCGACCGCCCGCCTTGCGGGTCTCGTTGATGGTCCGCGCCGCTTCTTCGCTGACCGAATACCATTCGGCATGCATCTGATGCTCGGACAGATCCTCGGTCTTCACCGGCAGGAAGGTCCCCGCCCCCACATGCAAGGTCACATGGGTGCGCTTGATCCCGCGCGCATCGAGCGCGGCAAACAGACGATCGGTGAAGTGCAGTCCCGCCGTGGGCGCAGCGACAGACCCCGCCTTGTCCGGCGCGGCGTAGACCGTCTGATAGTCCTCAAGATCAGCGGCGTCCGCCGCGCGCTTGGAGGCGATATAGGGCGGCAGCGGCGGCGCCCCGGCCTCCACAATCGCCTTGTCGAGTTCAACGCCCGCACGATCAAAGGTCAGAACGACTTCCCCGCCCTCGCGCTTCTCGCGGACTTCAGCGGTCAGCCCGCCCTTGAAGTGCAGCGTGTCGCCCTCTTTCAGGCGCTTGGCGGGCCGGACAAAGGCGCGCCAGACGGCTTCATCATCGCGCTTGTGCAGATTGATCTCGATCTCCACATCCCCGCCGCCGCCATGGGCGCGCGCCGGGCGCACACCGGTCAGCGCCGCCGGGATGACACGGGTGTCGTTGAAGACCAGAAGATCGCCCGGTTCGAGCAGGTTCGGAAGATCGAGCACGCCCAGATCAGACAGACCGCCATCCTTCACCTGCAACAGGCGCGCGCTGTCACGCGGCCGCGCCGGGCGCAGGGCGATCCGGTCCTCGGGCAGGTGAAAATCAAAATCGGACAGTCGCATTTGGGTCATAACCTTCCTTCAAGCTGGCGGTGATATACGCACCCTATCGCTCGCCTGCCAGACATCCGGACAGATCGCTTCATGACCCCGACGCCGAGCCGCCTGCCTGCGGCGTATCAAATTCTCGCCTGGCTGGCCTGCATGGGCGCATGTCTGGGACTGGTGCTTGTCATCGGGCTAAGCTTGACCGGACGGGTCTATCCCAAGGCGGATGTCTTCAACATGGTCTGGCCCCTGCCGGTGCTGGCCGGGGCGACGGTCTTCACCACGCTATGGGTGTTCAAGGCGAAGGGATTGTTCGCGCTGCGCACCATTGGCATGGCGCTCAGTGCGGCGCTGGTCTTTCTCGCCCTGCCCTACGCCCAGCTTGTTCCCCGGCCCGAGGCCCTTCCGCCCCGCAGCGAAACCGGTGAGGCGCTAAGGCTGACCAGTTTCAATATGTGGAATCTCAATCGCGATCCGGATGCCGCTATCGCCTATCTGCGGGAGGGTGATTTTGACGTGGTGTTTCTGCAAGAAGTGGGGGGCGCGCTGCGCGGCGTGCCCGCAAGCCTTCAAGAGACCTACCCCTACCAGCAGCGTTGCAGATGGGGCGCCGCAGTCATTTCGCGTCTGCCGCTTCTGGAGCGGGGCTGCGACCCGTACGAGACCGTGCCTGTCGCCTTCATTGAGATCGAGTTCCAGGGCGCGCCCCTGCGCCTGACCAGTACGCATTTTGCGCGCCCCACCCGCCCGGACCTCTATCAGTATCACCGCGAGCAACTTGGCGAGCTGATCACGGATCATGCCCATCAGTCCCAGATCCTCGCGGGTGATTTCAACACGGCGGAACACGGATTTCAGATGCGGCTGCTGGCTGACGCCCTCGCCCCGCTGGAGCGGATCACACATGGTCTTCGGACCTGGCCTTCAGAGCGGGTTCTGCCCCTGCCCGTGATCGGGATCGACCATATCTGGGTCAGCGAGGGGCTTTGCGCCTCTTACACCGGCGCAGCGCCGGACGCTGGTTCGGATCATCGCCCCGTCTTCACGCTGGTGGAGCGCTGCGACGCCTGATCCCGCATATGAAAACGGGCGGCCCGATGGACCGCCCGCTTCAAATCGAGAACCCAATCGCCTAGCGCAGGAACGCCTTGACGATCTTGCCCGGGTTGGCCGGCGGCTCGCCCTTGGGCAGCGCGTCCACATGTTCCATGCCCGAAGTCACTTCCCCCCAGACGGTGTACTGACCATCCAGATACGGCACGGCGTCCAGGCAGATGAAGAACTGGCTGTCGGCGGAATTCGGGTCCATGGCGCGGGCCATGGACATGGTGCCGCGCACATGCGGCTCGTCATTGAACTCGGCCGGGATGTTCTGGCCGGAACCGCCCATGCCATTGCCATTCGGGCAGCCGCCCTGGGCCACGAAGCCGTCGATCACGCGGTGAAAGGTCAGGCCGTCATAGAAGCCGTCCGCCGCCAGCTCGGAAATGCGAGCGACGTGCTTGGGCGCCAGATCGGGGCGCAGGCGAATGACGACATCGCCGCCTTCAAGGGTGAAAACCAGTTCTTGGTTGGCGTCGGACACGACGGCCTCCTTTGGGGATGTGTTCTTAGTCGAGGACGCGCACAGGCACGTCGATTGAGCAGATATCAGGCACGCGGCCGTTATCGCGGCTTGCGGCCAGGGCTTCAAGATAGGCGCTGAAACTGGCGGAGCTGGTGTCCATCACCTGTACCGTCGGCGGATTGTCCATCTGGGTCGCCATCTCGAATTCCTCGATGATATCGGGACGGAAGCCCAGGGTCTGGCCCTGGGTGCCCACATTCAGGCTTTCCACGACGTCCTGGCCGACGCGAACCTTGCCCCACACCGTGTACTGGGTGTTCAGATGCTCGGCCTCGCCGCGCACAATGTAGAACTGGGCGGTGGCGGAGTTGGGATCATTGGTGCGCGCCATCGCGGCGGCGCCGTCGCAATGGATCAGCCAGCTGTCGACGCGACCATCCGCCACGATGCCCGCCAACGCAGAGGGCTGGGTGCCGACCGGAAACCCGTTCCAGAACCCGGCTTGCGCCATGGCGCCGCGGGGGACGGCCCGACGTTCCTGGATCTCGTTGACCATGATCTCGTTCGGATCGCGACGGATGCCGAACTCGCCCTGAATGGACTCAAACGGCGCATCGATATTGGGATTGTCCACGGCGCCGCCGCCCTGGGCCATGAAGCCGTCAATGACCCGATGAAAGACCTTCCAGTCCATCCAGTTCGCCTCGGCCATCTCCCGAATGCGTGCGGCATGGATCGGCGTGAACTCATCCTGGATCTCGATCCAGACCTCGCCCTTGTTGGTGACCAGATGCAGCAGGTCGTCAGGGTCCACCGTACGCCATGCGCTGTCCGGCGCGTTCGCGACAATGTCGGCGCCGGGCGCCGGCGCATCGGCGTCAGCACTGGAGGCTTCGGCGGCGGTCTCCGCCTCCTGGGCGTTCGTTCCGGTTTCGGCTTCAGCGCAGGCCGTCAGCATGAGGGCGGAGAGACAGGCCGTGGCGAACAGAGGGGCGGTGCGACGCATCAGACGAATTTCTCCAGCAGGCGCTCTTTGACAAGCTGCGGCACGAAGGGATCGATATCCCCGCCCAGCTTGGCGATTTCCTTCACAAGACGCGAGGCGATCGCCTGATGGCGCGGATCGGCCATCAGAAACACGGTCTCGATGTCCGCATTAAGGCGCTGGTTCATGCCGACCATCTGGAATTCATACTCGAAGTCGGAAACCGCGCGCAGGCCGCGAATGATGGAGCTGGCGCCCACCTTCTCGGCGAAATGCATCAGCAGCCCTTCAAAGGGCAGCACCTCGATCTCGGTGTCGCCAGCCACGGATTCCGCCAGCTCGCGGGCCATGTCCACGCGCTCGTCAAAGCTGAACAGCGGCCCCTTGGCGTCATTGCGCGCCACGCCGATGACCAGCTTGTCATAGAGCTTCACGGCCCGGCCGATGATATCCAGATGGCCGTTCGTGATGGGATCGAACGTACCCGGATAGAGCGCGACGCGCTTTTTCATGGCTTAACTCCCCAAAGCCAGGCCTGGTGGTGAAGACCCGGTCTAGTTCTCGTCTTCCGGCGCGTCCGGAGTGTTCGGGGCGTCGCTCGCTTCACCGCCGTCCTCTTCCGCGCTGGCGTCATCCTCGCTCTCGGCGATGCGGACAACAGACACGACTTTTTCGCCTTCCGCCAGACGGATCAGACGCACGCCCTTGGTGGCGCGCGCCGCGATGCGCACCGTGTCCACCGGGAAGCGGATCAGCTGACCGCCATCGGTGACGGCCATCACCGTGTCGCCATCAATGACCGGGAAGCAGGCCGCGAGTTCCTTGACCTTGCTCATATCGTGCGCGGCCACGCCCTGATTGCCCCGTCCCATGACGCGGTAGTCATAGGCGCTCGAGCGCTTGCCGAGGCCGTCCTGGGCCACGGTCAGCACGAACTCTTCCGCAGCGCCCAGCTCGGCGATTCGTTCAGGGCTCAACGCCACGTCTGCGCCGGCTTCGCCGTCTTCAGGCGCGCTGACGACAGCGTCGTCCTCTTCAAGCCCGGCGGCCCGACGCATGGCGTTGGCGTGCTTCATATAGGCGCGCGCCTCGTCGGTGGTGACGTCGATATGGTTCAGGATCGCCATGGAGATTAGACGATCGTTTTCTTTCAGGCGGATGCCGCGCACGCCGGTGGAGTTGCGCGATGCGAAGACGCGCACATCGCCCACCGGGAAGCGGATCGCCCGACCGCCGGCGGAGACCAGCAGCACGTCCTGATCCTCATTGCACAGCCGCACGTCGAGGATTTTCGAGCCCTCTTCGTCCAGCTTCATGGCGATCTTGCCGTTGCGGTTCACCTGCACGAAATCAGACAGCTTGTTGCGACGCACCGTGCCCGCCGTGGTGGCGAACATGACATCGTACTGATCCCAGCTCTCCTCATCCTCGGGCAGCGCCATCACTGAGGTGATCCAGGCGCCGTCATTGAGGCTGGGCAGAAGGTTCGTGAGATACTTGCCCTTGGTGTTGGGCGCGCCCAGCGGCAGGCGCCAGGTCTTGGTCTTGTAGACCATGCCGTCCGAGCTGAAGAACAGGAGCGGCGCATGGGTCGAGGCCACGAACAGCGTCGCCACGAAATCCTCGTCCTTCATCGCCATGCCCGCACGGCCCTTGCCGCCGCGGTTCTGGGCGCGATAGGTCGAGAGCGCGGTGCGCTTCACATAGCCGCCATGGGTCAGGGTGACGACCATGTCCTCCCGCGGGATCAGGTCTTCATCCTCGATCCCCAGATCACCCTCGATGATAGCCGAGCGCCGCTCGACGCCGAAGCTGGCCTTGGAGTCCAGAAGCTCGTTGCGGATGATGTCGCGGATGCGGGTCGGGCTGCGCAGAATGTCCAGTAGGTCGGCGATGGTTTCGGCCAGCTTGTTGGCCTCATCCCCGATCTCGTCGCGGCCCAGCGCCGTCAGGCGGTGCAGACGCAGATCGAGGATGGCTTTCGCCTGCTCTTCGGTGAGGCGGATCTCGCCGTCCCTGATCTGCGAACGCGGGTCGGCGACCAGCTCCACCAGCGGCGCCACATCCTTGGCCGGCCAGGCCTTGTCGCGCAATTGCTGACGCGCGGTCTGCGGATCGGGCGCGCGGCGGATCAGGGCGATGATCTCGTCGATATTGGCCACGGCCACCGCCAGACCGATCAAGACGTGGGCGCGGTCGCGCGCCTTGCGCAGATCGAACTTGGTGCGGCGGACCACCACCTCCTTGCGGTGATGGATGAAGGTCTCAAGAAAGACCCGCAGGCCCGCCTGTTGCGGGCGACCGCCGATCAGCGCCAGCATGTTGACGCCGAACGAGGTCTGCAGCGGGCTCCAGCGGTAGAGCTGGTTCAGGATCACCTCGGCGTTGGCGTCCTTTTTCAGCTCGATCACCACGCGCACGCCCGAGCGGTCGGATTCATCGCGCAGATCGGAGATGCCCTCGATGCGCTTGTCGCGCACCAGCTCGGCGATCTTCTCCACCATGGTGGCCTTGTTCACCTGATAGGGAATCTCGTGAACGATGATGGCTTCGCGTCCCTGACGGATATCCTCGATCGAGGTCTTGGCGCGCAGGATGACCGAGCCGCGGCCTTCCAGGAGCGCCTTGCGGGCGCCCGACCGGCCGATGATCTCGCCGCCCGTGGGGAAGTCCGGCGCCGGCACGAATTCCAGAAGCTCGGTGTCGGTGATGTCGGGCTGATCGAGCAGCGCCACGGTCGCGTCCACCACCTCGTTGAGGTTATGGGGCGGGATGTTGGTGGCCATGCCCACCGCGATGCCCCCGGCGCCGTTGACCAGCAGGTTCGGATAGCGCGCGGGCAGCACGACCGGCTCCTGCTTGGAGCCGTCATAGTTGTCCCGGAACTCGACCGTATCCTTGTCGATATCGGCCAGCAGCGCTTCAGCCGGGTGGTCCATGCGGATTTCGGTGTAACGCATGGCTGCGGGCGGATCGCCGTCCATGGAGCCGAAATTGCCCTGGCCGTCCATCAGGGGCAGGCCCATGGAGAAGGGCTGCGCCATCCGCGCCAGGGCGTCATAGATCGCGCTGTCGCCGTGCGGGTGATAGCGGCCCATCACGTCGCCGACCACGTTGGCGGACTTCTTGTACGCCTTGTCCTTGCTGTAGCCGCCCTCATGCATGGCCCACAGGATGCGGCGGTGCACCGGCTTCAGGCCGTCGCGCGCATCGGGAATGGCGCGGCTCACGATCACGCTCATCGCGTAATCGAGATAGCTGCGCTTCATCTCGTCTTCGATGGCCACCATCGGGCCGCTCGGCGCGGCGGGAAGGTCTTCATCCATGGGCGTTTCAGGGGGCAAATCGCTCAAAGTCGTTTCGTCCTGGCTGGCGCGCGCCCCTCACCCTCAAGGATGCGGCGCGCGAAAAGAGACGTCGGTCGGGCGCAGGCCGGCGGACACCGCCGTGAATCACCTGCGCACGGTTAGAGGACATGTCTAGCAAGGCTGGGAACGGGCGGCAAACGCGGGTGACGGCTGTGTCCACGGTTTCATGGCGGTTTCAGGTTCAGGACCGGATTGGCCGCAAAAACGCGACGGATTTCAATGTCCGGGCTCGCATCCCGCAAGATGTCCATTAGGTTATGCGTGTAGCCAAAAAGGAGACGCCTCATGAAACGCCCATTTCGCACCCTGGCCTGCACCGCAGCTCTGGGCGCATCCGCCTTCAGCGTCCCGGCCCTCGCCGCCGATCACCATCAGGAGAACGCACACGCCCCCGACGAAGCGCACGCCACGCTGATCGATCGCGCGCGCAACGAGATCGGGCATGCGCGTTTCCAGCAGGGACCAACCGGCGTGCTGATCACCATCGAACTCGACACCCCGGTTCAGTCCGCCCATGGCTGGCACGGCGTGCACCTGCACATGATCGGCGATTGCTCGAACGAGGATTTCACCAGCTCCGGCGGCCATATCAATCCGTCGGGCCATGAGCATGGTCTTCTGAACGCTGAGGGCCCGGACAATGCGGACCTGCCCAACATCTACGTGCATGAGGACGGCGCCCTGCGCGCCCAGGTCTTCACCGACCGGGTGAGCCTGCATGGCGAGTACGACGCGCCCGCGCTCCTTGACGACAACGGCTCGGCGCTCGTCATTCACGACAATCAGGACGACCATTCCAGCCAGCCCATTGGCGGCGCCGGCGCCCGCCATGTGTGCGGCGTCATCGAGGCGTCCCGCTAATGCTGTCGCGGCGGGAAACGCTTGCAGGGATCGGCGCCGCCGGACTGGCGCTGAACCTTGGCGGACACGCAGGGGCGCAAGCCGCGCCCGAGCCGCAATGGAATGCCGGCCCGGACCTGCCCATGCGCGTTCAGGAAATCTATCCCGCCGTGCTGGACGAGGTGATCTATGTGGCGGGCGGGCTGAGCCCGGATGCCGGCCGGGGACGCATCGGGGTATCCGATCGCGTCTTCTCGCTGGCGCCGGATGCGACAAGCTGGCGCGAACGTCCGCGCCTGCCTGTTCCGCTGCATCACCCCAATCTCGTCGGCCTGGAAGGACTGGTCTACGCCGTGGGCGGCTTCACCGCCCAGACCGGCGGCCTGTGGGCTATGAGCGAGGGCGTGCGCGTCTTCGACCCTCAGCGCAATCGCTGGCGCAATGGCCCGGCCATGCCCCAGCCCTATGCTGAAACGGTCGCCGTTGCGATGAACGGCAGACTGCATGTGGTCACCGGACGGCGTCCGGCCGGCCTCTCCAACAAGGCCTGGTCTGACCACGCGGACACCAACGCCCATATCGTGCTCGACCCCGCCGCCCAGATCTGGACCACGGCCGCCCCGGCGCCCACGGCGCGCAATTCCGCGGCGGGCGCTGAACTGAACGGCCGCCTGCACGTGGTGGGCGGGCGCACCGTGTCGGGCGGAAATACGCCGGTTCACGAGGCCTACGACCCCGCAAGCGACAGCTGGGAAATCCGTGCGCCCCTGCCCGAACCCGAGGCGGGTCCGCGCGGGGCCGGCGGGTTGGCCTGCGCCAGCGTGGAAGGCGCGCTCTATGTGTTCGGCGGAGAGTGGTTCGACAACTCCGGCGGCGGCGTCTACGCCCAGGTCTGGCGCTATGATCCCCAGTCAGACAGCTGGACCGGCATGGGCCGCATGCCGACGCCCCGTCACGGCCTGGGCGCTGTGGCCGTGCGCAATGCGATCGCCACGATCGCCGGCGCCGCCCAGCCCAGCGGCGTCGAGACCACCGCCAAGCTCGACTGGTTCACCCCCTGAGACGAGCCTTGAGCGAGCCATGCAAAAAGCCCGGCGCGACGCGCCGGGCTTTTCGGTTTCATCGATGGGACAAATCCTAGAACGGGATGTCGTCATCCAGCGTGTCCGAGGTGAAGTCCTCACGCGGGGCGTTCTGGCGCTGTCCGCCGCCGCCCTGACCGCCGCCATAACCGCCGCCGGACCGGTCATCCATCTGGTTGTTGTTGTAGCCGCCGCCCATGCGGTCGCCGCCGCCGTCGCCGCGACCGTCCAGCATGGTCAGCTCGCCGCGATAGCGCTGCAGCACCACTTCGGTGGTGTATTTGTCATTGCCGTCGCGATCCTGCCATTTGCGGGTCTGAAGCTGGCCCTCGATATAAACCTTGGAGCCCTTCTTGAGATAGTTCTCGGCGACCTTGGCGAGGTTGTCGTTGAAGATGACGACATTGTGCCATTCGGTCTTCTCGCGGCGCTCGCCCGTGGCCTTGTCGCGCCAGTTCTCCGAGGTGGCGATGCGCAGATTGACGACCGGATCGCCATTGTTCAGCCGGCGCACTTCCGGGTCCGCACCCAGATTGCCCACCAGGATCACCTTGTTCACACTGCCCGCCATGCCGCGTCTCCCGCTTGTCTTTCGCGTCGTATTTGTTCACATTCCGTTCCGCGCGTCAATTGAAGCGCGAGTCGGAAGTTAACGAAGCCCATCCGGGGCTCCGAGTCCATCACCGGGCGCCGCTGTCGGCGCCTGAACGGTGGATAGCGGGCCGGGAGAGTCCTAAGTAACGCCCGATACGCCGGCCCGGCAGTCCGCCAGTGAAGGATTTTGCGTCATCCATGTCTGACAAGCTCAAAACCATTTCCGTTCGCGGCGCGCGCGAGCACAATCTCAAGGGCGTGTCGGTGGATCTGCCGCGCGACGAGCTGATCGTGTTCACGGGCCTGTCGGGATCGGGCAAGTCCTCGCTCGCCTTTGACACCATCTACGCCGAGGGCCAGCGCCGCTATGTGGAGAGCCTGTCCGCCTATGCGCGCCAGTTCCTGGAGCTGATGAGCAAGCCCGATGTGGATTCCATCGAAGGGCTGTCCCCCGCCATCTCCATCGAGCAGAAGACCACCTCGAAGAACCCGCGCTCGACCGTGGGCACGGTCACCGAGATCTATGACTATATGCGCCTTCTTTGGGCGCGGGTGGGCGTGCCCTATTCCCCCGCCACCGGCGAGCCGATCTCGGCCCAGACCGTGTCCCAGATGGTGGACCGCATCACGGCTCTGGGCGACGGCGCCCGGCTTTACCTGCTGGCCCCCATCGTGCGCGGCCGGAAGGGCGAATACCGCAAGGAGTTCGCCGAGCTGCTGAAGCAGGGCTTCCAGCGCGTGAAGGTGGATGGCGAGTTCTACGCCCTTGAAGAGGCGCCCGAGCTCGACAAGAAGTTCAAGCACGATATCGACGTGGTGGTGGACCGGGTGGTCACCAAGGAGGGGCTCGAACAGCGCCTCGCCGACAGTCTCGAGACCGCGCTGCGGCTCGCCGACGGCATCGCCATGGCCGAGTTCGCCTCTGACCATGGCGAACACAAGACCGGCGAGCGGATCGTGTTCTCCGAGAAATTCGCCTGTCCGGTCAGCGGCTTCACGATCGAGGAGATCGAGCCGCGCCTGTTCTCGTTCAACAATCCGTTCGGCGCCTGCCCCGCCTGTGACGGCCTCGGCCAGAGTCTTGAGTTTGACGAGGATCTGGTGGTCCCCGACCGGGACAAGTCGCTCTATGACGGCGCCATTGCGCCCTGGAGCCGCGCCACCTCCAAGCTCTACCAGCAGACCCTGCAGGCGATCGCGGACCATTACGGCGCCAGCATGTACACGCCCTGGCGTGATCTCGACAAAGCCTTCCAGAAGACCGTGCTTTACGGGACCAGGGACAAGATCAAGTTCACCTATGAGGACGGGCTGCGCCAGTTCACCACGTCCAAGGCGTTTGAAGGGGTGATGCCCAATCTGCAGCGCCGCTGGCGGGAGACGGATTCAAGCTGGGTGCGCGAGGATCTGGCGCGCTTTCAATCGAGCCAGCCTTGTGATGTCTGCGACGGCAAGCGCCTGAAGCCCGAAGCGCTGGCGGTGAAGATCGCCAAGCACGACATTTCCGAAGCGGGCGAGAAATCGATCAAGGATGCGCGCGACTGGTTCTCCTCCATCGAGGAGACGCTGTCGCCCAAGGATCAGGAGATTGCGCGCCGCATCCTGAAAGAAATCCGCGACCGCCTGAAATTCCTCGTCGATGTGGGGCTTGATTATCTCACGCTCAGCCGCGCCTCGGGCACGCTGTCGGGCGGGGAAAGCCAGCGCATTCGTCTCGCCAGCCAGATCGGCTCGGGCCTGACGGGCGTTCTGTATGTGCTCGACGAGCCGTCCATCGGCCTGCACCAGCGCGACAATACCCGTCTGCTCGATTCCCTGCGCGGACTGCGCGATCTCGGCAATACCGTCCTCGTCGTCGAACACGATGAAGAGGCCATCGAGACGGCGGACTATGTGGTCGATCTCGGTCCGGCTGCGGGCGTGCATGGCGGCGAGGTGATCGCGGCGGGCACGCCGGCGGAAATCGCCGCCAATCCCAAATCGCTGACCGGGCAGTACATGTCGGGCAAGCGCATGGTGCCGGTGCCCGAACAGCGCCGCCCGGTGGACCTCAAGCGCGCCGTGACCGTGAAGGGCGCCACCGGCAACAACCTTCAGAACATTGACGCGGCCTATCCGCTGGGCGTCCTGACCTGTGTGACGGGCGTCTCGGGCGGGGGCAAATCAACGCTCACGATCGAGACGCTCTACAAGGCGGCGGCCAGGCGGCTCAACAACGCCTCCCAGGTCCCCCTGCCCCATGACACGGTGGAAGGCCTCGATCAGGTCGACAAGATCATCGATATCGACCAGAGCCCGATCGGCCGGACGCCGCGCTCAAACCCCGCCACCTATACCGGCGCGTTTACACCCATCCGCGAATGGTTCGCCTCCCTGCCTGAATCCCAGACGCGCGGCTACAAGCCGGGCCGCTTCTCCTTCAACGTCAAAGGCGGGCGCTGTGAGGCGTGTCAGGGCGATGGCGTGGTGAAAATCGAGATGCACTTCCTGCCCGACGTCTATGTCGAGTGCGATGTCTGCCACGGCAAACGCTTTAACCGCGAAACGCTGGAAGTGACCTTCAAGGGCAAGTCCATCGCCGATGTGCTGGACATGACCGTCGAGGAAGCCGCCGAGTTCTTCAAGGCGGTCCCCTCCGTGCGCGACAAGATGGAGACGCTCAAACAGGTGGGGCTGAGCTATGTGAAGGTGGGTCAGCCCGCCACCCAGCTTTCGGGCGGTGAGGCCCAGCGGGTGAAGCTGTCCAAGGAACTCGCCAAGCGCTCAACCGGCAAGACGCTCTACATCCTCGATGAGCCGACCACCGGTCTTCATTTCGAGGATGTGCGCAAGCTCCTCGAAGTGCTCCACGAGCTGGTCGATCAGGGCAACACGGTCATCGTGATCGAGCACAATCTTGATGTCATCAAGACCGCCGACTGGCTGCTGGACCTCGGCCCCGAAGGCGGCTCAGGCGGCGGCCAGATCGTGGCCGAAGGTACGCCCGAAGATGTGGCCGAGGTCGAGGCGAGCTGGACCGGCCGCTATCTCAAACCGCTTCTGGAGCGGGACAAGGCGCGTCAGGCGAAGCTGGCGGGGTAGGTTCCGCTACCCCTTCCGCCCCCGGATGATCAGGCCGATCAGCATGATCGCGCTCAGCCCGCCCATGGCGATGAGCTGGGCGTAGGTTTCCGGACCAATTGTGACGCTTTCAACGCCCGCCATGCCGGTGGCCGAGCTGAACACCTGCGCCACGGCGGTGTGGATGGTCTGTTCGGGGTCGGAGGCCATGAGGGCGAAGGTCGGCGCGATGACCGCGACGGCGTTGAAGGCCCCATGAGCGGCGGCGGCCTCGATCATCGAGCGGCGCCACAGCGCGGTCAGCGCGAAGACGAGCCCGGTCAGACCGATGCCAGACAGCGCGAGCACGCCATACATCAGCCCGGAAATGAAGACATGCAGGTGCAGCAGGGCGAAGGCGAAGCTCGCTGTGAACACGCCGAGAACCTTGCCCCAGCGCGCCGTCAGCGCGCTCATCAGCCAGCCGCGAAAGACCAGCTCTTCAACCCCGCCCTGGATGAGAAATCCGATGAACAGCCCCGCATAGGCGATCAGCGCCGCCTGACCGAGCGCGCGCGCCGGATCCAGCTCTCCCAGTGCGTCGTTCGCCGGCGCGGCGCCGAGATTGAGCAGTGTGGCGGCGACGGAAACGAGCACCACCAGCACCATTCCGAGCGGCAGCCCCAACAGGTACCGCCCCAGAAAGCCTCGCCCCTCGATCCCGATGGTGGAGAAGGACCGCTTCTCGAACAGCTTCACCCAGACCAGCGTCATGACCGCCCAGGTGATGAACTGCAGCAGCATCAGGGGGAGCAGGATGGTGAGCGTGTTCTCGCTCAACGCGGACTGCGCCGCCATGGGATCGGTGGCGCCGGAGGAGACCGTCAGAACGAGGGTGTAGATCACCGTCCCGATCACCACGGGCACGGAGGAGACGAGATAGCCCGCCACCATCAATCCAAGGGCGCCCCACCCCCAGGTGCGTCGGGCGGTTTCGGGCCAGGGCGCATACAGGGCTTGGGTCATCTCAATCAGCCTTATCAGAGGGAGCCGGCATGGCCAGAGCCAGCTTGGCGCTGACGCCGCGTCCCATCAACATGATGACGCCCATGATCAGCATGACCGAGGCTGAGGTCAGCCCCATCCAGGGCAGGTCCTGATCCGTCGGCAGGGTTTCAGCATAGAGGCGCATCATGATGAACGGGTCCTCTGTCCGGGTGCTGATCGTTTCCATCATGGCGAGCACTTCGTCCATGACATTCACCGTGTACACCCCGTAGACGACAGCCATCGCCAGGAGATAGACGAGGAAGAAGACCAGCCAGGCGATACAGACCCCGACCAGATGGCGCCAGGCCGTGCTGACCGCCTGCCCGATATCGAAACGGCCCGTAACCGCGTGCGCCGGCAAGGCGGTGAACAGGGCCAGCCCGGCCAGCATCAACCCGAACAGGATCAGCCCCAGCACAAGGGCGATGACGCCTATCCCGGCGGGATCCCCTCCGCTCTCCTGCACCAGCGCGACCCCGACGAGGCTGGTCGTCATCACGATCACCAGCACGATCAAGGCGGCGAAATAGACGCCGAAGATCACGATGAAGCCCAGCGTCATCCGGCCCAGATTGCCCCAGCCCGGCCACAGGGTGAATCGCCCGCTCATGAACAGCACCAGCCAGACCGCCTCCAGCCAGAGCCAGAGCGGCGCGCTGATGACCGAGAACAGGGAGCTGAAACCCGACAGGCGCATGTTCAGCGCTAGGGCCTCGACCATGTCGCCCGCTTCCGCAAGCATCAGACCCTCACGCGCCATGCGCCCCATGAGGCCGTACTGGACCGCCATCAGGGCCGCAAAGACGACGGCCTGAAGGACCAGCAGGAAGGCGACGGCTCCCGGCCGCGTCCGCAAGACCGCAAAACCGAAACCCAGCGCCCCGCCCACCGTGAATCGGTGAGCGGGCGTCGTCGCCATATCCGTCATGATCAGCCCTCGGAGGGCGCCTGTCCCACCGAATCCGCGGGCGCTTCCAGCGGGGTTTCGGGCGGGAAGCCTCCATCATGGCGCACCGCCACATAGGCGCCCACGCCGTGCCAGCAGCCGTGCACGAACACCTCAAAGATCATCTGCAGAACGATGGCGATGCCGGCCATCACCCAGAAGAGCGGATTCTGCAACGCCTGCATGAGAGCGTTCATGAAGACTTCCGGGTCGGAGCCGTCCTCGATCTGGATGAGGGCGCCAATCAGTTCGGCGCCGCCGATCATGATGAAACCCTGCTGGATCACGCTCAGCACCACATAGCCGATGATGGCGACCAGAATCAGCACGAGATAGGACAGGAACATCCACCCCATCACGCCGCCCGCGGCGCTGAAGCCCTGGAAGATTTTCACGCCCCGCTGGCGCACCGTCAGGCCGGGCGCCGGCGCCATGCCCAGGGCGAACAGGATCCAGCCCACGACCAGCACAATGGTCAGGAGCGTGTTGGCCAGCGCCTGAAGCGCCACGCCGCCGCCCTCTCCGCTCGCCATCAAGCCGGCGTTCACCGCCGCGTAGAGCAGGACCGTCACGATATAGCCGGCGAAGATCAGCAGCCCCATGACGATGTTGACCAGCAACAGCCGCAACTCGTCCGCGCCGAACCGGAGCGGAATGCCGCCCGCGACTTCGTTGCGCGTCAGCAGGCGCAGCCACGCGCCCTGCATCATGAGCGCGGTGATCAGAAGGCCGATCGTGCCCAGCGAGTAGAATCCCACGCCCTGCATCACCGCCTGTATCGCTTCCGCGTCAGAAGGCTCGCCCTTGCCGCCATAGCTGATGACCAGATCGATCAGCGGCCAGAAGCCGTAAAGGATCAGGGCCGCAAAGGCGGCATACAGGATGATCTGCCACACCGCGATCCAGGCCACGCTCAACGGGCGCGCCCCGAAAACCTTGAAGAAATAGAAGGTGGCGTCGATGAAGTTATAGCTGGGCTTGGACATGGTTCCCCCCGCGTGTCCGAACGAAGCATTCGCGTGAGAGGATAGCCCAGACGCCCGAAAAGGTCTTGTCCTAATCGGCCTGAATTTCGCCTTCTGCGGCGTATTTGTGATAGAGCGCGGACAGCGCCGCGATCAGGGGCGCAGCCAGCAGGGCGATCTTGCCCGCGCCGTACAGGGCCGAGATCAGCAGCATGAGCACCGGGCTGACCGTCAGCTGTCCCGCCTCGCCTGCGGCGGACTGGGCGATGACCGGGCCGGCGCCCAGCAGCGCCAGACAGATTGCATTGAAAACAGCGAGGGTCAGCACGCCTGGCGCAAGGCTGGCGAGGCTGGTGAGCGTGATCTCGATGCTGCGCGCACGCGACAGCGGCCAGATCGACAGGACGCGCACCGCCCGTTCGTTCAGGGTGGCGGGCGCGGTCAGCGCCAGACGCGTGATGAGCCACAGGCTGAACAGCACGAAAACCGTCACGAGCACCACCGAGACCGCAAGCGCCCCGGGGCCCATCAGCTCGAACAGGTTCACATAGCCCTCCGGCTGCGGCGCCCCCGGATCCATGTCCGTGAAGGCGAGACCGGCGATCATGAACGCCATGGCCACGCCGGCTGTCATCAGGATGATGGTCAGAAGCAGCAGGACCAGGAAGAGCGCCCAGGCGAGCCGCCCTTCATCCCCGCCCAGCGTCAGACCGTGAAAGCCTTTTTGCGGCAGTCCCAGCGCCTGACGCCCCAGGCTGGCCCAGCCGACCACGAAGGCGCCGAAGGCGGCGATCATGAACAGGATCATGCCCGGCGCGGCGCCTGGCGCATAGGCGTGCGCATAGGCGGTCAGTAGCGATTGGACCGAAAACACCACGCCGTATAGCCCGGCCGCAGCCAGCACAGGCGTCGGGTTGTCCAGCACAAAACGGTAAGCGGCGCCGACAGCGCGAAGATCGATCAGTTTCATGGTGCGCCAGTTAGCCCGAAATGCGGGTCAGGCCAAGGATCAGGGCGCCGAAAGCCTGTTTGGGAACGATTGAGCCGCACCCGCTTCGCGACTATATGCTCGGGCCATGACTGATATGACCCCGATCCACATCATCGGCGGCGGCATGGCCGGCTCCGAAGCCGCCTGGCAGGCCGCAAACGCGGGCGCCCGCGTCATCCTTCACGAGATGCGCCCGGTGCGTCCGACCTTCGCGCACCAGACCGAGGGCCTGGCCGAGCTCGTGTGCTCGAACTCCTTCCGCTCTGACGATGCGGAAACCAACGCCGTCGGCCTCCTGCATGAAGAGATGCGCCGCGCCGGATCATTGATCATGGCCATGGGCGACAAGCATCAGGTGCCCGCCGGCGGCGCGCTGGCGGTGGATCGCGAAGCGTTTTCGGCGGATGTGACCGCCGCGATCGAGAACCATCCCAATATCGAGATCGTGCGTGAAGAGATTGCAGGCTTGCCTCCCGAGGACTGGGACAGCGTGATCGTGGCCACCGGCCCCCTCACCTCGCCCGCGCTGGCCGAGGCCGTGCACGAGCTCAGCGGCGAAGGCGAGCTGGCCTTCTTCGACGCCATTGCGCCGATCCTCTATGCGGAGTCCATCAATATGGACATCGCGTGGAAGCAATCGCGCTATGACAAGGGCGACACCGAAGAAGACCGCGCCGCCTATATCAACTGCCCGATGGACAAGGACCAGTACGAGGCGTTCGTGGACGCGCTTCTCGCGGCGGACAAGACCGAGTTCAAGGACTGGGAGAAGGACACGCCCTATTTTGATGCGTGCCTGCCCATCGAGGTGATGGCCGAACGCGGCCGCGAGACCTTGCGCCATGGCCCGATGAAGCCGCGCGGGCTGACCAACGCCCATGACCCGGACACCAAGCCCTATGCCGTCGTGCAGCTGCGCCAGGACAATGCGCTGGGCACGCTGTTCAACATGGTCGGCTTCCAGACCAAGATGAAATACGGCGCGCAAACGGACGTGTTCAAGATGATCCCGGGGCTGGAGAACGCCAGCTTCGCCCGCCTCGGCGGCATTCACCGCAACACCTTCCTGCATTCGCCCAAGCTTCTCGATGGGGTCATGCGTCTGAAAGCGCGCCCGTCCCTGCGCTTCGCCGGTCAGATCACCGGGGTCGAAGGCTATGTGGAAAGCGCCTCCATGGGGTTGCTGGCGGGCCGGTTCGCCGCCGCCGAGAAGCTGGGTCGTGAGATCTCGCCGCCGCCGCCCACCACGGCGCTGGGCGCGCTTCTGACCCATATCACCACCGGTCATGTGCCGGGCAAAAAAGGCGCGTTCCAGCCGATGAACGTCAATTTCGGCCTGTTCCCGGATATCGAGGCGCCCACCAGGGACGCCGAAGGCAAACGCCTGCGCGGCAAGGACAAGTCCGTCGCCAAGAAACGCGCCATGAGCGCGCGCGCCCTGAGCGATATTGACGCCTGGCTGGGCGAGAAAGCACAAGCTGCTGAATAAAGGGCTGTTACAGACTCTTCTCTTGATTTGAGGGAGCGCTGCATGAAGGTTTCCCCCAGAGGGGGATTCCATGCTCACATCCATACTGCGCGCCGCTGGCGCTCTTCTCATGTCCTCGGCGCTGGCCTCCGGCTCAGCAGCGCACGCTCAGGACTTGCCGGCTTCCGCCTTTGCCCGGCTGCCGGGCACCCAGGGCGTTTCGATCTCTCCTGATGGATCGCGGATCGCGTTCGTCACCCATGAGGGCGAGGAGCGCTATGTGGTGGTCATGGACCTTGAGACGGGCGCGCAGGAAGCCGCCGATTTCAGCACCATGCGCGCCTATTCCACGTTCTGGACGGATGAAGACACGCTGATCGCCACAGCCGGACGGACCCGAGAGCTGGGAATCGTCTCAGGTGATGTGAACTTCCAGGCCTTCGTCACCATCAACGCGGATACGATGGAGGCCGAACAGCTGATCCGCGAAGGCCGGGATCTGGGCTATAATTTCGACACGGCGAGTCTCGCCGGCGAAGACCCTGAAACGGGCCGGTTGTTCATGCCGCTGCGAGACACGCGCGGGGCGCTGAACCTCTATTCGGTCGATCCTGAAAACGGGCGTCGCATGTCGCTCGTAGCGCGCGGCGACGAGACGACCAGGGGCTGGATATCCTCGCCGGACGGGCGGAGCTTTGTACGCCTGAGCTATAATAACAGTCTTAACCAGTACCAGATCGCGATCGAGGAGAACGATCAGTGGCGCATCCTGTATGAAGCGCGGCAGAACCTGATCGACATGTCAGTGGCCGGCTTCACCGCCGATGGGCAAGCGCTGCTGGTGAGGCGGTATACTGACGGGCCTGGACGCGTCAGCGGCTTGCAGCGCCTCTCCCTGAGCGACGGCGCCTGGGGCGATATCTACTATCAGAATGACCGCTATGATGCAGGCGACGTCCGGATTGATCCTCACCGGGGCTACGTGGCCGGGGTCACAATCACGGCGGAACGAACCTCCACGCAATGGTTCGATGAAGAGCTGGCGGCGCTGCAGGCCAATCTGGATCAGGCCTTCAATGGCGCCCGCGTCACGCTTGTGGACTGGACGCCGGACCGGATGAAGTTTGTCATCGCCGTGTCCGAGGCTGATGCGCCATCCGTGTATCATCTGGTCGACCTTGCGAGCTGGAATGTCACTCCGCTCCGGGCGCGCTATCCCGAACTCTACGGACAGACGCTGCCCCAACGAGACCCTGTCAGTTATACGGCGCGTGACGGCGTCACGATCCCGGCCTATCTCGCCCGGCCTGCAGGCGAGGGCCCTCACCCCTTCGTCCTTCTGGTCCATGGCGGCCCGGCTTCGCGGGACGTGGACGGGTTTGACTATTTTGCCCATTACCTGGCGAGCCAGGGATTTGGCGTCCTGCAGCCGCAATATCGCGGCTCAGCCGGCTTCGGCGAACGCTGGATGGAAGCCGGTTATGGCCAATGGGGGCGTGGCGTGATGCAAGATGATCTCACGGATGCTGTGAACTGGCTTCGCGAACAAGGACTGGCGGACCGGGTCTGCATCGCCGGGGGCAGCTATGGCGGCTATGCGGCTCTGGCGGGCGCAGCCTTCACGCCCGGTCTGTATGACTGCGCCATCGCCATCAACGCCCTGTCGGACGCCGACAACTTCCTGAACTATATCGAGAACCGGTTCGGGCGGGAGTCACAGTCCTTCCGCTACTGGAACCAGCATTTCAGCGGCGAACCGGATGGACGCGCCAGCGGTGAGCAATTGCGCGCCCTCTCCCCCGCCCAGCATGCGGAAGCGGTTGAAGCCCCTGTTCTGCTTCTTCACAGCCGCGATGATACGGTCGTTCCCGAGGAACAGAGCCGGATCATGGAGCGTGCGTTGCGACGGGCACACAAGGAGGTCGAGTTCACCCGCCTGCAAGGCGGCGATCACAGCCTGGAGGATTACCCAACGCGACTTGCCGTTCTGGAAGCCATGGCGCAATTCCTGGACACGGAAATCGGCGACTAGACCCGTCCCGTCAGCGACGCCCAGGTCAGGCGCGCGTTTTGCCCAAGCGGCCCGCGCGCGATCTGTTCGCGGAAAGGATCGCCTAGCCCCTGAGCGCTTTTCAGATACCCGCGGGCCAGCGAGGCATAGCCCACCGCCGGAAAGACCTCGGCCGGCAGGGCGCTGCGGGTTCGGCTGAGCATGCCCGCAGCCTCCTGCGCTTCGGTGATCAGCCCCGAGAGCGCCGCCCTTGCGACCTCGGGCTTGCGCCCCGCTCTCAGATCCGCCTCGCTCATGTCCGCGCCCGCGAGCTCGTCTGCGCTGTAAGGCGGACGTCCGGCCTGAACGAGCGGCGCAAAGGCGCGCAGCAGCCCTGCAAACCCCCACAGGCGGCCCGCCGCCTGGATGGCGGCGCCCGCTTCGCCGCCGAGATCAAGATCCGGCTTCAGCAGCCGTGCGGCGATCCGCATCAGCGCGGCTGAGGTCCGGTCCACATAATCGCGGCGGTCTTCGCGGGTCGGGAACGGCCCCTCCCCCAGGTCGGCGCTGCGCGCCTCTATAAGGCCGACCAATGCAGCCTCGTCAGGAGCGCCCGGCGCTTCGCGCAATTCAGACAGCGCTTCATAGACGTCATGGCGGCGCACCTTGGGCGGGGCTGCAAACAGATCCGCCGTCGCTTCGCGCGCCCAGGCCAGCCGCATCTCCCCGATCACAGGCTCTGACACCTTGTCGGGAATCTGCGCGATCTCGTGATAATAGGCATAGAGCGCATACAGGCGTGCGCGAAGTTCGGCCGGCGCAAACAGCGCCGCCATGCGCCGTTCAGGGTCGTTCGCGGCCAGCAGGCTGTCGAAATCAGTCACGCTTTTCTCTCTCGCCAGTAGACACATACGGGTTGGAACCCATATCTAGCTCGTGCGTAATACCTGAGTATGGCGGTCTTCCAACAGGCCGCCGCACCCTATGAGCACCCTCTCGCTCACACTCCCAAAGGAGGCCGACATGGCGTTCACTCTTCCCGACCTGCCCTATGCCCAAGATGCTCTGGCGCCGCATATCTCCGGCGAAACCCTGAGCTTCCACCACGGCAAGCACCATAAAGCCTATGTCGACAAGGCCAATGACGCCATCAAGGGCACCGACTATGAAGGTCTGAGCCTGGAAGAGGTCATCAAGAAAAGCTGGTCCGAGAAAAACATGGGCGTGTTCAACAACGCCGCCCAGATCTGGAACCACACCTTCTACTGGAACTCGATGAGCCCCAATGGCGGCGGCAAGCCGACGGGCGCCATCGCCGAGGCCATCGACAACTCCTTCGGTTCCTACGACAAGTTCGCTGAAGAGTTCAAAGCCGCCGGCGCCGGCCAGTTCGGGTCGGGCTGGGCCTGGCTCGTCAAGAACGGCGACAAGCTGGAAGTGCGCAAGACGCTGAACGCGGAAAACCCGATCACCGACGGCGCCACCCCGCTGCTGACCATGGATGTCTGGGAGCACGCCTATTATCTCGACTACCAGAACCGCCGTCCGGACTATATCGGCGACTTCCTGGGCAAGCTCGTGAACTGGGACTTCGCCAACCAGAACCTGGCCAGCGCCTGAATTCTTTAAGCGTTGACGAAAAGAGCGGCTGCGGTGACCTTCACCGCAGCCGTTTTTTTTATGTCTTTGGGGGCCACATGCGGATCGACCTGTCACACTGGCGCACCGGCGCCTCTCTCGCCGCGCTTGCGCTGGCATTCACCCTGTCCGCCTGTGGCGACCCTGCAGGAACGTCAGCGCCCGAACCGGCGCCAAGCCAAAGCGCCGCCCCGGCGCCCGCCGCTCAGGGCTTCAGTGAAGAGGGTCTCGCCCAGCTCGACAGTCGGCTCGTGGAGCTGGCCGCCGCGCGTCAGCGCGCCGGTTATGTCGCCGTGCTCGCGCGCAATGGCGAGGTGATGCACACCGCCACGGCCGGCTACGCCGATCTGGAAGCCGAGCGCCCCATGACGGCCGATACCGTGGTGCGCGTCGCCTCCATGACCAAGCCGGTGACGGCGGTGGCTGCGCTGATGCTGGTTGAGGACGGCGTGATCGCGCTGGATGATCCGGTCAGCGATTACATCCCCGCTTTCGCGAATGTCCGCGTCGCCACCTCGCTGCAACGCGATGAGAACTATGAAATCCCCACGGTCCCGGCCGCGCGCGCGATGACGGTGGAAGACCTTCTGACCCACACGTCCGGGCTCGGCTATGTCTTTGACTATGAGAGCAATCTGGGCGCGCTCTATATCGGGAATGACATCTATTCCGCCGAAGGCGACATGAACAGCCGCATGGAGACCTTGGCGGGCCTGCCTCTGTATTTCCAGCCGGGTTCGGCCTGGTTCTACTCCTACGCCAGCGATGTGCTGGGCCACCTGGTGACCGTGGCGTCAGGACAGAGCCTTGAGGACTTCAGCCAGCAGCGCATTTTCCGCCCTCTGGGCATGAACGACACCACTTTTTTCCTGCGCGATGATCAGCGCGATCGTCTCGCCGCCGTCTACACCCATGGGGAGGACGGCGCCCTGACCCGATTGTCTGACAGTCAGGACACCATTCCGGACAGCCCGATCGAAGCGGGCGGCGCGGGGCTGCTGTCCACGGCGAATGACTATATCCGCTTCGCCCAGATGCTCGCCAATGGCGGCGAATTCGAAGGCGTGCGCCTGCTATCGCGGGACACCGTCGCGGACATGGCGACCGCTCACGTCCAGGCGGACCGCATGCCCGATCGCATGGATGCGATCGATCTGGGCTATGGCTATGGCGTAGGCGTGATCTATGACGGCCCTGGTGAGCACCCGGTCCGCAATACGGGCGATTTTGGCTGGTCGGGCTATTTCGACACCGAATTCTTCATCAGCCCTTCGACCGGCGTTGTCGCGGTGATCATGAGCCAGGAACAGCCGGGCCCCACCACATCGGAGACCATAGGCGCGCGCGCTGTCTTTGACCGGCTGGTCTATGGCGCGATCACGCCGGAATCCTGACTTCAGGCTGAAAGCGCGCTGAGCGGATCGTCGCCGAGATCCCGTCCAAGGTGGTCGGCGGCGGCCTGCCAGCTGGGAAGGGCGATCGCCTTTCCGCCGCGCATCAGGATGAGCTTGCTCAGATGCGCGGTCCGCATGCGATTGGCGTCGTTATAGAGGTAGATGAACAGGTCCGGCTTGGTCCAGATATCGCCTGTCCGCTCAAAAAAGGTCGAGATGTCATGGGGCTCGATAATCGGGTCGCCCCTGCGATAATCCACAATCAGGACATCATGGTTCAGGGCCTTGCGCGTATAGTCTTTCACGGCGCGCTCGAGGATGGGCTTCATCGTGAACCCGACAATCGCCGTATAGCTGATTGTTCCGTCCAGAGTCCGTTCAATGATCTGAAGCGTCTCGCCCGTATTCGGCATTTTTCAACTCACTTAAGAAAAATCGTGAAAAAGCCTCATACATAAGGGACTTAATCGCATCCGGATAAAACCTCAGACACGGTAAACAGACTCTAAACCGAGATCAGCGCCGCGGCGACATTGCGCCCCTCGCCCGCCAGAAGATTATAGGTCCGGCATGCGGTTGCGGTGTCCATGACCTCAAGCCCGATCCCGGCGTCCCGGAAGGCCTGCCGGACAGCGGCGGGCGGATGTATCAGACGCTCGCCAACACCCAGTATCACCATGTCGGGGCGATCCGGCCGGTCGATGAATATCCGCAAATCCTCAAGGGTCAGGGTCTCTCCCTGACGCGTCCAGGGGCGAGCCGCCCCATCCACAATCAGGGTCGCCCCCTCCTTGCGCACGCCGGCGATGCGAAAACCGCCATCGCCGAACGCGTCAATCGGAGGCAGGCCTGTGCCTGACGCATTACGGGGCAAGAGCGCCCCCTTCGGCGTCGTCGTCGGAAGTCCGTTTCACGCCGGTCAGCGTCAGAAGCGGCGCCGCCACGAAGATGGACGAATACGTACCCACGCCGACACCCCAGATCAGGGCGAGTGCAAACCCCTGCAGGGCCGGGCCGCCGATCACGGCCATGGCGACAATGGCGATCATCGTGGTGCCGGAGGTCAGGATGGTGCGCGAGAGGGTCGAGTTGATGGCCCCGTTCAGCACGTCCACCGTGGGGCGTGTCTTGAACTTGCGGAAGTCCTCGCGGATCCGGTCATAGACGATGACGGTGTCGTTCATCGAATAGCCCACGATCGTCAGGATCGCCGCGATGGTGGACAGGTTGAATTCAAGCTGGGTGATTGCGAAGAAGCCGATCGTGGCGATCACGTCATGGATCAGCGCCAGGACCGCGCCCACCGAATACTGCCATTCGAAGCGGAACCAGATGTAGACCAGCATCAGGAAAAGCGCGACGCCAATCGAGGTGGCGCCCGCCACCACAAGTTCGCCGGACACCTGAGGGCTCAGCGATTCGATCTTCTGGAAGGTGATGCCGGGAAACTCGCGCTCAAGCGTATCGGACACATACTGACGCACGGCCTGCTGGGCCTCCGCATCATTCTCGACCGCATGCCCCTCAAGCTCGTTCACACGCTCTGCCGAGACCTGGCCAACACGAACCAGCGCTTCATTCTCCGAGCCGAAGCCCTGGACCTGGACATCGCCCAGCTGCAGGCCCTCCATAACAGAACGCAATGCGCCAAGATCGGCCGGTCCTTCGGTCCTGACCTCGATGGCGGTGCCGCCGCGGAAATCGATTCCGAAATTGAGCCCCAGGGTGAAAAACGCCCCGAGAGATCCCAGTATCAGGGCCACGGACACCAGGAAGGCGGCGAAGCGGACCTTGATGAAGGGGATGTTGGTGTCAGTCGGAATGAGACGGACGAGTGCAAGCGCCATGATCGCCTCCCCTTACATTGCCAGCGTTTTCGGCCGGCTCGTGCGGAGCCAGATCGAAATCAGAAGACGAGAAAATACAAAGGCGGTGAAGACCGAGGTCAGGATGCCCAGGCCCAGCGTCACCGCAAAGCCGCGCACGGGTCCCGCGCCGAGCATGTAGAGCACGGCGGCGGCGATCAGCGTAGTGATGTTGGCGTCCAGAATGGCGGACAGGGCGCGCGAATACCCGGCCTCAAAGGCTGTGGTGACGGTTCGTCCCAGCCTGTACTCCTCCCTGACCCGTTCAAAGATCAGCACATTGGCGTCCACCGCCATGCCGATGGTCAGAACGATGCCGGCAATGCCCGGCAGGGTCAGCGTCGCCTGGAGCCCGGACAGAGCGCCCAGAAGCAGCAGGATGTTCGCCAGCAGCGCCAGGGTCGAGACAATGCCGAAAAAGCCGTAGGCCAGCGCCATGAAGACGATAACGAGGCCAAAGCCGATCAGGACGGCCGTTTCACCACGTGCAACCGAGTCTGCACCGAGAGACGCCGTGACGGTCCGTTGTTCCACCGGGGTCAGACGCGCCGGCAGCGCGCCCGCATTGAGCATGTTGGCGAGGTCGGTCGCCGACTGCATGGTGAAGCCGCCCTCGATGATGCCGGAGCCGCCCGTAATCGGATTTCGGATCACGGGCGCAGAGATGATGGTGTCATCAAGCACGATGGCGAAGCGTCGGCCCCGATTCTGGGTGGTCGCGTCCGCGAACGCGCGGGCGCCCGTCGTGTTGAAACGGAAGTTCACCGCCGGCTGGCCGTTCTGGTCAAAGGCCTGACCGGCGTTGACCAGTTGCTCGCCTGTGACCAGCGGACGGCGCTGGACCGCAAGGAAGGGTTCGCTGGACCGTTCGGAGGGCAGGATCATCACGCCGGGCGGCGTTCGGCCCGTGCCATCGGGATTAATGGTCACGCCCTCTTCCACCATGTGGAAGGTCAGACGCGCGGTCGTCCCGACAATATCGATGATGCGTTGAGGATCGTTTTCGCCCGGCACCTGGACGAGCACGCGGTCCTCGCCCTGACGCGCGATATTGGGCTCGGTGGTGCCGGTGGAGTCCACGCGGCGACGGATGACCTCGATGGACTGGGTCACGGTGCGCTGACGGATGGAGTCCAGGGCCGCCTCGGTAATCGCCATCCGGATGGTGCGATCATCATCGCCCCGGGTGATGGCGAGGGTCTGGTTGAGACCCTGGGCGCCGGTCGCTGTGGTGATCGGCTCGCTCAGCTCCTCCAGCCGCTCCATGGCCCGGTCCATGTCTTCAGGCCGCGACAGGCGGACCAGCACCTGGCCTTCCACTACAGCCGGCGACCCGGACAGCAGGATCGGCGGATCCTGCCGCAGGGCGCTTCGGGCGTCATCCTGCAGGTTTTCCAGACGCTCCTGACGCACTTCATCCATGTCCACCTGGAAGACCAGGTGTGAGCCGCCCCGCAGATCCAGACCCAGATTGATGGTCTGGTGCGGCAGGACCGTGAACACGCCCTTGGGCTCGCCATTGGCGTCCAGACGGACGTTCTCGGGCACGAAATTGGGCAGGGTGAAGAGCAGGCCGATCAGGATGACGAGGGTGACGACCGTCGTCTTCCAGGGAGCGAAATACAGCATGGGGCACTCAAGCGTCCGGCGGCGCCGGGCCCAGGACCCGACGCCGGAATGTCAGTCAGGCCTTAGTCAGCAGACTTGGCGTCGGCGGCGTCATTGGCCGGCTCGGTGCGCGTGCGCACTTCCATGATGGTGTGCTTGAGCACTTTCACCCGGACGCCTTCGGCCAGCTCCACAGTGGCTTCCGCATCGGCCACGCGGGTGACCTTGCCGATCATGCCGCCGGACGTGACGACTTCATCGCCCTTGCGAAGACCTTCCACCATTTCACGGTGCGCCTTGGCTTTCTGTTGCTGCGGCCGGATCAGCAGAAAATAGAAGACCACGAAGATCAGGATGAACGGGGCGAACTGCATGATCATGTAGCCCAGCCCACCTTGGGCGCCGGAGGCGGCGGTGGTGGCAAGAAAGACAGAGTCGGTCGCAGAAAACATGGCGGCTCCGATGAGAACGAGCGGTTTAGGGTTGCCGGAATATATCGGGGTGCGCGCGGCATGCAACAAGACCCGGCGGTACGTCCTCACCGGATTTGCTCAGCCGGGCCCTATCGCGACGGCAAAACCTGCATCGGATCGACCGGGCTGACCCCGCGCCGGACCTCGAAATGCAGGGCGGTGCGGGTTTCCGAACCGGAAGCTCCGGCGTCGGCAATGTGCTGCCCAGCGGTGACCCGGTCGCCCACATTCACCCGCAGGATCGAATTCAGGCCATAGGCCGTCACCCAATTGTTCTCGTGACGAATGAGAACAAGCTCGCCATAGCCCTGCAACTCATTGCCCGCATACACCACTTCTCCATCCGCCGCAGCGCGCACCGGGTCTCCGAGACGCGCGGCGATCCGGATGCCGTCAATGCGGGCGCCCTCAGCGCCGCCATACGGTGTGATCACCTGGCCCTGCAGCGGCCATTGGAAGCTTGGCGCATTCGCGGTCGAGGCGCGAGGCGGCGGGCTGGCCCGTCGCGTCGGCGCGGAGGGCTGGGCGCTGGCGCCGCTGCTGGCCGGCTGGGCCTGTGCGACAACGGACCGCGCCTGTCCGCGCACGGCCAGCTCCTGTCCGGGATAGATCGTGTAAGGCTGACGCAGGCTGTTGAGCCGGGCCAGCTCTTCGGTGCTCATGCCGTGAGCCAGCGCGATGCGATACAGATTATCGCCCCTGCGCACCGTGTAAACGGACGGGCCGGGCAAGCGCACGGTCTGTCCGCGCTGCAGGGTATAGGGTTCACGCAGACCGTTTTCAGCGGCCAGATCCGCGAGGGAAACCCCGCATCGCTGGGCGATGGCGTACAGCGTATCGCCAGACTGAACCGTGAGGCTGCGTCCGCATCCCCCCTGTGCGCGCGCCGCGCCGGAGCCGCCATGCTCGATAGGCGCGGGCGCACGTACAGGAGCAGCGCAAGCGGACACGGCCGCCGCGACGCTCAGTCCCAGCAATATTGTGCGCAGTCTGGGGCGCATGCACCCTGCCCTATCGTGTCCTACGAAGGGGCAGAATGACTTATGAGCGTTAACCGTGTGTTGACTTTAGCTCGCGTCTTCGGGAAGCGGGCTGAGTTCCTCGAAGGTCCCGATCGAGCAGCTGCCGACCGGTGAGTTCATGCCCTGATCCATCACGGTGACGATCTCGCCGCGACACAGTTGCGCGCCCGGAACGCTGTAGCTGAGATAGGTGAAAGGCCGCGTCGCCGCACGGCAGCCGCCATTCACACGCGAGACATAGGCATCCCGGGAATTCGTGGTCACGAGCCAGGCGTCTTCATTGAGCGGCGTGATGTCATCAATGCTTCTCAGCGGAAGACAGGTGCGGGTCTGCCCCGTCAGCTCATAGCCTTCAGGCACGAACGGGACGTCTGACATCGCATCTGACTGCGCCAGGGCGGCGCCGCCCATGACCAGCGATGCGCCAAGAGCCGTCATAGCAGCAACGTATTTCATACCGAGCTCCTTTTCTCCAGGCGGGCCTCGGCCCGCCGCGTCTCCCCCTGCAGGCGAGGTTAACACGAGATGGAGCGAATTGAGAGGGTGATCTTTATGACCGCTAGAGCGCGCGGGCCTCGCCCGGCACGAGCGGCACGAAACGCACGTCAAACAGAGCCGTCTCGCTGAGTTCGCCTGTTTCCGAGCAGTCATAGCGCATCAGGGTCTGAACGGTCCCGTTCTGGACCGGGGCCACGCAAATCCCGCCGGGCTTGAGCTGTTCCAGCAAAGTCTCAGGACGCGAAGCTGCGGCCGCCGTGACAATGATCCGGTCAAACGGCGCCTGTTCAGGCCAGCCGACCGATCCGTCGCCAATACGGGGCACGATGTTGGACAGGCGCAACTGGTGAAACCGGGCCTCAGCCTCCTTGGCGAGGGTGCGGTAGCGCTCCACCGTATAGACCCGGCGCGAGAGGCGCGCGAGCACGGCGGCCTGATAGCCCGAGCCGGTGCCGATCTCGAGCACCTTGCAGCGATCATTGAGCTTGAGCGCCTCCGTCATCGCCGCCACCACGAAGGGCTGGGAGATGGTCTGCCCGCAATCAATGGGCAATGGGCGGTTCTCGAAGGCCTGATCGGCGAAGCCCTGCGGCACGAAGAGTTCGCGCGGGGTGCGCTCGATGGCCATCAGCACCTGCTTGTCCGAGACGCCCGCCCGCCGCAGCGCCATCACAAGCTGGATCATGCGGGTGTCGGGCATGCCGGTCATCAGTCGAGCGTCTCTCCAAGCGCATCCTTGAGTCGGGTCCGGGCCTCGTAATTGGTCAGGTCCAGATGCAGCGGCGTCACCGATATCCGTCCTTCATACACCGCGCGCAGATCCGTGCCGACAGCCGGGTCGGACAGCTTGCCGTTAAAGCCCAGCCAGTAATAGTCACGCCCTCTCAGGTCGGTGCGCGCATCCGCGCGCAGCACCACCTGATCGCGTTGCCCCTGGGCCGTGACTTCCACGCCGGCGACCTTGTCCGGAGCCCGGTCGGGGAAGTTCACATTCAGCAGCGTGTTCTCACTCCAGGGCGTCTCGAGCAAGGCCTTCAGAACCCGTGGCCCATGCTGGCGCGCCGTTTCCCAGCGGATCTTGGCGCGTCCCTCAAAGCCATAGGCCTGGGACAGGGCCACCGAACGCACGCCCATCTGGACGCCATGCATGGCGGCGGCGACCGTGCCGGACATGGTCACGTCCTCGGCGATGTTCTGGCCTGAGTTCACGCCGGAGAGCAGCAGGTCCGGACGCGCATCCTTCATCAGGATGTCCATCGCCATGTGGACGCAATCGGTCGGCGTGCCGGACACCGAATAGCGCCTGTCGTCATACTGGTGCACGCGCAGGGGCGCATTCAGGGTCAGCGCCCGGCCCATGCCGGATTGCTCTTCCGCCGGCGCCACTGTCCAGACATCGTCTGACAGGGTGCGCGCGATCTCTTCGAGCACGCTCAGGCCCGGCGCGTGAATGCCGTCATCATTGACGAGAAGGATGCGCGGCTGGCTCACGGCTGGATCGCCTCGACGCCGCCCATATAGGGGCGCAGCGCCTCAGGGATGTAGACCGAGCCGTCCGCCTGCTGGTGGTTCTCAAGGATCGCGACGAGCGCACGCCCCACCGCCAGCCCCGAGCCGTTCAGCGTGTGCAGGAAGTCGGGCTTCTTCTCGCCCTCCTTGCGATAGCGCGCATTCATGCGGCGCGCCTGGAAGTCGCCGCAGGTCGAGCATGAGCTGATCTCGCGATAGGTGTTCTGGCTCGGCATCCAGACTTCGAGGTCATAGGTGCGACGCGCGGAGAAGCCCATATCGCCCGTGCACAGCTTCATGACGCGATAGGGCAACTCGAGGCGGCGCAGCACTTCCTCGGCGCACTGCGTCATGCGCTCAAGCTCGTCTTCGGACTGCTCGGGCGTGGTGATCGAGACGAGCTCGACCTTCAGGAACTGGTGCATGCGGATCAGACCGCGGGTATCGCGTCCCGCCGAGCCCGCTTCCGAACGGAAGCACGGGGTCAGCGCCGTCATGCGGATCGGGAAGCTGTCTTCGGCATGGATGGAGTCGCGCACGAGATTGGTCAGCGGCACCTCAGCCGTCGGGATCAGCCAGCGATCATCCGTGGTGCGGAACAGGTCTTCCGCAAATTTCGGCAGCTGGCCCGTGCCGAACAGGGCTTCATCGCGCACCATGTAGGGCACCGAGGTTTCGCGATAGCCATGCTCGGTCGTCTGCAGATCGAGCATGAACTGGCCCAACGCACGCTCAAGCCGCGCCAGCGGGCCCTGCAGTACGGCGAAACGGGCGCCGGACATGGCGGCCGCGCGCTCGAAATCAAGGCCCAGGCGCTCACCCACGGTGACGTGATCGACCGGTTCAAAGTCGAAGGCGCGCGGTTCGCCCCAGCCGCGCACTTCCTCGTTGTCATTCTCGTCTGCGCCTTCGGGCACATCCTCCGCGGGACGGTTCGGCAGGGCCGCCAGATGCTGGTTGAGCACTTCCTCGGCCGTGCGCGCCTCCTCGGTCAGGCGTTCCATTTCCGATTTCAGGCTCTCCACCTCGGCGCGCAGAGCGTTGAAACGGTCCTCGTCGCCCTGGGCCTTGGCCTTGCCGATCTCCTTGGACTTTGAATTGCGCTCGGTCTCCACCTCTTGCAGGCGCGTGGTCGCCTCGCGGCGGCGCGCGTCCAGATCGATCAGGCGCTGGGCTTGGGGCTCCAGGCCGCGCTGGGCCATGGCGGCGTCGAAAGCGGCCGGCTCGTCGCGGATCAGGCGGATATCGTGCATGTCAAAACTCAAGGGTCGAACGGGTGAAGGGAACCCGCGTGATACTCGCGCAGGCGCCTATCGTCCACACTTCAAATGGATGTGTCAGCCGCGTGTGCAGCGGCGGATGAAGGACTAGGCGTCCTCGTCCGGCTTACGCTCCACGAGCTTCACAGCGAGGATCGACAGGGCGTACAGCCCGAACATGGCCGCGCCCAGGAAGAGCTGGCTGATCGGGTCCGGCGGGGTCACAAAGGCGGCGAAGGCCGCAATGCCCACCAGCGCAAACTTCCAGAACCGGATCAGATCGCCCGAGGTGATGATCCCCGCCTTGCCCAGAAGCGAGAGCAATACGGGCAGCTGGAAGCTGATGCCGAAGGCGAGCGCCAGCGTGGTGACGAGGTTGAGATATTCCGACACGCGCGTGAGCAGCTGGATGCTCGCGCGGCCCTCCTGCCCGATCTGCTCCTGGCCCAGCGCAAAGCTCATCACGAAGGGCAGGATGACGTAATAGACGAACGCCATCCCCGCCGCGAACAGGATGGGCGAGGCCAGAAGGAAGGGCGCGAAGGCCAGACGCTCATTCTTGTACAGCCCCGGACGCACAAACGCCCAGACCTGATAGGCCAGCATCGGAAAGGCCAGCACGATGGCGCCGAACAGGGCCAGCTTGAGCTTGACGAAGAAGAACTCGAGCGGCGCGGTGAAGATCAATTGCAGATCCAGCGCGTCGCCGCGCACCTGACGGGCCGCATTCTCGAACGGGACCAGCAGCACATTATAGATCCACTCCGCGAAGACGAAGCAGATCACAAAACCGATGACGACGGCGCCCATCTCCCAGATCAGGCGGTCGCGCAGCTCTTCCAGATGCGCCATGAGCGGCGCACGCGAGGCTTCGACCTCGTCTTCATGCTCAAGTTCGGGGGTGGACATCAGCCCTCTCCGGGCTTGCCGGCATCACCGGCGGGCGCGCTCGCCTTCGGCGCTTCAGGATCAGGCGTCAGCGCCTCGCCCCCCTGGGGTTCAGGGTCGTTCATGGGGCGCGCAATGCGCGGGTGCGGACGCTCTTCCATGTCCCGCATCATCTCGCGGTCCGCTTCGAGGAAATCGCGCTCCATTTCCTTGATCGGATTATTGGCCTTCAGAGAATTGATTTCCTTGCGCAATTCGGCGAGTTCGGCCTCGCGGCCAAGCTCGTCAAAGCTGCGCTGGAACTCACGCGCCGTGGCGCGGATCTGGCCGATCATCTTGCCCACCCGGCGCACCATCAATGGCAGGTCCTTGGGCCCCACCACGACCAGCGCCAGAATGACGATGACGATCAGCTCCTGAAAACCAAAGGCCGGGTTCATGGCCTAGCCTCCGGTGCGCTCGTCCTCGCGGGCGGTGGAATTGTCCCGGGATGCGCCCTCGTTGAGCGCCGCCGTGGATTGGGAGGTCGTGGACTTCTCCTCATCCGGGGTGTCGCGCAATCCCTTGCGGAACTCCGTTACGCCCTTGGCCAGATCGCCCATCAGCCCGGAAATCTTGCCGCGGCCGCCAAACAGCAGCACCAGCAGGACGATGACGATCAGAATACCCGTCCAATGCGCACCCATGAGACGCTCTCCTTGCAAACGGTGTCCGAGGCCTGGCGCGTCAGCCGCACACGGGCGCTCAGTTCTCACTTCACTAGAGGATATCCGCGCGCGGGTCCAATAACCCGGTCAGCTCCGCCTCAACATTTCAGTGACAAGACTCTCAGGCGTCCGGATCCTCGCCTTCCAGGAAGTCCATATGGAACTGGGCCGCCTCGTCCTCGCTGAACAGCTCCTCATCGGAATCAGGGATGATCTGCCCGGGCGCCGGTATGGAGAAGTCCGGCGGCAGGCGGCTCGAAAGCAGCCCCGCCGCCTTGAGATCGGACACGCCCGGCAGGTCAGACAGATTGGCCAGCCCGAAATAGTCCATGAAAGCGTCCGTAACGCCATACGTCACCGGACGACCCGGCGTACGCCGACGCCCGCGCAGGCGGATCCACTTCATCTCCAGGAGCTGGTCCAGCGTGCCCTTGGAGACCGCGACGCCGCGGATCTCCTCGATCTCGGCGCGTGTCACCGGCTGGTGGTAGGCGATGATGGCGAGGGTCTCGAGCGCGGCCTGGGACAGCTTGCGCGGCTCCTCGCGCTCGGTGCGCAACAGCCAGCTCAGATCCTCAGCCGTCTGGAAGCGCCAGCGCCCGCCCACCTCGACCAGATTCACCCCGGCATCGGCGTATTTCGATTGCAGCGCATTGATCAGCCCGCGCACATCGGTGTCCTCAGGCAGGCGCGCCCTCAACGTGTCTAGATCAAGCGGCTCGGAGGCCGCGAACAGCAAGGCCTCGACGATCCGCAGCAGGGCCGCGTCATTGTCGATCGCGAGCCGCACGCCGGGCGGACCGTCATCGCCAGCCGGAGCTGACTGCGCCTGCTCACGCAACGCCTTGATCGCCTCGGTGATCGGGTCATCGTCACGCTCAGCCATGACCGGCGCCCTCCCCTGTTTCGGTCAGGCCGGCCGCTTCGGCGACCCGACGCATCCAGATGGGGGCGTAGGTCTCGTCCTGACGCAGACGCACTTCGCCATGTTTGGTGATCTCCAGCGCCGCCAGCAAGGAGGACGCCAGCACCGAATCCTGGCTTGGCGCGTCATAGCCCAGCTCATCCTCGTCAGGCAGCAGCTCGTCGAGCCTCGCCCAGCCGCTTAGCGTTCGCGCGACGCCCGTAAGACGCTTGCGAGCATTCTCCAGGCTGTAAACATTGGGCGATTTGGGCTGGTAGGTGGCGAAGGACTGCCGCTCTCGACGGGTCGCGTAGGCCTTGAGCAGATCATATAGCTCGGCTTCATAGAGCGGCGTCCGGATCGAGCGCACGCCCTCGGGCGCGCCACGGGTAAAGACATCGCGTCCCTGAAGCGGGCGCGCAAACAGCGCATCGCCGGCCGCGCGCATGGCTTCGAGACGACTCAGTCGGAAAGCAAGAGCCGCCGCCATTTCCTCTGGCTCCGGCTCATCGTCGGCCGGTCGCGGCTTGGGCAGCAGAAGACGCGATTTGAGATAGGTCAGCCAGGCCGCCATCACGAGATATTCCGCCGCTATATCAAGGCGGTGGGTGCGGGCCTTGTCGATGAAGAGGAGATACTGGTCAGCCAGCTCCACCATCGAGATGACCGCGAGGTCCACCTTGTTCTTGCGCGCCAGCGCCAAGAGCAGGTGAAGCGGGCCTTCCCAGCCCCCGATATCGAGAATCAGCGCTTCGGTCGCGCCAGCCTCCTTGGCGGCGGAGAATTCATCCTCCTCGAAACCGTCAAACAGGTCGGTCATGACTGAAGCGGCACGCCTCCCTCGGCAAAGAGAGCTTTCAGACGAGTCACGCCTTCGGCGGGATCAAACACGTTCGGGCTGTGCCGGGCGTCAAGCGCCAGTCCAGCCCTTTCCCGCGCCCGACCGGAGAGGTCCGGCGCGGCGTGGGCGACTTCGACCATCTCATCCATCTGGCCATTGCAATGCATGAGAAGCTCACACCCCGCCGCCAGCGCGCGCTCGCCGCGATGGCGCAGAGAGCCTTCCAGCGCCTGCATGGACAGATCATCGGTCATCAGAAGGCCATCAAAGCCAATGGCGCCGCGGATCACCCCGTCGATCACGTCACGCGACTGGGTGGCGGTGTGCTCGCTGTCGATCGCGGCATAGACCACATGGGCGGTCATCGCCATCAGCGCGCCCTTGATGCCCTTGAAGGCTTCAAAATCGCGCGTATAGAGGGTTTCCGCATCTGTCGTCACAACGGGCAGTTCGAGATGACTGTCCGCCGCCGCGCGGCCGTGACCGGGCATATGCTTGATGACGCCCAGCACGCCCTGATCGAGCAGGCCCTCCAGCGCCGCCGTACTCATCTGCGCGACGGGCTCCGGTTCGGTGTGGAAAGCGCGATCGCCAATCACGTCATGGGCGCCGGGCACCGAAAGGTCCGCACAGGGCGCGAAATCCACATCGATCCCGAGTTCAATCAGCTCGTGGGCCAGCAATTGATGGTTCAGCTTCACTGCGGCGAGCGCCAGCTCGGGGGCTCGGTCGTAGAGTTCGCCGAACACCCGGGCCGGCGGGGCGGCGCGCCAGTGCGGCGGACGCAGGCGCTGCACCCGGCCGCCTTCCTGGTCGATGAAAATGGGCGCTTCACGGCCGACCGCATCGCGCAAGGCGCCCGTCAGACGGCGCACCTGCCTGGGGCTGTCCACATTGCGCGCAAACAGGATGAAGCCCCACGGATCCGCATCCCTGAAAAAGGCTTTCTCATCCGGGGTCAGGGTTTCCCCTTCCAGCCCATAAAGCGCTGCCGTCACACTCATCGACGCGCCACCAGGCAGGCTTGGCCCCGTGCGTCCAGGGACGCGCAGAAATTGGCGGCGTCTTCACGCGTGGCGAAGGCGGCGACCCGCAAGCGGTGGAACACGCCGCGATCGCCCAGGTCGGCGCGCTGAATATCCGGCGCGTGTCCCATGGCGAGGTCTGAGAACCGGCTGGTGAACGCCACCCATCCCGCTTCCGCGTCCTCGACCGAGCGGAACGCGCCGATCTGGGCCACATAGGCGCCCTCGACCTGGGCTGCAGGCCGTGATGGCGGTTCTGCCCGCGCGGGGGCGGTCGACGCCGGTTCCGGGTCCGGACGGGCCGGCTCAGCCCGGGCTGGCGCAGGCTCTGGGTCCGGCTGAGGCGCAGCCGGTTGGGGGTCCGAGGGCGCGGGATCATCCAGCGCATCCGCACTGGCGGTCTCCACTTGCAGGGCCGGCATGTCCTGCGCTTGAGGCGCCGGGTCCTGGATCACGGGTTCTTCGGAAACAGTCCGCGCCGGCGGCGTCTCGAGCTCGGCTTCCCCTTCGCTGTTTTCACGCAGCTCATAGGCGGAGAGGTCCTGATCGGGCGCTTCATAACCGCCCGGATCCTCGGGCGCGACGCGATAGGGCTCGGCGTCGGCGGTGATCACGGGGTTCTCACCGCGCTCGCGCACACCCAGCTGGAAGGTGTTGTAAACCACCGCCACGAACAGGACCATGACCACCGCCGAAGCGCCCAGGAACAACCAGCCGCGGCGGTCCTGCTCCTCTTCACGCGCGTCATAGGTGTCATAATCGTCAGGCGGCGGGGCGTACGCCCCGTAACGGGTGTCGTCGTCGGTCATCTCACGTCCCACACCGGAGAGCGTCGCCGTGATTCGGCGATCTATGGCAGGTCAGACCATAGCAAGAGCCGCGAGTGTGAGTCGCCCTGTCAGAAATGATTTTCCACAGACGGGCTCGGCTCAGCCCCAGCCTTCCACATGGAAGAGCTTGCGGTGCTCCTCGATGGCGTAGCGATCGGTCATGCCGGCGATGTAATCGCAAACGACACGCGCCGTCGCCTCCTCCCCGGACCCGCCCGCTTCGCGCTGCAGCTCGGTCGGCAGCAGCATGGGATCGGACAGGAAGGCCGCAAAGAGATCGCGAACGACCATCTTCCCCTTTTCCTTCATGCGCTTGACCTTGTAGTGCAGGTACATGTTCGCATAGAGGAAGCGCCGCACGGCCGCGAGGCTTTCGGTCATCCCATCAGAAAAGGACACCATGGGCCGGTCCAGACGACGCACGGCTTCAGGACTGTCCGCGCCACTGTCTTTCAGGCGCCGCCGGGTCTCGTCCAGAACATCCGCCACCATCAGGCCGATCATCTCGCGGACCGCCTCGTGGATCAGGATGTTCTCGGAAATATCGGGATAGCGCGCTCGGCAACGACGGAAGACGTCGCCCACCAGCGGCAGGTCCATGAGCTGTTCGATCTTCAGGATGCCCGAGCGCAGCCCGTCATCAATGTCGTGATTGTTGTAGGCGATGTCATCGGACAACGCCGCAATCTGCCCTTCAATGCCGGCATGGGTGTGAAGTTCCAGCGCCTGCCAGCCGGGATAGGCGCGGAACCCCCAGGGCAGCACCTTCGGATCATCGCCCGCCTGCATCAGCGGGCCGTTATGCTTGACCACGCCCTCCAGAGTCTCCCACGCCAGATTGAGCCCCTCGAACTCTGGATAGCGGGTCTCCAGCTTGGTCACGACGCGCAGGGTCTGGGCATTGTGATCAAAGCCCCCGAAATCGACCATGGATTCAGACAGGGCGTCCTCGCCCGAATGACCGAAGGGCGGGTGCCCGAGATCGTGGGCGAGCGCGCTGGCTTCGGCGAGATCCTCATCCACCTGCAGCGCCCGCGCCAGGGTGCGGGCAATCTGGGAAACCTCCAGTGAATGGGTCAGACGGGTCCGATACGCATCACCCTCATGGGCCACAAAGACCTGGGTCTTTTCCTTCAGGCGGCGGAAGGCGCTTGAATGGATGATGCGGTCGCGATCGCGCTGGAAGGCGCTGCGCATCGCGCTTTCGGGCTGAGGGTGGTGACGGCCGCGGCTTTTCGCCGGATCGCAGGCATAAGGGGCGCGCATCGGGGCCATCTCCAGCTCCTGTCACTGTTGAGGTCTTTTTTCAGGCGTCGGGAACGTCCATATACTGATGCGAGGCCGAAACGCCAGCCGTGGAAAGTCAGACGCTCATGAGCACCACCCTCGATACGACGGACATTTCCCTGTCCCCCTCAGCCGCCGCGCAGATCAATGAGATCACGAAGGCGCAAGGCTCGCGCTATCTGCGTCTCTCGGTCGAGGGCGGGGGCTGTTCGGGCTTTTCCTACAAATACGATCTCACCGACGAGGCGCGCGAGGATGATTTGCGCATCGAACGTGACGGAGCCACCGTATTGATCGATCCCATGAGCGTGGAGTTCCTCTCCGGTTCGGTCATCGACTATGTGGACGAGCTGATCGGCGCGAGCTTCCAGATCAAGAATCCCAACGCCACCGCCGCCTGCGGCTGCGGAACCAGCTTCTCGATCTGATCACGTCCGGGTGAACCTGTCGTCTTGATCTGGACATTCGGGCTTGTTTCGCGCTCCCCTGCGAAAAACACGTCAGGGGAGATTTCATGAGCCTTTCGGTCAAAGACGCGCTGCACAAGCGCATTTCCACGCGCGCCTTTCTCGACAAGCCGGTGACTGAAACCGAGCTGCGCGCGCTCATAGACGATGCGCGCTTCGCCGCGTCGGGGGGCAATTTGCAGCCCTGGAAAGTCGTCGCAGTCGCGGGCGAAGCGCGCCAGCGCGTCATGGATGCAGTGTCCAAGAAGCTCGCCGAAAACCCTTTCGATGATGAGGCCGCTTTCCCAGTCTATCCTGAAAAGCTGTGGGAGCCTTATCGCTCGCGTCGGTATGAGCTGGGCGAGGACATGTACGCCCTGATGGGCGTGCCGCGCGAGGACAAGGCGGCGCGCCTGAACTGGTTGATGCAGAACTACCAGTTCTTCGGCGCTCCGGTAGGCCTGTTCTTCCTGATTGATGAACGGATGAACCCCAACCAATGGGCGCATCTGGGCATGTTCATGATGAGCCTGGCGCTCGCCGCCCAGGAACGCGGACTCGCCACCTGTTTTCAGGAAGCCTGGACGCCGCATTGCAAGACTGTCGGCCGGGCGCTGGGCGTTGAAAGCCCCGATCAGGTCTATTGCGGCATGGCGATCGGCTATGCCGATCCCGACGCCGCCGTAAACCAGCTGCGCTCCAAGCGCGCGCCGGTGGACGAGATCGCGCGGTTCGAGGGGTTCTAGAGCGACGCGCCGCAGGTGAAACTGCCGTCGCACACGCTCATGATCAGGGCGAAATAGGCCAGCACGGCGACCACCCAGGCGACAGGCGGAAAGAAGACGAGCCGAATGCCCGTCTTCGGCGCCCTGAAGAGCAGAAAACTGATCCATCCCAGGATCAGTCCCGCCGCCGCGATCACGGGGCCTGCGGACAGGAACAGAAAGGCGGCCAGCGCCGCCTTGTCCACATCGTCCTGACTGAGGACCTGGGAAAAGGTCATCAGATTGGGCAGGTAGAGGCCAAAACTCAGGAAGCCAATGGCGACTGCGACCAGCGTCGCAAGCCCCATCAGAATCACGGTCAAAACCGTGTAGGGTTTCGGCGCGGGCTCATCCGCAAGATCGCGCATCCAGCATCCCCGTTATTCGGGCCCCATTGGTCGGGAGCATCACATGACCTTGTCCGTCGCTTCATGGAACGTCAACTCGATCAAGGCGCGCCTGCCCAATGTGCTCGACTGGCTGAAGGAGGCGAGCCCGGACGTGGCCTGCCTGCAGGAGATCAAGACAGTCGATGAGGGCTTCCCCCGGCTCGAGATCGAGGAGCTCGGATACAATGTCGAGACGGTTGGCCAGAAGACCTATAACGGCGTCGCCCTTCTCTCAAAACGCCCCATCGAAGAGATCAGCCAGCGCGCCCTGCCCGGCGATGATGAGGATGATCAGGCGCGCTATATCGAGGCCGTGATCAGCGCGGACAGCGGCCCGGTCCGCGTCGCCTCGATCTATCTGCCCAATGGCAATCCGGCGCCCGGCCCGAAATACGATTACAAGCTGGCCTGGATGAAGCGCCTTAAGGCGCATGCCCGGTCGCTGCTGGCTTTTGAGGAGCCGGTGATCCTCGCCGGGGACTACAACCTCATTCCGCGAGACAGCGATGTGCATGACGCCGCCGCCTGGGAAGGCGACGCCCTGATCCGCCCTGAAAGCCGGGACGCCTTCGCCGAGATCCTGTGGTTGGGCTATTCCGAAGCCTTCATGCAAGCCGATGGCCGCGCGCACCAGTACACCTTCTGGGATTATCAGGCGGGCGCCTGGCAGAAGAACAACGGCATCCGCATCGATCATCTGCTGCTGAGCCCGCAAGCGGCGGATCGTCTGAAAGCGGTCGAGATCGCCAAGGATGTGCGCGGCAAGGAAAAAGCCTCTGACCACGTCCCGTTCGTGGGCGTGTTCGATCTGTGAGTCAGCCCGCACAGACCCTCGCCGCCATCACCTATCTGGTGGCCGATTATGACGAGGCCATCGACTGGTTCACACGCGCGCTGGGCTTTGAGCTGATTAGCGATCAGGACCTGGGCGAGGGCAAACGCTGGGTCGAGATCGGCGCCGGGGATGGCGGCGTGAAGCTCCTGCTCGCCAGAGCCAGAGGCGTCCAGCAGGTCGCGGCCATTGGCGCCAGTGCAGGCGACCGTGTCGGTTTCTTCCTGCATACGACCGACCTTGAGACCAAACGCGCCCGGATGGAGCATGAAGGCGTCCGGTTCGAGGAAGCCACGCGGCACGAACCCTACGGCAAGGTGGCTGTCTTCAGGGACCTTTACGGCAATCGCTGGGATCTGCTGGAGCCAACGGCCTAGAGGACGCCCCCGCCCTCGCTCGGCGGTTCGAGCACGGTGTTGATGATATCGTCGATCATCGAGAACTCGCCGTGCAAGCTGGCGATGCGGCCATGATCGGTGAGCGGCTTGAACATGGAGCCCGCCTCGAACTTGTTTCCAGTTTCCGCAACGATCAGCAATTCGCCCCGCCCGGCGCCCTCGCCCAGCTTCTCGTCAAAAACACAGCGGACATTCTTGCCCTTCAGCACGCGCTCCAGCTTGAGCAGTCGCTCCATGAAGGATGGGGTCAGCAGATAGCGCGCCATCACCTGATCGGTGCCATAGACCTCGAACGCCTTCTCGAAAGTCGGATCCACCAGACCGATCCGCTCAAGCTTCTGGCCGCCAAACGTCTTTTTCGCCCAGCCTTCCAATGCGTTGAAAATGCCGGCGTCCCGGGTCACCAGCGTGACGCCCTCCACGGTCCGAGGGAAATTGATCCGGATCAGGACGCCGCGAAACACCGTGACGTAATAGGTGCGTTTCTTGGTCCGGCGTTTCTGTTCGAGATGGGCCTCATACAGATCGAAATCTGCGCCGTGCGCCTCGCCTGAGAAGTGATCCTCGAAGCTGCGCCGGTCATAACCGGGAAGCAGGTCATGCTCACGGAAGGCGTTAAAGCGGATCGGGTCCTGAACCTCGGCGCGATAGCGCATGCCGAAGGCTTCCGCAAAACGGTCATTGAGGCCTGTCTTGACCGTCTTGCGCAATCTGTTGAGCGGCTGGTTGCCCCAGACAAGACCCAGGACGAAGATCACCCCGCCCCCGATCATCATGACGGGCGGCGGCCAGGACGCAGCCACGCAGACCAGAACGAAGGCCGCCGCCACGACCAGCCCAAGCACCAGCCCCTTGTAACACTGCGCCACCGCGGACTTTCGCTCGCTTTCAAGGCTCTCAAGCCAGGGAGTCAGGTCGGCTATCGCCTGGTTCAGATCACGCATGGGCAGCTCGTTTACAGAGAGGGGCCAAAGAAAACGGGCGCCGTGACACGGCGCCCGTTTCATATGTCAGATCCTGCGCAAGACCGGTTAGCGGCCGCGGCGCGCAATCCGTTCGATCTCGGCCTGCACCTTCTCTTCCACGATGGAGGGCAGGTTTTCGTCGAGCCATTGCTTGAGCATCGGACGCATCAGTTCGCGCACAATGCCTTCCAGAGTCTGGCCCTGCTGGGATGAGACGCGCAGATTCTCCGACAGGGCCGCGAACATGCCTGCAGCCGCGGAGGCCGGAGCGGCGTCGATGAGGCTGTCCTCCTCGGGCTCCTCCTCAGGCTCCGCGTCAAACTCGACTTCCGGCTCGGGTTCGGGATCCGGCTCGCGGTCCATGATCATGAGATCATCGGCCACGTCCATCGGCTCGTCTTCATCCTCGACACGCTCGGTCAGCTCCAGCGCGTCATCCATGTCCATTTCCGGTTCCGGCTCGGGTTCGGGCTCCGGTTCGGCCTCGAACTCGACTTCAGGTTCCGGCTCAGGCTCGGGTTCCGGCTCGGCCTCGAACTCGGGCTCAGGCTCCGGCGCAGGCTCCTCCGCCTCGGCTTCGGCCTCTTCAGCCTTCGGCTCTTCTTCGTCTTCGTTAATGATACGGCGAATGGAGGCGAGGATTTCCTCCATCGTCGGTTCTTGGTCGGTATCCTGAGCCATAGAGACGTCCTTCGTCCGTCGAGGGGTAAACGGCGGCGCACAGGTTAGGCGCGGCAAGCCTTGGCTGTCCAGCACCCTTCCTTGATTTCCAATGGTCTAATTCCAGGGCGTTAAGTCGAAGTTAGCCCCACGAGCTTCTTCAAAACGCGACCGCACATCTTCCGCCTCGACCGGCAGCCCCAGGCTCTGGGCGTCAAGCTGGCCCATCGCCTGCAGAAGCGCATAGCTGGCCACCGTCAAGTCACGCTCGGCGCGCACCAGTTCAAGACGGGAGTTCAGCAATTCCTGCTCGGCGTTAAGCACGTCCAGGGTCGTGCGAAGGCCCACAAGCGCCTCCTGCTCAACCCCTTCAAAGGCGATTTCGTTGGCGCGAACAGCCTCGCGGCTGGATTCGATGACCGCCAGAGCCGCCAGATAATTGTTCCACGCATTGGTGGCGCCCTCGATGACCTGACGACGCACCGTCAGCCCCGACAGACGCGCCTGATCGGCCGCCGCGCGCGCCTCTCTCACATTCGAGCGGTTCAGCCCCCCGGTGAAAATCGGCATGGTCACATTGGCCGTGATCGAGGCTGTGCCGCGGCCCTGACCGGAGAAGTCACTTTCGCGCCCCTCGGACACAGAAGCGCGCAGACCGATTTCCGGCAGTTGCGCGCCGCGGGCGACCCGGACGCCATATTCCGCCGCCTGCTCGGCGTACTGGGCCGCCAGCAGGTCGGGATTGCGGTTGATCGCCACTTCGGCGGCGTCGGCGAATTCTGCGGGCACCTGCTCGGACGGGCCGGCATTGTCAGGCTCCACAGGATCGACCCCGGTCACGCGCGCATAGCCCGCGCGGGACGCTGCGAGGGCGGCCTGAGCTGCGGAAAGCTGGGCGCGAGCGCCAGACAGGCGCGCCTCGGCCTGGGCGACATCAGTGCGGGTGATCTCACCCACTTCAAACCGGTCGCGGGCGGCGCGCAGCTGCTCGGCCAGCACTTCGACGTTATTGCTGCGAATGGCGACAACCTGCTGGTCGCGCACCACATTCATGTGGGCGCTTACAGCATCGAGCAGCACCGACTGTTCGGTCGAGCGCAATTGCTGGCGCGCGGCTTCAATCCGCGCCAGCGAGGCGTCGATGGAGCCGCGCGTCCGGCCGCCCCGGTAGATGGACTGGTTCAGCGTCAGCCCATAGCTGGAGGAATCGTTCTCCGGAGCCCCGCCCCAGGTATCGACCGTTTCACCCACGGACCCGGTCGCCGACAGGCTGGGCAGCAAGCCCGCGCGCGCCTGGAAATACCCCTCTTCAGACTGACGCAGGCTGGCGCGCTGAGCGCCGAGCGTGGGGTTGGATTCATAGGCGGCGGCGAGCGTCTCGTTCAGAGACTGGGCCTGCGCCAGTCCCCACGGCGCAAGACCTGCAGACAGAACCGACAGTGCGGCGGCGCACAGAAAACGTTTCATGGGGCGTCCCTCTTGACCATCCCTTGCGCAAAAACGCGCAATCCCGACACGCCTTCTTATACGGCGCTCGGCGTGCGGTGTACGGTGCAAAATGTCACCCTAGCCATACGGTTCTGTAACAGACCGCTCTAGAAGGCGAATTTTGCTTCCGGCTCGAAACCCGGCAGATAGGGCGCGGTCGTGTCGAACACGCTCCGGTCACCCACGGAAGTCTGCGCTTTGGTATAGATACGCGCCTGCCCGACAGTTCCGTCGCGAACGATCACAGCCAGCCGCCCGCCGACAGCGAGCTGGTCAAGCCAGGCCTGTGCAGGCTCAGCAACGGCGCCGTTGACGATGATCACGTCAAACGGGCCCTGTCCGGGCACGCCCTTGGACAGGTCCCCCTCGACCACGACCGCATTGTCGGTCTCGATGGCGTTGAGGGCGTCGGTCGCCTTCTCGACAAGACCGAGATCCTTCTGCTCCAGGCCAACGACGGTCTCCGCCATGCGCGCCAGAACCGCGGTCGAATAGCCACGGCCGCAGGCCACATCAAGAACCACGTCCGTGCGGCGGATATCGGCCGCCTGGATCAGCTTGGCGAGATCACGCGGGGTGAGCATGAAGCGGCCTTCCGCCACTTTCGCCTCGATGTCGGCATAGGCTTTGGCCGATTGCGACTTGGGCAGGAAGCGCTCGCGCGGAATGTCGGCCATCGCGTCCTGAATACGATGATCGGTGACATCGTTCGGACGAATCTGGCTGTTGACCATGGCGAGGCGGGCGGTCTCGAATTCGGACATGGCGCGACGGCGTCCCCTTGTTGAATCTGCGGGCCGCTTATATCGCGCCCGCTTTCAGACCTGCAAGGCCAAGAGACGCCCCTGCGGCGCCAGGCCACTGCAATATTGTACAGCACAAGCTGTCAAAGCCCCCTCAAACCGCGTTGCGGGCGCCTTCGCGCTTTTGTATAGATGGCGACCCACCACACGGCGGCGCTATGGCGGAGTGGTGACGCAGCGGATTGCAAATCCGTGTACCCCGGTTCGATTCCGGGTGGCGCCTCCACCCTCTCCCACGAAACGCCCCTCAGCGGTCCCGCAGGGCTGACGACTATTCCGCGGCTTGCGCGTGCGGATGATCCAGAACGCCTGCCTTGACCAGTTCAGGCTTGAGACGCCCCGTGAACGCCAGCGCCGTCATCCGGTAATCACTGATGAACGACCAGAACGGGTGAATGAAGGTCGCCGGCTTGTTGCGCTCGATAAAGGCGTGGCTGACCCAGGCGAAACCATATCCCGTCAGCGGCCAGAGCAAAATCGCCCACCAGGTCTGCGTGACCAGAGCGGCGGCGAGAATCGCCGTACCAATCACCGTACCGGCGTAATGCATGTAGCGCGTGCCCGCCTCGGCGTGCTCACGAAGGTAAAAGGGCCAGAATTCCTGGTAGCTGGCGCTGCGCTCGGCCATGACGACCTCCCCGTCTGCTTTGTTTTAAAGGCAAAGTATCACAGGGCCGGGCTTTCCGCGAGCAGATCGGAGTCTGTGGGGAAATGTGGAGAATTTCCATTAACGTTAGGCCGTTGTTAACTCCCGACTCAGTATTTGTTTACCCGTCTTCCTTCGAAGACACCCCACCATCCACCCAATGCCTTTTCGGGAGCTTCCGGGCTCCCGATTTTTTTTGCCTGCACCGCGGCGAACTGAAACGAAACTGCATCGGGCTGCACTCAGCCGCTTGATCGCGTCCAACGCCATGGATATACACACCACCTCATCGCTGATGAACGTTCCTCGGTAGCTCAGTTGGTAGAGCAAGCGACTGTTAATCGCTGGGTCGGCGGTTCGAGCCCGTCCCGAGGAGCCATCAGCGGCGATGACCTCTCAAAGAGTGTGAGCTGCAAGCCCCGCCTTGATCCTCAAGGCGGGGCTGCTCGCATCTGAGCCCCCTCAATTCGCCATGCGCGCAAAAGAAAAGGGACGCCCATGGCGCCCCTTCCCTCATGCAGAGTCGTGTCTCAGGTCCTAGCTGACCATGCGCACCGAATCCGTGGGCGCATCCCAGGGCAGGTGGTGCTCCTTGAGGACGGCCATATTGTCCGCCGAGATGATTCGCGGCTTTGATTCATAGCCCAGAAGCTCGGACGGCTCGGAGTCACAATTCCGCGCCAGGAGCAGGATCTCGGCAGACGTGAAGTTCGACATGCCGCGCGCCAGCTCTTCGCCCGCTTCATCATAGATGTGCAGCACATCGCCCTTGTTGAACTCGCCCTGCACCGACACCACAGCCTCACGACCGATATCGGTGCGATCCTTGCGCAGCTGCTTGGCGGTTTCCTCGTCGACCACGAGCCCGCCCGCCTGCTGCAGGCGGTCCGTAAGCCAGATCGCCCAGGAGCTGTCGGGATCGCCCAGCGCCACGCATTTGGTGTGACGGCGCTCATCCTTGAGAAGCGCCGAGACGGGGCGGTCCACTTCACCCTGACCGATGATCGTTTCCACGCCAGCGTTCTGCGCCATGTTCGCGGCGCGCATCTTGGTCAGCATGCCGCCCGTGCCGAGCGCGCTGACCGAGCTGGTCACCTCGAGATATTCGGACACGTCCTCGACGACCGGCACGTGCTGGGCGCCTTCTTCTTCCGGATTGCGGTCATACAGACCATCCACGCTCGTCAGGATCACCAGCTGGTCGGCCTGGACCATCTGGGCCACCTTGGCGGCCAGACGGTCATTATCACCCACCTTCAACTCCTGGGTCGTGACCGAGTCGTTTTCATTCACGATGGGCATGACGCCATGCTCGATCAGCCGGGTGATGGTGTTCTTGGTGTTCAGGAAGCGGCGACGATCCTCAAGATCATCCAGCGTCACCAGCACCTGAGCAATGTCGAACCCGTACTCAAGGGCAATCTGCTTGTAGGCGTTCATCAGGAGGGGTTGCCCGCAGGCGGCGGCCGCCTGCTTGTCCAGCAGACCCGCCTCTTCCGGCGCCACGCCAATGGTCGACAGGCCGATCGCCACGGAGCCCGACGAGGTCAGGACCACGTCAATGCCCTCTTCGCGCAACCGGGCGACATCCTCCATCACCCCGTGCATGAAGGCGTAGCGCAGGGTGAGATGCTCCTCGTTTGCGAGCAGCGATGAGCCGATTTTAACAACGACGCGTTGGCGATCTGACAAAACAATACCTCTCCTGTGACGCGGCGCAGCATGCCGCTCAGACGGGGGAAACATACTTTTTGTTCGAAATAATTCAAGGGCAGACACCCTGAAATTCCACCCCCGCAAAAGGGCTTTAAAAGCGTAGTTTACAGGGTGTTTCAGCGCCTAAACTCTGCATCGAGTTGAAAAAGCTTACTTCGTCATCTAAATGATGCGGCGTCGCGTCATACTGGATTGACGCACATGTGTTGCATAGCGGAGACGGAGGCATCGTGCGCTGGAATTTGATTATGGTCGGATGCGGAAACATGGGCGGCGCCCTGCTTTCGCGGTGGATCAAACTTGGCGGCGTCGGCGTGACGGTCGTCGATCCGGGCGAACCCAAACTGCCCCTTGGGGCGAAATGGGTGAAGTCGGTGGATGATCTGCCCCAGGATGAGCGCTTCGACGCCATGATCCTGGCCGTGAAACCCCAGCTGATCGATGTCGCCATCCCGCCCGCCGCCAGGTTCGTGAAAGAGGGCGGATGCGTGGTTTCAATTGCAGCCGGCGCCTCCGCCGCCAAGGTTTCCGAAGCCGCCGGCGGGGTCAGCGCCCTGCGCCTGATGCCGAACATGCCCGCGCGTGTGGGACGCGGCGTCAGCGGGCTTTTCGCCGACAGCCAAGCCACTAAGGAGCACCGTGAACTCGGGACCGTTCTGGGCGAAGCCGTCGGCGAGGCGATCTGGCTTGAGGACGAAGACCAGATCGACCGCATCACCGCCGCCGCCGGCAGCGGGCCGGGCTATGTTTTCGAATTCGCCCGCACCTACCAGAAGGCGGTCGAAGCGCAGGGCTTTGACCCGAAAGACGCCCGTCGCCTCGTCATCGAGACGCTGGCAGGCTGCATGGCTCTCGCGCTTGAAGACGAAGCCGGGTTTGAAGACCTGCGCAACTCGATCATGAGCAAGGGCGGCACCACAGCGGCCGGCGTCAATGCTCTCAATGGCGACGGCGTTCTGGATGAACGCCTGAACGCCGCGCTCGACGCCGCCTATTCCCGTGCAGTGGAACTGCGCGGATAAGCTTTAACTCGCACGCCCCCGATAACAGACGCTACAAAGGAGCCAGCCACCGTATGACCGCTGTTCTCAGCCGGATGAATGACATGACCGACACCAACGACGTCACCGCCTATGTGAACGAGCTGGGCCGTCGCGCCGCGACCGCCGCCCGCTCTCTCGCCTCTGCCTCGACAGAGCGCAAGAACACGGCGCTGACGGCCGCCGCCCAGGCCCTGCGCGACAATTGCGGACGGCTGCTCGAAGCGAACGCCAAGGATGTCGACAGCGTCAAGGCTGCGGGCAAGCCCGCCGCCTTTATCGACCGTCTGATCCTGGATGAAGAACGGGTGGGCGCCATTGCGGATGCGCTGGACAAGATCGCCGAGCTGCCCGACCCGGTGGGTCGCGTTCTGCACACGACGGAACGCCCGAACGGGCTGACCATCGAGCGGGTCGCAACGCCTTTGGGCGTGATCGGCATGATCTATGAAAGCCGCCCCAATGTGGGCGCGGACGCCGGCGCTCTCTGCCTGAAATCGGGCAATGCCGTCATCCTGCGCGGCGGCTCGGAGAGTCTGAACTCCACCCGCGTGATCGTCGAATGTCTCGCCAAGGGTCTGGAAGCAGCCGATCTGCCGCTCGATTGCATCCAGATGATCGACACCACCGACCGCGACGCGGTGCAGGCGCTGCTGACCTGCGCGGATTACGTGGACCTTGTGATTCCGCGTGGCGGCAAGGGTCTTGTCTCTCTGGTGCGCGATCAGGCGCGGGTGCCGACCCTGCTGCACCTGGATGGCAACTGTCACACCTATGTGCATGCAGCGGCGGATCTGACCAAGGCGGCGGCGATCATCAAGAACGCCAAGCTGCGTCGCACCGGCATCTGCGGCGCCACGGAGAGCCTTGTCGTGGACCGCAAGGTCGCCAAGGACTTCCTGCCGATGGCCATGGACGCCCTCGGCGATTGCGAAGTGCGCGGCGAAGCCGAAGCGCGCGAGATCGATTCCCGGATCAAGCCGGCGACGGACGAGGACTTCTACACCGAGTATCTCGACACCATCCTGTCGGTGAAGCTGGTGGACGGTCCGGACGAGGCCATTCCGTTCGTCTCAGAGCACTCTTCCGCCCACACCGACGCCATCGTCACCGAGGATGCGCAAGTGGCCGAACGCTTTCTGAACGAGATCGACTCAGCCGTGGTGATGCACAACGCCTCCACCCAGTTCTCCGATGGCGGCGAGTTCGGCATGGGCGCTGAGATCGGCATCGCAACGGGCAAAATGCACGCGCGGGGTCCGGTGGGGCTGGAGCAACTGACCAGCTTCAAATACCGTGTCCGCGGCAACGGCCAGACCCGGCCGTAAGCCCAAAAAACATAGATTAATCGAACCCATTAACGCGTTCACTCGGGGGCCAATATGCAAGTTGAAGCGCTTGTATCGCTTGCGGGGTATTTTGTCCTGATGCTGGGCATCGGGCTCTATGCCTACAAGAAATCTACTGATGACGTGTCCGGCTACATGCTGGGCGGGCGTCAACTTCACCCGGCGGTCGGCGCGCTCTCTGCGGGCGCGTCCGACATGTCGGGCTGGATGCTGATGGGCTTGCCGGGGGCGGTGTACGTCTCTGGCCTCGGCGCAGCCTGGATCGCGGTAGGCCTCGTTATCGGGGCGTATTTCAACTATCTGCTCGTGGCTCCGCGCCTGCGCGTCTACACCGAGGTCGCTGACGACGCGATCACCATTCCGGACTATTTCGAGAAGCGCTTCCACGACAATACGCGCGTGCTGCGCATCCTGTCGTCCGTGGTGATCGTGATCTTCTTCACCCTCTACACCTCGTCGGGCGTGGTCGCGGGCGGCAAGCTGTTTGAAGCCAGCTTCGGCCTTGATTACCGTCTGGGCCTGTTCCTGACCGCCGGCGTGGTGATCGCCTACACCCTGTTCGGCGGTTTCCTGGCGGTGAGCCTGACCGACTTTGTCCAGGGCGTGATCATGTTCATCGCCCTGATCATGGTGCCCATCGTCGCCTTCACGCAGCTGGGCGGGCTCGGCGATATCGTGGAGACCACGAATGCGGTCTCCGACGTGCCCCATTACCTCTCGATGATACCGGACCCGCTCACCTCCATGAGCATACTGGGCATCATTTCGGCGATGAGCTGGGGGCTGGGCTATTTCGGTCAGCCGCACATCATCGTGCGCTTCATGGCGATCCGCACCCTCAAGGATGTCGCCGTGGCGCGCTGGATCGGCATGAGCTGGATGATCGTCACGGTCATCGGCGCGGTGCTGACGGGCATTTTCGGTCTCGCCTTCGTCACCCAGAACGGCGCGGTGATCGAACAGGCCCATATCGAGTTCACCGATCCCGAAACCATCTTCATCCTGATGAGCCAGATCCTGTTCCACCCGCTGGTGGGCGGCTTCCTGCTGGCGGCGATCCTGGCGGCGATCATGTCCACCATCTCCAGCCAGCTTCTGGTGTCCTCAAGCTCGCTGACGGAGGACTTCTACAAGACCTTCCTGCGTCGCAACGCCAGCCAGAAGGAGCTCGTGCTGATCGGTCGCCTTTCGGTTCTGGTCGTGTCGCTGGTGGCCATCGCGCTCGCCTTTGACCGGTCGAGCTCGATCCTCGATCTGGTGTCCAACGCCTGGGCCGGTTTCGGCGCCGCGTTTGGTCCGCTGATCCTGTTCAGCCTGTATCGCCGCAATATGAGCCGTTCGGCCGCGATCGCCGGCATGGTGGTCGGCGCGCTTGTGGTGCTGTTCTGGCTGTATGCGCCCATCACAATCGGCGGCAACTCGCTGTCCTCGATCATGTACGAGATGGTGCCCGGCTTCATCGCCTCCACCCTCGCCATCCTGATCACGGACGCGGTCACCAAGCCGCCGCGCGGCAAGGTGAAGGAGCAATATGAGGCGATGGAAGCCCATATCGAGGAACACGGCTAAGGCGAGAGCCCATAGCTGTCACCTGAAACGCCGGCCTCGATGAGGCCGGCGTTTTCATGTTCAGGGTCTAACACTCATCACCGCGTCAGACCGCCACATTGCAGCAAACATCGCTGGACACCATATCATTTATCAATTATCGAAACTGATAATAAATGAGGCCAACATGACCATCGGACGCGCAGTCACCCTTCTGGCCGGGACCATGATCCTGGTCTCCCTTCTGCTGTCACAGCTCTACAGCCCGTACTGGCTGTTGCTGACGGCGTTCGTGGGGCTGAACCTTGTCCAGTCCAGCTTCACGGGCTTTTGTCCCGCCGCCATGATCTTCAAGCTCATGGGGGTGAAGCCTGGCGGCGCCTTTTCCTAGAAGGTTCGCCCCAGTCGTCAGGCGAGAAGCCCCGGCGTCCCCCACGCCGGGGTTTTTCTTGTCCGCCGTCAGGCTTGACTGTCGCGCACCTTGGTGATGCCCAGCATGTCCAGCATCATGCGCTCATAGAAGGGTTCGCTGACCCCGCGACGCATCTTGCCCATGAAATAGCCTTCGAACGCCGCTTTCGCCATGTGCACCCAGCGCCCTTCCATGGCCCAGTTCACATTGCGCGGCGGGATTTGCGGCATGGCGACGAAGGCGACTCCGCCATCGCCGAAGTCCGCGATGCAGACCGCGTTCCAGGTGGATTCATGCTTCATCGGGCGCCCGTCAATCAGGGCGCGGATATTCTGCGCGGCGGCGCGCACCATGGATTCGATCATGAAACCGGTCTTCGGCACGCCGACTGGCACCGGATAGCTCGCCACCGGCGGGATCGCGACGCAGACGCCGACCGAGAAGATGTTCGGCCAGTTTGGATTCTGCTGATGGCGATCCACCAGCACGAAACCCTTCTCGTTCACCAGCCCCTCGACGCCGAAGACCGCATCCACGCCCTTGAAGGCTGGCAGCACCATGGAATGCTTGAAGGGCAGCGCGTGTGTCTCGACAACCTCGCCCTTGCGGCCAACCTCCTCCACATGCATCAGCCCCGCCTCCACTTTGGTGATGCGAGCGGAGGTGATGAACCGGATCGACCGCTGGCGAAGCTCATGCTCCAGCAGCCCCTTGGTGTCGCCGACCCCGTCCAGGCCCAGATGGCCGATATAGGGTTCCGAGGTCACGAAGGTCATGGGCACCTGATCGCGGATCTTCTTGCGCCGCAGATCGGTTTCCAGCGTGAAGACATGCTCGTAGGCCGGACCGAAGCAGGACGCGCCCTGAACTGCTCCGACAATGACCGGTCCGGGGTCCGCGACCAGCCTTTGCCAATCTTCATAGGCCGTCTCGGCATGGTTCACATGGCAGACCGACTGGGTGTGGCCGCCATGGGGCCCCAGCCCTTCAATGGCGTCGAAATCCAGCTTGGGTCCGGTGGCGATGACCAGATAGTCGTAATGCACGCTCTCGCCATTGCTCAGGGCGATTTCATTGCGCTCGGGATGGACCTTGCTGGCGGCGGAATGGATGAACGCGATGCCGCGCTTTTTCAGCAAGGGGCCCAACTCGATCTTGATCTGCTCGGCCTCGCGCCAGCCCACCGCCACCCAGGGGTTGGAGGGGGTGAAGTGAAAGGTCGCTGAATCGCTGATCACCGTGATGGTGTCCGACTTGCGCATCTGTTCGCGCGCTTCGAACGCCATGGGCAAACCGCCCAGTCCGGCGCCCAGAATTACGATATCCGCCATGTCATGCCTCCCGATCCCTGCGTCGCTTCCAGATGAAGGCGCATCTGTTTTGGGAAAGCATCGACCTCGTGGCCCGGCAGCGCCATTAGGCAGATCGTCGCATATCAATTATCGAAAGTGTATAGGGTTAGAAGGAGCCGCCCACATGCAGGAAGACGCCGCCTGCTCCCTCCTCTCCCACGCCGCCGCCCAGGATCACCGGCCCCAAGACGGTGTCGAGCCCCAGATAGACTGCGCCGGAATAGGTCGCGCCGGCCTCCCCCGGCCCCAAAATGTCCAGCTCCACATGGGCCGCCTCCAGAAGGAGGCCCACATAGACCGGCATGTTGAAGACGGCGCCCGTCCGGTCGAGACGCTGATACGCCTCGAGCGACCCATAGACATAGCCGTTGGTCGGAATGGCGTTCTGGGCATAGGCGGAGAGGGACCGGAAGCCGCCCAGCGTGATCAGGTCTATGGGATCGTCATTCGCGTTGCGAACCTCGCCGGCGCGCACGCTGGCCAGAAGATGGCTCTGACCCAGTGCGAAGGCGCGCAGAGCGGAGGCCTGAAGCTGGACGGTGTCCGAGCCCTCATCCCCGATGCTGTAAAGCTGGAACGCCTCACCGCTCAGCGCCATGCCGTGCGTCGGCCAGCTCACATGATCCAGCGTATCCACGCGCACCCCGCCTCCGAAGCCGGCCAGGGTGTAGACCAGAGGATCGAGCTCGCCGAGCAGGGACACCTTGCTTTCCGTGCGTCCTCGCCGCATCTCGCCGCCCGCATAGACCACCCCCCAATCTCCCAGCTCGCGCCCGAAACGCAGGCGAGCCCCGGCCTTCTGATCCCAGAACTCGGCGACGCGCAGATCCCCGATATTGAGCGGGATCTGCTCGCCTTCATAATAAAGGCTCGGCTCGTAGAAATAGCGCCCGGCTGCGCCGAAAGGCTGCTGAAGCACGGCTTCAAGCCCGTTGGTCGTGCCGAGCTCAAGCGACAGGCTGAAATCGCCTCCATGATGGGAAAAGGGGCGTCGCGAATAGCGCGCCAGCACCGAGAAGGTGGAATCTCCTGCAAACGTATTGGACAGGCGCACGCCGCCCTCGAGCTGGGAGCGCCCGATATCACGCTCATCCACCATCAGGACGAGCCCCTGCCCGTCCTGCGCCAGATCCGCCTCTCCCAGCGCACCGAACGCCGTCAGGGCATTCAGACGCCGCGACAGCAGAGCCTCGTCATCCTCCAGCGCCGGGCGCACATTGGCGCGCGCGCTCAGCAGCGTGTCGTTCAGAGGCGTGTTATTGATCACCCGCAACTCCGCATCCGCCATCTGGGCGGGATGGGTGCGCGCGATGTCCCTGGTCCGGCGGGGCGCCGCCAGATCCGCTATGGCGCGCAGCCGGGTCTCATGGCGCCGGGCTTCCTGCTCGCCGGCCGCCACGCCACGAGATGCGCGCTCGAACGTGGTGGTGCTCAAGCCCTCAAGGGAGGGCGACAGCAGCAGGTCATCGCCGTCCAGGCGCGCCACATCCTCCTGCCGATTGCGCCAGACCGAGACGCGGATCAGCTGTTGCAGTGTGTCCGCCATGGACGGGGAGGCCGTGGGCGCTGGCGGTTCGACCGTGGTGTCGATCGCGATGATGATGTCCGCGCCCATCGCCTGAGCCATCTGCACGGGCAATTGCGCGGCCATACCGCCATCCACATACAGCGCGCCATCGATCTCACGCGGCTGAAAGGCGCCCGGCACGGCCATGCTGGCGAGCATGGCCTGCACGAGATCGCCCGAGGACAGCGCCACCGGGTCACCAGTCGCGAAATCCGTCACCACGGCCCGATAAGGCACGGCGAGCGCATCGAAGTCGGCATCCAGCGGCACGTGGAAGGTCAGTTGCCGGAAATGGCGGCGTAGCCCCCGCATGGAGCGTATGCCGCCGGGCAATCGGATGCCGTCATCGCCCAGCCCGATCAGCGCGCCGGTCAGATAGTCCGCCGAGCGTTCAGACTGCAGATAGGACTGGTCCTCACGCGGCGGGCGTCCGCCGAGCACCTCGGCCCAGTCGGTATAAACGAAGATGTCCGCGATTTCGGCGGCGGAATATCCGGAGGCGTACAGACCACCGACGACCGCCCCCATGGAGGTGCCGACCACGCAGTGAACCGGCACGCCAAGCTCCTCGATCACCTTCAGGGCGCCGATCTGGGTGCTGGCCAGCGCTCCGCCGCCGCTGAGCACCAGCGCCACATCCGGCCCGTCGGCATCATCAAAATCGCAAGCCTGGGCGGACATGGTGAAAGATGTCGCCAGCAACAGACCGCTCAGAGCGGCCCTGAAGAAAGATAACCTCATGGTGTGCGTCCCCGCCTCGGCCTGCGTCCCGACAGGCCGGGCAGGTTCTTATGCACGAATCCGGCGAAAAAGCGGCCTGCCGGAAAACAGGCGAATCACGCCAGCTCGCCTGCCTCCGCCTGACGTCGCCACATAGCGGCGTAGCGCCCCTCACGGCCAAGCAGGGCGGCATGATCGCCCTGCTCTGCAACATGACCGTCTTCCAGAACGATGATCTGGTCCGCCTTGGCGATGGTGGACAGGCGATGCGCCACCGCAATGGTGGTGCGCCCGCGCGCGGCCTCGGCCAGGGCGGCCTGAACCTCGCTCTCGGTCTCGGAATCCAGCGCCGATGTGGCTTCATCGAGAATGAGAATGGGCGGGTTCTTCAGGATCGCCCGGGCGACGCCCACCCGCTGCTTCTCGCCGCCGGAAAGCTTCAGCCCCCGCTCACCGACCCGGGTCTCAAGACCCTTGGGCAAGGAGCGGACGAAATCGCCCAGCCGCGCCCGCTCGACCGCATCCCAGAGCGCGTCCTCATCCGCTTCGGGATGACCATACAGGATGTTCTCGCGCAGGGTGTCGTTGAACAGGACCACATCCTGCGGCACCAGCCCCAAGGCGTTACGCAGGCTCGACTGGGTGACGCCGGCAATGTCCTGACCGTCGATCAGCACCCGGCCTTCATCCGGGTCATAGAAGCGGAACAGGAGGCGCAGAAGCGTGGACTTGCCCGCTCCGGAAGGACCAGCAAGTCCGACAAAGCTGCCCGGCGCGATCTCGAAGCTCACCTCGGAGACAGACCGATCGCGCCCGTCATGGGCGAAGCTGACGCCCTCGAACCTGACCCCGCCGCCCTTCAGGACGAGCGCAGGTGCATCAGGCTTATCGGCGACTTCAGGCTTGAGCTTCAGGGTCTGGAACAGGCGTTCGAGGTCCACGCTCGCCTGTTTGATCTCGCGATAGGCCCAGCCCAGGATGTTCAGCGGCTGGTATACATTCATCAGCATCAGCGTCAGAGCCGCCACATCGCCCGCTTCCAGCTGACCATTGAGCACCTTGTAGGCGCCCGTCAGCGCCACCGCCAGCAAACCGCCATTCATGATCGCGGCCTGAGCCGCATTCAGTCCGGCAAGACTTTGCTGGGACTTGGACGCCGCCTCGGCATAGCGCTTTTTCGCTGTATCAAAACGATCCGCTTCGCGCTGCTCGGCGGCAAACGCCTTCACCGTCTCGAAATTGGTCAGGGTATCGACGGCGCGGGCGTTCACCTCGGTGTCCGCCTCGTTCATCTGGCGACGCAGCTTCACCCGCCATTCGGTCATCAAACCGGTGATGACCGCATAGGCGATCACCGCCACCACGATGATCACCGAGAACGCCCAGCCATAGAGCACGGCCGCGACGATGGCGGCGAGCGACAGCTCGACCAGTGCGGGCAGGATGTTGAAGACCAGAAAGCGCAGCAGGAAATCGACGGCGTTTGCGCCGCGATCAATGATGCGGTTCATCGCGCCAGTGCGCTTGGTCTGGTGAAAGCTCAGCGACAGGGTCTGCACATGCGCAAACCCCTGCACGGCGGTCAGACGCTGAGCGTCCTGGGAGACCGGCGCAAAGATGGCGTCGCGCAATTGCGGCGCGCCCGTGGAGGCGAAGCGCAGCAAACCGTAGGCGAGAAACATGATCGCTGCGGACCAGAACAGCCCGCTCGCCATCGCGCCGTTTGAGACCCCGCGGGTCAGCACGTTCACGCCCTCGCCAAACGCGATCGGCGAGGCGACGGCGAAGCCCTTGGAGGCGAGCGTGATCAGGAAGGCGATCGCCATGCGCGGGCGCCAGCGCCGCATGTCGTCCGACGCCAGAATGGCGAGCAGGCGTGAAATGGCCTCCCCCAGACGCCCTTCGGGTGCAGGGCCTTCTGTGGGATTGGCAGAATCATGATGTCGCATGGAGCCCTATTTAGGGCGAAGGACGGGGCGGCGCCATGCCGCCCCGGCGCTTATTGCTGGGGTTCGTCGTCAGACTGTTCATCCGGGGCGTTGAACACCTGGCCAGGATAGATCAGGTCCGGGTCGCGGATCTGGTCGCGATTGGCCTCGTAGATCACGGTGTATTGCAAGCCCTCGCCATAGAGACGACGGGCGATCCGCCAGAGCGAATTGCCGGGCTGGACAATGACGCGGCCCGATTGCTGAGCGGCGCGCGCGGCTTCGGGCTCAGCGCGTTCGAAAGGCAGAACGATGACGGCGGTCACCCGGCCATCGGCGTCCAGCTGGTCCACCTGCAGATCATAGACGCCCGGCGCGAACGCCGATCCGGCGCGGATCACCCAGCGCCCGGCGTCATCGGTGGTGGTGCGGCCCACCACTTCGCCATCGGCCAGAACGCGCACATCCGACCCCGGCTCGGCGCGGCCGGCGAAAATCACGGCGCCGCTTTCGTCATAATCCACCGTGGACAATGACAGCGGTCCGACCGTCAAACCGTCGAACGGGCCCTGCAGCACGCGACTGGCTTCACCCGGACGGCCCAGCACCACAAGCGGGGTCTCGTCCCGGCCCTCGGGCACGGAGACGACCATGACCTGATCGGAGCGGATTTCCTGTCCGGCGGGCGTAATCATCAGAAGCGACAATTCCACCGAACCGGCCGGCAGCGGACGGTCCACGATCATCACCCATTCGCCCGCATTATCGATGGCGACCCGCGCAATCTCCTCTTCGCCCACCATCAGCACGACCTGTGAGCCCGGCGCCCCCCGGCCAGCGACGACCGCGGTGCCGCGCGGATCCACGCGCACAATATCGAAGGTGGGCGGGATCAGGGCTGACGCTTCCTGGCTGGATTGAGCCTGGGCATCAGACGAGTCCGTCACCGCCGGCGTCTCCGGCGTGCTGATCACGCCAGGCCCTGGACGCATGACGATGAAGACCGCCGCCGCGGCGACGGCGATGATCAGAAGGGCTGTGGCAATCAGAAAGGACCGCGTTGCGGCCATGAGCGTGCTCCTCACGTTCTGACGGGTCGGCACTGCTATGCAAGCCTCGCGCCGGATGCGCCATCTTGGTAATGCTGGACGTCTCGTCTGTACGTTTCAATCCGCGTTTGCAGACTTTATCGAAAATTTGTGAGGCGAAAATGCGGAGCATCTGCGTATTTTGCGGGTCCAGCGACGGCAGCGACGCCCGGTTTGCGAAACTGGCTGAAGACACAGGCCGCGAACTCGCCCGCAAGGGGCTCCGACTGGTCTATGGCGGCGCGGAAGCCGGACTGATGGGCCGGATGGCCCGCGCGGCTCTGGATGAAGGCGGCGAGGTTCTGGGCGTGATCCCGGAATTCCTCATTCCCCTGGAAGGCCTTCAGGACGGCGTCGAACCGCGCATCACCGCCACCCTCGCCTCCCGCAAGGCCATCATGGTCGAGGAGGCTGACGGCTTCCTGGTGCTGCCAGGCGGCGCTGGCACGCTCGAAGAGATCTTCGACATGATCATGCTGCGCCAGCTCGGCCGTCACCAGAAACCCGCCGCCTTCGTGGACGCCGATTTCTGGGGACCGCTTGAAACCCTGCTGCTTCGCGTGGTCGACGCCGGCTTCGCTCAGGATGATGTGATCCGGACCATCAGCTTTCATCCCGAAGCCGGCGCCGCCATTGAGCGGCTTCAATCGGAATGGGCCTCCTGACCCAGCTCTGCGAAGCAGATCAGCTCACCGCTGGCGTTCTCAAGACGCAGCGTGGCGAAGACCAGACCCTGACCCGATCCGCCAACGATGGTCTGGCCAGGCCGCAAACCGTCCAGCCCCGGGGCGGGCCCTGAAGCGGTGGCGAGCTGTAGGCGCGCCAGATCTGTCGCCCTCTCCGGGCGATCACGAAGATCGCCGGACTGCTGCATCATCATGGACGGACCGCCAGCTTCGAGCGTCCAGAAACCGGACAGGCCCGGCGCGGCCTCCGCCACCAGTTCGCGTCCGTACGGCGCTTGCACCAGGCTGAGCTGGCATAGCGGCATCGGCTCCAGCGCCTCGACAGGGCGGTCCGGCTGGGCGTGCGCGCACGCGGCGGCCAGTCCCAGAGAGCCCGTCAGTCCCAGAAGAAGGGGTATGATGCGCATGGTGTCATCCTCCTGTTCCGGCGTGGCGGTCGACGCAGCGCGCCGACCGTTTCACGCACCGATCCTCAACCCTAGAATCCGCCCTGGATGACCAGGGTCACATTGCCCGAACCGCTCTGATGCACATCGGTGAACTGGCCGCGGCCGATCTGGATGACGCCCAGCGCATTGTTGGAGCCTTCCTGATGGGTGATCGCCTGATGACCTTCACCGATCTGGGCGACGCCCACGACATTGCCGTAGCCGGACTGGGAGCTGAAGGCGTCGTTGAGCCAGCCTTCCTGACCAATCACGACGCGGTTGCGACGCCCCTGCTGACTGAGGCCGGCCTGATTGTCGCCGCCCTCCTGAGACACCTGGGCGCCGTTGCGTGTGCCGTCCTGCAGGGTCGAGATGAACTGGCGGACGCCGCGCTGCTCGAGGCTGAGCCGATTGCGATGACCGTCCACGCGGGCGGCCAGCTCGTTGGCGTAGCCCGACTGGCGGATCTCGATGGAATTGCGCGACTGGGCGTACGCGGTCGGCGCCAGCGCGAGGACGGCCAGGCCGAGACTTGCGGCGAGAAGCGAGCGTTTAAGCATGAAGGGTCTCCCTTGGGGTTAGGACATCAGCGTCCGTGACAAGGAGAGACTGGCAGGCTTGAGCTGAACCGGAACGGAAAAGCCCGTTCAGCTTCAATTGATTGAGCTGAACGGGCCATTCAGGGACAAGGCAGGATCAAGGCGAGGGTCAATCCGGCTCGCCGTGTGGATCGAAAACGTCTTCGATCTTCGCCTCGAAGGCCTCGGCGATCTTGAAGGCCAGCGAGAGTGACGGGTCGTGCTTGGAAGTCTCCACCGCATTGATCGCCTGGCGAGAAACCCCCACCCGTTCCCCGAGGTCCGCTTGGGACCAGCGCCGCTCCGCGCGAAGCACTCGGATACGGTTCTTCACTGGTAGCGCCTTTTCACGAAGATCTGCGCGATGCCCGATACGGCGATGAAGGCGGGCAGATACCAGACTTCGTAAATGCCCGGCCAATCGGTCACCCCGCGCAACATGCCGTAGGTGAAGCTGGCCACTGCGACCACGATGGCGCCGATCAGGGTGGATTCCAGCACGATGCGGGCCTGCACTTCATCCATGGCGCGCACGAAGGCGATGATGGTTCCGATGCAGGCGATCACCGGCAGGACAGGCAGGAGGCTGAGAATGATGCGGACAGGCTGGGCGAGATCGAGCTGGTTGTCAGCCCAGACGGCGCCGAACAGCAGGACCATATAGGCGCCCATCACGATCAGCATGCGTCGCAGATAGGTCTTTGCGGCCGGGGTCATGGTCATGCTCAGTCTCCTTCCACGACACGTTCGATTTCAGCATAGAAGCTTTCAGGCTGGTCGAGCATGATGAAATGGCGTGAGTCGGCGACACCGCGCGCTTCAAGATCGACCTTGCCCTCATACTGACGGACGAACATGGAGCGGATCTGCTCGGGCGCCATTTCAGGGAACTCGGCATAGAGCAGGGTGACCGGCGCTTCGACCTCGGCCAGCCAGGGCGCAAAATCGGTGGACATCAGCTCTGCGGTCGCGGTTGCGACAGTCGCCTGGTCCGCGCCTTCGATCCAGCGCAACACCTGCGCCTGACCGTCCTGGGTCATCGATTGAACGCGCAGCCCCTGCGCCATCATCCCGAGATAGGCGTCACGCGGCATGGCGCTCATCTGCTGGCGCATCGCGGCGGCTTGCGGCGCCATCATGTCCGGGGTTACGCCCGGCTGCATCAGCCCTGCGAAGAAGGGGGCGGAATCCACGACCACCACATGGGACACCCGGTCTGCAGCGGCGCCCGCGGTCAGCAGCGCCACCTGCGCGCCCATGGAATGGCCCACCAGCACCACATCTTGCAGGTTTTCCGATTCCAGATACGCAGCGATGTCGAGCGCGGCGCCCTCCACCACATTGTCCAGTTCTTCCGGCGCCTGAGTGTCGCCGCCGAACCCTTTCAGCGTCACCACATGATTGTCCCAGTCCGAGTGACGCTCGACCGTGGGGCCGTAAACAGCGCCCGGCGTGGCGAGGCCGGGAATGTAGACCACGCTCGCGCCCTGTTCGGCGCCCGAGCGCTCAACCACGACCCGGTCTTCAGCGCGGGCCTGATTGGCGGAAATGATCGCCACGGCGACGCCGACAGCGATGGCGACAAAGGCGCCGATGCGATTGGAGTTTTTCGAACACATGATGCGTCCTTTCAGGACTAGCTGACGATATGTCATGCTTACCTGACACCGACGGCGCGTGTCAACTATACCTGACAAAAATACTGACCTACTTGTCTTTTTGTCGAGTTTGCCCTTGTATAACACACAGAAAAAAGCCCTCCCGGCGAGCGCCGGAAGGGCTGAAAAGCTCAACTATAAAAGCGTATTAGCCGCGACCACGATAGGACGGCACGCCCTGATCGGGGATCCACAGGCCCTTGGGCGCCTCGCCCCATTGGGCGAACACATCGATCGGAATGCCGCCGCGCGGATACCAGTAGCCGCCAATGCGCAGCCATTTGGGATCGAGCTCATCCACCAGGCGCTGCCCGATCATGGTCGTGCAGGCTTCATGGAAGGCGCCGTGATTGCGGAAGCTCTGCAGATAGAGCTTCAGCGACTTGCTCTCCACGATCCATTTGGACGGCGCATAGTCGATCACGAGATGGGCGAAATCGGGCTGTCCGGTCACCGGACAGATTGAGGTGAATTCCGGACAGGCGAAGCGGATCATGTAGTCGGCGTTCGGCGTGGGGTTCTCCACCCGCTCGAGACGCGCCTCTTCAGGGGTGTCGGCCGCTCTCGCGTCCGACCCCAGCATGTCCAGCTTGGAATAGCGTTCATCGGTCATGGGCGCGCATTTAGCGCCGAAGCGCTCCGGCGGCAATGGGCGAACGCCTCACGCGTTATTGAACGCTCATCGCGCGGCGGGAGAAGACGGTGCGCATGGCGATGTTGGAGACCAGCCGCGCCACGCCCGGAAGACCGGACAGGCGCTCGCGGTGCACCCGCTCATAATCGCGCGCATCGCGCACCTGCAGCTGGAGAAAATAGTCCTCGGCCCCGGTGGTCAGATAACAATCGCTCACATGCTCGATCCCGGTCACGGCGGTCTCGAACGCCTCCATGGTCTCGCGTTTCTGGTTTTCCAGCGTCACCAGAACAATGACGGTCAGCCCACGCCCCACCTGATTGGCGTTCAGCAGCGCTGTATAGCCCGCGATCACGCCTTCGCTCTCGAGGGTCTTCACCCGGCGATGGCAGGCCGAGGGCGACAAGCCGACCCGCTCGGCGAGGTCAGCGTTGGTCAGCCGGCCATCGCCCTGAAGCGCGCCGAGTATCGCCGCATCGATATCATCGAGTTTCATGCCCCCTCCACACTGTCGAAGCTTCTCGCGCTTTCCGACTGAACACATGCAATGACGCAGCGCATCATGGCGCTTTATGACAGCATAACGCAAAATAATTCGAACAACACAAATTTACTTGCAGGATGCTGCACACAATCCCTATTTTCCGCGCAAAATCACACCGTCGAGACCTCCCCTTTCGAGTCTCGACCAGCCGGGAGGCGGATTGATGCGCATTGGCGTTCCGACCGAGATCAAGAACCATGAATACCGGGTCGGCCTGACCCCCAATGGCGCGCGCGAGCTGATTGCGCATGGCCATGAGGTCTACATGCAGGACGGCGCCGGCAATGGCGCGGGCTTCTCCAACGAAGAATATGTCGAGGCGGGCGCCCAGATCCTGGCGGACGCCCAGTCGGTCTTCGACACCGCCGAGCTGATTGTGAAGGTGAAAGAGCCCCAGCCGTCTGAAACGGCGATGCTGAAGCCGCACCACACCCTGTTCACCTATCTGCACATCGCGCCCGATCCCAAACAGGTCGAGGGCCTGCGCAAATCGGGCTGCATCGCCATCGCCTACGAGACGGTGACCGACGCCAATGGCCGCTTGCCGCTGCTGCGCCCGATGTCGGAGGTTGCAGGCCGCATGTCGGTGCATGTGGGCGCCAACGCGCTGCACAAGGCTGCGGGCGGTCGCGGCGTTCTCATGGGCGGCGTGCCGGGCGTGACCCCGGCCAAGGTCGTGATCCTGGGCGCGGGCGTGTCCGGTTCTCACGCAGCGGAAATGGCGCTCGGCCTGCGCGCGGACGTGACGGTGCTCGATCGCTCGCTGCCCAAGCTTGCCGAAACCGATCAGTTCTTCCGCGGTCAGGTGAAGACCCGCTTCTCCACCCAGGGCGCCATCGCCGAGGAAATCGCCGAAGCCGATCTCGTCATCGGCGCCGTTCTCGTGCCGGGCGCAGCCGCGCCCAAACTGGTCACCCGCGACATGCTGGGCACCATGAAGGAAGGCGCAGTGCTGGTGGATATCGCCATCGACCAGGGCGGCTGCTTTGAAACCTCCCACGCCACCACGCACCAGGATCCGACCTATGTGGTCGACGGCATCGTGCACTATTGCGTGGCGAACATGCCGGGCGCCGTGGCGCGCACCTCGACCCTGGCGCTGACCAACGCCACCCTGCCCTTCACGATCGCGCTGGCCAACAAGGGCGCGAAGAAGGCCCTGAATGACGACATCCATCTGGCGCGCGGCCTGAACGTCGCCGAGGGTGAAGTCACCTTCAGGGACGCGGCTGACGATCTGGGCGTGCCCTGCGTGAAGCCGGACTGGCTGACCGTGCTGTAACTCCTCTTGCAGCGCGACCCCTGAAACCCCGGCTCGGCGAGCCGGGGTTTTTTCTACTCGGGCTCGGGTGCGTCAGATTTTGCGTGTCCGGGATGGGCGCCAAACAGAGCGGGAACGAACAAGCCCTGAAGCGCCGCTGTAGCCGCGGCGAGCCCGGCGAGAACGTTCCGGGCGCCATCCGGTGAGCGATCAGCAACAGGCAGACCGGTGTAGATCGCGCCGGAATTGATCAGCAGGGTGAACCCCAGCATGCCCAGAATCAGCATGAGCGGCCCTGAGAGCGCCAGAAAGACGAACATGCCGCTGCGGATATCCTTGAGGTCGTCTGGCGTGGCCGGTCGTGCGCCGTCCATGACCACATAGGTGATGACCGCCACAGCGTATCCGGAGCTGAGCGGGATGAGAATTTCGGCCAGCTCATGGCGGCTGATCCCGCCATCCAGCTCCAGCCCGACCCAGATGCAGCCATAAACGACCAGATGGGCGAAGAGCGTCAGCAGGCCGACAATGATGGCCAGGTGCTTTCTCACCCTGAGCCAGGCAAGAGGGTTCATGGCGCAAGCCTCCGACAGGTTCGTGGATCATATTGCCGGCTCAGAAGGGCCTGACGCATCGGGTTTCTGGCGCTTTGCGGCGTTCCCGTCGGGCATCCGGTCACGAAGCGCCCCTCGATGAGGAAGTTGTTCAGACAGACCGTCAGGGCTTCGGCGTAGCGGGTGATGTTGAGATACATGTCATCGCCGTAGGCGGTGTAACCCGAAGGTTCCGGGGATGGGACGAACCGGTTCAGAGCCGACACCAGCGGTCCCAGCAGGAACAGGTCCTCGCCCACATAATCACCGGGCTGGCGCTCCATCCAGACGGTATAGTTGACCGCCGCCTGCTGCGCCTTGAGCTCGGACAGATCAAGCTCAAGCGTGAGCTGCTCCCATTCCTCGTCTTCGCCGGATCGCACTTCGGCTCTCAGATTGGAGAGAACAGCGCGCACGGAGAACTTGCCGGCCCGGTGCGCGCCCCATTGCGGACGCCTGGGCTGCATGAGGTCGTCGGGATGCTCGGGATACCAGAGCCGGAAAAAGCAATCGAGCGGATCTTCAAAACTGCGTCCCAGCGCCTCATAGGGCAGAGACGGCTCGACAGGTTCCCAGACATAGCGCCGTGTGATCGGCGCTGTTTGCGGGGGCCTGGCCCGAACCCAGTCGCCCACCGGATAGGCCCTGCCCGCCAGATTGGTCACTTCCAGATGCACGCTGATGGGCGCGATGGTGCGGACGGGGCGGATCGCGCCGGACATCGAGCCTGCCTCGCGCGGCACTCTGACCTCACCGGCCAGGCGCCGGGACAGGTCGGCCGACCGCCTTGCGGGCTGATCATCCACGCTGACCAGCAGAGCCAGACCTGAGGCGCTCGGGACCCCCGCCTCGATCCTGGACACCGCGTCGGACAGGATCGCCTGTTGATCCGCCGCGGTCAGTTGCGGGGCCGAGACCATGAGCGTTCCCGAATACGTTCCGATCAACGGCGGATGCGTCACGGCGCCGTCAACGAGTTCAAACAGCGGGTCGCCATTCTCGAAGCCAACGGCGTGAAACTGGTAAACCTCACAGGCCTGCCCGGTCGCCTCCCTGGGCGCGGCAAGCAACAATTCCTCGGCTTGCTCCAGATCGAGGGTCCGCCCTCTATAGGCATCGATCCAGAGCTGCGCCTGGGTGTCCGGCAGGGCGAGCTGGAACTCGGTTTTAAGAGACAACTCTTCAGGGGTGACCGATCGCGGACACGCCTGCCCGCTCCAGATTTCCGCCGGCTGAAGGGCGAGCCAGGCGCCAACAAGCAATGAGAGAGCTTCCAAGACCCGATACCCCCGTAGAGCGAATTTCACACTAGCGGCGCCCTACGGGAGTTTCAATCAGGGTTTGAATATCCTTATTCAGACCGGATCCGGAGCGATCCGGCTTACCGGGTCTCCGCCTGCCGCCATTCCGGCGCCAGCGGGGTATGGCGGGCGCTGTCATTGGCGGCCTCGACCGCATCGACCAGGGAGTCGAGTTCCTCACGGGACAGGATGTCGCCATGACTGACCACGGCCGCGATGCTGCGCGTGTTGCGAATGTCCTCGAGCGGATTGGCGTTGAGCAGGACCAGATTGGCGCGGAAACCCGGCAGGACGCGTCCCGTATTCCAGTCCATGAACCGACCGGGCGTCGCGGTCGCCGATTCCAGCGCCTGCGCCGGCGTCATGCCGGCCAGGACCAGGGCTTCCAGCTCCTGATGCAGCGAATAGCCTGGCGCCATGAGGGGCACATTGGCGTCGGTGCCCGCCACCATCGGCACGCCCGCCGCCAGCACGGCTTCGAACATCAGCTGCTGCGCCTCGGCATAGGTGGTCCAATAGGTCTCGTAACGTTCACGCCAGCCGTCATTGCGATACTGCTGAGGCACCGAATAGATGTTCACATCGGGCAGCCAGCCCATGGCGCGACCTTCGGCGACGCCCGGATTGACCAGCCCCACCGGCGCTGTTTCCAGAGCCGCTTCAGTTTCGGTCTTCTGCTGGGCGAAGCTTGAGACCAGCGCCAGCGTGGACGCCAGCACGATCTCGTTGTCGATCATGTGCTGGGCGACCGCGTCGCGATGCTGCATCACATAGTCGAGATACTCACCGGCATTGCTGACGCCGTAACCGCCAAAGTCGCGATCGAGGCCCTTGATCAGCTCCTCCACATGGGCGACCTCGCTCTGGTTGGACGCCCACAGATCATCGAGCCGCGCCGCCACCGGCACATGTCCCACCAGCGGAATGCCGGTGTCCTCGCTGGCCGCGCTGACCGCCTCATACCCGCTCAGGCTGAGATAACTGCTGGCCTTCACCGCATCATAGCCGTCAGCCGCCAGGTCCCGGACCAGCTGGTCCGCCGCCTCTGGCGTGCGGGCGACATTGCGCTTGGAGGTCAGGGACTGCCACAGGCCTTCGGCAAAGTCATAGGTAGCGATTTGCGCCGCCACCACGAAGATGTCCGGGCCCAGAAGCTCGCCTTCACTGATCTGGTCGCGCCATTCGAGATGATGGGACTGGCCATGCATTTCACGGATCTGGGTCACCCCATAGGCGAGATACAGCGCCAGATCGTTCTGGCTGTTCCACAAATGCACGTGGGAATCGGTGAGGCCGGGCATCAGATAGCGCCCCTCGCCATCCATGGCCGGGGCATTGGCCCGCGCCGCCAGATCCAGCCCCATATCGGCGATGACGCCGTTCTCGATGACCACGTCCATGGGCTCCGAGAACTGCTCCGAGCCCGGCTCCAGCACACGCACATTCGCCAGGACATAGCGTTCAGGCGTCTCATCGGAGGGCTGCAGCGCGATGACCGGCGTGCGTCCGCCAAACATCTCAAAGACCGAGCGGTCGATCATCACATAGGCCCCAATTGCGCCCAGCACGTTCAGCAACACGAAGACGCCCAGAATCCGAAGGCCCCATTTCAACATCTCTATCTCCTCAAGGCGTCTGACCACGCCTGTATCTTTACATTGTCAAGATACGCTAGCCGCGCTATTTTGTCAGTGTCAAGTTTGAAATCGAGCCGGGTGACGAAAATGGCGATGACCGCGAAGCAGCCGTACCATAAAGGCGATCTGCCGGCCCTTCTGCTGAAGGCCGCCGAGGAGGAATTGTCGGAAAACGGGCTGGAACGCTTCTCGCTCCGCGCCGCGGCCAAGCGCGCCAATGTCAGCCATGCCGCCCCGGCGCACCATTTCAAGGACATGACCGGACTTCTGAGCGCGCTGGGCGCGGACGGCTATCGACGCCTGATCGCGGCGCAGGAGCACCGTCAGGCGCAGGCGGCGCCAGACCGCGTGTCACAGTTTGTGGCGTTGGGGCTGGGCTATGTGGATTTCGCCGAAGCCCATCCGGCCCTGTTCCAGCTGATGTTCGCGTCAGAAAAGCCCGATCGCAGCCATCCCGATTTCGCCGAAGCCTCGCTCGCCGCCTTCGCCAAGCTGCAGGACCGGGTCAACGCGCTCTATCCAGACGAGACCGATCAGGCGCGGCGCACCACCATGCTGATGACCTCCTGGTCCGTGGTGCATGGCCTCGCCGAGTTGATCATTTCAGGCCGCGCCGCGGCGCCCATGCAGCTCGAGTTGCGCACGCCGGAAGAGCGGGACGCGATGATCCACGCCATCCTGATGCGCGTGCATGAGGTAAAGGGGTGAAGCTTTAGCCACCCCAAACAAACCTATCGCGAGAATCAAGCGAGCGACATACACTCAGAATATGACCGATAAGCCCCAGCCCCCCCACGAACCAGCCACCCTGACTGAGATCATCGAGGTTTGGAAAAAAGTCGTTGAAGTACAGATGCATTTCAACGACATGGGAATGAGGGCAAGGAATTTTGTAGTGCTTTTACTAGGCGCTTATCTTGCCGCCATAGGGATAGCTTTAGACGAGTCCGTAACCGCATCATTTTTCGGGATAGAAGCCCATTTAGGATTCTGGCTCTCACCACTCGCCATTTTAATTATAGCCTGTTTTGCAATTATAGACTTTTTCTGGTTTTCACGACTTCTCTCAGGGGCAGTCAGACACGGTGAGTATATAGAAAAGCGCGTTGAAGCGTCATTTCCAGAGCTATCCCTTGCAAGAAAAATTCGGGAAACCAATGAAGATGGTAAGTTTTTCTTTTTTTGGAAGCCGACTTCCAAGAAAAAACTAGCCACGTTTTATATGGTTCTAATTTTTGCTGTATTAATCTCAGCAATCATGTTCTGGAACATAACTCCTAGCGATATAGGAATTCAATAAAACCCACCTCAGACCGGGTAGATGAAATTGTTCACCGGCCCGTCCACGGTCTGGGTCTGGGCATAGTCCTTGAGCAGGAAATAGATGCGGCGGTCGAACTTGCTGTCCGATATGCTCACTTCGTGGATTTCCTCATTGGCATTGAAGACCTGCATGATCTCCTCCAGATCGACCCCCGGCTCCACATCCGCGAAGACCTTGAACTGGCTGCCCAGCCGCTTGTGAACCGGCACCTTGAAGGACAGATAGGCGCCGTCCTTCTTGCCGCGCACTTCAGCGGGATAGATCTTCAGCTGCAGCCGCCCCACCAGGCGCTCGCGATCACTGGCCATGGTGGAGATGTACTGGTCCGTGCCGAAACGGATGATCAGCACGCTGAACCTGATGCCCGGCGGAAACGCCTCAACGGGCCCCAGATAGATCACATGATGGGTAAGCGAGCGGGACAGAAGGAACACTGCCCGCTCGATCAACCAGCTCGACCCCGCCCAGACAATGCGGATCACCGCGGTCAGCACAGTCGCCAGAGCGCCCAGGATGAGCGACTCCAGCAACAGGCTGTCGGGCAGGTTGTTGATGATCCTGCCCAGAAGCGCGCCGATTTCCCCCATCGCCCCGATGTCCTGGTCTAGCCGCCGCAGATGCGCTGTTTGGCGGCTTCATACTGGGCTTGCAGCTCGGAGACATAGGCGCCCGCGCTCTGGACCTTCTTGATCGATCCGACGCCCTGACCCGAGCCCCAGATATCCTTCCAGGCCTTGGCGTCGGTATTGCCGCCGGAGCCGAAATTCATCGCGGACGGATCGCTTTCTGGCAGATTGTTCGGATCAAGCCCGGCATCCTCGATCGACTTGCGCAGATAATTGCCGTGCACGCCGGTGAAGAGGTTGGAATAGATGATGTCTTCCGCCGTGCTGTCGACGATGGACTGCTTGTAGGCCTCGCTAGCGCGCGCCTCTTCGGTGGCGATGAAGGCCGAGCCGATATAGGCGTAGTCCGCGCCCAGCGCCTGAGCGCCCAGAACGCCGGCGCCGGTGGAGATGGAGCCGGACAGCGCAATCGGGCCGTCAAAGAATTCGCGGATCTCGCTGACGAGACCAAAGGGCGACAGGGTGCCGGCATGGCCGCCCGCGCCGGCGCAGACCGGGATCAGGCCATCGGCGCCTTTTTCCAACGCCTTGTGCGCGAACTTGATGTTGATGATGTCGTGCATCGTCTCGCCGCCCCAGCCATGCACGGCCTGGTTCAGCTCTTCGCGGGCGCCCAGCGAGGTGATGACCAGCGGCACCTTGTATTTCTCACAGGTGGCGAGGTCGGCCTCGAGCCGGTCATTGGAGCGGTGCACGATCTGGTTCACCGCAAACGGCGCGGCAGGCGCGTCCGGATTGGCCTTGTTGTAGCTGTCGAGCTCGGACGTGATCTCGTCGAGCCATTCATCAAGCTGGCTCTGCGGGCGCGCATTCAGCGCCGGGAACGAGCCGACAATGCCCGCCTTGCACTGGGCGATGACCAGTTTGGGGTTGGAGATGATGAACAGCGGCGAGCCGATGACGGGCAGACGCAGCTTGCCTTTGAGGCATTTGAGTTCGGACACGCGGGCTTCCTCCCCTGCGGTTGGCATAACAGTGTTTTGCCCAAGGCTAGCGCAGATTTCGCGCAAGAAAAGCGCTCAGAGCGGTTTAACAAAATACACGGTGTCGATGCCGACGCCACGATCATCCTTAAGGCGTAATCTTTCTTCAAAGCCCAGCTGGGCGATGAGCGGCAAATGGGCGGCGTTGGTGCTCCAGGTGCGGGTCGCGACCGAGGGCTCTGCGGACCAGCTCTGCGCCAGTTCAAACAGTCGCGCATAAAGCTGTCGCGCCAGCCCCCGTCCCCGCGCCGATTCGGCGACGATCAGGGTGGACAGATAGGCCGCAACCGTCAGCTCAAGCGCATCAAGGCGCTTGTCCCGCGCCACGCTCATCATGCCGAGCACGCGCCCGTCTTCCGCTGCCGAGATAAGGGCGTGCTGCTGGATCGAGGTCCAATAGGCGTCCGGCTTGGCGTCCAGCACCTCGCCGGCGCCCACCGACAGGCCTTGCTCCGGCGTGCGCGCCCGCAAGGGCGGCCAGAAGGCGTCATCGGCTTCAAGCACCAACGCCCACACATCCGCGCGAACAGCGTCTGGCGCCTCCGCCAGCGTGTCATGCACCGTAAACGTCACGCTCATGCCGGGCCGGTCTCAACCGGAAGGTCGCGGGCGCCCCAATCGGCCCAGCTGCCGTCATAGAGGCGCACATCGCGGAAACCGGCGCTCAGGAAGGCCGCGCTGAGGATCGCCGCGGTCACGCCCGACCCGCAGGTCGTGATGATGCGCGTGTCGCGGCTGATGCGCGGCAGCGCCGCTTCCAGCGCGTCTTCGGTCTTGAGCTTGCCTTCTGGCGTCAGAAGCTGAGGGAAGGGCAGATTGATCGAACCGGGGATATGGCCTGACTTGAGCCCCTTGCGCGGTTCGGGCTCCGTGCCCTCAAACCGCCCCTTGGAACGCGCATCCACAACCAACGCCTTGCCCGACCGGGTGGCGTGGGAGACATCCTCCCAGGTCACCGTGTCGTCCCAGATCATCCGCGGCGTGCGCTCAATGGCGGGATGGCGGCGGAAAATCTCGCCGCTTTCAATCGCGCCGCCCGATTTGCGCCAGGCGCTCAGCCCGCCATCCAGAATGCGCACATCGCAGCCAAAGCGGCGGAAGGTCCACCAGACCCGCGCGGCGCCCACCATCGAGGTCTGGTCATAGATGATGAATTTCTCTCCGCCGCTCAGCCCATGCCAGCTGAGCCAGCGGGCGAAGGCCGCCGCGCCGGGCGCCATGTGCGGCAGGGTGGAAGTGGCGTCGCAAACGCCATCGATATCGAAATAGACCGCGCGCGGCAGGCGGCGTTCCTCGAACACCTCCTCGCCTGTCATGCCCGATCCGGGCAGGAACCAGCTCGCTTCCACAAATACAGGGTCTGCTTCGGCCAGCGCCTGTATCGCGCTGATTGTCACCGTTTCCTGCATCAGGGCGATTCTCCCGAACTAATCGTATTCACCGTACCAGCTTGTCTTGTCCGCGCCATCTGGCTGGGCCAGTCTGGACGAAATGACGCGAAAAATCGCGCGCTTACGGGAGGAAAACATGACCCCAGCCACACCCCTGGCCGGGCTGAGAGTGCTTGACCTGACGACCGTCGTCGCCGGACCAATCGCCAGCCTGACCCTCGCCCAGCAGGGCGCCCATATCATCAAGGTCGAACCACCGGGCGGTGATCTTGTCCGCCGCCTGGGCTTCATCGCGAAAGACGGCTCGAGTTCCACCTTCCAGACGCTCAATCGCGGCAAGGCGCTGATCAGTCTTGATCTTTCCACCGAAGACGGCCGCGCCGCCCTGGCCCCGCTGGTCGAGCAATCTGATGTGGTCATGCACAATTACCGCCCGGCGGCGGCGAGGAAGCTGGGCCTCGACGCCGACAGCCTGCGCGCCCGACATGACGGGCTGATCGTCGCCGAAGTGACGGGCTTCGGCCCGTGGGATCCCTTGAGCGATGTGCGCGCCTATGACCCGGTGATCCAGGCCGAAAGCGGGCTCGCAGCCCGCCCGGACAAGCCCGAGCCCGAGCTGTACCCCCAGTATATCTGCGACAAGGTGGCGGGGCTCTATCTGTGCCAGGCGATCACCAGCGCCCTTGTGGGCCGCGAGCGTGATGGCGCGGGTCGTCATGTGGCCGTCTCCATGCTGGAAGCCGCCCTCGCCTTTTCCTGGATGGATGTGCACATGCCGCTGACGCTGAAGGACCCGCTTCAGCCCGGCCCCAACATCGCCAAGGTCTATCGCCCCTGGAAGGCGGCCGATGGCTGGTTCGTCGTGGTGATGTTGTCAGAAAAGGAATTCGGCGCTTGGTGCGAAGTGGTCGGGGCGCCTCAGCTGCTCGATGATCCGCGTTGTGCGGACATGGCCAGCCGCTTCATCAACTGGGATTTCATCCGCGAAACCTGCGCGCCGCTGGCCGAACACCAGTCCGCCGATGACCTGCTCAATCGCCTGCGCAAGGCAGGCGTGCCAGCGGGCAAGGTGAATACCTCTGACGATATTCTGAATCATCCCCAGCTCGCCAATAGCGGTTTCATCTATGAGGGCGAAGCGGACGGGCCAGGCCCTGTGCGCCTGCCCGGCGCCGCGGCGCGCTTTGACGGCGAACGTCCCGGTCAGGGCGCGACCTGTTCGGGTCAGCTGGGCGCGGACACCCGCATGGTTCTTGAAAAAGCCGGGGTGGATGACGCCCTGATCGCACGTATTTGCGGAGACTGAGATGAGCGAGTTTTCCACGCTTCTGTACGCCGTCGAGGGTCGTGTCTGCACGATCACCCTGAACCGCCCCGAGCGCCTGAACGCCATCAATGACGCCATGCCCGGCGACATTTCCCGCGCCATCAAGACAGCCGAACGCGATCCGGCGGTGCATGTGATCGTCCTGCAGGGCGCGGGCAAGGGCTTCTGCGGCGGCTATGACCTCAAGGATTATGCCGAACGCGAGGGCGAACTGCCGGGCAGTCAGGACATGCCCTGGGATCCGATGATCGATTATGCCTTCATGCACCAGAACACGCTCGACTTCATGAGCCTGTGGCGCTGTCACAAGCCCACCATCGCCCGCGTGCACGGCGCAGCGGCGGCGGGCGGCTCGGATATCGCGCTGTGCTGTGATTTCGTGATCATGGCCGAGGATGCGCGCATCGGTTATCCGCCGGCCCGCGTCTGGGGCGTGCCGACCCCGTCCATGTGGGTCTATCGCCTCGGCCCCCAGCAGGCCAAGCGCATGATGATGACCGGCGAGCTGATCGACGGCAAAGAGGCCGAGCGTATCGGGCTGGCGCTTGAAGCCGTGCCCGAAGCCGAGCTGGACGCCGCCGTCGAGCGCCTGGCCGGGCGGTTGCAGGGCGTGCCAAAGAACCAGCTGATGATGACCAAGATGGTGGTCAATCAGGCCTATGAGACCATGGGCATTTCCAACACCCAGATGCTGGCGACCGTCTTTGACGGCATTTCGCGACACTCGCCCGAGGGCATGTGGTTCCGTCAGCGCGCCCAGGAGGTCGGATTCAAGCAGGCCGTCGCCGAGCGTGATGGCGGCGGCCCCATCGCGGCCGAGGTGGAGAAGACGCCCTATGACCGCATGGAATGACTGAGCCGAACGCCATGACGGCGTTGCAAGACGGGATGGGGGCGGCTAAGCCGAAAGCCTGACTGTCCCTCCCGCCAAGAGAGCCTCATGAGCGTTCGCCTCGCAGACCCCAAAGCCACGCCCTTCCTCGCTGATATGGAAGCCCGCGGCCTTCTCAACCAGAAGACCCCTGAGCTGACCGACGCCTATATCACTGAGCATAGGCCGGCGATGTATGTGGGCTTTGATCCGAGCGCGCCGAGCCTGCATGCGGGCAATCTGATGCCGCTTCTGGGCATGGACCGCTACCGCCAGCGCGGCGGTCAGGTTGTGGTGCTCTTGGGCGGCGCGACGGGCCTCATTGGCGACCCGTCCGGCAAGGACGCCGAGCGCAATCTTCAGACCGAAGACGTGGTCGAGGCCAATATCGAGGGCCAGCGCAAGCAGTTCGAACGCCTGTTCGCGCTGACCGACGGGCCGGAGCCCATCTACGTCAACAACGCCGACTGGTGGCGGAAGATGGATGTGGTCAGTTTCCTGCGCGATGTGGGCAAGCACTTCTCGGTCAACGCCATGCTGACCAAGGACTCGGTGCGCAACCGTATCGAGAACCGCGATCAGGGCATCTCCTTCACCGAGTTCTCCTACCAGCTGCTGCAGGGCTATGACTTTGTGCACCTGCACCGCACCCACAATGTCCAGATCCAGATGGGCGGTTCGGACCAGTGGGGCAATATCGTGGGCGGCGTCGACCTGATGCGCCGCATCGAGGGCGTGCAGGCCCATGCGGTCACCTACCCGCTGCTGACCAATTCGGAAGGCAAGAAATACGGCAAGTCCGAAAAGGGCGCGGTCTGGATCGATCCGGACCTGACGAGCCCTTATGAATTCTACCAGTTCTGGCTCAACAGCGCCGACGCCGATGCGCCGAAATTCCTGAGCTGGCTGACCGATGTGGATCTGGGCCAGCTTGAAGAGCTGACCCAGGCCGAGCCGCATCTGCGCCTGCCGCAAAAAGCCCTCGCCGAGCTTCTGACCGCACGCGTGCATGGCCAGAAGGCCGCCGATCTCGCGATTGAAGCCTCCACCGTGATCTTCAAGGGCAAATCGGACAATTTGAGCGTCGAACTGATCGACATGATCGCCCGCGCCGTGCCGACGCTGGACGCCCCGGCCGGAGAGGAGCTGAAGCTGATCGACGCCATGGTGGATGAAAGCGTGCAGGCCGCCGCATCCAAGGGCGAGGCGCGCCGCCTGCTCAAGCAGAATTCTGTCTCGCTCAATGGTCAGAAAGTGCAGGACGAAAACGCCGATGTGCGCGAGCACCGTACGGGCGCCGGCGCCGTGGTGATGAGCGTGGGCAAGACCAAGCGCTTCCTCATTCGTTTTAACGGATAATCGACATGACGCCGCTGTCCGAGTTCGACGCCGTCTTCATCTGGGGCTTCGGCAAGGAAGGCCGCGCCGCGCTCAACCATGTGCGCACGCGCTCTGAAGCCGCGCTCTATGTGATTGACGCGAAAGAGCCTTCCGACCTGCCGGACGGGGTTGAGTACGTCGCGCAGGACGATCTGGCGCAAGTCATCGAGAAAGCGGGCCAGTCCCTGATCGTGAAATCGCCGGGCGTGTCGCTCTATGATGCGCGCCTGGCTGAAGCGATGGATCTGGGCGCGGAGCTCACGAGCCAGACCAATCTGTGGTTCGCCTCCAAACCCGCCCATCAGACCGTGATCGGGGTGACGGGCACCAAGGGCAAGTCCACCACCTCGAGCCTTCTGCATCACATGCTCAAGGCGCTCGATGTGAACGCGGTTCTGGCGGGCAATATCGGCGAGCCGGTGATCGACACGTCCGAGGACGCCGAGATCGTGGTGCTGGAGCTGTCGAGCTATCAGATCGCCGACCTCGTCCATGCGCCAGACTGGTTCATCTTCCTCAACCTCCTCAATGATCACGCGCCCTGGCATCGCGGCGTCGAGCAATACCGCCGCGACAAGGCGCGGCTCGCCATGCTCGATCCCAATGCGCGCGGCGTGATGAGCGCCAGGGATTCCCGGCTCAACGCGCTGTTCGTCCATCGTCCCAACACCGTCTGGTATGACCAGAGCGAAGGCTTTCATGCGCCCGACGGCGTGATCCATCATGGCGCTGAAGCTTGGGGCCGCATCCCCGCCTTGCCCGGCGCCCATAACGCGGCGAACGCCTGCGCGGCCTTGGCGGTGATCGAAGGATTGGGGCTGAGCGCCTATGAAGCCTTCGAGAGCCTTTCAAGCTTCAAGGGTCTGGCGCACCGGCTCGAAACCGTTCACACGCTCTATGGCGTCGATTTCATCGACGACACGCTGTGCACCACGCCGCAATCCTGCCTGCTCGCCTTGGCGGCGTTTCCGGACCGACCCATCAGCCTGATCCTGGGCGGGGAAGACCGCGAGCAGGACTATGCACCGCTCGCTGAAGGCCTGCGCGATGAGACCCGGATCAAGGCCATTGTGACCATTCCCGAGAACGGTCCGGCCATCATTGATGCGCTGAAATCAGGTCCGCATGCGGATATAACCACTTACGAGCCTGACTTTGAGCTGGCCGTGAAGCGCGCTTACGAAGCCCTGCCCGAAGGCGGCATCGTGATGATGAGCCCGGCGGCCCCACGGGGCGCGGCCTTTACCTATTTCGGCGCCCGCGGCGACGCCTTCACGCAAGCTGCGAAGAAGCTCGGGTAAAACGCGCTCACTGATTCAATTCAGGGTTTGGGCTTTCAGACGCGCAACTTCACGCACCGGATCAGCTTGCCGCCATAAGCTCGGCGACCGGTCCCGGCATACGATGCTCGGAGCGGGCGTCGAGCGCCTGCGCCCAGGCCAGCTCCAGGTCTGCGCGATCCCACTGAGTGAACAATTCACCCTCAATCGACTGTATCAGCGGGGCTTTCGCCCACTCCGCATCACTCAGAAGGTGGGTTATCGCGGCGGCGACTTCGCGCCGCTCCCCGACGCACTCCCAGGGCTTGGCGTCGGTCAGACCGGCGATCTCGCGCAGGAAGTCGAGATTCCTGGGATCATGGAGGGGCTGGCTCTGGAAGACCCGCGCATGACGCTCCACCGGCAGGAAGGGCGCCAGCAGCACGGCGGTGTAGACGCACTTGGCGCATTCCCCACACCAGCGCCGGTCCCTGGGCAGGGCGTTGGGCCCGGCGAACACGAAATTGCGGTTGCAGCTGGCGAAAATCTCGAGCGCATCCTCGCCTGCCGTGGCCAGATAATGCGCAGTCCACAATTCGCTGACCGGGCGCAGGATCGAGAAATAAGTCACCGGCACGGCGTTGGCCGCGAAGGCGTTGCGCAGCGCGTCCTCGAACTCGAGGGATTTGGAGAACTGGTGGTTCACCGGATGGCCGTTGCTCTCCATGGTCGGCTCGCTGGCCGCACGCTCATTGGCGAACACTACCCAATCCAGCCCCTTGGCGGCGGCGTAAAGCGTCATCAGACAAGAGTTTACGCCCGTAATCGGAATATGGCCGTTCAGCGCCCGACCTGACCGGCTCAGCTCGATCAGGTGCGGGTCAATCCGGCGCCGGATCAGCGTCACCGGCGCCTCGCTCATCGCCACAAGGCGTTCGCCCACGCTGTCAGACAGGATCAGGGAGACCTGTTCGACCTCGGCCCCCACCGCCTTGATGACGCTGGCGGCCACATGGCTGTCCTTGCCGCCGCCAAAGGCGACCGCGGCGCGCACATCCTCCGTCTTGCGTGCGGGCGTCTGGAGCGCGTCCATGCGAGGTTCAGCCTTGATGGTGAATTCAGGCGGATACGGCAGTTCGTTGCGTACATAGAACTCGCCCAGCCCCGGCCCGTACGCCAGCTCAAACAGGTGACGTTCTGCGTCGGTCAGCGCGAAATCGGGCTCGATCAGGTTGGCCGGCGCGGCCTTGTAATAGCTCGTCCCGATCAGGATGGCGCACATGCGCACCAGACCCGCAAGCACGCTGCGATCCAGGCGGTCAAAGTCCGCCTCCTCGGGAAACACGACCGTCTCTGTAAACGCGCCAATGCCGGGAACATCATATTCGAAGGCGTACCCGTTCTGCCCATCAAGGCGTCTGGGGAAGCAGAGGCGGAAGGAGGTCATGACGGCTCGCGAAATTCGGTGTTGGACAGACCCTAGCGGGCCTTGCGCGCTTAAACCACCGCGTCGCGCTGCGCCGTGATGATCATGTGGCCGGGCTTGTGGAAAACCGCCAGCTCCGGCTTGGCGTCCAGAACCACCGCCTGCGGGGTGACGCCGCACGCCCAGAACACCGGCACATCGCCTTCTTCCAGTACGGGCGCGTCGCCAAAATCAGGCGTCATCAGGTCGGCGATGCCGATCTCCGCCGGATCGCCGGCATGGACGGGCGCGCCGTGGCTGCCCGGAAACCGTCCGGTAATTTCGCTGACCCGCTCCACAAGCTCGGCCGGATATCCCCGCATGGAGACGACCATGCCGCCCGCAAACGGCCCAACCGGCGTGCACTCAAGATTGGTGCGATACATGGGCACATTGCGGCCCGCATCGATATGGCGAACCGGCAGGCCTTCGGCCAGAAGCGCATGTTCGAAGGTGAAGGAACAGCCCAGCAGCAAAGCGACCAGGTCTTCGCGCCACAGCTCGGTCAGGTCCGTGCGCTCCTCGCTGAACTCGCCATTGCGGAACACCTCAAAGCGCGGCGCATCGGTGCGCACATCCACATCCAGCTTGGGGATGGTCGGATCGCCCGGCTCGCTCATGCCCAGAAGCGGACAAGGGCGCGGGTTGAGCTGAGTGAACAAGAGGAAGTCATACGCCATGGAGGCCGGCAGAATCACCAGATTGGCCTGGGCGAAGCCCGGGCACAGCCCGGTGGTGGGCTGGTCAAAGGCGCCGGATCGGACAGCGGCCATATGGGCGTCACGAAGTGAATGCGGGTCAGTCATTGCGAAGTCCTTGATCTGACGCCAGTTCACGTCAGTTCAGCGCAGCACGCAAGCCATGATTAACGACTCATTGCATCCCGGACCGCATCGACGCGAGAACGCCCCACCGGCGCCTCGGCGCCACCAACAAGGCTGAGCGCATAGCGACTGCCCGGACGGGTCAGCAACGCCTCCGCCTTGGCCATGTTCACCGCATAGGAGCGATGCACGCGCAGAAGTCCCGGCCCGGCCTCCTCCAGCACCGCCGCCAGACCGCGCTGATCGAGCAGCCAGTCGCCGCCGCAGCGATGCACCTCGGTGTAATTGCCTGCGGCCTTCAGATACAGCACGTCCTCAAGCGCGACCCGGTGCAGGCGCCCGGTGGATTGCACCGTCAGCGCCGCCTGTTGCGGCGTGGCGTCGGTCGCCTGTGGTGCAGCGGCGGGCGATAAGAGGTCCGGCGCCCGCACCATCCACACCCCCAGCGCCACAGCGGTGATGGCGTAAACGCCCAGATCGATGAACCGCCCGGGCGCCACAAGGTTCAGGAACAGCAGCGCAATCCATACCCCCGCCATAGCCAGGGCGTTGCGGTCGAGCCGAATGCCAGCGAGCAGAGTCCACACCAGACTGCCCAGCAAGGCGCACATGGTCAGTAGGATGATCTTGCCGTCATAGCCGTCAAACAGGAGCACGCCCAAAAGGGCGCAGGCGGTCGTGATCCCGATGGCGGCGCGGCTCCAGACCCGCCCCAGCACCCAGCGCTTGACCAGAAAGCCCAGACAGCCCGCTGAAAAGCCCGCCATGCCCATCAAGATCACGGCCTGTCGGGGCTGATGCCAGCTATAGGGATAATTGACATAGGCGCGCGAGATTTCCGCGAGCGCGGCGATGACCAGAGCGCCCAGACCCGCCGCCAGCCAATACAGGGCTTTGTCCGCGCGGTCCTGTCCCAGACGGATCAGCCCCACGGCCAGAACGACCAGAATGCCCGCCAGCCCCAGCGTCGGCGCATAAAGGCGCAAAGACCGCCGTGCATCGGCGCGATAGGGCGTGGTGCCCACGGTTTGCAGGATCACCGCCGGATCATAGCCCGCGCGCGTGCTGGAGACCTCAAGCTCGATGATATTACCGCTGGGACGGATCAGGTTCGACGGCAGCGCGATCAGGCTGTCGATCGGCCCGGCCCGCTCTGGCCCGTCCGGGCCGAGGGGACGGCCCTTGGCCCCCACCCTCTCGCCATTCAGAAAAGCCAGAGCGGAAAACGGTCCCGACAACTCGAGCGCCATGGGGGCGCCGGTCTCAAACGCTTCATCGGGCGCCGCCCAGCGCACACGTACGACGCCTTGCGCCGGATCGACGCGCCATATCTGTGCGCTTGCCCAGTCTGAAGAGACCGAAGGATCGGCGCCCGGCGCCAGAACGCTGACCTCGCCCGCGCGCCAGATCAGCGTCTCTTCACCCGGCCAGGGAGCGATCAGGATCAGGGCGCAGACCAACGTCGCCAAGGCGGCTTCCCAAGGACGCAGGGTTTGCCCGATGCGGGCTGTCAAAGCCTTGAGCTGTTCACCCCGCATTTGAGCATTTCGTCCTTTTCAAGTTTCGCGGGCGCAAAACCGCCTGCAGACAGAGGGTGTTGGCGGTCACCGCCTCTCCCCACGCAAACGACAACAAGGACGCCTTTAATGCAAACCCTCATTGCCGCACTCGGCTCCGCCGCGCTGATCACCCTTCCGGCGATGGCCCAGAGCCAGACCGAAACCGCCCAGGCGATCTTTGATCAGTTCGCCGCCGGTTATCCCGCCCTCAACGCCACGGTGATGGTGAATGGCGAGATCGTCTTTGAAGCCGAGGGCGGCACGATGCGCAGCGATCACGATGGCGTCGATACGGACTATAACGTCTATTCAACGGCGAAAATGTTCACCGGCCTCGCCTTCGCCCGGCTGGAAGCCCATCAGGGGCTCGATCTCGATCAGTCCGTTCGCAATATCGATCCCGCCCTGCCCGACCCTTATCAGGACGTGACCTTGCGCCAGCTCCTCAGCCATACCGCAGGCGTGCGCGGCTATACCGGTGATACCGACTGGATCGCGTTCAATGATCTGCGTTGCGAGCTGCCGTCAGACGCACTGGGCCATTTCATCAACGATCCGCTGATCCATGCGCCCGGCGCACGCCATGAGTACACCACTTATGGCTTTGTGCTGTTGAGCCATCTGCTGGTCGAACTGACGGGCGCGGACAGCTTTGACGCCGCCATGGAGCAAACGCTGGGCGACGCCTATCTGGCGCACAAGGATTCCCTGACTGCCGACAAGGCCACGCCCTATTTTGACGCCGGTGAAGGTCTTGAACCCATGCCCCTGTCAGCAGAGTGCAAATTCGGCGGCGGCGGTCTGATCGCCTCCAGCCGGGATCTGGCGGCCATGGGGTCCGCTCTGGTGGAAGGCCAGCTCTTGAGCGCTGAAGAAATTGACGCCGCCTTCCAGCCGATCCAGACGACGGGTGGTGACGCCGTGAGCTATGTCTACGGCATGGAAGCGGGTTTTGAGCCGAGCCTGAACCTGCATTACGCCGCCCATTCCGGCGGCAGCCCGGGCGGCCGCAGCTTTGTGATGGCCTATGTGGAGCCGCAAGTGGTTGTCGCCACAACCGGAAACGCCGACGGCGACAATCATTACCCGCTCGCCCTGGCCCTGGCGGACCTGTTCGCAGGCTACGCCCGATAAAGTCATCGGGCGCCCGGCTTGCACCAGGCGCCCGATCCAGGCGGAAACCAATGCGGTCGCTGCAGGCCGACCGATTGGTCCGCCACGGATGCGATCCGGATCAGCCCCGCTCACATGGCGCTGATCAGGGACCAGCACCGCATAAGAAACGCGCGCCGAGGCTTTTCGTTCACCGATCGTGCAATCACAGATCCGGCGGCGCGTCGGCATGGCGCCACATATAGCGCGCCAGATAGGAGCGATAGGGCGCAAACCGCGTCGCCGTCCGGACGGTCTTGCGGCGCTTGCTCGTCAGCTTTTCCAGGGTCTTGCGCGCCGTCACATCCCCATCAGGCCAGATATCCGGTTCGCCGAAATAGAAGATGTTGGCCATGTCCGCCGTCCAGCGGCCCACGCCCCAGATTTCGACCAGCCGGTCAGACCGCGCCTGAGGCGGCATCGCCCTGAGAACATCGGCCTCGAGCGCGCCCTGCCGGTTCGCCTCGGCAATGGCGAGCAGGGTCTTCACCTTGGCGCCGGACAAACCGCAGGCGCGCATCCGGTCGGCTTGATTCTCACAGAAGGTCTCAAGCAGGCTGTCCTGCGTCTCGCTCAACGCAGCAACCCGCGCCCAAATGGAGGCCGCGGCCTTCACGCTCAATTGCTGACCAGCCACAGAGCGGCACAGGGATAAAGGAAAGGCCAGACTCGGAGCGCGCCAGGGCGCCAGCAGGCCCTGCCGCGCAATGGAATGATGAAGCTCCGGGCTCAGATCCGCCGCAGCAGACAGGCAATGGTCGTGGGCATGCTGGGTCATGCCCCTATCGGGCCTGTTCGCGGAGAGACGGTCAACTGCGCGAGCCATATCGATTCTGCAATTCATTCTCATTTTATATTGATATTGAGAATGACACGCATTAAGCAGGCCGCAGATTTGATACGGGGTTTTCTCATGACTTTCCGCTCCTCCCTGCTGGGCGCCTGCGCGCTCATGACGCTGGCGACTTCCGCCCATGCGCAAACCGAGACGAACACGTCCGGTGAAACCGAAGATGTGATCGTGGTCACGGGCGCTCTGGGCGCGTTCGGCGCCACCAAGTCCAGCGCGCCGATCCTGGAGACCGCACGCTCTGTGTCGGTCGAGACGTCCTATGACTTCATCTCGCGCGGCGCCCTGAACCTCAGCGACACGCTCAATTACACCTCGGGCGTGCTAGGCCAGGCTTATGGCTTCGCCACCCGCGGCGATTTCTTCACCGTGCGCGGGCTCGACGTGCCGGAATATCGCGACAATCTTCAGGCGCTGTTCGGCAATTACAACAACACCCGTCCCGACCTTTACACCATCGACCAAGTGGAAGTGCTCAAAGGGCCGGCCTCTGTGCTCTATGGCCAGGGCTCTCCGGGCGGCATTGTGAACCTTGCTTCCAAGGTCGCAGGACCGGATCTCGGTCAGGAGATCGTGGCGAGCTATGGCACGCATGACCGCGCCGAACTCGCTGGCGATTTCAGCACCACGCTGATCGAGGACACGCTCCATGCCCGCTTTGTCGGCGTGGTGCGCGACAGCGACACCCAGGTCGATTACGTCAATGACGACGCAATTGCGCTGGCGCCGTCCCTCACCTGGACGCCGGGCGAGAACACCGAAATCAACCTGCTGTTCAACTATGATGACCGCGACGGCGACGCCGCCGGCCAGTTCATCCCGCTGACCGGCACCTATTATCCCGGCCCCAATGGCGAGACGATCGAGCCGAGCACCTATCTGGGCGAGCCTGGCTTCAACACCTATGAGACGGACTCCACCGCCCTCACCGTGATCGGCAGTCACCGTCTCAATGACATCTTCACGCTGGAAGGCACGGCGCGCTGGCGCGATTCCGGTTCCACCTATCGACAGACCTGGGTCGCCTTCGCTGGCGCAGGCGTTCCGCGCATCCTGCCCAATGGCGACAGCCGGTATGGCCGCCGCTGGTATGACAGCGAAGCCAGCTCCAAACAGCTCGCCTTCGACACGCGCGTGCGCGCAGATTTCGTGACCGGCGCGTTCGAGCACGAGGTTCTGGGGGGCGTGAACTATCAGAATGTCGAGCTGGACAGCGAGTCCTCCTACCTCCTGCAAGGCACGATCAATGTCTTCAATCCGGTCTATGGCGACGGTCTGCCGACCCAGGCCGAGATCGACGCCGTGCGCAGCTACACCTCCAGCGAGACCGACTATTGGGGCTTCTACCTGCACGACCAGATTTCCTGGGGGAACTGGATCTTCAATGCCGGACTGCGCGCTGATGAGGTGAGCAATGAAACCGGCGCCGTGAGCCAGGATGATGACGCGGTCACCTATTCGGTCGGGCTTCTGTACGCCTTCGATAACGGGTTCTCGCCCTATGTCAGCTATGCGGAATCCTTCGAGCCGGTGATCGGCATCGACAGCTTCACCAATCAGGCGCTCAACCCGCAGGAAGGCGAACAGGTCGAGATCGGCGTGAAATACCAGCCCGCCGGGACCCGCACCTATCTGACGCTGGCCTGGTTCGACATCACCCAGACCAACCTGCCGAACCCGGTCGCCCTCCCGACCGCACCGTCCCAGCAGGAGGGCGAAGCCAGCGTCACCGGTTTCGAGTTCGAAGGCGTGACCACGTTCGAGACCGGCTATGGCGACCTGAAGCTGGATGCGGCGCTGACGCTTCTCGACACCGAAGACGCCAACGGCATTCCCTTCTCGGTGATCCCTGACGAGCAGGCCTCGCTGTGGGCCGAGTTCCGCCCCGCCGCGCTTGACGCCCTGCGCATCGGCGCCGGCGTGCGCTATGTCGGCGAACGCGAGAGCAATGGGGTCAGCGTCGTCAATGGCGACATCGTGCGCATCGTGTCTGACAGCTACACCCTCGCCGACCTCCTCATCGGCTATGAGCTTGAGGACTGGAGCGTCGCTCTGAACGTCCGCAACCTCTTCGACGAAGCGTATTACGGCAGCTGCCTGGCGCGGGGCGATTGCTTCCCCGGCGAGGAGCGCACCGTCAATCTGCGCGTCGCGAAACGCTTCTAGGATCGAGTGCTGAGATCGTGGCGACCTCTTCGATAGCAGCACTGATCGTCGGACTGGCGCTGGGCCTTCTGGGCCTGGCGCTGGTCCGTCAGTCCTGGCTCAGGCGTCAGACCCGGCATACGGGTCTGATGGCGACGGGCTGGAGCCTGATGATCCTTGCCACAGCCCCCCTCGTGGTCGCGCTTGGCCCCGATCTGGGCGTTACCACTGCTTTCATGGCGCCCATGCTCGGCGCCATTGCGCTTTTGAGCCCGGGCATGACCCAGCCCGTCGGGGCAGCCTCAAACGCCGTCAGTCCGGCGAGCGCATCACGCACGCATTGGCTGGCGAGCTTGCGCACCCTCATCGTGTGCCTGCTGGCCGGTCCTGCCGCCCTGACCGTGACGCTGATTGCATCCATCGCCCTGCTTCGGATGACACAGGGCATTGGCTGGACCATGCCGGACAGCCTGTTGTTGGTCTTCCTGTTCGCGCCTCTCGCCTGGGCCGGGCTCGCCGTCATCAGCGCGCTCGACGCCCCCTTGCGCTGGCGCAGCGCCAGCCTCGCAGCCCTTGCCGCCGTGTTCGCCATCCTGGCGCTTCTACTTCCGCCTTCCATTTCGTGAGACGTCCCATGGCCGCCCCTGCCCGCCCTTCGATCTGGCCTGACCTGTCCGCCAAGCTGGTGGCGCGCATGCTGTCGGCCCATGCCGGCCTCGGCGTCATTCTGGGCGCCCTGCTCTACATCGTCTCGCTGAGCGGGGTTCTCGTGGTTTTCCACGCCGAGTTCGCCCGCTGGGAACAGCCGCATATCGTTGAGAGGCAGAGCGTGTCGCCCGAGCTGGCGCAAAGCGCAGCGCAGAGCGTGCTCGATCATGCGCGCGCCATGGACGATACCCCCGACGAAATCATGATCTTCATGCCGACCCCGGACTCACCGCGTCTGGCGGGCGGCTATGACGACAGCTACTGGTTCATCGATGATCAGGCCCGGCTGGGCGAGCGGATCGATCACGGCTTTTCCGAATTCCTGATCGACCTGCACTACTATCTGCACCTGCCCTCCACGCTCGGCCTGATCGTCGTGGGCCTGATGGGCGTGATGATGCTGGCGCTGGTGGTCTCGGGTTTTCTGGCCCATCCGCGCGTGTTCAGGGACGCCTTTCGCAGCCGCAAGCCCGGCAATGGCCAGCTCAGCCTGGCGGATCGCCACAACCGGCTGTCGGTCTGGGGCGCGCCCTTTCATGTCATGATCCCGCTGACCGGCGCCGCCCTGGGGCTGGCGACGATTGTCGCTTTGGTGCTGGCCCAGTCCGAGCCCGAAATGACAGTGACGGACATGTTCGACACGGTGTTCGGCGCGGGCGCCGAACAGACGGCGCCCGCCGGCCCCCTGCCGGACGCCGCGCAGGCCTTGCGGGTGGTGGCAAAAGACTTCGCCGAAGACGGGCTGATCCCGTGGATCATCCAGATCCACCATCCGGGCGAGGACGAGCAGACGCTGCAGATCCTGACCGCCGCGCCCGACCGCCTGATCTTCGGCGAATACCTTCAGTTCTCACCCGATGGCCGCTTCATCGGCCAGACCGGGCTAGAGAACGGGGAGTTCGGTCAACAGGCCATGGCGTCCGTCTACAACCTGCATTTCGGCAATTGGGGCGGCGTGCCGGTGAAGCTGGTCTATGTGGTGCTGGGCCTCGCCCTGTGCGTGGTGTGCGTCAGCGGCGTTCAGCTCTGGCTCTACAAGCGCGCCCGCAAGAAAGGCCCCCAGCCCCGGCTTGAACGCGCCTGGATCGCCCTGGTCTGGGGACCGGTGGCGCTGATCGGACTGTGCCTGACGCTGGATCGGGTCTTCGGGATTGCAGATTCGCTGCTGGCGCCGGTCTTCTGGATCGGCCTGGTCGCCCTCGCCGGTCTCAGCCAATTCGCCCCCTCCAAGGCAGGACTGTCCTGCGGTCTCAAACTGACAGGAGCAACGCTGCTCCTGATTGGCGCCAGTGCGCATTTCCTGGCCTATGGGGCCAGCGGCTATCAGAACCCGGCCGCCTGGGGCGTGTTCGCGGGCATCATCCTGAGCGCCCTGCTGCTGACAGGCGACGCACTGCGCCAACCTCGCGCCGAGGCGATGCCTGCCGTGGTCCCGGGAGACTAGATCAGGGCCACGGAGTCTTCATCGTGATCAGGCAGGGGGTCCGAAATTGAGCCGTCGCATCCCAGCCAGCCCAGCACATCGCTCCAGTCGGTGAAAGAGCGCGCATCCACGGCGCGTTCTCGCAAGAGATCCACCATGAGCGCCGCTGGGCGGCTGTTCCGTCCGCTGCTGAGATAGCTGACCCGTAATCCGGGCGGCGCATGGATGCTCATGCTCAAGGCCAGCTCTGAATACTCGTTGATCAAACGCCGCAGGACCGCCGCCCTGTAATCAATGATGAGACCGCTCAGAAACGGGCGAGCGAGCCGCCTTGCCAGATCCCGGATCAAAGCCGCAGACTGCTCGAGCGTACCCCCTGCCCCCAGAGCGAGGTACCAAACCCTTGGCGCTTCACAGATCAGCTGACTGGCGTAGACGGGATGCTTCATCCTGCCGTCTTGCCCGATTATAATTTAATAACTTCTGAGCGATTTGAGCGACGAGGCGCCCCTACTGCGCACGCCCCAATACCCAGCCGCAGGCTTGCTCGGCCAAAGGCAGCCCGCATCCAAGCTACGATCAACCGAGTGACCGCAAGGAAGAAGGGCAAACCCGAGCCCAACGGGCTCGCAAGGGCGACCGCCCGCCCGCAGCGTCAGCGAGGATCGACCGAGCGGAGCGAGCGAGAACAAGAAACAGATGGTGCGGGCGGCCGGAGTCGAACCGGCACGGGCGTTGCCGCCCAACGGATTTTAAGTCCGGTGCGTCTACCAATTCCGCCACGCCCGCCGCGTGTGTTGCGCGAACACCGTTCGTTCTGAATACGAAACGGGCCGGACTTTTCCAAGTCCGGCCCGCTGTCGTTTGGCAGAAAGATAAGGCGGTTAGCGCTTGATCTCGTCCTGGCTGGTGATGATCTTGCCGCACAGGCCATATTCAACCGCATCCTTGGCCGAAAGCCAGAAATCGCGGTCGGTGTCCTTCTCGATCTGATCGAGCGACTTGCCCGTGGCGTCGGCGAAAATCTGGTTCAGACGCTGACGCATGGAGCGCATCTCCCGGACCTGTATCTCGATGTCGGACGCCATGCCGCCCGCGCCGCCGGACGGTTGGTGGAGCAAGAAGCGGGTGTTGGGAAGCGCGTAGCGGTCTTCCTTATTGGCGCCCACATAGATCAGCGCCCCGGCGCTCGCCACCCAGCCCGAGCCGAGCACGATCACGCGCGGTTTGATGAACTTCATGGTGTCGTGGATCATGTCGCCCGATTCCACATGACCGCCCGGAGAGGATATGACCATCAGGATCGGGTCGTCGGACTTGGCCGCCAGCGCGAACAGCTGGGCGCAGACCTCACGCGCCGTCTTGTCCGAAATGCCCCCGGTGATCAGGATGGTCCGGCTCTCAAACAGCGCCTTGCCCACATAATCGGGGGTTTTCGGCGCGTTATTGTCTTCGCCGTCTTCGTCGTCATTGCGGATGATCGGGTCGGTATAGCCGTAAGACATCAGCGGCGGTCCTCAAATCAGGCTGGAAGCCCTGAAGCTCAGGGCCGGTAAGGCAGGTTCAGGCCAAAACGTAAGATGGCCCGCGCGGGACGGCAAGCATGGCCTCCAGCGCGTTAAGGCGCGGTTGCTCCCCGCGCCTATTGCGCGAGCCGGTGCAGCGCCTGCTCCACCTCCGCCAGCGCCTCCGGATCCACGCCCCGCGCGACGAGCGCCACGCCGCGGGTGATGGAGCCGTCCTCGGTCTCCTGGAACCAGGGATAGGAGCCCAGCGACACTGCCGGATAATCGATCTGCAGCTGGCCCAGCGCTTCGGCCAGATCACCTTCCCGCGCGCCCTCGAGCCGCACCGTGACAGACTGGGTGACAGCGCCCCGGGTCAGGCGCGGCGCGACATCCTCCAGCATGCCGCGGGCGATCTTGGGGACCCCGGCAAGGACGAAGACATTCTCGATCTGGAAGCCCGGCGCCCCGGTGACCGGATTATCGATCAGGATTGCGCCCTCGGGAATGCGCGCCATGCGCAATCGCGCGGTCGTGACCTCGGTCTTGGCGCGGGCGTACCAGTCTTCCAGGATGGCGAGCGCATCGGCCCGCACGTCTATGCTGCGTCCGAAGGCGGCGGCGACCGCGTCGGCGGTGATGTCGTCATGGGTGGGCCCGATGCCGCCCGTGGTGAAGACATAATCGCACCGCGCGGACAGCGCCTGAACCGCCTCGATGATGGCGTCCTGGTCATCGGAGACGATTCGCACTTCCTTGAGGCCGATACCCAGCGGCGCCAGGAATTCGGCGATCTGCTGCACATTGATGTCACGGGTGCGGCCCGACAGGATTTCATCGCCAATGACGACAATCCCCGCGCTGACGGTCTTGTTCCCGGTTTCACTCATGGCCGCCCCTCTCTTGCGTGCGTGGTCGGGCAGACTATGGTCCGCCCCTTCCCGCTCTCCAAGGTCTTGTGATGCGATTTCCCGCTCCGCTCCATCCCGGCGTCCTGATCAAGCGCTATAAACGCTTCCTGGCCGATGTGACGCTGGACACCGGAGACACCGTCACCGCGCACTGTCCCAATCCCGGCTCCATGATGGGATTGAAGGAGCCGGGCAGTCGCTGCTGGCTCAGCCATGCCGACGACCCCAGACGCAAGCTCAAATACACCCTGGAGGTTCTAGAAGCCGACGGCGCCCTGGTGGGCATCAACACCCACCGCCCGAATGCGCTGGCGGAAGAGGCCATCCGGGAAGGACGCATTCCCTCCCTGTCCGGCTATGGCAGCCTCAGGCGCGAGGTGAGATACGGCGTCAATTCGCGCATCGACCTGTTGCTCGAGAGCGAAGACCGGCCGGCCTGCTATGTGGAGGTGAAGAACTGTCATCTCATGCGCACCCCGGGGCTGGCGGAGTTTCCGGACAGCGTGACGACACGCGGCGCCAAGCATCTGGGCGAGCTCAGCGAGATGGTGCGTCAGGGCCATCGCGCGGTGCAGCTCTTCATCGTGCAGCGTCCTGATTGCGAGGCGCTGTCCACGGCGGAGGACCTGGATCCCGATTACGCCCAGGCTCTGTGTGACGCTGCGGCTGCAGGCGTCGAGGTCCTCGCCTGGGCGTGCGCAGTGACGCTGGACGGGATAGAGGTGATCCGCGAGATCGAGGTGAGACTGTGAGCGAGACCCACGTGCTGAACCCTGAAGACGCCGGCTGGGACCTGCCCCGGCCCTTCATCCTGCCCGTCACGGTGAAGACGGAGGATATCGACGACTTCGATCACGCCAACAATTCGGTCTATCTGCGCTGGGCGGACCAGACCGCCTGGGCGCACTGGGAGGCGGACGGCTACACCCGCCGAAATTGCCGCGATCTTGATCGCGGAATGGCGATCCTGCGCACCGAGGCGGACTATCTGGGGCATTGCCGCAAGGACGAGGCCATTGCATGCGCCGTGTGGATCGCCCGGTCAGACGGCAGATTGCGCGCCGAGCGCTGGTACCAGTTCCGTCGCGTCTCGGACGGAGAGACCGTTTTCCGCGCCGTCACGAAACTGGTCTGCTTCCAGCTCAGCACAGGCAGGCCGGCGCGAATGGTGGACAGTTTCGCCCGCCATTACGGCAAGCCCGCCGAGGATCTCAGCCAGGCGGCGGACGCGCTGGACGCCCGCCTGAAACGCGGCTGAAAACCGGCCCATCTGCGCATTACAGACCGGAAAGTTTTCCCGCCGCCTGGACAGGCCTATAGTCCGCGCGTGATTAAGGGGAGACTTTCATGCGTTCCATTCTTGCTGCTGCGGCCAGCGCCCTTGTGCTGACCGCCTGCGCCACCGTCCCGGCGCCCGAACAGGCCCAGACCCAGACCGCTGCGCCGGTTGTGGCGGCGTCCTCCATCGAAGCCCATATCCGCTTCCTGGCTGACGACCTGCTTGAGGGCCGGGAAGCCGGTGAGCGCGGCTATGACATCGCCGCCGCCTACATGGAGAGCCAGTTCCGCCTGATCGGCCTCGAGCCGGGCGGCATGGACGGCTATCGCGCGCCGGTTCCGCTTCAGGTGATGTCCGCGAACCAGGACGAGGCGAGCTTCGTTCTCAACGGCGAATCCCTGACCCCGGGCCAGGACTTCGTCGTGTCCGCACATGCTGCGCTCGATGAAGCCAGCATCGAGGCGGACGCCGTCTTCGTCGGCTATGGCCTCGACGCGCCGCAACTGGGGCTTGATGATTACGAGGGCCTCGATGTGGAGGGCAAGATCGTGGTGGTGCTGATGGGCACGCCGGGCGAGCTGCCGTCTGACATTTCCGCGCACCTCAATTCCAGCCGCACCAAGGCGCAGTACGCCGCCGACAATGGCGCGATCGGCATGATCGCCGTGATGCCTGAGGGTCTGTCGCGCTTCACCTTCGAGCGCATGGCGCCCTACGCCGCCGGCGAGAGCATGACCACCGAAGCCGCCTCCGCCGCCTCGGAGCTGCAGGTGCGCGCCGCCATTTCCGACGCGGTTGCAACGCGCATGTTCGAAGCGGCCGGTCAGGACTATGCCGCCATGGTCGAGGCCGCCATCAATGGCGAGACGCCCGAGGGCTTCGACTTCAACCAGACCCTCGCCCTGTCCGCCAAGACCGAGCGCGAAATGGTCTATTCCGACAACGTGGTCGGCGTTCTGCCGGGCTCTGATCCGGCCCTGGCCGACCAGCCGGTGATCGTGACCGCGCACCTCGACCATATCGGCATCTGCCGCCTGGAAGAGGATGTGGACCGGATCTGCAACGGCGCGCTCGACAATGCGTCGGGCTCGGCGATCATGATCGAGACCGCCCGCGCCATGGCCGAGATGGAGCGCCAGCGTCGCCCGGTGATCTTCGTCGGCCTGACCGCAGAAGAAAAAGGCCTGCTGGGTTCGGCGCATATCGCCGCCAACATCACCCCGGCCATGAACGGCATGGTCGCCAACGTCAATCTCGACATGCCGGTCATCCGCTACGAGTTCAACGACCTGATCGCCTTCGGCGCCGAGCATTCCAGCCTGGGCCCGATCGCGGAAGCCGCCGTGGCCAGCGCCGGCGCGACCCTGTCGCCCGATCCGCTCCCGCAACAGGCCCTGTTCGTGCGTTCGGACCACTACAACTTCGTGCGCCAGGGCGTGCCTTCGCTCTTCCTGATGACGGGCTTTTCCAGCCCCAATCCGGAGGATGATGAAGGCCAGGGCTTCCTGAACTTCCTGGGCGGCGACTATCACAGCCCGGGCGATGAAGCCGATGCCGGCGTGATGTTTGACCAGGGCGCCAAGTTCGCCAACATCAACCTCGCCATCATCGAGGCGATCGCCAATTCCGACGAGACCCCGCACTGGAACGAAGACAGCTTCTTCGCCCAGTAGACCCTCGGTACTGCGAACGAATGCGCGCCCGGGCCCGTGGAACATTCCATCACGGCCCGGGCGCGTTTATATAGGGGTCAGGCAACGAACGGATGAGACGTGACTGACACCGGGCTAGAGATCGACGACGCGCCGACGCGCGATGGGCATATCAAGCGCCACAAGCCGGAAGATTTCGACGGCATGCGCAAGGCCGGGCAATTGTCCGCGCGTGCGCTCGACATGCTGGTCGATCATGTAAAGCCCGGCGTCACCACCCAGGAACTCGACGACCTGGTTCGTGAATTCTATCTCGACCACGGCGCGGCTCCGGCCACGATCTTCTATCGCGGCTACACGAAATCGAGCTGCACCTCGATCAATCACGTCGTCTGTCACGGCATCCCCAACAAGAAGCCCCTGCGCGAAGGCGACATTGTCAACATCGACGTGACCTGCGTGCTGGACGGCTGGCATGGCGACACCTCGCGCATGTTCGGCGTGGGCGAGGTCAAGCGCAAGGCGTCCCGCCTTGTCGAAGTGACCTATGAAGCCATGATGCGCGGCATCGAGATGGTCAAGCCGGGCAATACGTTCGGCGATATCGGCGCCGCCATCCAGGAATATGCCGAATCCCAGCGCTATTCGGTGGTGCGTGATTTCTGCGGCCATGGTCTGGGGCGCCTGTTCCACGACGCGCCCAACGTGCTGCACTTTGGCGAGTACGGCACCGGGCCGGTGATCGAGGAAGGCATGTTCTTCACGATCGAACCCATGCTCAATATCGGCAAGCCCGGCGTGAAGATTCTCAATGACGGCTGGACCGCGGTGACCCGCGACAAATCCCTGTCGGCCCAGTTCGAGCATTCGGTGGGCGTGACGAAAGACGGCGTCGAGATCTTCACCAAATCGCCCGCCGGTCTCGATCAGCCGCCCTGCGGCTAGGCGCGAACTTATCCGCCCCCTCTGAAAGTCGAGCCATACTGCTCCTCGTTCCTTCCAAGACGGGCGGCCGGCGCGTTCAGGCTGGGAGGGGCGGGATGTCCCGAGGACAGAGGCTGTAACGCTGCCTCTGGCCGAAAAGGCGGGCCCTCACCGGGCGGTCCAGGGCAGCGGCGTCTGATGAGACGGTGACTGCACCGGCGGCGCGACAGCGCAGAAGTCTCCGGACGGTGACCCTGAAAAATCATCTCAAGCGCGGGAGCCGGGTCCGGTTCTCAAACTGCACATCTTCAACACAAGACGACCCGCTCTCGCGCGACCCGTCTTATGCTTTCCCCTGCGTTGGCGCGCGGGG
>MDTG01377100.1_pt1 | contig 178191 bp, 163 predicted proteins | sample 811421 | NCBI WGS metagenome assembly MDTG01 (sample SAMN05326645, study PRJNA326480) | marine metagenome | isolation source: seawater | place: Pacific Ocean: South East | collected 2011 | reverse complement strand
TCTTTGAGAAAGACCCTGAAACAAGTCTAGGGTGACGACACCAAGAAACAACGTCATGCTGAACTTGTTTCAGCATCTTGTGAATCTTTGAGAAAGACCCTGAATCAAGTTTAGGGGGACGACACAATAAAACAACGTCATGCTGAACTTGTTTCAGCATCCTCTCAGCCCTAGCGAGATCCTGAAACGAGTTCAGGATGACGGTGCCCTATCATTTCAGGCTTTTCCGATGATCTGCAAAAGCCTTATATTGTTATATGGCAAAAGGAGGCTCTGTTTATATCATGTCAAATCCAGGAAGGACTGTTCTGTACATTGGCGTCACTTCTGAATTGATATCCAGAGTCCTTCAACATAAACAACATATTGGTTCAACATTCACCAAAAAGTATCACTGTACCGACCTGATATATCATGAAGAATTCTCTAGTATTCAGGAAGCCATAGCTAGAGAAAAGCAGCTAAAGAATTGGCATAGGGAATGGAAATGGAATCTTGTAAAAGAACATAACCCCGAACTCAACGACCTTTCAGAGTCTATTGGAATCAACCTAGACTATGATGTTTGAAAGACCCTGAAACGCGTTCAGGGTGACGACACAATAAAACAACGTCATGCTGAACTCGTTTCAGCATCTATTGAATCTTTGAGGAAGACCCTGAAACGCATTCAGGGTGACGACACAATAAAACAACGTCATGCTGAACTTGTTTCAGCATCTTGTCAATCTTTGAGGAAGACCCTGAATCAAGTCCAGGGTGACGACATTAAAAAACAACGTCATGCTGAACTTGTTTCAGCATCTATTGATTCTTTGAGGAAGACCTTGAAACGCGTTCAGGGTGACGACACAATAAAACAACGTCATGCTGAATTTATTTCAGCATCTATTTTATCGCTGAAAAAGACCCTGAAATAAATTCAGGGTGACGTATCTTTGAACCTTGCATCATAGCAATACCCGGTACGCAATACTCATTACGCCAAATGCTCGAAATCCTCTACCAAGACTCCCACCTCATAGGCATTAACAAACCCCATGGTCTGCTGGTACATCGCTCCCCTATTGCTACCAACACCGATACTTATGCTGTGCAAGAGCTTAGAAATCAAATCGGTCAACACGTGTACCCCATCCATAGATTAGACAGAAAGACCTCGGGCGTTTTACTCTTCGCGTTGAATAAAGAACTGATAACGGATTTGATGGTGCAGTTTGAACAACACTCCGTCTCCAAAATTTATTGGGCCATTTTGCGAGGCTACACGGATGATGTAGGCACTATTGACTATGCCTTAACCAACGACAAAGACAAAACTCAGGAAGCAGTAACGCATTACAAGACGTTGGATAGAACTGAAATTGCAGTTCCATTTGGCAAGCATCCTACATCAAGATACTCGTTGGTTGAAGCCAAACCCGAAACCGGAAGAATGCATCAACTAAGAAAGCATTTTGCTCATATTCTGCATCCAATTATTGGCGACAGGCCTCATGGCTGCAATAAACAAAACAAGCTCTTTTTGGAAAAATGGAACATGAACACCATGCTCTTGCATGCTTGTTCATTAAGCTTCAGACATCCAATTTTGAGCCGGGAGATTCAAATACAGGCTTCTCCCCAGCCTGAATTTTTGAGAATGTTTCGAACACTCGGGTTTAAGCACCCACTTGGGTTTTATTAAGCTTTTTCTTTATACGGAATTCGTTTTAGGATATGCTTAATCACTGCCACCCTGGCGGTGGTTTTTCGGTTGGCCCGTAGAATTATCCAGGGGTTTCTGTCAGTATTAGTATGGGCAAACATGCGCTCTTTGTATTGGGTATATACATCCCATAGCTCCTGCGCTTTGGCATCAACCGGAGACATTTTCCATCTTTTCAATGGATTAGAAGCAATATCTTCGAACCTGTTGGCCTGCTCACCTTTGGTAATGGAGAAGTAGAATTTCATGAGAATAATGCCATCGTTGGTGATCATGTTCTCAAAGTCGTTCACCTCACTCATAAAGCGTTCATACTCTTCCTGACTACAAAAGCCATTCACCGGCTCCACAACAGCTCTGTTGTACCAACTTCTGTCAAAAAGAACAATCTCTCCCGGGTTAGGCAACCGGGTAATATAGCGCTGAAAATACCACTGCCCTCTCTCCTGTTCGGTGGGTTTTGGAAGGGCCACAACCCGGTAGTTTCTAGGATTCAGGTGGTGAGTCACCCGTCTGATTGCTCCCCCTTTTCCGGCCGCATCACGGCCTTCGAACAGAAGACAAACCCGCTTGTTATTTTTAATCACCCACTGCTGCATTTTAATAAGTTCTACCTGCAGGTCTTCGAGAGTTTTTTCATAACGCACATAACGCAACACTTTCTCGGGGTTAATTTCATCGCCCTGTGCCAGCAATAGTTTTATGGCCTTATTGGTATTAAGAAGCCTTAGCTCCTTTTCTGAAAACATATACTTCTTATCCATTATACCAGGTGATAAATTGAACGGTGAAACCTCATTACCACATTCGGATCGGGCAACACGGTGGTATTGGCACTTTCCTTACCATCATATTCAAATTTGGAAAGCACATAGCGAATACTCTCCAAGCGGGCTATCTTCTTTTTATTGGTTTTAATAATGGTCCAGGGGCTAAATGTGGTGTGCGTTCGGGCAAACATTTGCTCTTTGTAGTAGGTATATTTCTCCCACATTTCCTGTCCCTTTTCATCAACCGGGCTCAACTTCCATTGTTTAAGTGGGTTGTTTCTGCGGTCTTCGAACCTCCGGTGCTGTTCTTCTTTGTTAATGGAAAACCAGAGTTTAATTACATGAACCCCATCCTCAAACAACATATGTTCAAACTCAGGCACCTGACGCATAAATTGTTGATACTGCTCCTCGCTGCAAAATCCCATTACCGGCTCTACCACAGCCCTGTTGTACCAGCTTCGATCAAAAAATACTATTTCGCCAGCATTGGGCAGCTCCTTGATATAGCGCCTAAAATACCATTGCTTTTTTTCCAGATCGGTTGGCTTGTTAAGAGCTACCACGCGTAACGAACGCGGGTTCATGTGCTCGATAAATCTCTTTATAGATCCCCCTTTTCCGGCAGCATCACGGCCTTCAAAAATTATTGCCACCCGCTGCTGCGTTTCGGCCACCCATCGTTGCCATTTCACCAGTTCAATCTGTAGTTGTTCCAACTGTCGCTCATACTCCAGATTAAAAAGGGCCTTGCTGTAATCTCTATTCTTACTCTGCAATACTGCTTCAAGGTCGGCCCGTGTCTTAATTTTATTAAAATCAGCGTTGGTCAGCCTTTTAGAAGCCTGTAGGTTATTATTAATAGAGTCGTCTGTTATTAAAAACTCGCTCATGGGGTTACTTATCAGGGGCGACTAATATAGAAAAAACTACTAAAGAACAGCCCTATTTAAGAATTATAGCACCTTATTATTATCAAAGGTATGCCTCACTTTACATGAGCCCTAAAAGTAAGTACCTGAGTTGGGTTATTGGGATCGTTGGTAAAGACGGCCAGCGTCTTTTTTTCAAGTCCGCTCCGGTTGGTAGCATCAAATGTCACTGTCAATACGGTACTGCTTCCAGGCTGTAATTTGCTTTCGGCCAAAGAATACGTGAGGCAGGTGCAGTTAGTCTCCAACTGCTCTATAACCAACTCTGCATTGCCCACATTGGCCAGCACTACCTCTACTTCTCTTACCTGCCCTTTTTTAACCTCTTTGAAATCGTGATTAATTAAGCTGCTGGTAAAGATTGGTCGCTCGTGAACCACAGAATCGGCCTGTACCGGAGGGGGTAAAAGGGTGAACTGTATGGGAAGGTTGGCCAATGTTTTTCCCTCATTGATAAGCTCAAGATTATACCTTTGGAAGCCTGAAGGAGCCTTTTTGCCCGATAGTACGGCTATGGTCATGTGACCAAACTGATTGTGTTTTATTAATTTAGGTTCAAAAGTAACCCAGGTAGAATCATTGGCCTGAACATTTTCGAGCGATAAATTTTCACCACTCAGGTTGAATACATCAAAAGTTTTTCGAAGGGTATCTCCCTTATAGCCAGCCTGTAAATTGAATACATTCTCTTTTGCCCGAAAAGGCCAATGAATATTTCTATACGCTCTAAAAACATCGATTTCAGCAGCCAAAACCTGCAAACCAAATTGCATTCCGTGTAACAGAAAATCCTCACCGGCCAGCAGTTGAATCTCATATTCGTAATATCCGGGACGCTGGGCCAGGGCAATTTCAAAGGCAATGTGAGCCGTATCCCCTACAGCTAAAGAAAACGACTCCCGGCTAACCATTAGATTTCTGCTTTTGCTTACCACCCGTAAGTCGACCTGCTCATGGGTTGTATTAACCCAGGCAACCTCTTTGTGAAGGGTTCTGAACTCCCCTTCAACCACTCCCAAATCAATAAATTCTAACTCCTGCGCCCCTAATACCGTGTAAACGAGACACATAAACGAAATAAGAGTTAACCTCGAAAGCCTAGTCATATTTTCCATATGTAATATCAACCAAAATAAACGATGTTAATTTGATTTGAGCGGGTCATATTTCTTTAATTTGCCCAAAATTTTACCGATGGCAAGAATACTTACTGGTATACAGAGTTCCGGAAAACCACATTTGGGTAATATTTTAGGTGCAATAAAGCCAGCCATAGAGCTATCTAAAGATGAGGGCAACGAATCGTTCTTCTTCATTGCCGATTTACACTCTCTCACCACCATTAAAGACCCGAAAACTCGAATAGAAAACACCAATGCCGTAGCCGCAGCCTGGTTGGCATTTGGATTCGATACCAGTAAAAATACATTCTACAGGCAATCGAGAGTACCCGAAGTGTGCGAACTCAATTGGTATCTCAACTGCTTTACTCCCTTCCCTATGCTGGCCAATGCGCACAGCTTCAAGGATAAGTCGGATAGGCTTGCCGATGTCAATGCCGGACTATTTACTTACCCGGTACTTATGGCCTGCGATATTCTGCTCTACGATGCACATGTAGTGCCCGTGGGCAAAGATCAAAAGCAACACCTGGAGATAACCCGAGACATTGCCAGTGCCATTAACCATCAGTATGGTGAAATATTTGTTTTGCCCGAAGCCAAAATCGATGAGCAAATTATGACCATACCGGGAATTGACGGGCAGAAGATGAGCAAGTCATACGGCAACATCATCGATATTTTTCAGCCCGATAAGGCCTTGCGCAAGAACATCATGAAAATTGTAAGCGATAGTACTCCGCTGGAAGAACCTAAGAACCCGGATACTGACAATACTTTTGCGCTCTATTCTATATTGGCCGATAAAGAGCAAGCTAAAGCCATGAGGGAAAAATACCTGGCAGGTAATTATGGCTACGGCCACGCCAAACAAGAACTCTTTGAGCTGATTGTTGAAAAATTTGCCAGGGAAAGAGCCCTATACAACGATTACATGAACAACCTCGATGAATTGGAGAAGCAGCTCTCTATTGGTGAGGAAAAGGCCAGAGTAATTGCCAGGGAAGTATTACAGCGATTTAAAAAAGCCATTGGTTTTGCCTAGGTCTTGCTTTCAAGGCACATTTTCCGCCCAGCTTTGCACCAAACATGGCGTTGCTGCGTTGAATTAGCAGATTTAAGCACCATGAAGAATTTTATAATCGCCCTTGCTTCTGTACTGATAGTTTCGGCTTGCGACAATTCAGGCGATGCCGAATTTACCGGCAACCAAATTAGCTATCAATTAATACCCGGCAATGTTCAGGGCAACGAAACCACAGGCACATTGCTTATTCGTGAACGAACCGGTGGAGTGGCTCAGATAGAAATTACCCTAAACGGTGTGTTTAACAATGCCAATCACCCGGCACATTTACACTACGGAAGTCTCGAAGATAACGGCAGTATAGCCACCATGCTCAACCCGGTAGTTGAAGTTGACGGTGTAGGCCAAAGTATAACCCTATTGAGTAAACTGGAGAATGGAGAGTCTATTACCTATAGTGATCTTCTAGTGTTTGATGGAAGCGTCAAAATTCACTTTGAGGCCTCTGGCCCTATGAAAGATGAAATTTTGGGAGCCACCAACATTGGCATTAACGGCACACAAAACCAGAGCTACCTGAATGGAGACAGGTCTATAACCCTCTGTAATTCAGAATTCTAATCTATCGAACTACCAATCGCTTAGTCATTTGTCGGTTTTTGCTGGCAATTCTGAGCACGTAAGTACCGCTGGCCATTTGCGGAAGATCTAACTCTTCTATAGACTCGCTTGCCACCGTATACTCCCAAACCACCTGACCCCACAAATTAATTAATAGCAATTGTGCTCCGGGCTCTAAAGTAGCTCCCTCCTCCACCAACAGCTTCACATAGCTTCCCGATGGTGCAGGGTTTGGATATACTTTAACAGACATGGGTTGGCCTTCATGGTTAACCACATCTACCCCTACCACTTCCGAATAATCAGAAGCTCCATTAAAATCTACCTGTTTAAGGCGATAAAAGACATGGCCGAAGCCGGGGCTTTGGTCAGTAAACTGATAATGAACCGGTGTGCCAGAGCTGCCCTGCCCGTCTACGGTGCCAATGGCTTTAAAATCGTAACCTGTTTTGGAGCGTTGAATCTCAAAATAACTATTGTCTACCTCGCTCGAGGTAGTCCAGTATAGTTTTACCTGTCGGTTGACTGCTTTTGCTTTGAATTCGACCAACTCTACCGGCAGTCTTTGCATGTTGTTATCCATGGCATAAAGTACTCCCCAGTTATCTCCATTGTTGATGGTGGCTGTATTATTTACTGCATTCACCGTACCTTTTTGGGCCCAGTCCATAAATGAAGACCCTATTGGCTGCCTATACAAAGTAGCCACCAGATTAGATTCCGTACCCACCACATCGCCATCAATATAGGTATAGCTGGCACTAAAGTTAGGAGCGGTTATGTCATTGCCTGTCAAAGTCCAGTATCTGGATATATAGTCAGCCGCAGCCGTACCGTCATCATCCCCCCCCTGAGCGGTGTTGCTTGTACTTCGATTGGGGTGAGCCGCATCGGTTACGCTAAACTCTACATATGGATTGGCTCCAAGTGTGGCCGAATGCACCACAAAAGAGCCAATGGGCGAATAGTTGTTATTGTCTCCAATAGGTAGACTCAGGTCATCTCCAAAACCACTATAGTATTTTCTGACCACTCCCGATCCATTTTGCCGAATCCAGTTGCTGCTGCTTCCTCCGGTTATGGAAGCTCCTGTGGCCAGTTCCAGATCGAAACTCCCCAACACAGGGTCTCCTTCCGTAATGGTCAACACACCATTCACCCGAACATCAGCCACTAAGTTGAGGCGTTGATAGTCTCCCGTACCCAGGTTTACCACCACATTGTAGTAATCATTGGCGGTGCTGGTGGTAGTTCGCCATTGCTGACTATGGGTGGTGCCTGCCCAAACTACGGTATTGCCTGTTGCGGAAGCAGTAAAGTTGGTAATCGTAAAATTAGAACCCGAACTATTGTTTCCTGAATAGGTAAATGTTGCTCCGGTTCCATTAATAAAGCTGCCGGAACCTGTAAGGGTATTGCTCACTGTTAGCTGGCCTGTATTGGTATAACTAGCCGGACTGTTAATCACTATGTCGCGTATGGTAAGCGGGTTACTGCCCCCAATGGTGCCTGAGCTACTGGTGAGGGTATACACGCTACTTCCGTAACCGGGATCTCCTGTAAAGGTGCCGTTATTGGTAATATTTCCACTGATTGTAATATTCAGCGGTTGAGTCACATTCCAGTTACCACCAGAATTAACCAACACAGAACCCACAGACTTTGTACCGGTAGAGCTGTTAAAGGTCATTGTACCATCCAGCTCCGCAGCCCCCGTCATGGCCAGGTTTACGGAATTAATAAAAAGCTCTCTACCGGAAGCCACGTATAATGAATTGCCCGAAAGCGATCCTCCTGTAAAATTAGCTGCTCCGGCATTGAGATTAAACGCCCCTCCAACAGAAATAGCCGCTCCATTGGCTGTGACATTCGCACCAGAGCCCACATTAAAATCGCCAGTAGTTGTCCAGGTACCTTGCGAAAGCGTGAGAGATACATTTTGCAAGCTTACCGACCCGGCATCGATGGTAGATGATGCTCCGTTGAGAAAGAAGTCTCCTCCCGTTACGGTTATGGCTCCTGTTACATTCACATCGCCATTGTTATGGTCATACTCTCCGGCCGAAAGATTCATATTACCTCCAATATTCACCACAGCCGAAGCATTATCGGGAGTAAGTTCTCCCCCACTTATATTCACATTATTACCAATATTGAGAGTTACGGCATTGACTTGTAAAATACCACTTTGAATAGTTAGGTCATTACCCACCGTAAGGCTGCTACCAAAGCTCAGGTTGCCACTCGACTTGTTCAATACCAGATTGTAATAGTTACCTGAAAATGCCGTAGGATTGCCATAGCCCGTATAGGTGATGGTATTTCCAGTAGCCGCTGCATTAAAGGTTGTTACGGCAAAAGGCCCACCATTTTGCAACTCCAGCTGGGCGCCAGCACCATTTGTAAAAGCACCCGTTCCGGCCATGCCGTCTCTAATCTGTAGATTACCGGTATTGGTATAATTGGATGGACTGTTGAAATTGGCTTGAAAAAGACTAATAAGCCCGGAACCGCTAATACTTCCCGAAGCAGAATTGAAGTTAAATTGTGTGCCGTAGGCCGTATTGGTAAATGTACCATTATTCACCAGGTTTCCGGCAAAATTATATGTACCGCTTGAGGCATTCATGGTCATAGAGCCTCCACTGTTGTTTTGTACATTGCCCAAAAAATTAAAAGTATTGGATGAGCCGTTGAAGGTGGCTGTACCACCATTATTCACAGTCAAATTCCCGCCAATAGTCCATGTAGAGCCGCTACCGGCATTTAAGAAACTACCGGCAGAGTTTACAGTTACTGCTCCAAAGGTGCGTGTTCGGGAAGAACCTGAAACGGATATGGTTCCGTTCACTGAGGTGGCTCCTGCGGTTTGAAAAGTCAGTGCACCTATATTGAGTGTAGCCCCCGAATTTACTGTGAGAGACCCCAGGTTATCGAATACATGATTGGTATTAAAACCCGACAGAGTAAAAGTGCCGGTTGCTGTTACAGAGCTATTAATAGTAAGGGTACGGTTGCCGCTATAGTTAATGGTGCCCGACTGTAAAATGAGCACATTGCAATCTTCATTGTTAGATATGGTAATGGTATGGCCCGATTGTATTGTCACCTGATCATCTCCATCCGGTCGACCATTGGCATCACTACCGCTTACCAGCGTCCAGGTATTTCTATCGCGCCATTGCCCAGACCCTGCAGAAACAAACACCCCTTGCGCCTGAGCCATATGGGCAAGCGCAATCAGAAGCAATAAACCGATTAAAGACTTCGACATTTAGGTGAAATAATACAAGCCGCTGACATGTACGAAAACCGCGCACTTTCAGATGGACTTATGACCAAATTTCTTTTGTTTTTTTAACGACAAAAAATTGTATTTGAAAAGTGTCGCTATAATTACCTGAACGGCAACAAACACCCTACCTGCATAGTTCGAAATTTACCTTATTTTTGGGCTGTATTGCCCTTTTTAGGACTTTCAACACCACAGAAAATTTGGAATAAAACCATATCGAATGAATCCATTACTGACAATATCAAATTCGCTAAATAATCCACCTGCATTTTCCAAAATCACCAATGATCATTTTAAACCTGCTTTCGAACAACTCATTGAAAAAGCAAAAGCAGAAATTGATAAAATCGGTGCATCAGAGGCGCAACCTACCTTTGAAAACACCATTGAAGCGCTGGAGTTTGCCGGTAAAGATCTGGATAGAGTAAGTGCCATATTCTTTAACCTGAACAGTGCTGAAACCAACGATGAAATGCAGGCGATTGCCCGAGAGGTATCACCCATGCTTACTGAGTTTTCAAATGACATATTGTTGAATGAACAGCTTTTTAAGCGTGTTAAAACTGTTTACGATCAACAAAACAGGGAAGACCTATCACCCGAAGCCCAAACTCTGCTCGATAAAACATACAAGAGCTTTACAAGAAACGGAGCTTTACTTTCCGATGAAAAGAAAGCCACGCTTAGAAAAATTGATGTTGAACTAGCTCAGTTATCTCTGGAATTTGGGGAACACGTTTTGGCAGAAACCAATAAATACGAATTGGTTCTTGAAAATGAAGCCGATTTGGCCGGTCTGCCCGACCAGATTAAAGAACAAGCTGCGGAAACCGCAGAAAACAAAGGCTATCCGGGTAAATGGGTGATTACCCTTGAATACCCCAGCTATGTGCCATTTATGACGTATTCGGCTCGAAGAGACCTGCGCGAAAAACTAGCGAAGGCTTTTGGCTCTAAGGCTTTTAAAGGCGATGATTTAGACAACCGGGAGATTGTAAAGCAAATTGTGAAGCTCAGGAATGAACGTGCAAAACTACTGGGCTATAAAACTCATGCTCATTTTGTATTGGAAGAGCGCATGGCCCAATCGCCAGACAAGGTGATGGATTTTTTAAGTGAATTGGAAAAATATGGTAAGCCCGGAGCTCGCAGAGATGTGGAAGAAGTGGCTGCGTTTGCTCAAAAGCTAGATGGCCTGGAGAAGTTAGAAAAATGGGACTTTGCCTACTATTCTGAAAAGCTCAAGAAAGAAAAATATAATGTAGACGATGAGCTTTTAAAGCCCTATTTTCAGTTAGAGCATGTGGTGGAAGGCGTTTTTAAAACTGCCGAAAAGCTTTTTGGAATTCGTTTTATCGAAAACCCATCGATAGACCGTTACCACAAAGACGTAACCGTTTATGAGGTAAAAGATGAAAACGACAATGATGTAGCTACTTTCTATGCCGACTTTTTTCCCAGAGCAGGTAAACGTGCCGGGGCATGGATGACCTCATATGCGGGACAGTATAAAGATGAATCGGGCAATCATCGTCCATTGGTTTCAATTGTGTGCAACTTCACTAAGCCAAGTAAAACCACCCCCTCCCTCCTTACCTTCAATGAAGTAACCACCTTGTTTCATGAATTTGGACATGCCCTGCACGGTATGTTGGCCAATGGCACCTACGAGAGCCTTTCCGGAACCAGTGTGTACTGGGATTTTGTGGAGCTACCTTCTCAACTCATGGAAAATTGGTGCTATGAAAAAGAATGTCTCGACCTGTTTGCACGCCATTACAAAACCGGTGAAAAAATTCCACAGGAGTATATTGAACGCATTAAGGAGAGTGCCAGCTTTATGGAAGGTTATCAAACCATGCGCCAGCTAAGCTTTGGTATGTTAGATATGGCCTGGCACGGTACAGAAAACCTCGAAGTAGAAAATGTGGCAGCCTTTGAAAGTGACATTATGAGTAAAACCGATGTTCTGGCACCCATTGAAGGCACCAATATGAGTTGCTCCTTCTCTCATATTTTTCAGGGAGGCTATTCGGCCGGATACTATAGCTACAAATGGGCCGAAGTGTTGGATGCAGACGCCTTTGAATACTTTAAGGAACATGGCATTTTCAACCGTAGTATTGCCGATAAGTTCAAAGAGCATGTGCTTTCGGCCGGTGGTTCTGAACACCCAATGAAGCTATACAAGCGCTTTAGAGGTCAGGAACCCGATGTGAAGGCACTATTGAGAAGAGCCGGATTACTTCAATAGAACTTGAAGCAACCACCTGCATACATATTGCCCATTATTGTATTGGCTCAATTTGCCGGCACTTCACTTTGGTTTGCCGGCAATGCCATTTTACCACAAATTCAGGAATCGTGGGGGCTTCCCCCCAATAGCATTGCTCTGGTTACTTCCAGTGTAATGTTAGGCTTCATTAGCGGCACACTACTGTTCGCACTAAGCTCTCTAGCCGATCGGTTCAGTGCCTCTAAGGTGTTTTTTATATGTGCCTTGCTGGGTGCAGCACTCAATGGTGCCGTACTGTTTACAGGACAGTCGTTCGAATTGCTCCTGTTGTTTCGTTTTCTCACAGGTATTACCCTGGCCGGGATATACCCGGTGGGGATGAAAATTGCCTCCGATTGGTTTGAAGGCCGATTGGGCAAGGCCTTAGGTTATTTGGTCGGTGCTCTGGTCATGGGTTCTGCCTTTCCACACTTACTCAACCACCTGGGGGGCGGCTATGACTGGCAACCGGTAATGATTGGAACTTCCACCCTTGCCGTTTTTGGGGGAACGCTCATTTTCTTTTTTGTGGGCGATGGTCCCTCACGAGTCAAATCGAGTGGATTTTCGATGAAACAGGCTCTTCATGTATTTAAAAAGAAAGAGTTTCGCCATGCTGCATTCGGCTACTTTGGCCATATGTGGGAGCTTTACACCTTCTGGGCATTCTTACCCCTGGTTCTTGGACATTACTCTGAGGCATTGCCCTCCAGTTTATGGACCTTTGTTGTGATGGCCATGGGTGCCATTGGTTGTGTAACAGGTGGGTACTGGTCAGTGAAAAAAGGAAGTGCCCGGGTAGCCTATGCTTTTCTTATGACCTCCGGGGCCCTTTGCCTCATCTCTCCATTATTATTCTCTCTGCCTCAATGGCTTTACTTAATCGCCCTTTGTCTATGGGGCTATGCCGTTATTGGCGATTCGGCACAATTCTCCGCTCTCAATGCCCAAAAAGCTCCCACAGAACTTAAGGGTACTGCGCTTACTTTGGCCGTTTCTATCGGCTTTTTTCTTACCATTCCGAGTATTCAGATGCTGCAATTTCTGAGTACATTCCTACCCGTAGAATGGTTACTATTCACCTTATTCATTGGGCCTTTGTTTGGGCTCATATATACCCGCAGACTCTTTAAGACCCCTTAATATCCTTTAAATGTTTGGGTGGTAACATCCAGCCCCAAAGCCTTTAGCTCTCTGGCTGTCATTTCAATCACATTTACATCGAGCGGAATCGGCTCTAAAGGAGCATTGTTTTTATCCTTCTCCTCCTTTACGATGCGATCAACCAAATCCATTCCCTTAATCACTTGCCCATAGATCATATAATTACCGTCAAGCCGTGGAAGCCCCTCCTTATTCTGCACAATGTAAAACTGACAAGCCGCAGATAGTTTACCGGGGTTGTTATCTCTTCCTGCACCAAAAGCTCCGTAAATATGCTTATGCCCGGCTTCAAACTCCGGTTCCAACAGATGCACCGAGTAGGCAAAGCCTTCCGGAGTATCGGGGCAACCACCCTGAGCTACAAAGTTTTCAATAACCCTATTGAAGGTATAATCATCGAAATATCCTTCGCGAGCCAGCTCTAAAAATGCCGCCTTATGCTTGGGTGTATCGTCATATAACCAAACCAGAATTTCACCAAATCGGGTGTTAATTTGGGCCACTTCGTATCGTTTAAGGGGTGCTGAACCCAGAAGTAAAGCGGCTATCAGGGCTACAAAATACTTTTTCATGACACCAATATAAGGCATAATCTTAAGGCATGCATTGGATTTGAGAAGGCTCCATTGTTTCTTTGAGCATGGAATTGGATGGAACAGCACCGGTAAAAATCGGTATTATCACAGTATCGGACCGAGCGAGCGAAGGAAAGTACGAAGACCTCTCAGGTCCGGCCATTATCGACACCCTCAATGACTACCTCATTACGCCCTGGGAACCCATTCACCAGATTATTCCTGATGAACAATACCTTATTGAAAGCACCCTTAAGCAAATGGCAGACAAAGAAAAATGCTGCCTTATTGTGACCACAGGAGGTACCGGGCCGGCTCCACGCGATGTTACACCTGAAGCAACCGAGACGGTTTGTGACAAAATGATGCCCGGCTTTGGCGAACTTATGCGTCAGGTAAGCCTTCAGTATGTGCCTACGGCCATTCTTTCGAGGCAAACAGCCGGGATCAGAGGCAGTAGCCTTATTATTAACCTGCCCGGCAAACCCAAGTCTATCCGCGAATGTCTGGATGCCGTATTTCCGGCCGTTCCATATTGCATAGACTTAATCAATGGCCCGTACCTGAAAACAAAAGAGGAAGTTATCAAGGTATTTCGACCAAAGGCCTAAGACATCCGTTCTTAGCCTTGGCAAAATCAATAAACAGACTAAGGGGTACACTATTTAGGAGAGGGCACCCAAGTGGGCTCACCGTGATAGAAATTGCCCGAGGTGATTTTAACAAAACTTCCATCCACTAAATCGATGGTATAGATTTGATCTCCATCGCTTGCAGTGGTTCCGTGAAAAGCAATTTTTCGGCCACTGATGGACCAGGCAATTTCCTGTTCAGAATATACTGTATTGGTAATTCTTTCAAGTGCTCCATTGGCTGTGGTGTACAACCAAATATCCCACTGCAATTCTTCCGCATCTCCTGCTAAGCATAGGGCCAATTGCTTTCCATCAGGAGACCAGCTTGAATATTTTGCCATCAGCGGAAAAAAGCTTATCTGTTCTAACTCCATACTCTTCAAGTCCAGAATAAAGAGCTGATTAGTACCTGTTCGGTCAGAAATGAAAGCCATTTTTTCAACGTTAGGAGAAATACTAAAGCGTCCGTTGTAGCCCTCATGGTGAGTTAGTTGTTCTGGATTACTTCCGTCTATATCGGCCCTCCAAATATGAGTCGTCTCCCCTTCCGAAACAGTATAGAAGATAAAACGACCATCGGGCGACAACTGATAGTTATCTAGATCTGAAAAAGGAAGCGTAACAGTAGTTCCTGTCCTCAGATCCATAGACAATACGTTAAAGTTTCCCAGCGAATCGTTGGAGTAATAGATCAGTTTATTCAGCGTTGCATTCCATTTAGGACTTTGGTCATAACCTGGGCTGGAAGTAAGTCTTTCTTCCCACTGCCCAAATACATCGGCACTATATAAATCAGCATTTCCATCCGATATTTTAAGGTATACCAGCCTTTCTCCCATCTTTGGTGAGTTGCCACTACATGCGGCCAGCATCATTAATAGACAAAAGAACAAGGGGTGTTTCATAGTCGGCCAATCAGAAGTCTCTATTTCGGCTTAAATTGGTAAAATATGTGCGCATTAAAGAGACAAAACTTTCTTTCCTTTTTGTATGTTGCTACATGTATAACCGAATTTTATGAGCAATTCCATCATTAGAATAGAAGCCCTTCAATTTCCCTGGCAAACGCAAGACCCTTTTTTGTTTTGCGCCTATCACAACGATAAATATCCGCGAGGAAATGGGCACCTTGGGCCGTTTGGGGGAACCAGCGGCAGAAATATTGGATCCGATTTTAGTGGTAAAGACGGTTGGAGCATGTATCATGGAGAAAGCGTCCCGGGTTTTCCGGCCCACCCGCATGCCGGCTTTGAAACCATAACCATTGCCGAAAAAGGACTGGTAGATCATTCGGACTCTTTAGGAGCAGCCGGTAGGTTTGGCAATGGCGATGTGCAATGGATGACCGCAGGTGGAGGCGTTCAACATGCCGAAATGTTTCCGTTGCTCAAAGAAGATGCGGAAAATCACTTACTGCTCTTTCAGATTTGGCTTAACCTTCCGGCTAAAAGCAAAAAAGTACCGCCTTACTTTGGAATGCTTTGGAATGAAGACATTCCTATGGTGGAGTTTACCGACAGCCGTGGAGCATTGAGTCGCATTAAAGTAATATGTGGTGAATTAAACGAAGTGAAGCGTTATGCGCCTGCGCCAGATTCGTTTGCGGCCAACCCTGAAAACGATGTAGCCGTTTGGTTGATTGATATGGCTCCAAATGCCCGTTTCACCCTGCCCGCCAGCCGCAAAGACACCAACCGCAGCATTTACTTGTATAACGGTGATTCGCTCGATGTAGAAGGTGCTGAGGTACCGGCCATGCATACCGTAAAATTAAAAGCCGAACAAACCACCAACTTGCAGGCCTCGGCCAGCGGTGCAAAACTACTTTTACTTCAGGGCAAACCCATTGGTGAACCTGTGGCTAAGTATGGCCCTTTTGTGATGAATTCACATCAGGAAATTCAGAATGTCTTTGCTCAGTTTCAGCAGACTGAATTCGGTGGCTGGCCCTGGCCTTCTTATGCCCACACACATGCTCCCGATCGGGGTAGGTTTGCCTTGCATGCCGATGGAAGGCTGGAAGAAAAAGGCTAAAGGGCTATTTAGGTAGATTTCTAATCTCACTGGCCTGAAGAGAGCGTCTGGAAAGCTTTGTAAGCGTCACACTGAGCTTGCCTGCCTGTGGCAAAGGCAAGTTTCAGAGTGATTATAGCAATCAAAAGGCATTTGATTTCGGAACCTTCCCGGTCCATATGAGCAAGCAATTATCATTGCTTGCAAGAAGTAAGAGGGCATCTTAAAAGTTAGTTGGGTTACTTAAGCGGCATGGCCTAGCTTTGGCCTTTTGCCACCATTCGCGTCTTCACAAATGGCTCTTATTGAGATGGACGTAGCCCCCCCGGAAGTCCTTCTAATCTATTAGTCGGCAACCAATCGGTAAAGTCCGCCCCCTTCTACTCCAACATACAAATAACCGTCATTGCCCATTTCCACATTCCTTACCCGGCCAATTCCTTCGGCTATTTTCTCTTCTGCCACCACCTCATCATCTTCTACTACTAAACGCACTAAATAATTGAACTTAAGAGAGCCAACAATGATATTACCATCCCACCCTTCATAATTCGATTGATGAACAATGGCCATTCCACAGGGAGCTATAGAGGGCACCCAGTAAGTAACCGGTTGTTCCATTCCGGGGCGAGTAGTTTCATCGGTAATTGGCGAGCCACCATAATTCACCCCATAGGTAATTACAGGCCAGCCATAGTTTGCCCCTTTCTTTATTAGGTTAAGTTCATCGCCACCCTGAGGGCCATGCTCATGAGACCAAATAGCTCCGGTTTCGGGGTGCATGGCCAACCCTTGCGGGTTGCGGTGTCCATAAGAATAAATGGCTTCCTTAGCTCCCTTATGCCCAATGAAAGGGTTATCTGCAGGAATTGAACCGTCATCGTTCAAGCGGTATATCTTTCCTCCATCTCGTGTAATGTCTTGAGGGTTCCCATCCCTATTTCCTCTATCACCAATGGAGAAGTAGACATGATTATCGCGGTCGAAGGCAATTCGGCTGCCGAAATGCTGGCTGGCTCGTGTATTCGGACTTCCTTTGTAGAGTACCTCATGGTTTTCGAAGGCCGAACCGTTCCACTGAGCGCGGCTCAGCGCAGTCATGGCACCATCTCCATCACCTTCATTGCTGGCATAGGTAAAGTATACCCATCGATTGTTCTCAAAATTGGGGTGCAACTCAATATCCAGCAAACCACCCTGCCCTCTCACTACACTAGAAGGCCCTCCGGCTACATGGTCATTGACAATCTCACCATTTTCGAGAAGCACAATCCTACCTTCCTTTTCAGTAATTAAAATCCGGCCATCGGGCAAAAAAGCCATTCCCCACGGGTTCTTAAGCTTATCGTTTACCAGCTCGGCTTTTACTCTTATTGGTTCAGTATCTTTTTCGGTGAGAGGTACATCGTTAGGCCCTGCCTTGCAGGCCAAAGCTGATAACCATACGGTGGTAAAAAGAAGTGATTTTATTCTCATGGTCTTATTTAAGGTATACACAATAAACGCAATGAGGCTTAAAAATGGTTTTAAAAAAACTGTAAATGGCATGATGGATAATTTTAAGCAAGTATGCCTTGCTGCACTAACAATACCAAAGCTCCATTCATACCATTATTGACCACTCAACTCAATTGATGTTTTAATAAAATGATAAAGCCTATATTATTGATGGCCAAATACAAACAAACTATGAAGAAACTCTACCTATCTATGCTGCTTGTGCTGCTAAGCTTCTGTGCTGTAGCCCAACAGCACAAAGCCAACTTTAAGGCGGCTGAGAAGTTTAAGTCGACCAACATCCGGAACATGCTTAAAAGCACCCGGGTAAGCCCGCAGTGGTTTAAGGACAGCGATAAGTTTTGGTATACCTACACAACCACCAATGGAAAAAACTTTTATGTGGTTGATCCGGCCAAAAAGACCAAAACGCTCATGTTCAACAACAAAGACTTTGCTGCTCAGCTGAGTGAATTGACCCGTAAGCCATGGAACTACCTGGACCTTGATCTGAAAGGGCTTGAACTGGAAGATGATAACCGAACGCTGACCTTTATGGTAGATAGCATCGACTATCATTTCGATCTTAACACCAAGCTCATCACCAAAGGAGATTCAACCGAAAAAGCTCCTAAGCGTAATAACTGGGCTACCTACTCTCCTGATAGTACCTGGATTTCTTTTGCGAAGAATCATAACCTCTATCTTATGAAAGCCGATGATCCTGATTCGGTTGAAATTCAGCTTACCGAAGATGGCGAGCGTTGGTTTAGCTATGCCTGGGATCAGGGTGATACCGCCAAAGACAAAAAGAGTCGTGCAAGAGCCCGGTGGTTCGAAGATGAAAGTAAGATGTTTGTGAACCGATCTGACTCCCGCAAGGTAGGTGAGCTATTTGTAATTGACGAACTAAAGAACCCAAGACCGGAAATTGAGATCTATAAATATGCCATGCCGGGAGAGCAAGAAGTGCCTCAGGAGCAGTTAGAGCTCTTTGATGTGGCCACACGCACCCGAACCATTCTGGACATTGACAAATACACCGACCAAACCATAAGTGCTTACCTGCCGGGTAAAACCTCCGATAAGATGTTCTTTACCCGAATGAACAGAACCTCTGATACGCTGGACGTATGTCGCGTAAATACGGCTACGGGAGAGGTAACAACACTTTTTACCGATGTAAACCACCCATATTTTAACTGGAGCTATCAGCAATTGGCTATACTCAACGAGGGTCAAGAACTCATCTGGTGGTCTGAGCGCAACGGTTGGGGACAATTGTATCTGTACGATGGCAACACCGGAGCCCTTAAAAACAAAATCACTAACAGCGGATACTTTGTGACCGGCCGAATACAACAAATAGACACGGTGGGTAGAAAGGTATACTTTGAAGCGCGAGGTCGTGAGCCGGGAGTTGACCCATACTATGCCCTAATGTATAAGGCTAATTTGGATGGAACTGGCTTTAAAGCATTGAGCACTGAACCGGCCAATCATTTTATGAGCATGAGCGAGTCGAGCAAGTACTATGTAGATAACTTTTCGGCTGTAGACATGGTACCTCAGTCATATTTAAAAGACAACGAGGGCAATATAATAATGAAGCTGGAAGAGGCTGACATGACTCTGCTTAATCAGGCAGGCTTTAAAATGCCGGAACGCTTTAAGGTAAAAGCAGACGATGGCATTACCGATCTGTATGGCGTAATGTACAAGCCCTTCGATTTCGATTCAACTCGTAAATACCCCATCATATCTTACGTATATCCGGGACCACAAACGGAGTCGTTCGGCAACGACTTTAGTATTACAGGCGGCTACAACACCGCACTGGCTCAGCTAGGTTTCATTGTAGTTTCTATGGGCCACCGTGGCGGTAGCCCCATGAGAGATAAGTATTACCATACTTATGGCTATCAGGACTTGCGTGACTACGCCCTCAAAGATGACAAGCGATCGCTTGAGCAACTGGCGGAACGTCATTCATTCATAGACCTGGATCATGTAGGTATTTTTGGGCACTCCGGTGGTGGTTTTATGTCTACAGCCGCTTTACTCACTTACCCCGATTTCTATGATGCCGCAGCTTCTTCGGCCGGTAATCATGACAACAACATTTATAACAAATGGTGGAGCGAAACGCACAACGGTGTAAAGCGTGTAGACAAGAAAAAGAAAGACAAGGATGGCAACGAAACTACGCAAACCACATGGAATGCCAAGATTGAAACCAACCAGTCATTGGCCAAAAACCTGAAAGGTCACTTGTTGCTAACCCATGGTACGCGCGACAATAACGTGCATCCGGGCAACTCTTTGCGCGTAGCCGATGAGCTGATGAAAGCCGGCAAACGCTTCGATTATATGCCTATTCCGGGTTCGCGCCATGGTTACGGTAGCAAAAGAGACTACTACGAATACATGATGTGGTATTTCTTTGCCGAACACCTTTTGGGCGACTACCGAAACAATGTAGACATAGACCTGCCCGATGATAACTAAGGGTTACTGAAGGCATAGCCTAACAAAAAAGCCCGCTCTGACTTCAGAGCGGGCTTTTTCATGTCTTTATGATTAATTTATGGGGTTACTCATTTAGATCGCATTTGTTAGACCCAGTATACTAGCCATAAACTGTGTACTCACAGCGTCTTTTAACAACCATTTGCGAAAACATCAATGGTGGCAAAATATCACAACATGCGAGAGAAGTAAGAAAGCCTATAACTTCAATTACTTTGCTCTCCAGGCCACCTGCTTGGCCGTATTACCCACTGTAACAATGAGACGCGTTGGTCCGGGCACCAATACCAAACGTACCTCCTGATCGGGGAAGTCATCTACCTGAACCGGAACACCCTCTCCATACTCCACATCGTAGCTATATCGGCCCTGATTGTCTTTTTGGTTTCTGATATAGTTTTTGGCAAAGTAGGCAATTGGCAAAAGTACCTCGTTATCGGGGCAAAATTCATCGTGAACCAGTGCAATGGCCTCTTCCAAATCGGCACCAAACTCCTCTATAAAAGCATCTTCCAAGTCGTGCAGCTCCTCTTCCAGATCATCATAACGCTCATCGTTATAGTCCAACTCGTCTAATTCGTTGATTTTATCTGCAATCAATGCAAAGTCCCTGTTCAGTTTATCTACGTCCATGAATTATCGTTTGTGTGCAAAGCTGTTGAGTTCATTTTTAACTTCCAAACTCTCAATAGAAAAGCTGGGAAAAGGAGGCCACTAATCCGGCTTTTTATGAAGTGGAATGCCCTGCCCGAAACCTAAAGGATTGCTTCTTGTCATATATTCACCGGCAATTCCTTTTTCCAATCCAAATGGACATCTATTTTTGAAGTGTATTCAGAGACTCATTTTTACAAGTAATAATAAACCACATGCATTTGAGTTTTTCACTTAACAACTCTGATGTGCACCACGCTTAAACTGAACGTATGATCACCGAACAAATACAAGCAAAAATAAATACCTGGCTCAATTCGGGCATTGATGAAGACAGCAAAGCATCGATAAGAGCCATGTCTGATACCGATCTGGCCGATGCGTTTTACAAAGACCTTGAATTTGGCACCGGAGGCCTGAGGGGTATAATGGGTGTAGGCTCCAACCGAATGAATAAATACACTGTTGGAATGGCCACTCAAGGCCTGGCCAATTACCTGAAAAAATGCTTTCCGAATGAAACGGTAAAGGTGGCCATTGCTCATGACAGCCGAAACAACAGCCGTTTTTTTGCCGAAACAACAGCCGCTGTTTTTTCGGCCAATGGCATTCACGTCTACCTGTTTGAGGAGTTGAGACCTACCCCGGAACTCTCCTATGCGATAAGAAAGCTTGGGTGCAAAAGTGGTGTGGTACTAACTGCTTCGCATAACCCCAAAGAATATAATGGTTATAAAGCCTATTGGGAAGATGGTGCTCAGGTAATATCCCCTCACGATAAAAACATCATCAAAGAAGTTCAGGCTATTTCCGGAGTAGAACAGGTAAAGTTTGAAAAAGATGATAGCAAGATTGAACTTATCGGACGGGCAGTTGATGAGGCCTACATCAATGAAATTTTGAACCTCACCCTTAATGCTGAGGCAATTGAGCGACAGAGTCAACTCAAAATAGTCTTCTCTCCTATTCACGGCACTGCCATCACCCTGGTGCCCGAAGTGTTAGAGCGCAAGGGCTTTAAAAACGTTACGGTGGTAGAAGAGCAGGCTACTCCTGATGGTAATTTCCCAACGGTGGTATATCCCAACCCGGAAGAACGAGAAGCCATGAGCATAGCCCTGGCCAAAGCCAAAGCTATAAATGCCGATCTGGTGATGGCCACCGACCCCGATGCCGACCGTGTGGGAATTGCGGCTAAAAACGAGAGCGGGGAGTTTGAGATTCTTAATGGAAATCAGGCCGCTACCCTACTCATCTACTACCTGCTTACTCAGTGGAAAAACAGGGGCAAGCTGGATGGCCGGCAAATGATTGTAAAAACCATTGTAACTACCGACCTTCTGGATAAGATAGCCGCAGGCTTTGGGGTCGATTGCCCCAATACCTTAACGGGTTTCAAGTTTATAGCCGCTCTCATTAGAGAATTGGAAGGTAAAAAGGAGTTTATTGGTGGTGGAGAAGAAAGTTATGGCTACATGATCAGCGACTTTGTGCGCGACAAGGATGCCATTGCTTCATGTGCCATGCTAGCCGAAATGTGTGCCTGGGCCAAAGACCAGGGGCTCTCCGTTTTCGACCTGCTGGCCAAAATCTATCGGGAATATGGATTTTATCTGGAAGACCTCATTTCCATTACTAAAAAAGGCATGAAGGGAGCAGAAGAAATTCAGCAAATGATGGCCGATTTCCGGGCCAACCCTCCCGCAACACTGGCGGGTCAGCAGGTGGTCAGAAGCATTGACTATCAGGCTTCAATAAGCAAAGATCTGCTAACTGGCAATGAGACGACAATTGATTTACCAAAATCTAATGTACTTCAGTTTTTGCTTCAGGATGGCTCCAAAGTATCGGCCCGGCCATCAGGCACAGAGCCAAAAATAAAATTTTATATAAGTGTAAACGCGCCTTTAGCCAACAGCGAAGCCTACCAACAGGTAAAAGAGAGCCTAAAGGCCAAAATAGAGCATATAAAAGCTGATTTAAAACTATGAGTGCTATAATAGAACCATTAATAGAGCTTTATCAAAGGGAGTTAGATACGCTCCTGAAAGAAGTAAAATCATATAAAAAGGAGGAAAACTTGTGGCTGACTGGAGGCGACATTGCCAACAGTGGCGGTAATTTGGCCCTGCACCTTTGCGGCAATCTCAGGCATTTTATTGGGGCCATTTTGGGTGGTAGTGGCTACATTAGACAGCGTGACGATGAGTTTAATCTCAAAGATGTAAAGCGATCGGAGATCATAGATCAGATTAAACAAACCCGAAATATTGTAACCGAAACCCTTGAAAACATACAAGAAACTCAGCTTTCTGAGGTCTATCCTGTCAATGTTTTCAACAAGGAAATGAGCACCCTCAGTTTTATTTACCACCTCTATGGTCACCTTAACTACCACTTGGGTCAGCTCAATTATCATCGCAGGCTCTTTGATAAGTAATCGTTCATGTTCGAAAAAAACGTATCGCTAAAGTCGTACAACACCTTTGGTATTGAAGCCAAAGCGTCCCATTTCTTCACCTTTCGGTCGGTTGACCAATTGCAGCAGGCGCTTGAGCAAAGCGCAGGCATGCCCCTTCTCGTATTGGGCGGAGGAAGCAATGTGTTACTAACGCGCGATTTTGAGGGACTGGTTTTAAAAAACGGGTTAAGGGGTGTAGAACTCATTGAAGAAACAGAGGAGCACTACTGTGTAAAAGTTCAGGCTGGTGAAAACTGGCATCAGTTTGTACTAAAAGCCATTGAAAACGGTTGGGGAGGTATTGAAAACCTTTCGCTTATTCCGGGTACTGTGGGGGCAGCTCCCATGCAAAATATTGGTGCATACGGTGTAGAAATAGAGCAGGTATTCGATCATTTAGAAGCCCTGGAGATTGCCAGTGGCCAACTGAGGCGGTTTAACCATGCCGAATGTGCTTTCGGCTATCGCGAAAGTGTCTTTAAAAAGGAACTTAAAGGCCGTTTCATTATCTGCTCAGTTACTTTCAAGCTCACCAAAGCCCATGAGTTCAACACTTCCTATGGAGCCATACAGCAAACCCTTGATGAAATGGCAGTAACGCAGCTGAGCATAAAGGCTATTTCAGATGCTGTTATCAAAATAAGGCAAAGTAAACTCCCCGACCCCGCACAAATTGGTAATGCAGGCAGTTTCTTCAAAAATCCTTCAGTAGATAAAATTGATTATGAGGGTTTAAAGGCGGAGTTCACCAATGTACCGGGCTACAATCAGCCGGATGGTAAAGTGAAAATCCCTGCAGCCTGGCTCATTGAGCAAGCCGGATGGAAAGGAAAGACTTTTGGCAATATTGGGGTGCATAAACTACAACCACTGGTTTTAGTAAACTATGGTGGAGGAAATGGAAATGCCATCAAAGAGTTGGCTTTTGATATTCAAGCTTCGGTAAGTCAAAAATTTGGTATAGAGTTGCACCCGGAGGTTAATATTATTTAGCATGCGCTTACATAAACTAAAAAAACCCTTCAATACACGTAGTACTGAAGGGTTTTTATGGAACTCAATGCTCCTTAGGGCATTCTAACCCAATCACTGGTATTCTAAAGCTCTCCGGCCTGTATTTTCTTGGCTATGGCCTGACACTCATCCAATACTCTCAGCAGATTTCCACTCCACAACTTGGCTATCTGCTCCTCGGTGTAGCCTCTTCTTACGAGTTCGAGCGTCACATTAAAGGTCTCTGAAGCATCGCTCCAACCTTCAATACCCCCTCCACCATCGAAATCGGAGCTTATGCCCACATGCTCAAGGCCTATCTTTTTCACCAAATAGTCGATATGATCTACAAAGTCGGCTACATCAACCGGTGGAGCCACCGCATTAACTTCTTTCTCAATGGTTTCTCCGTGCTTCTCTCTAAAGGCAGAGAGCTGCTCGTAATAGGACTCCCGATCTTCGGCCGACATTTCTCTCAGCTCACTTCTGGATTTGATCTCAAAGCCTTCTTCACCCGCAATTCGCTCCATCACTTCATTCATCTTTTCGCTGTGCAAGCGGTTCTTTTCGGCATTTACATAGCTCTTGAACGCCACCGTCTGAATTACCCCACCATTCTCTTTCAGCATCATTAGTTGCTCATCGTCCATGTTTCGGCTCACGTCATTCAAAGCTCTGGCCGAAGAGTGCGAAGCAATTACCGGAGCTTTACTCAATCGCATGGCTTGCATATTGGCCTCTTTGCTAGGGTGCGACAGGTCGATCATTATGCCCCACTTGTTCATTTCGGCCACCACTTGTTTACCAAAATCGCTCAATCCATTATGTAACCAAACAGAGTCTCTTTCGCCCGTGTTAGAGTCGCTCAGCTGGCTATGACCATTGTGAGAGAGCGACATGTAACGCGCACCTCTATCGTAAAATTCCTCCACCCTGTCTATTTCCATTCCCAGCGGGTAGGCATTTTCCACTCCAATCATGGCTACTTTTTTCCCTGCGGCTACAATTCTGCGCACATCGTCAGAGGTGTAGGCCAGCTCAATTTTATCCGGAGCAATTTCTTCGCACAGTCTGTGAATGGCTTTGAATTTGTCATCGGCATTTTCATAAGCTCGGGCATATCCCTCCTCAGAAAGTTCTCCCTGTCCGGTATACACCACAAACCAAGCTACATCCAGCCCCCCTTCTTCCATTTTTGGCAGGTTCACCTGCGTGGAAAGACGCTGAGTGTAATTGGTTTCTTCTGTAAAGTTGGTGGTGTTGATGTCGTCATGCGTATCGAGCGTAATTACCCGGTCGTGAACACCTTTGGCATAATTAATTAGCTCTTCTTCTGTCATATTGCTCACATCAGTGGTTTCCTTTTCTTTGGGACCACACGACCAAAAAATGAGTGTAGCCGAAGCCAGGCTTAAAAATCGTTTTATCATGTTTGTTTTAAATTAGGTTGAATTCTCCCTTGAATCTAATCACTATTATGACTTTCTGAGAATACAATTCTTTTAATGGTCATAAAAAAGGAAAAGCAACTACCTCTGGTTGACAGAGATAGTTGCCTGAAAAGTGTATGTATGGGGCGTGTATTTAAACCCTTACCTGCCCTTGGCCATATACATAGTATTTGTTGGTAACCAACTGTTCGAGGCCTAATGGCCCCCGGTGGTGAAGCTTGTCTGTACTTATGGCCAGTTCGGCCCCCACACCCATCTGCCCACCATCTGTAAATCGGGTGGATGCATTATGGTAAACGGCTCCACTGTCTACCCTATCCATAAATTCTCTGGCTTTAGCCATATCGTTAGTCATAATGGCAGAAGAGTGGCCACCAGAGTACTTGTTGATTTTCTCTATGGCCTCTAATTCGTCACTCACAAGCGCTACGCATGCTTTGAGTGCCAAAAACTCTTCATACCATGTTTCTTCATTTTCTATTACTTGTTCATTGGGCAATACTTCTTTTACCTGCTCATCGACCAGCAAAGCCACTTCAAATTCATGTAATGCCTTTTGCAGATGAACTAGCTTCTTCTCAAGATCAGGCAATCTCTTGTCGATCAATATTTTATCTAAAGCATTGCAGGCCGATATCTTATCGGTTTTTGCATTGAGTATTACCTTAATGGATTGTTCCCAGTCGGCCGTATGGTCCACATAAATAAAGTTGTTGCCTCGCCCCGATACCAATACCGGGCAGGCCGCATGGTCTTTCACAAATTGAATCAACCGCTCACCACCGCGAGGTACAATCAGATCTATGGGCTGAGTAGGATTCTTGAGAAAGGCCTGTGTTTCTTCTCTTTTCAGGTTGAGTAATTGAATATACTCGTCAGAAAGGCCATTGAGCCTAAGGGCTTTGTGCCATAGATCTACCAACACTTTGTTGGTATGAATTGCCTCTTTACCTCCTTTAAGCAAAATTTTATTATTGGCTTTAAAAGCCAATACAGCCGCCTCTACCGTAACATCGGGCCTGGACTCATATATGATCATAATGGTACCGAAGGGGGCCGTTTTATTGACTATCTTCAGTCCATTGTCGCGCTCTACTTCCGATAGTGTTTTACCCACCGGGTCTTCCTGCTCCCTCACCTCTTTTACTGCTTTTATCATTCCATCCACTTTATTATTATCGACCACCAGCCGATCATACATGGCTCTATCGCCCTTGTTAAAGGCCTTCAAGTCCAGCGAATTGGCCTGAATTATTTCAGCTCTGTGCCGGTCGAGCAATTCTATAACTGTATCTAAAACCTTATTCTTTATATCTGTATCTAATAAATTCATTGTCAATATTTTATGATGTAAACTTTGTACCTACCCGTTTGCCTTCCACAATATCCAGTATCACGCGTTCACGCTTTCCATTGGCTATGTAGGTGGTAATGTCTTTAGCGGCCGCACCTTGGGCAATTTTAAGTTTGGAGCCCATCCCTCCTCTACCTTCTGCCTCGCCCTTGCCACGTTCTCGTATGTAGTGGTCCAGGCGTTCATCGGCCTTTACCTCTCTAATTATTTTTGTGCCATCGTCATCTGGGTGGCCATTGTAAAGGCCATGGGTATCGGTCAGAATAATGAGCATATCTGCGCCTATTAATTCTGCTACCAGACTGGCCAGCTCATCGTTATCCGTAAACATGGAGTGCGAAACTGAGGTAGCATCATCTTCATTGGCAATGGGTATTATACCCTCTGAAAGTAGTCCCTCGTAGCAGTTAATCATGTTTTCTCTCCATACTCCCGGGTTAAAATCTCGTTTGGTAGCCAACACCTGAGCGCATTTCATGCCGTAATCATGGAATGTTTCGTAGTACTGGCGCATCATGCGAGGCTGTCCTACCGATGAAAATACCTGTCTTCGGGTGGCCTTATCTTTTATATTGCAACTGCCCACTACCTCTTTTCCGGAAATCACCGAACCCGAAGAGATGAGTACGGAAAGAATATCCTGTTCATACAGCTCCGCAATTTGCTTCACTATTTGATGAATGATGGGTCTTACTAATCGGTTGTCTTTATTGGTGAGTACGTTAGTACCCACTTTAATTACTATTCTTTTCTTTTCTGATTTCTCCAAAACCTATTTTTCTACTTCTTCAAGTTGTTCTTTCTCTTCTTTAGTTTGTCCCAGCTCTACGGCCCGGTTAAAAGCAGCGTAAGCCGCATCATGAATCAGCTCTTTTACATTGTTATCTTCTAAAGAATCCAGAGCAGCCTGGGTAGTTCCTCCCTTAGAGGCCACTCGTTTCATCCAACCGTTGGGCGATAGTTTGTTTTTGTTAAAGAGCTCAATGGCTCCTTCAAAGGTGGTGCTTACCAACACTTTTGCATCGTTATCAGAAAAGCCCATGCTCTTGGCTGCTTCCATCATGGATTCCATAAAATAGAACACATAGGCAGGACCACTACCGGAAATACCCGTGGAAGCATCAATAAACATCTGTGAATCGACCCTAACCGATTTTCCCGTGGAGTTAAGTAAGTCTTCGACCATCCAGAGTTCAATGCGTGAAATTTCGGGAGCCGCCAGGTATGAGGTCATGCCCTTTCCTACCTGAGCCGGAAGGTTAGGCATGGCTCTAACTACCTTATTAATGCCCAAACCTTTCTGAATGGTTTCTATGGTTACTCCGGCCATTATCGAAATGACCAACTGCTGATCGTTCATCATTTCCTTCATTTCGGCCATAAGCTCATCGTTGTGATAAGGCTTGACAGCCAAAAAAATGATATCACTCACAGGCAAACTTTCTTCCAGGGTGTCATATACCTCAAAGTTTTCATTGGCCTTCTTTAAGGTTTCCCTCAATTCAATAGACTTATCGTAGACCATTAGGTCTTCTTTTTTCAGGTAGCCCGACTTTCCAATAGCCGAGGCGTAAGTGAGGCCCATATTACCTGCCCCAATAACTAGTACTTTCATAATTTATTTGTGATTAAAAATGAATGATGGTTTGACAAATGAATTGACAATAGCTTTCAGCCCGAACATGAAAATGCCGGGATCAGAGAAAGTATTTCAAAGCATCTTAACTTCTAAAGGAGCATTTGGCCAGAAACAGGCCTGTAGGATGAGACTCGATACTATCTTTTGGATGTATTCTATTCTCTGCGTAGCTCATAACACTAATAAAACACAAAGAGGGCGGCATAGTTCAGATTTTTTTCAAAAACCCTGAAAACGATTGAATATCAAAGTCTAAGAAATGGAGCCAGCCCTTTCAAAGAACCCTTATCTTTCGAGAGAATGCAATGGTATTGTATTAACAAACCACAATTTTTAACTAGCTTTAGTACAATGAATGATTGATTGCTATACCAGTGCCTGCCTCAACCATGCTGGTTTTACATCGGGTCACCTCCGATTCTCATTAACAATCGTCAGAATAAGTTTATAGCTGGTTATACATTCTTCACCTCCATTGCACGTAGTTGAATTATTGAGTAACTTATTGTACATCTATTAAGTTGGATAATTATACCCATGAACCAAATCCCAAATATGGAAGTAGTAAACGATATTAAATCGTTTAAGCAGGTCATAGACCTAAGCCCCTTCCCTATGTGGGTATATGACCTTGAAAGTCTACGTTTTCTCTATGTGAACGACTCGGCCATTCGACTCTATGGCTATAGCCGGGAAGAATTTTTGAGTATGACACTGAAGGACATCAGACCTAAAGAAGATGTTCAGTTGCTGCTCAAAGCCATAGATCGACTCAAAAGCAAAGCCGAAAAAGCCCCACAGCGAGTGTACAGACACATGGCCAAAGACGGGCGGATACTCTACGTACACATTAAAGGAAACACCATAGACTATGACGGTCGCCCGGGCGAGTTAGTGAGTGTGATTGATCTAACCGATGACCGGGAAAAAGACAATAAGCTCTTGCAGCAACAGCTTTTTCTTACCACTATTTCAGAAGTTAACTCCTACTTATTGAGTTGCGAAACCATTGATGAGGCCCTTTCAGGTACATTTGAGCTAGTGGCTTCGGTAGCAGAGATAGATTCCATCTGCTATTTTAAAATAAGCAGCAACAGCAAGCATGGCCAGGTATATGCCATCTGGAAAGACCATGAGTTTGTGGTAGAAAACCCAGAGAAAGCTCCCACTATCCCCGTAGCCTTACTAGAAAAGACTCGCGAAAAAATTGTTATCAAAGCCTTCGATGAGGCACTGGAGGTTTTTAAAGAACACCTGTACACAAATCCTGAAACCACCAAATCGCTATATCTGGCTCCGGTACAAAAAGAAGACTCTACCGGTGGCTACATCTGTTTTGCTGACTACAAAAAAGATAGGCAATGGACCAGTGAAGAGATAAAATTCTTTGAAACTGTAGTAAGTAGTGTCTCCCAGGCCGTTTGTAATCTGCAGATAAAAGAAGAACTGGCCTTAAGTGAAAAGAAATTCAAATCGATTGTTGAAAAAAGCAACGACCTCACGGCCATTATGAATCGCGATGGTTGCTACACTTATGTGAGCCCTACCTGCGAGAAAAAATTGGGCAAACCGGCCAAACAATTGGTGGGAAGCTACATCTATGATTTAATTGATAAGTCTGAGGTAGACTATGTTCGATCCAAAATAGAAGAAACTCTCAATGAAGGCTCAGCCCAGCTCAGACCTTTTCAAGTGCCCACGGCCTATGGTCATACCATCCTCATTGAAATGCAACTCACCAATATGATCGACAACCCCGCAGTAAAGGGAATTGTGATCAATGCCAAAGACGTAACCGGGCAAGTGAGTACGGAACATGAGTTGGAAATAGCCAATGAGCGATATCGACTAGCTAGCTTAGCTTCAAGAGATCACATTTACGACTGGGATCTTGCCTCCAACCACGTGGAGCGTACCGGGCAAAGTCTAAAGGCCCTATTTGGCTATGAAGAGGCCGACTGGAATAAAGAAGGATTCTGGTTCCCTAACATTCATCCGGAAGATGTGGGCTATGTGTACGAGAGCCTTAAGGCTGTTCTGGAAGATCAGACCAAAGATCGCTGCATTTTGCAATACCGGTTTAGAGGAAAAAATGGAAACTACCATACCATTATAGACTCCGGCCACATTATACGCGATAAAAACGGACATGCCATTCGGTTGGTTGGAACCGTCCGTGATATCAGCGATTCAATTCGCGAACAGCGTATTAAAGATGTACTGCATTCTCTTATTACCATATTTTCACAGGCAGAACCACTTAGAGACAGTCTTAAATCTGCGTTGCGCACCATAGTGGAAGAGACACGATTCGATATTTGTGAAATATGGCTCAAATCGCACGATGAACCCAAACTCAATCGGGTTGAGTTCTTCCTCAAAGAGTCGATGGGGCTACTGGCCTACAGCGAAAAGAGTAATGTTTCCAGCTTTGCTAAAGGCAAAGGACTACCGGGTAAAGTCTGGGAAAAACAAGAGGCCATTCTCTGGCACAGCATCGACCAAACAGAAACGGAGTTTGTCAGGGCCGATTTAGTAAGCGACTTTAAGCTTAAGGGCGCCCTTGGTGTTCCAATAATCAACAACAAAGAATTCTTAGGGGTACTGGTGTTCTTGTCCACCCATAATAAAGGAGACTTTGTCAATCTTAAAGAAACCATCACAGCAATGGGCCAGGCCATTGCCCCATTGCTCAAGCAGCGATTGCTTGAAGAGCGAAACCGCCAGTTTCAGCTCATATCGCCCGACTTGCATTTTTCTACTAACCGAGATGGTTTGCTAAAAGAAACCAACAATACTTTTCTGCATGTTTTAGGGTACAGCAGGGAGTCCGTAAGCACCATGAGCATTCGAGACTTTGTTTATAGCGATGACTCTCAAATAATCGATCAGATTTTACTTGAACCCTATAAAGATCAAACCAATCCGATTGGCTATGAAATAAGGCTGACCACCAAAACTGGCGACCTTGTATGGGTATTGCTCAATATGGGGTATAGTGTGGCCGATGATCTATTGCTCTTTGTGGGAAAAGATATTACAGAACAAAAACAGGTACAGAGCCATTTAAAACGCACCAACCAGAGACTCAAAAATGCCTAGGAACTGGCACTCATTGGCTATTGGCGAAAAGACATTAACACCAGTCACTTCGAGTGGTCTGAAGAAACATATGGCATTTACGGGTACTCCAAAGAAAGCTTTACCCCAACCGTAGACAACCTGCACGTTACCTTTCACCCCGATGAGTTGGAGCTAATGAATGAGTGGTTGAAAAACGTAATAAAGGCTGAAGACAACATTCAGTTGGAACACCGGATCATTACGGCCGACAATCAATTACGATGGGTATACCAAAAAGTACATGTGGTTAAAAACTCTAGTGGCCTAACGCGATACATGGAGGGCACCATTCAAGACATTACCGAGAGAAAAGACTTTGAGCAACAACTAGCCTTAAGTAACAGGCGCTTTCAGCTGGCCATACACGCCAGTAACCAAATTATCTGGGACTACGATCCAAATAGTGGTATCATTACCAGGGGTGGAAAATCCAATTTCGTTTTTGCAGAAGTAGAGGATTACAAACATAATAACTCATGGTTTGAACGCATTCACCCTGACGATAAGGAAAGTTCATTGAAAAGTTTTGAACAAGCCATGAACAGCACCGATGAGGTTTGGCAACGAGAATACCGTATTTTGGATAAGAACAACCAGGTGTCTTACGTTATAGACCGCTGTGCAATTTTGCGCGATAAAACTGGCAAACCCATACGAGTGGTAGGCTCCGTAATGGACATCACGGAGTCCAAACTGCGCATGAAAAAAATTGAAGAGCAAAATAAAAGCCTACGTGAAATTGCCTGGATACAGTCGCACGTTGTACGGGCTCCATTGGCCCGTCTTATGGGTTATGTGGCTTTGCTCAATGAGAATGAGGTTGAATCGCTTAGTTTTGATGAAATAAAAAAGGTAATATTAGACTCGGCCAAAGAATTGGATCAAATTATTGGTGAAATTTCGAACAAAACTACTGAGCTAAAATGAGGAAGATTTTATTAGTGGATGATGACCAGCCAACCAATGTTTTGCATGAAATTATTCTTAAAAAATTCACTTCTGTACCTTTAACTATCAAGACTTTTCTCAATGGTAAACAGGCCCTGGACTACCTTAAAGAAGCCCCAGGCCAGTATATCATTTTTCTAGACATTAACATGCCTACCATGAGCGGATGGGACTTTCTGGATGCCTACCAGAACATTGAGGGGCACGATGGTACACGTATATTTATTCTCACCTCTTCCATAAACCCCGAAGATGAACAAAAGGCTGCAAAATACCCTGAGGTAAACGGTTTCGAAATTAAACCTCTTTCCGTAGACTTTTTAAAGAAACACGTGGGAGAACTCTTTACCTAGTGTATCCCCGCCATGACGATGAATTCAGGATTGGGACAATTTTGTAAGTACCTGCCCTTTTCCGAAGCCTTGCAAACACCGGGATAATCGCCATGAAAGCCCTCCATATTCATTATCAACTGGAAATGAAGATGAGGGGGCCAATGAAAATTCTCGTGGTAAGCTCCCAGACTAGCAAACTGTTCCCCTTTCCTAATGGGCTTACCCTCATACAGTCCGTGTAAAGACATGGTACTCAAATGCCCGTACAAAGTATAGAAAGTAAGGCCGGCCTCCTCGTGTTCAAGAATAATTACCGGACCGTAATCGCCATGAGACCTGCGGTTGTCAAACGAATGAACAACACCCTTAAAAGGTGCATAAACAGCTGTGCCGGCCTGTGCCCATAAATCGATACCCAGGTGAATGGTGCGGGGTTCATCTTCAGTAAAAAGCTCGCTGCGCGAATACAAGCCCCGTTCTTCCAAATATCCACCAATACCCACTCTGGCTCCATTGGCCTTCAACTGGCCGAAAACCTGTGCTGTAAATTGCTCTTCATCGTTCAGATCTATACGCTCCAATGAAGGGTTATTTTTACTTAAGTCCAGTTGACAAAATTCACCGGAGCCAAACCGAATAGGTTGTACGGCCGAAATACCGGCTTCAGCAAGTAACTTTGACAGGTTCATTCAGAAAATTTTTTAATTAACCGATTCATAAACTCCACCCCCAGTGCAAGCTGCTCTTTGGCTATAAATTCATCGGCCCTATGGGCCTGTGCAATATCTCCCGGGCCACAAATCATTGCTTCAAAACCAACTTCGGCAAACTGCCCAGCCTCGGCCGCATAAGAAACTGCATCGGTGGTCTCGTTGGCTGCCAGTTCTTTTACCAAAGCTACAATAGCCTGGTTTGAACGGGTATCTAGCCCCGGAACCGCAGGGTGTTTGTTGGTGGTAGAAATCCTGAACCCCGCAAAACGCTGCTTCAGCTCAGCCTCTCTCTGGCGACAATACTCCTCAAACTCTTTTAATATTTGCTGTGGAGTTTCCGAAGGAATAGTTCTTACATCCCAGTTGAATACACACTCCTGGGCAATGATGTTTGGCGCCAACCCACCGGAAATATTACCTATGTGTATAGACGTATGATTGGGTGTAAATCGATCATCGACCGAACCCGAAGCAATTAATCCATCCATTTTAGACTCTAACCAGAGAATCAGGCGCATGGCCTCGTGTATAGCACTTACTTCTTGTTTTATTCGGCTGCTATGTCCTTGGCTACCGGTTACTTTAGTCTGAAAAATACAAATCCCTTTTTGTCCAACAGTTGGCACCATCATGGTTGGTTCACCAATAATGGCAAAACGAGGAGTCTCTGTGTAGTGACTTTTAATGGCTCGGGCCAATTCGGGAGCGGCAAGGCAGCCAATCTCCTCATCGTATGAAAAGGCAAAGTAAATTGGTTTAGTAAGGTTGGCCCGGGTCATATCGGGCAAGGCTGCCAAACAACAGGCTACAAACCCTTTCATATCGCATGAGCCTCTTCCATAGAGCAAGCCATCTCCTTTGTCGGTAAGAGTAAAAGGATCTGTGGTCCAGTCCTGACCTTCTACAGGAACCACATCGGTATGACCGGATAGGATGACCCCACCGTCTACTGCGGGCCCAATCCTACAATGTAATGAAGCTTTTGTGCCTTCAGGATTTGGCACCAACGTGGTTTTCACCCCATGGCTTTCTATGTATTCCTGTATCCAATGAATGATAGAAAGGTTACTTTCTCCTCCTAAGACAGGAAAAGACACCAGTTTAGACAATATTTCTTCAACGGTCATACGCATAAGGTTCGGTAAGTCAAGGTTTGTCGATGCGGCCAGCCATTGGCTGGTCAATCGGTGGCCTAAATTAGTACAATCCTTGGTTTTGCAAACGGTCGCAAAGCGAAGGTAATTTTAGGCAGGCCCCCAATGAATGGCCACCGACACGCTCAGTCCAATCCAGGCCATAAGCAGTACCAGCCCTACAACCGGAGCGATAAAACGTATCCATTTGTCGAAAGGAATTCTGCACATAGCCAGCATAGCAATAAGCCCCCCGAGAGTGGGATTGATCAGGTTGGTTACACCATCCCCAATCTGAAAGGCAAGAATTGTGGACTGTCGGGTAAGCCCCAAAACATCTCCTAATGGCAACATTATGGGCAAAGTAGCCAAGGCCTGCCCGCTGCCGGAAGGTATGAAAAAATTAATGACACATTGCGAACCTGACATAGCCAGAGCACTGGCATAAAGCGGCAATTCTTTAAGACCTTCTGAAAGATTAAAGGCTATGGTGTCTGAAATATTGGCCATTTCCATGGCCACCTTAATGCTGGTGGCTAAGCCTACCATAAACGCCCCGGGTGCCACAACCGCTACCGATCGCAAGGTGGTCTCACCAATAGTTTTACCGCTCATTCGCGATAGCAATCCTGCCACAATAGAAATGATTATGAACATGGCAGAAATTTCATTAATGTACCAGTGCCACTTAAAAACCCCATAGAGCATAACTATCATGCCTAAAACAAAAGCCCAAAGCACCAGCCAGTTGTTGGTGCTCATGGCATAGGTATGCAAAGGTTTTGAAAGCTTTAAACCGCTGGTATCTATACCAAGAGAGAGCGATTTCTCAGGCTCCTTAATTATCTTTTTAAAGTACCGCAGGTTAAAATAGGCCAACACCGTTAAAGCCACCAAACAGAGAATAAGTCGCAATAACCATCCGGAAAACATAGGCATTTGTGCCAGTGTATGCCCTGTTCCTACGGTATAAGGATTTACCGGAGACAACCCAAAACCCACCGTAACCGCTCCAACAGATATACCAGCAGCCAGCATAAGATCTCCACCAAGTGCAAGAGAAGTAATGGCCGCAAGCGGAATGAGGGCAATATTGTTTTCATACCCAATAAAGATTCCTAAACAGCCATATAAGTAAGTTAGAAGCACCACAACCAGCAACCTTCTCTCCACTCCCAGCCTTTTAACAAAACTACCAACCGCGTTTTCGATCATGCCAGACTTCTCTAACATGCCGAACATAATGCCCGAAGAAAGCACCACAAATATGATGGGAATAGCAGAGGCAAAACCTCCGGGAATTGCCAGAAAAGTATCGAGGAATGATAATGGTGTAGAGTCTATGGTATGATAAGAGCCGGGAATTACCCGGCTCCTGCCATCAATTATTTCTCTATCAAAAACTCCTGCGGGTATTAGATAACTCATCAAAGCTGTGAGCACTAAAATCCCGAAGAGCATTACCACAGGGTGCGGAAAGCTAAAACGGAGCCTATTGATTGACTTATCGGCCACTACTTAAGCGACTCAAATTCTTTCTTAATTGCTTCGAAGCGGCTTTTCAATTCTTCAAAACGCTCATAAGCATCTTGCCCCGGACGTTGGTCTGCCCGCCCAATCATGCTCGAAAGATAGCCGGTCTGTGACTGCAACATTGGCTGCATATATGTACCCGGAGGCGTTACCAATTGGTAATAAATTGTATCTAACTGTTCTTTCTTGCGTTGCGCTCTCTTACTTGCTTTTTCAGTTTCAAGGCTGTTTTGCAGGTCTTCTCTGGCCTTGGCTACCGTAGCTACCAATTGAGCCACCTCATCGGCAAACGACTGAATCTCCAAAGCCAACCGCTCTTGCTCAGCTACATCATCATCATTCACCAGGCTGCCTCTTGGGTCCAGTACCACTTTAAACTGTTCTTCCATCACCTGATCGCCCACAGTAAGTCTGGCCGTATAGGTGCCATTCGATACCATTGGCCCATTGCCAAGATAAGACCTTCTTGGATTTTCACTCCAGCCTCCTGCATGGCGCATATTCCATACATAGCGGTTAATTCCCTGCTTATTTGGTAGTCCTCCAGCGGCTGGCGGCTCAGAAAATTCAGTAGACATATCTCGTTCTGTATCTACCGGAGGACTTGGTCTTCCATTTACAAAAGAACGAATCACCTGACCCTCACTATTCACAATTTCCAGCTTTACCGGCTGGTCTTGGTCTTTTATGTAGTAGTCAATTGTAACACCCATCGATGGATATTCCGGGCCATTATAATCGCTAGAGGCTCTCATACGGTTTCTTATTCCGTCTTTCAAATCGAACAAATAAGCCTGATAGTCTTTTACATCGGCCAGTTCTCTAAGGCTAATAATGTTGTCCAATATCCAAAATCCTCTACCCATGGTAGACATCACCAAGTCATCATTATGCACCTTAATGTCAGTAATTGGGGTTACAGGCAGGTTATTATTAAAAGCCTGCCAGTTTTTACCATCATTGAACGACACAAAAAGCCCAAACTCGGTACCGGCATAGAGCACCCCTTCTTTCACAGGGTCTTCACGAACCACGCGGGTAGGGTAATCGGCCGGTATTCCATTATTACCGGGAGTTAAGAGCTCCCAGGTTTGCCCATAATCTTCTGTTTTATAGATGTAAGGGCTAAAGTCATTGTCCAATTGATAGCGCAAAACGGCCACGTAAGCTTTGGCCGGATTATGAGGTGAGGGTTCTACTGCATCTACCCTGCCCCCTTTAGGCATATCAGGAGTCACGTTGGTCCAGGTTTTACCACCATCTCGGGTCACATGCACAGGTCCGTCATTAGCCCCTACCCAAATAAGGCCTTCCTGCAAGGTAGACTCTCTAATGGCATAAATGGTACTGTAGTATTCTTCTCCCGTTACATCGCGGGTAATTGGTTCTCCCGGTACCACCTGCTTGTCAGCTTCAAAGGCTGTCAGGTCTGGCGAAATAATTTCCCAGGTCTTTCCATCGTCTGTGGTTTTGTGTACATACTGTGAGGTATGATACACTACATCGGGATTATGAGGCGATACATGAATGGGAGCCACTCGCTGAAAACGGAATTTAAGATCTTTGGGGTTGTGTCCATAAATATTGGTTGCCCCCACATAGTACTGTAATTCCTGGCCGGTGCGCTTGTCATATACTCCAAAACGCCCCTTGCAATTGGAGTATACAATATTGGGATTTCCGGGTTTAGGCACGGCAGGGCCTGTTTCACAACCACCGGTGTTTATGATAAAAGCATTGCTCCCCGACTGCACACTTTCTGTTGGCATACTGGGCACTGCAATAGTGCTGTAATTGTCTTGCTGGCCGGCATATAACCAATACGGGTATTGATCGTCTACCTCTACCTGATACAGCTCGGCTGTTGGTTGGTTGAATTGAGTAGACCAGGTTCGGCCATTGTTGAGTGTTACGTTTGCTCCCCCATCGTTGGCCTGAATCCAAATGGAAGTGTCGTTAGGGTTAATCCAAATATCGTGGTTATCTCCATGAGGAGTACTCACAGACCGCCAGGTTTTACCCCCATCGGTCGATTTTAAAAAGCGAAGTGCACTGTTGAACACCACATCGGCATTTTTCGGATTTGCATAAATATTGGTGTAGTAAAAAGGCCGGTTGGTAAGGTTAGAATTGTCTGAAACAAATTCCCAGCTTTCGCCACGATTGTCCGATCTGTACAAACCGCCCTGATCGTCTGAAGCTTCAATATTAGCATATACCCTCTCCGGCTTCGCTGCCGAAACGGCAAAATCTATCTTACCGATCAGTCGGGTTGGTAATCCGTTGGTAAGTTTGGTCCAGTTCACTCCTCCATCGGTCGACTTGTACACGCCTCCCTCAGACGAACCACTGATGATTGTCCAGGGCTTACGTTCTGCACGCCAGGCTCCGGCATAGATCGTATTCGGGTCGTCAGGAGCCAATTCCAAATCGGAGAAACCCACACTATCGGAATGATACAATACTTTTTGCCAGGACTTTCCTCCATCTACTGTTTTAAATACTCCGCGCTCTTCGTTTTTACCAAAAGCTTTACCAATAGCAGCCACATAAACCACATTGGGATTATCCGGATGAATCTCAACAGCACCAATCTGCCCGGTTTCTTTTAAGCCTATAAACTCCCAGGTTTTACCGGCATCGGTAGATTTGTACATGCCCTTTCCCGTAATCACATTGGAGCGCAAACCGTCAGAGCCTGTACCCACATAAATGATATTGGGATCTTTTTGATAAACCGATATAGCTCCAATAGAAGGGGTTGAAAAATAACCATCTGATACATTGTTCCAGGTCATTCCGTAATCATCGGTTTTCCAAACGCCACCACCTGTGGCTCCCATGTAAAAAACGGAGGGCTGGCTGGCTACTCCGGCCACGGCTGTAACACGGCCTCCCCTTAGCGGGCCTACGTTTCGGAACTCATAGTTTTTAAGAATTTCCTGCAGATCCTGGGCCTGTAGACCCACGGAAGAAAACACTGCAAGACATGTAATGATCAGATGTCTAATCTTCATGATAGTTTTAAATTTTAAGAATGGGGAAATTAAAATAAATACTGCAAAAAGCGGTGCAGCATTTTGACGAGCGGAACTAAGCCAGGCAGTGTTTTCCGGCAATGTAGCCGGTGGTCCAGGCAGCCTGAAAATTAAAGCCTCCCGTAATACCGTCTATATCGAGCACTTCTCCGGCAAAAAACAAGCCTTCAACCACCCGACTCTCCATGGTGTTGAAGTTTACCTCACCCAGTTTTACCCCCCCGGCTGTCACAAACTCTTCTTTAAAAGTGGTTTTTCCGTTCACCGGATACTGATCGTTGCCGAGTTTTTCCACCAAACGGTTTAGTGACTTTTTCGACAGTTCAGCCCATGGCTTATCTTCGTCTATTCCAAGGGTTGTCAGAAAATGTTCCCATAACCTCTGTGTAAGCCCCAGCGGCATCTGATTTTTAATTTTTTTCTTGGGGTGGTCTGTCTGTATCTGCCCTAACATCTCCCTTAACTCCGTTTCGCTAAGGCCCAACCAGTTAATATGAGCTATGAACTTATAGTTCATTTCGTGAAGCAAACGAGCACCCCAGGCCGATGTTTTCAAAATGGCCGGGCCACTCATACCCCAATGGGTAATCAATAAAGGTCCCTTTTCCATTAGGCGTGTACCCTGAATTTTTACAACTGCGGCAGGCACCGATACCCCCATGAGCTGAGTAATGGACTGCCCGGGCATGTTAAAAGTAAAAAGACTGGGCACTGGCGGTTCTACCTGATGACCGAGCGATTCTAACCAGCCAAAACCTTCTGGTTTAGGACTGCCACCGGTTGCCACTATCACTCTATCGAATTGTTCGGTTCCTTCTTTAAAACGGAGTTTAAAGGCATTTCCTTCTTTCTGAATGGCCTGTAAGGCCGCACTGAGTTGAATATCAATCCTAAGCTTTCGAGCTTCATTCAAAAGGCAATCTACTATGGTTTGAGAATCGTCCGTCACAGGAAATACGCGCCCATCGGCTTCCTCCTTTAGTTGTACTCCCCTACTTTCAAACCACTCGATTGTATCTGAGGCATTGAATTGTGAAAAGGCTTTTTTAAGATGCTTTTCACCCCTTGGGTAATGCGCTGCAAAAGTAGAAATACCCTGGCAACCATTCGTTACATTACACCTACCGCCTCCGGAAACCTTTACCTTAGCCAGCAGTTTGACGGATTTTTCGTACAACACAACCCTGGCATTTGGGGCGTGCATTTTACACGAAATAGCTGCAAAAAAACCGGCCGCTCCACCACCTATAATGGCCACTCTATTGTTCATGGGGATCAAAGTAACAAATCATTTTGCCAATATCACCGTAAGACTTTAAGACACTTTTATTCAAATCTCATGAAAAACTTCACAAAAACCATTTTAGCACTTACGCTCATCATATTTGCTTCGGCCAATCTGATCGTAACGGGAGACTCTGCAGTGGAGGAGTCGATGAAAGAAGGTTTCGTTGCCGACTGGGAACGAGCTAAGGCCTACTCATTGGAGTATATTGATGCCATGCCTGAAGACGGAATAACTTTTAGACCTACCGAAGGAGTACGCACCTTTGCCGAACAATTTCTACACATGGCTCAGGGAAATATTGGTATTGTAGCCAATGCTACGGGCGCTGAGCGTATTTACGCTACGGTAAACCTTGAAAAGGAAAGCAAATATCATAACAAAAAAGCCCTCCAGGATATCACTGTTGAAGCTTACGACTGGTGTATTGCTGCCGTAAAAAACATGGATATGACCAAAGGCGAAGAAAAAGTTGAATCTTTTGGCTTCAATATTTCCAGGGTAGAGTGGCTTAAAAAAGCGTTTGAACACCAAACTCACCACAGAGGGCAAACTACAGTATACCTGAGAATGAAAGGGGTAACACCACCACCCGAAAAGCTTTTCTAAAAACAATAATGGAGAGACCAACCTGGCAAGCTAAAGAACAGACTCCGGGTTTCAACTCCATTGATGTTGGCAGAAATAGCAGTAATAAAATACCGGGTGGGTACAGCTTGTGGCAGTAGTAGACACATCACTAAACCACTCGAAAGAAAAGCTGTCGAAAGAAAACCTTAAGGTTTTGATTTCGGCAGTTTCTTTAAATAACCAGCCAAAGAATCACATCTACCCGCCTGTTTTTCATACGTCCTTCCCAGGTTGAGTTATCGTAAACCGGGTTATATAGCCCAAAATCTCGTACCTCTATCATTTCCTTTTTAATCTTCTCCAGCTTTAGCATTAGATCAATTACCGACTGACTCCTCATTTTACTGAGCCGCTCATTATACTCCTTGCCACCTATATTGTCGGTATGGCTATGCACTGTGATAAAATAATCATGAATATTTGGTATAGAGTCCAGAAATGATTTTAGCTGATTGGCCTGGCGTATGTCCACACGGGCACTTCCTCCTCCAAAATAAATACTTCGAATAGCCGATGGCTCGCCAAACGTCTGTGCGTTTACTGAGAATAGAGTACTCGTTAAAAGCCATAATATAATAAACCACCTGAGCATAGAACCCCTTATTACCTGACTATTAACGCTTTGGCAGATGTAGAGTTTTTCAAATAACTTGAACTGCTGAATTTTAAGTGACAAACGGAAAAAACATTGAAAGAAGTTATAGTGGTGATGGGGATAAGCGGTGCAGGTAAAAGCACCGTGGGAAAAGCCTTGGCCAACCGTATGGGCATGCCATTTTTAGATGCTGACGATTTTCATCCTCGCGAAAACGTGATGAAAATGAGCAGCGGGCAGCCATTAGACGATGACGACCGATGGCCTTGGCTTGCAGCCATAGTAGAACACATATTACAAAGTCATAGGCCATGTTTTGTATTGGGTTGTAGCGCCCTTAAAGAAAGTTACAGGTTGTACCTGGCCCAACGCCTAAAACTACATCTGGTTTACTTAGAGATTACTGCCGAAGAAGCTCACAGAAGACTAAAAATGCGTAAAGGTCATTTTATGCCCGCTACATTAGTACAATCTCAGCTCGATGCGCTAGAGATCCCTTCAAGTGCTTTTCGCCTATCGGCCACCCTAAATATTACCAAATCGGTTGATTTACTGGCCGAACATTTTTCCACTTTACAGTAATTGACTAATTTCTTGGCTTCATTACTTTTTCATGGAAAACCTACAACTCTATCTGGCCATTGTTTCGGGAGTAGCCCTTCTCCTTTTTCTAATTATGAAGTGGAAGCTCAATGCTTTTCTGAGTTTGCTTTTTGCCAGCATTTGGGTAGGCCTTTTAGGAGGGCTGAATACTGACGAGATAATCGATTCTATAGCAAAAGGCATGGGCGATACGCTGGCCTTTGTGGCTACCATTGTGGGACTGGGAGCCATTTTTGGAGCCATACTGGAACATTCGGGGGGTGCTCAGGCATTGGCTCGTTACCTGTTAAAAAAAGGAGGAGAATCCAAGTCTCGGCTGGCCCTGTTAAGCACAGGCTTTATAGTTTCTATTTCTGTATTCTTCGATGTAGGTATTATCATTCTTATGCCCCTGGTAAAGGCACTGGCCAAAAAGAGTAATCGCCATGTATTATACTATGGCCTTCCCTTGCTGACAGGACTGGGAATTACCCATAGCTTTATTCCTCCTACACCCGGGCCGGTAGCGGTGGCAGATATATTGCAGGTAGACCTGGGCTATGCCATTGTTGTAGGAGCCCTCGTTGGCATCCCCGTTGCGCTTTTCTGCGGGCTGATTATGACTAAGTTTCTGGTACCCGATACTCCCGATAGTGAATTGGAAATAGCAACTGAAACGACCGACCAAGCTCTGGACGAAGGGCTGGTTCGTACCATTTTTTGGGTTTTGGGGCTTCCCATTTGCCTTATACTGTTAGGATCATTTCTAAACACAATGGCTCGTGAAGGCCTCATAGCTTCTTCGGTTTTTGTCGATATTGCGGCTTTTATAGGACATCCGTTTGTATCACTCCTATTGGCTACCTTTCTAGCCCTTTACTTTCTTGGGGTCAAAAAGGGCTTAGGAAAAGAGGCCTTGTTCAAACTCTCTAATGATTCACTGGCTCCGGCCGGCTCTATTATTCTGATAACCGGGGCAGGAGGAGTTCTTAAAACCGTAATGATTAACACCGGTATAGGAGATATAATAGCCCAGGGCATGCTAAATACAAGCTTTTCTGTGCTTCTACTAGCCTACCTGGTTACCGTGCTGGTACGTATTATGCAAGGCAGTGCTACGGTGGCGATGCTCACCGGTGCCGGAATTGTAGCCGCTGTATTACCGGGAATGGACCTGAACATGCTGGAGAAAACCTTCATCATGATGGCCATTGCCTCAGGCAGCATCGTTATGTCTCACGTAAACGACAGTGGTTTTTGGTTAGTCAATCGCATTTTAGGCCAGTCTGTACAACAAACCCTGCGCTCATGGACCATACAGTCGAGCCTTATTTCTGTTACCAGCTTTATCCTCGTGCTTATTGCCTATCAGTTCGTTTAAGCCTCCCACTCTGTATGAAAAATACCCGGCCGATCCAATCGCTCATAGGTATGAGATCCAAAATAGTCTCGCTGGGCCTGAATGAGGTTTAGCGGCAAACGTTCGGCCTTGAATGCATTGAAATAGTTAAGTGATGCTGCCAAAGCCGAAACCGGCAGACCAAGACGCATACCCTCAGCGCAAACCTTAGCTAAATGAGGGAGGTTAGTTTTCACTAATTCGGCTATTTGCTCATTGAGCAACAGATGTTGCAGCGATTTATTGAACGAATAGGCCTTACGAATCTCTTCAAGGAATTTTGCCCTGATAATGCATCCGCCTCTCCAAATTTTAGCAATCACCTCCAGATTCAGGTCATAATTATATTCCTTAGAAGCCTCCGATAGCTGGTGGAGTCCTTGCGCATAAGTAACAATAAAGGAAGTATAGAGCGCGGCTTTCAGTTCATCGGTCGATAAATCGGCCCGTTCAGCCATGGGCAAAGTGTATAGTTTAGCTGCCTCAACGCGCATACTTTTGAACGAAGAAATTTCGCGCATCCGTACAGCAGCATCTACCGTAGGTATTGGCACTCCCAGATCCATGGCGTTTTGCGAAGTCCATTTTCCGGTTCCTTTTTGTTTTGCCTTATCCAAAATGGCATCTACCAATGCACCGGTTTCCAAATCATCAGGAACTCCCAATATGTCTGCCGTAATTTCTGTAAGGAAAGAACCGAGTTCGGCTTGGTTCCAAGCCTCAAAAGTGGCTTTCATTTCAACATTAGACATTTGGAGGCCGTGCTTCATTATATCGTATACCTCTGAAATGAGCTGCATAAGGCCATACTCAATGCCGTTGTGCACCATCTTCACATAATTTCCGGCCGAACCATTTCCCAAATGTGCCACGCAAGGTTCACCATTTACCTTAGCCGATGCAGCTTCAAAAATAGGTCGGATATGTTCATAGGCCTCTTTATTGCCCCCGGGCATAATGCTAGGCCCCACCCGGGCGCCTTTAGCCCCACCGGAAACTCCGGCTCCAAAAAAGTGAATTTTGTCTTTGGCCAGCGATTCAAACCTCCGGTCGGTATCAGTATAAAACGAGTTACCTCCATCTATAATAATATCTCCTTCATTCAACTTAGGCCTCAAACTCTCTATTACTGCGTCTACGGGTTTTCCGGCCGGAACCAACAGCATAATTTTTCGAGGTCGCTTTAGTCCGGCCAAAAAAGTATCTGCATCTGTTGTGGCCGAAACTTTATCATTACCGGCTTCCTCAATGAGCCCTTCCACCTTGCCCTGATCCAGGTCGTAGCCCAGAGCCGAAAAACCATGGTCGGCCACATTAAGAATAAAGTTCTTACCCATTACGCCCAGCCCTATAAGGCCAAAATCAAACTTTTCTTGAGACATGCTTTTGTTTTAATTTCCAAGTTCTAAAACTACCATTAAGTTCCTCTACTCTGACCACAACCCATTATCTTTATCGCGGAACTTTAGCGGGTAAAACTGATTTAGACTGTACAAAGAAACAAAGCCTTAGCAAGGCATAAAACATTAATGAAAAAAACTGACGATCAAGTTTTGGTAATATTCGGAGGCTCAGGCGATTTGACCAAGCGCAAGTTAATCCCTGCAGTTTTCAATCTTTTTAAAGGAGGCTTTTTAGCCGAGTGCTATGCTGTAGTTGGTGTGGGGCGCACAGCTTACAGCGATGAAGAATACAGGCAGAGTGTGGTTTTTGAGAACGAGCATCTCACCGACAAAAATAAAGTAAGTCAAGACGACCTTAATGCGTTTTCCAAGCTCATTCATTACCAGTCGCTCGACACCAAAAACATAGAGGCTTATGCCACACTCAAAGAAAGGCTTAGGGCACTAGACGAGGAGAAGGCTACCTGTCATAATTACATTTTCTACCTCTCTACCCCTCCCAGCCTATATGAGGTTATTGCCGAGGGGCTGGCGGCCAATGGCTTGAATAGTCAAAAAAACGGATGGAGCCGGCTGATTGTAGAAAAACCCTTTGGATATGATTTGGAATCGGCCAGGCACTTGAACCAACACCTGAGAAAATTCTTTGAGGAAGATCAGATATACAGAATCGATCACTACTTGGGTAAAGAAACGGTACAAAACATGTTTGTTACCCGGTTTGCCAATAGCATATTCGAACCCCTATGGAATCGGAACTACATTCATCGGGTTGAAATTACCGCGGCAGAAAGCGTGGGAGTAGAAAAAAGAGGCGGATACTACGACTCTTCCGGGGCCTTGCGCGACATGGTGCAAAACCATTTGTTTCAGCTCGTAGCGCTGGTAGCCATGGAACCTCCCGTGAAAGCCGATGCCGAAAGTATTAGAAATGAGAAACTTAAGGTGTTTCAAAGTCTGAGACCATACACCACTGAAGATATTGCCAAAAATGTAATCAGAGGCCAATATACGGCCTCTACCATTCGAGGAGAAAAAGTGCCGGGCTATCGCGAAGAAGAAGGAGTTGACCCGAATTCTAAAACGGAAACTTATGCTGCTCTCAAGTTTTATATCGACAACTGGCGCTGGGCAGGTGTACCCTTCTATATACGCACCGGAAAACGCCTCCCTACCCGGGTTACAGAAGTGGTTATTCACTTCAAACCTAACCATCATCACCTTTTCTCGGCCAACCCGCATCTGGCCAACCCGCAAAACACATTGGTACTGAGAATTCAGCCCAACGAAGGTATATTACTGAAATTCGCCATGAAGATTCCGGGAGCCGGCTACAATACGGAGCATGTAAATATGGACTTTCACTATGACGATCTCAGCAATGTGTATGTACCTGATGCTTACGAACGCCTGATACTGGATTGCATGCAGGGAGATGCTACTCTTTACGCCCGTGGCGACTCCACCGAAGCTGCCTGGGAATTTATAGACCCAATACTCAAAGCATGGGCCAATGACGAAGTGCCCATTTATGGATATCCTTCAGGAACCTGGGGGCCGGAAAATGCAGACAGCCTGATTGAAGGAGATAAAATGACCTGGCGATACCCCTGCAGCAACCTGACAAACGATGGGAATTACTGTGAACTTTAACTGAAGAAGAAAATTATGCAAATCAATATTTGTGAAAACCCCATTGCTACCGCCAAAGCCTTTGCCGAATATATGCTGGCCTGGCACAAACAGCATGGAGCAATGAATGTGGCACTTTCCGGTGGCTCTACACCAAAAATACTTTTCGACCTGTTGGCTACAGACTATGCCGCAGCCTTTGACTGGACAAAAATAAACCTTTACTGGGGCGATGAACGTTGTGTAGCACCTACCGACAGCGACAGCAACTATAAAATGACGAATGAGCATTTACTGGCTAAGGTGAACATTCCTGAAGGCAACATACACAGAGTGCTGGGAGAAAACGACCCTGAACAAGAAGCCATTCGCTACGGGCAGTTAATTGAGCAAAACCTACCAAAGAAAGACGGAAATCCGGTATTCGACATAATCATTCTGGGCATGGGAACTGATGGCCATACAGCTTCTATTTTTCCTCATGAAATTGAATTGCTGGACAGTGCCAAAACCTGTGAAGTAGCCAACCACCCGGAAACCGGCCAGAAAAGAGTCACGCTCACGGGCCCGGTACTTAACCAGGCACGCTCCGTATGTTTTTTGGTGACCGGAGACAACAAGAAGGAGAAGATAAAACAGATTTTTGAAGAACAAGATGTGGCCAAATCATATCCGGCCTATCACATCAACCCCAAAGAAGGAGAATTAATCTGGTTTCTCGATGAAGCTGCGGCAAGCAGCTATAAAAAGCCCTAACCTTTCAAACACCCTAAATTAAGTAGATTATGCACCTACCGCTGCTTCAAGACTTACTGGTATTGCTGGTTTTCTCAGTAATCATTGTTTTTCTTCTTCAGCGTTTACGATTGCCCTCTATACTTGGCTTTTTGCTCACAGGCATTCTCATTGGCCCTTATGCCTTTAGCCTGGTAGAAGCTGCCGAACAGGTAGAAATTATTGCCGAAATCGGAGTCATTCTGCTATTGTTTGTAATTGGCATGGAGCTTTCCATCAAACAACTAATGTCTATAAAACGGACCGTTTTTATAGGGGGGCTGTTGCAGGTGGGGCTCACAGTGGTGTTCTCCGGAGGTATATATTATCTTTTGGGTAGTAGTTGGAATGAAGCTGTTTTTACGGGCTTTCTCTTCTCACTTTCCAGTACAGCCATTGTGCTCTCCATTTTTCAGGAGCGTAACGAAATTTCTACACCACACGGCAGAAATGCCCTGGGAATTCTCATTTTTCAAGACATCATAGTTGTGCCAATGATGCTGGTTACTCCCATTATTGCCGGAGCAACCACCAATGTAACCCAAAGTGTTATCGAGCTGGTCATAAAGTCGGCTGTGGTTATTCTTGTCACCATTCTAAGTGCGCGTTATTTGGTGCCTAAGCTCATGTATGCCATAGCTAAGACCAAAAGCAAAGAGCTCTTCTTATTGGCCACCATTACCATCTGTTTTGCTGTGGCCTTTCTTACCTCCGAGGCCGGGCTTTCACTGGCTTTAGGAGCTTTTTTGGCCGGACTCATCATATCAGAATCGGAATATAGCCATCAGGCCACAAGCATAATACTCCCCTTTCGTGAGCTGTTCACCTCCTTCTTCTTCATATCGGTAGGTATGTTACTTGACGTATTCTTTTTGCTTGAAAATCTGGGGCCAATACTCTTGCTGCTCGTAGGTGTGTTTGTACTCAAATCGGCCATTGCCTCTTTTGCTGTGGCTGTGCTTAAATACCCACCACGCACGGTTATCCTTACCGGACTGGCGCTCTTTCAGGTTGGAGAATTCGCTTTTATTCTCTCTAAAACAGGAATAGAATACGGGCTAATTGATGACCAAACCAACCAATACTTTTTAGCCGTTTCCATTCTTTCTATGCTCTGCACACCTTTTGTTATGATGTTTTCTGAGCGGCTTTCCAGCCTGGCCCTTAGGTCTCGGTTAGTCGACTCGGTTACTAAGAAAATGAGCGGACTACAACCTGTTTTAGAAGATGCGCCCGATGAACTCAGCAACCATCTGGTGATAATTGGTTATGGAGTGAATGGTTCGAATGTGGCCCATGCCGCACGGGTAAACCAAATACCCTATGTGGTGCTAGAGCTCAACGCAGAAACAGTAAGAAGAGAAAGGCTAAAGGAGATACCTATACTTTTTGGCGATGCCTCTCAAAAGCACATTTTAGAACATGTGCACCTTCATAAGGCCAGAGGGGTGGTAATTGCTATCTCAGACCCCAAGGCCACCAAGGCCATCATTAGTAATATAAGAAGCATATCGCAATCGGTTTACCTCGTTGTCCGCACCCGATATGTAAAAGAAATGAATGAGCTGTTGGCCCTTGGTGCTGACGAAGTTATTCCTGAAGAATTCGAAACATCCATTGAAATATTCTCCAGAATACTCCACCAGTTTTTAGTACCGGTAGACGACATCAACCGCTTTATTGAAGCTGTTAGGGCCGATAACTACGAGCTCTTTCAAAATAAAAAATCGCTACCGAGAACCTTTAAGCCCTCTAAATTTCCAGACTTTAACATTACCTGCCTCCGGGTGACTACCGATAGCTCCAAACTGGTGGGTAAGCCGCTTAAAGACCTGCAAATACGGAACAATTACGGCATTAATATTCTGGCCATATCCAGAAACAATGAACTAATTCAGAACATTAGTGCTGACCAGAAGATTAAGCAGGGCGATATTGTCTACGTGCAGGGTGAACAGCACAACATTGAGAATTTCTACCGGCTGGCTACCTGAGCCCGGTACAGAAAACACAGAACTTAAGGGAAAAATATATAGCCAAAGTTAGGTCGTATGATCTATTCATCGTAATATTGCAATGTATTTATGGGGCTAACAAAAACAGATTTATTTACCACCGAGCAAAACGAACTGGCCAATATGGCCAAGGCTCTTGCTCACCCGGCCAGAATAGCCATACTCGAACATTTACTTAAAGCCAATGCCTGCATTAATAGCGATTTGGTTGCCGAACTAGGACTGGCTCAGGCTACTATTAGTCAACACCTAAAAGAGCTCAAAAGTCTAGGGCTCATATCAGGGACTATAGAAGGTGTAAGCATGAGCTATTGTATTAATGCCGAGCGTTGGAAATATTTTGAGTCGAGACTAAATCGTTTGTTTCAGTCTTATAGTCCTGATCCGTGTAACTCTAAACGCTGTTGATATGAAGCTATCTGAATTAAAACACATACTGGAGAATCTTCAAGAAATTTCTTTTCGTTTGCCTGACGGCACTCAAATACCCTCGCACTTTCATGTAACTGAGGTTGGTGCCGTTACCAAACACTTTATAGATTGTGGCGGAACTATTCGAAACGAATCGGTCATTAATTTTCAATTATGGACCTCCAATGACTATGACCACCGCCTAGCACCACAAAAATTAAAATCTATCATATCTCTTTCGGAGCGTCACCTCAACCTTACCGATCAAGTAATTGAAGTAGAATATCAGGGTGAATCGACCATCCAAAAATTTGGTCTGGACTTCTACAATGGAGAGTTTTGGCTCACTACCCAACAAACCGACTGCCTGGCCAAAGACAGTTGCGGAATTGAACAACCGGCCTCTCAGGCAGAAGCGTCAGCGGCTTGTTGCAGCCCGGGAGGTGGTTGTTGTTAATATGAATGCGCTATTACTCCAAACCATTGAAAAGGCTCAAAAGCTTCCTATTTCTCATGAAAGAAAGAGCCTTCTAAATGAATTAATGGGTAAAATAAAGGAGTGTTCCGGCACTCCTACCCTACAGTTCATTTGTACCCATAACTCTCGCAGAAGCCAAATGGCCCAGCTCTGGGCTCAAACGGCTGCGCGCTTTTTTGGCTACAACATACGCTCTTTGTCTGGAGGAACGGAAGTAACCCGATTCAATGCCCATGCAGCAGCCTCCTGTCAACGAATGGGCTTTGGCATAGAGCTCATGGACGAGAGTGAAAACCCCAGGCATCGGGTTACCATCGATAAGCAAACCCGGCTGACCATGTACTCCAAGCTTTTCGATCACCCCGACAACCTAAAACACCCCTTCATTGCAGTAATGACCTGTGATGCAGCCTATGAAGCATGCCCTTACATACCGCAAGCCTCAGCCAGAATTCCTCTTACCTATTCTGACCCCAAGGCTTTCGATAACACACCAGATGTGCAATTGGCCTATGACGATATTAACCTGAAAGTTGCCTCTGAAATGCTCTACGTGTTTAGAGAATTACAAAAGGACCAGTCATAAAAACCTATATTTCCTTGCCGGAAATGGCTTATTAGTTGCTAATTTGAAGCATGCCTAGCCTTACCACCATTGCCTTTGACGCAGACGATACGCTTTGGGTCAATGAACCCATTTTCACCGATACCCGCTTAAAATTCTAAGCGACTATATGACCATTGATTCCGGTTTGGAAAAGGAGCTTTACGCGGTAGAAATACGAAATCTTCAACTATTCGGCTATGGTATAAAAGGTTTTACTCTTTCAATGATAGAAACAGCTTTGGAGCTGACAGACTATGCGCTAAAGGGTCGTGATGTAGAACGTATCATCCGGTTGGGTAAAGAAATGCTCCAGCATCCCGTGCAGGTATTACCGGGTGTAGAAGAGGTTCTCGATGAGCTGGAGAATCACTACAGGCTAATGGTTATTACCAAAGGTGATTTGTGGGATCAGGAGAATAAGATTGCACGGTCTAACCTCGATCGGTACTTTAGTGCAGTTGAAATAGTTAGCGAAAAAGACACTGCCACTTACGCTGCCCTGCTTAAAAGACACCAACTAACAGAAAATGAATTGCTTATGGTGGGCAATTCGCTTAAGTCAGATATAATTCCACTACTCGATCTGGGTGCACAAGCTATTCACATACCCTTTCATGATACCTGGGCACACGAGCAGTTAGGTTCAGCCCAAATAAACGGCTATAAATTTCCGCGGCTGACATCTATTAGCGAATTGCCAGGCTGGCTCAAAGAAAATGCAGGTTACCGGGCCTAACCGAAGCACACAATCGTATGGCCTTAACTAATAATAGATTTGCTTGAGTTGAGCTGTTCTAACACCTGTTCCTTATAGTTGCGGCCAATAGGAATTTCTACACCATTCACCTCAACCGCATGGTTAGAGAAAGCTTCAATTTTTTTGAAAGGAACTATAAACGATCGGTGTACTCTTATGAAACAGTCTTCCGGAAGTTTCTCTTCTAAAAATGAGATTTTCTGCAACGAAATTACTTCTCTTCCGGGTAGTTTAATGCGCACATAATCCTTGAGGCTTTCGATATACAGAATGTCTTTCAGATATACCTTCACCATTTTGCGGTCGGCCTTGAGAAAAATGTGCGGTTCGTCTGTTCTTAATTTGTCGGCCGGTTCTACAGCATTATTTTCTTCTTGTTGCACTTCTACCACCTTATTTACGGCTTTGAGAAAACGGTGAAACGAAACAGGTTTTAGCAGGTAGTCGGCCACATTCAACTCATAGCTTTCGAGAGCATATTCTCTATAGGCCGTTGTAAAAATAATCTGGGCTTCGGGGTTCAGCACTTTCAAGAATTCAATACCATTGAGTTTAGGCATTTGAATGTCCAGAAATATTAAATCGACCGGTTCTTTCTTGAGTACTTCAAAGGCCTTGAGCGCATTATCACATTGCTCCACTAATTCCAAAGCCTCAATTTTCTCTATATGCGATATAATCACCTCTCGGGCTAACGGTTCATCATCAACTACCAGGCATTTAAGTTTCATTGGTCTAAAAATTCAGTTTCAACACCACCAAAAAAGAGTCTGACGATTCGTGGATATTCAATTCATGCTGCTCCGGGTAAAGTATCTCCAGCCTTCGCTTCACATTTTTGAGCCCAATACCCTCTTTGTAAGAGAAGTGATCTTCCGAATCGGTATGATTACTTTTACTGTTTTCAACCTTTAAGGTTAGGCTTTTGTCTTTTGAGGCTATATCTATCGATATCCACGAGTCTTCCAATTCCTCACTGGCCCCATGCTTAAAGGCATTTTCAACAAAAGGCAAGATGACCAAAGGAGCAATCATTTTCTCTCCGTTTTCTTTAGTCATATTAAAGCTCACATTCAGCCGCTCCCCGTAACGAATTTTCTCCAGTTCAATATAGCCTTGCAGTAGTCTTACCTCTTTACTCAAAGGAATTTTATCGGCATTGCACTCATAGAGCATGTAATCGAGCAATTCCGAAAGTTTTAAAACCACCTCTGGAGCATCTTTGCTTCGCTTGAGGGTAAGCGCATAAAGGTTGTTTAGCGTGTTGAACAAGAAATGAGGATGGATTTGAGCTTTCAAGAACTTTAACTCCGCCTCCAGTTTATCCTCTACAAGCTGTTGATTCTTCTTCTGCTCCAAATACCAATACTTGAACCACTTAATCACAACAGCCAGAAACACTACCGGATATATCTTAGTGGTGAATTTTAGAATCTTGCCAATGTTTATGATAGGACTTCGGTAAGTATCTTCCGGCCAAAACAAAGGCTGTTGTACTAACAGATAGCCAATCCAGGCCAGCATGGAAAAGGTAAGAATGAGTACAATTAACCAGCCAAAGAAACGGGCATACCGTTGACGGAACAGGTAAACCGGCATTAATACATAAAGGGTAAGATAGACAGCCGGTAGTTGTACCAAAGCATCAGTAGACTGAATCAGAATTTGCAGCGCATACTTCTCCTCAAAGCTTCCGTAAACAATGCCGAAAAAGAGAATATAAACCGCCCAGAAAACCAGATGCCAGACAATTCTGGGGCTATTGAAAAGGAGATTCTCTAAACGGGGTTTGCTCATAAGACTGGTGAACTCATGTGTTTAAGCACTAAACTTAGGCCATAAGTTTCTAATATTCATACAAATAGACAAACTACACAACTAATGGCACCAAATACACCATTGCTATGACGAGTGACTTCGTAGCCCGTTTTATGCCATTAGACACCAAAACTAAGTCTTTAGTCTAAAAAGCCGCTATTCCCTGAACCTCAGGAAATTATTGGAGTAAAAGCAGCTAACACCCAAGTCAACAACTCAAAATGAAAGCTTTTTTAACTCTTGCGCTTTGTGCATTTACTCTGAGCCTAACAGCTCAACAAACCGATACAAGAAGTACCTATCAGTACCGAATTACCAAGACTCAATCGCCCATAATAGTCGATGGTTCGGCTGATGAACCGGCCTGGCAACAGGCCGGGAAAATTGACAAACTGATGAACCACTGGCCTTACGATACTGGCGAGGCCGAAGCCCGCACAGAGGTATGGTGCACCTATGACGATGAGTTTATTTACGTTATGGCCAAACTCTACGACAACGGAGATCGGGTGGTTCAGTCGCTCCGAAGAGACAATAGAGAAGCTCACTGGAACAGCGATAATTTCACTTTTATAATTGATCCTTTCAATAACAAGCAGAGTGGTTTCTTCTTTGGCGTAAATGCCGGAGGAGCTCAAATTGAGGCTCTTATGAATGTAGAAAACGGAAACACCAACTTCGATGAAAACTGGGACAACAAGTGGTTTTCGGAGGTAAAGAGCTATGCCGACCACTGGCTGGTAGAAATGGCCATACCTTTTAAAACCCTTCGCTACAATAGCCAGTCTACAGCCTGGGGAGTCAATTTTATTCGAGGGGATATGGAGCGCAACCATTACTCTACCTGGACCCAGTTTCCGCTCAGTTTTGGTGGCGTTGACATCAACTTTATGGGCACTATGCAATGGGATGCTCCACCTAAAAAAGCCGAAGGCAAAGTAGTACTTATCCCTTATCTGGCCGGATCGACTACCAGAGACTTTCAAACCGAAGTGCAGGAAGACTACGAAAGTGAAATTGATGCAGGGCTGGATGCCAAGGTGGCCATTACCAGTTCGCTCAATCTGGATCTGACCCTAAACCCGGACTTCTCCAATGCCGATGTCGATCAACAGGTCACCAACCTCTCCCGTTTCAGTATTTTCTTTCCCGAACGCAGAAACTTCTTTCTGGAAAACGGTGATATATTTTCCAACTTCGGTAGCTGGCAAGTGCAGCCATTCTTCTCCAGAACCATCGGGCTCAACAATGGCCGGCAGGTACCCATAACCTACGGTGCACGGCTCACCGGCAATGTAACAGATAACATGCGTGTGGGAGCCATGAACGTGCAAACCGGATCGACCGAAGAATTGGCCTCAAACAACTACTCGGTATTAGCTGTCCATCAGCGAGTGCTAAGCCGGTCGGTCATTAAGGGAATTTTCATGAATCGAAAAGGCGCAAATGGCGACTATGGCCGAAACGGAGGAATTGAATTTAACTACGTACACCCCTCAGGAAGCTGGAACAATACCCTTAGATACCATTTGGCAGAAACTGAAGAGCAGCTGGGCGACAATCACTATTATGGCATGAGTGGAGGCTATCGCGACAGAAATCTGCGAATGGGTTGGGCTTTAGATGTGGTAGGAAAAAACCACGAAACAGAACTGGGTTTTAACCCACGACTGTACAACTACAATGCAGAAACCAAAGAGGTAACGCGTCAAGGCTATGCACACATTAACCCCTGGCTCATGTATAGGTTTCTGCCCGAAAACCCAAGCTCCGCTCTCAACCAACACGGCATACGCACCTGGCATATGGCCTGGTTCAATACAGATGGAAGCCTCAATGAGAGGCGTCATGGGATGGCCTATGATTTTATCTTCAAAAACACTTCTGAGCTCAATTTTAATCGTATGTTTTTTGAAGTAGAACTGCCCGTTCCAACCAATCTGATTGGAGGAGACCGGAACTTACCGGTGGCCAATTACCGGTTCAGCGATAATTTTGTATCCTACTCCAGCGACCGAAGAAAGATTTTCAGCACCGATTTACGGCTTAGCTACGGTAGCTTTTATAACGGTACCAAAACAGGACTCTCCGGTGGACTCAATATGCGGGCACAGCCATGGGGTACTTTTAGTGTAAACTACGACTTCAATAAAGTGAAACTAGCTGAAGGGTTTGGAGAAACCGACCTGCACCTTTTCAGGTTTAACACAGAAATCAGTTTTTCCAACCGTATGTTCTGGACCACTTCCGTACAATACAACTCTCAGGCCGAGAACTACAACATCTTCTCGCGTTTTCAATGGCGCTACAAGCCCATGTCAGACCTGTTCATAGTCTACACCGACAATTACGGAATTGATGGGTTGAACATAAAAAACCGACAGGTAGTGTTTAAGGTTACCTATTGGCTCAATATGTAAGTTTCAACCTTGAAGTGCATGGGGTATGGTCCAGGCTTGGTGGTAATCGTAGAGCAATTGCCCACCTCGAATGGTGAGTGGAGAAGACACGTTGTTGTGGTACAGCTGGCCTGTACCCAAGCCTTGTGGCAATAGGTTAGTGTATTGAGCGGTGAACTGCGCAATGGCATTCAAACCTATGTTCGACTCGAGCATGGAGGTCATCCACCAGCCAATCTGCCTTGAGTTTGCCAGGTTTATCCACTCACGGCTAGAGCCTATACCTCCTACCAACGATGGTTTTAGAATAATATATTGCGGCCTTATTGTTTCCAGCAAGCGTACTTTTTCCCCTGTGTCATGCACTCCAATCAACTCTTCGTCCAGAGCTATGGGGATTAAATTTGCCTGGCAAAGTTCTGCCATTAGCGACCATTGTCCCGGAGCCACGGGCTGTTCAATGGAGTGAATCTCTAAAGCCGCCAACTCGTGCAAATGGTCATACACGTTGTGAGCATCAAAAGCACCATTGGCATCCACTCTGAGGGTAATTTCACGACTGGTGTAGTGTTTTCGAATAGATTCGAGCAGGCTTAGTTCCGTTGAAAAATCAATGGCGCCAATCTTCATTTTTATGGTACCAAAGCCGGCTTTCAATTTTTCTTCAATTTGCCTTCTCATAAAGCTTTCATCGCCCATCCACACCAATCCGTTAATAGGAATTCTGTTTTTGCCCTTTGCAAAATCATTGTTGAACAGGCAAAAACCGCCCCCCTGAGCGATATCGAGCAAGGCTGTTTCGAGGCCAAAACGGATGGACGGAAACTCGGCAGGAATAACTTGAGAAACAAACTCCAGTACCTCCGGCTCTGTTTCAGGAATATCGTTTCCCTCACAAGCGTTGAGGTATTGCTCTAGTCGATTGGAATAATCCGGAACATAGTCTTTAGAAAGACCTTTCAAAGGGCTGGCCTCTCCCCAACCTACCTGGCCGGTTTCCTGATTAACGGCTTTTATAAACCACGTGGGTTTCTCTGTAAAAGAACCACGCGAAGTACCGGCTTCGAACCGAAACTTTAATACATGAGGAATAACCTGAAACCTAAGTCTCATTGGCCCAAAAGTCTCTTTACATACTTACCAATAATATCAAATTCCAGATTGACCTTATCGCCCACCCGTAGTTCTTTAAAATTGGTATGCTCAAAAGTGTATGGAATAATGGCAACTCTAAAGTTCCCTTGCTGAGAGTTGAAACAGGTAAGGCTGGTTCCGTTAATGCAAATAGAACCTTTTTCAACCGTCACATTCCCCAAAGAAGCATCATAAGCAAAGTCGAACAACCAACTCCCCTCCTGTTCAGCAATGGCCGTAACTGTGCCAATCTGATCCACATGGCCTTGCACCACATGCCCATCGAAACGGCCATTGGCCACCATGCAGCGCTCCAAATTAACCAATGTACCCACTTTCCAATTGCCAAGGGTGGTCTTCTTGAGAGTCTCATCTATGGCCGTTACCCGGTGCACCTTCTCTTTGAGGGCAACCACGGTAAGACAGGTGCCATTGTGGGCCACACTTTGGTCTATTTTTAGTTCGTGGCCAATGGCAGATTCTACATCGAAATGCACATTAGTGCCTTCTTTTTGAATATCAACTACTTGACCAAGGGTTTCAATTATTCCGGTAAACATAGGGCAATGTTAATGAATTAATTCAGAAAAAATTTTCTCTTCAACTCTAATGAAAACAGACATTTTTTTTAATGGTTCTCTGATTTTTGAAATAACTTCGAAGGCTCTATGGTAGACTCTTACAGACACAAAGGCATGAGAAGGCAACTGGTAAAGGTTGTCAGAGAGAAGGGCATTGAGGATGAGCGGGTTTTGGCTGCCATTGGCAAAATACCCAGACATTTTTTCTTTGAAAATGCTTTTCTGGAACACGCCTACGAAGACAAGGCCTTTCCCATTGGGGCCGGGCAAACCATCTCTCAACCTTACACGGTAGCTTTTCAGTCGGAACTTCTACAAGTACAACCGGGCGACAAGGTGTTTGAAATTGGCACCGGTTCGGGTTATCAGGCCATAGTGCTGCTGGAACTTGGGGCCGATGTATACACCATTGAATACCAAAAGGAGCTCTATGAGCGAACCAGGCGATTTTTGCCCTCCATGGGTTATAAACCCAATTTTTTCTTTGGCGATGGCTCCAAAGGATTACCCCAATATGCCCCTTACGACAAGATAATTGTTACGGCAGGCGCGCCTACTGTGCCCGATGCGCTCATTGATCAACTACGCGTTGGCGGTGTACTGGTTATTCCTGTGGGCGATGCCAAAACCCAACGTATGCTCCGCATTACAAAAACAGCCGAAAACAAGGTGAGAACAGAATCGTTCGACAACTTTAAGTTTGTGCCATTGCTGGGCGCTGATGGATGGCGAAAGTAAGTATTCAAAGGCTACTTCCTGAGGTACTTATCGGGCAAAGGAAACTGAGGGTTTTCTCCCATCCACATTACGCTCACAATCCACCATCGTTTTCCATCGTTGAGCAACTGAATGCTATTAATGCCGCGCATAAATGGCTCCTTGTCACTGGCAGACCTTCGTGTTTCATAGGTGCTGAAAACGTGGGCAATAGTGCCATACTCTTCTACCCTTCGGCCAATTTCCGTTTCATAAAAACCTGAGCGTTCCAGGGCCGGCCCGTTGGTCTGAATGTACTCATCTACCGACCACCACCTGTACACTAAATTACCTTGCTGATTTTTGCCGGAAGGAATAAGTCTGCCCTCTGGTATGAATAGGCCTTTCATGCGTTCCCAGTCACGCTTTTCACCAGCGGGGCCTGAAATAACATCATATAAGGCCGTAAGAATAGCGTCCATAGACGCTACGTCTTCCGGCTTGGCGGTTTGAGCCCGGCTAGAAAAACCTAAGGCACAAAAAAGGAATAGATAGGCTACTTTTTTCATGATGGTTGAAGATTATCCAGAAGCTAAATATAGTAGATATAGCCAATGTGGTACTTGCTAAATATCAGGCATTCACACGCTCAAGCACTCTCTTGGAGCGATCAATTAGGGCTTCTTCGCTGCCTGTGCCTCTTCCGAGCGTTTAAATCCATGAGTTATCTGCCCCCAAAAGGTTTTAGGAAACCTTTTGATTCCGGGAAAACCCAGCTTTATGGATTTGCCGGAGTGTGGTATGTAAGCCGTTCCAAAAATATAATCCCACACACTAAGCGTAAGGCCAAAGTTCACTCCCCGCGCTCTTTCGGCAGGTAAGTCGTGGGCATGGTGCCACATGTGCATGTTAGGGTGGTTGAAGATGTATTTTAAAGGGCCCAGTTTCACCCGAATATTGGCATGGTTCCAGTGCCCTACCGCCAGTGTGAACATGTGTACAAAGAAAAAGTCGTCAATACCAAAACCAATCATAGCCAGCGGAATGTATTCAATGGTTCTGTACACTACTGTTTCCATCCAATGATACCTCAGATGAGCCGCAAAGCCCATTTCTTCTACCGAGTGGTGCACCTTGTGGTATTCCCAAAGCCAGGGCACGTAGTGCAGCAATCTGTGGGTCCACCATTGTACAAAGTCTCTAACCACAAACAAGGTTAGCAACTGCAAGCCCACAGGCCAGGAGGCAATTTCTAGAGCTACTATATTGGAAAGACCAAAAACGGCCAGTAAATCATTGAAGGCATTGACAACAACTTCGGAAAGCGCATTGAAAACAATAAGCGAAAAGAGGAAAAAGTTAAAGAACATGTAAAAGGCATCGAGCCAAAAATCTTTTCTAAAGCGGGGCTGGTTTTCGCGCCAGGGTCTGAGCCACTCCCAGAGCAAAAAAAAGGCAGAAATAAGAATTAGCGCCCAAAAATAGTTTTGCCACCAGGGTTTGTAATCGTACTGAAAGGTGATCTCTTGCCACAAGTACTGAGCATAGCCACGGTATGCATTAGCAATTATTTCCAAATACTTCTCCACAATTAGCCGCTTTAAACCCGCTGTTAAACTAAACTCTAACCAATGGTAAGAATAACTTTTTTTCCTAAAGGTTAATTCACTTGGTTACATCTAAATTTCAAATTTATCAATTCTATGAAAGTCACCCGCATTTTAAGACCGTCAGCCGCATTGCTGGCCGCGGCCTTTCTGCTTCTGACCACTACTCATGTAGATGCTCAACGCAGAAACCGGGACAAGCAGGACACTCCCCCTGAAAGTCCCAAGCAAGAAGCTCCTAAAAAAAATGAAAAAACATACGAATCGGTTGTAAAAGGCCTGAAAGCCGATGATGGCCTCTTCAAGGTATATCAGAACGATGAGAAGATTATGTTTGAAATCCCGAAGTCGGAGCTCAACAAAGACATGCTCTGGATTACCCGGCTGGTTTCCAGTCCTGAAAACCTAAGTCCGTTTTTAGGTTCGGGATGGAAAATGAACGAGCAGGTGGTACAGTGGCAGGAAATAAAAGGGCGAATTTACCTGAAATCGATCTCTTATAACAATGTGGCCGACAGCACAGACGCCATTTATAAATCGGTAGCCGACAACAACTTTGCGCCTATTATTGGCTCTTTTAAAATTGAAGGACAACCAAAAGACTCTTCGGCCTACCTTATTGATATTACAGGCTTTTTCAATCAAGACACCAGAGCCATTAGCGCCCTGAGCTCGGGCTTGAGAAGCCAGCTGCAAATAAGAAGACTGGAAAATGATAAAAGCTACGTTGAATCGGTAAAGTCATTTCCCATCAATATAGAAGTACGCCAGGTAATGACGTACGATGCCGGCAGGCCTCCTTCCAACGAATCGGCCGGAGTAATTTCCATGAAGGTGAGCCAATCGATGGTTAAACTCCCTGAAAACCCCATGATGCCCCGGTTGGCCGATGAGCGTGTAGGCTGGTTCACCGTAGGCAATATCAACTACAGCTCCGATGCACTCAAAGGCGATCAGGTGAGTTTTCTCAAACGTTGGAGACTAGAGCCAAAAGACCCGGCCGCCTATGCCCGTGGAGAACTGGTGGAGCCTGTAAAACCGATTGTCTACTACCTTGATCCGGCTACTCCTGAAAAATTCAGGAAATGGTTCAAGCTGGGAATAGAAGATTGGCAGGTTGCTTTTGAAGCAGCCGGATTTAAAAATGCCATAATTGCCAAAGACCCTCCCAGCAAAGAAGAAGACCCCGACTGGAGCCCCGAAGACGCCCGCTACTCTACAGTGCGTTACATTGCCAGTATGACCCGAAATGCAGTAGGCCCCAGCACTGCCGACCCCAGAACCGGAGAAATTATTGAAAGCGACATTATCTGGTTTCACAACCATCTGCGGTCTTACCGCAACTGGTACATGATTCAGACCGGAGCGGCCAACCCGAGGGCCCGCACCCTCAATACACCCGAAGATGACATTGGAGAAATGATGCGTGCCGTAATTGCCCACGAAATAGGCCATGCCCTCGGACTCCCCCACAACATGAAAGCCAGTTCTGCCTACCCTGTTGAGTCACTTCGAAACCCGGAGTTTGCTGAAGAGTATGGTGTTGCTCCTACCATCATGGATTATGCTCGGCTTAACTACATTGCTCAGCCGGGCGATGGAGTAACACGGTTTATACGAAAAATAGGGCCATACGATAAATACGTGATCAACTGGGGCTACCGGGTAATTCCCGGTGCAAATAGCCCGGAGGCCGAAACCAATACTCTCGATCAGTGGATTTTAGAAAAGGCCAATGATCGTATGTTCCGCTTTGGATCTAGCAATGGCTCAAACCCTGAGGCTCAAACCGAAGACCTGGGAGATAACTCCATGAAGGCAAGCGCCTATGGTATGGAAAACTTAAAGAAAGTAGTACCCAACCTCTTGGAGTGGACCACTACTCCCGGTGAAAGCTATGATGACACTCAAGAAATTTATGGCGAAATAATTGGCCAGTGGAGAAGGTTTGTAGGCCATGTGATCACCAACATTGGAGGTGTAACAGAAAACCTAAAATCGACCGATCAGCAGGGAGCTGTTTTTGAGGTTGTTCCGGAGGGCCAGCAAACTGAGGCCGTGAACTGGCTAATGAAATATGCTTTTGCTACTCCTGATTGGCTTTTAGATGAGAATCTGTTGCGAAAGCTGGAAGACTTTGGGGCAGTGAACCGTATCAGAAGTACACAATCATCGTTCCTCAACTCTGTACTAGACCCTGTGCGCATGCAACGCCTGATTGAGGCCGAAGCTTTCAAAGGTCGCAATACCTACACCATACATCAATTGGTGACCGATGTACGCCAAGGACTCTTTACTGAGTTGGCTTCCGGTGCTCCTATTTCTACTTACCGAAGAAATTTGCAACGAGCCTTTGTGGAGCGAATGGAATATTTGTTAAAAAATGAAGCCAGTTCTTTCCAGGCCAGGGAGGTCAACATCTCACAGTCCGACATTCGACCGGTGGTAAAAGCCGAATTGAGAGCTCTGCTGAGAGACATTGGATCGGCCAGAGGAAGATATACCTCTGACCGGGCAGGAAACCTGCACTTGGCTGACCTGAAAGATAGAATAGAAGAAATTTTAGACCTGGATAACTAAATTGAAAAAGGAAGGTTCCGTACGAACCTTCCTTTTTACCTCATTCCAAGAATCAACTAATTCCAGAATCCAAGAGAGCACCAAAAACACCGGGCTTAAACTGTTGACCATTGAGGAGAATAGATACCAACCAAACCCACCTCAATAGAACCTTTCCAAACACATTGGAGCAACAGCAGACAAATGCTTTTAAGACACTCTCTCTATTGACACAACCAAAACCATGAGTCAACGCAGAATGGCTCTTAATTGAGCAATTCTACGATGGACCTCATGCTAAGTGCTTTATTATAAATCACGACCTCATCGAGCAAGCCTTCAAACGTGCGAAAATCGAAACGCTCTGAATGCCCAATGGTTAAATTGGCCGGATTGTATTGCTCCGGTATAGTGTATGTATATGCATTGTGGGCTTCTAAAATGCCATCTACCCAAACCTGCCATTGGCTATCGGCAGTCATTACGGCAACCACATGGTGCCATTCGTTATCATCTACAGTAGTGCGGCTAAGCCCGCTGCTTCGCATCAGCTGGCTGCCATCTCTGCCCTCAAATTGCAAGTGGCCATTGGTAAGCAACAACCGAAAACCGAAGTCGGCCGAACGGCCCGCATACTGCTCTACTATAATCATCTGAGTATCTTGCTTCTTAGGAGCCTTAAGCCAAAGGCTAAGGCTTAGCTCATTGGTTTTAAACCTCTGGTTAGGTGGCAGCTTAATTCGCTCATGCCCAATCAAATGCAGTGCTCTGCCGGCAGCTCCGCTTCTGTCTCTTTCAAACTGAGGCCCGGCATTAAACTCAATCGCTGTATTCACATTGGCATCGTCACGGAGCATTCCGTCAAACCGCAGGTTATGCAACACCCCCCTTACCTTTATGTAATCCTTCATTACTTTGGTGTCTGTACTCTCCCCGTCTGATACTGTAATAGTTACATCGTACACCCCGGCTTTGGCATAATACACTTCGGGGGTTGCTCCTATAGCCCGGTTGGGCAATCCTTGTTCAAAACTCCAGCTCCAGAAGTTAGGGTGACCTTTAGACCTGTCCATAAACTTTACCTTCTGGCCTTGTTCAACAGTAAGTTGTTCTGCCTCAAAGTCGGCAAAAACCCTTAGGTTCTGCCCGTTTGGGGTACCACTTCCGGATGTAAACCAAAGAGAAGTAAGAAAAATAGCAGAAGAAAATAACCACTTCATAGCCCTAGTGTATAGTCTTCAATTTGCTAAGAATATGGCCCAAATACCCAAGGGTTTAGCCACCGAAAGGAATAAGTAGACAGTTGCCTTTTTTTACTTAATAAGTGTTTCGTTCCAGGTCTTTAGCAACTGCATGAGATTGTCTTTTTTTCGAACCGAAACGGGCAATATCTGGCCATTGTCCATCACAAGAAGTCCTCCTTCGCTACGCTCGAACCGCTTGATGTGTTGAATATTAACGAGGTATGAGTGATGTATGCGCAAAAAACGGTCTCCCTCCAGAATACCCTCATACGCTTTAAGGTTCTTAGATACCAGTATTTCGGAGCCATCGGCCAGGGTAAAACGGGTATAACTACCCTCAGCCCCACACCAAAGAATATCGTTCACTTTCACCAGATAAATACTCTCAGAATCAGTAAGAACTATTTTTTCAGGAAGCTGATTGGCTTTGTTCAACCGGTCTTCCAATACTTTTAGCTGGGCCTCAAGGTCTTTTACCAGACTAAACTGCTCTGCCTTGCGCACTGCATTTACCAGATCTTCCGGATCTATGGGCTTAAGCAAAAAATCGAGCGCACTGCATTGAAAAGCATCTATGGCATATTTGTGATGAGCCGTAATGAAGATCACCTGAGTTTCTAGCTTTTTGAATGAACGGATAAGGTCTATCCCCAGGCCATCACCAAGTTCTACATCTAAAAACATGAGCTCTGGTTGGTTTTGCAAAATTTGTTCTTTGGCAGTCGCTACACTATTGGCCTCACCGGCAACCACCACCTTGGGGCAATAAGTAGCCAGCATCTGTTTCAGCCCTTCCCTAATGCTTTTCTCATTGTCTATTATGAGTGTTTTCATGCTTAAAATTGTATTGGAATCTCAAAAATCACCTCTGTTCCCACCACTTCATTGGTTTCATTAAGCCTGTCTTTTACCACAAACGAGATATTCTTTTTTAGCTGTCTTTTCAGTAATTCAATTCTATCGCGGGTAATCTTAGTAGCCAGCGAAACATGTTCCTTGTTTTGCCTGAGTGCAGCCGAACGGCTAAGCCCCACACCGTTATCTTCTACCTTAAAGAGCATGGTATCTCCTTTCTGTTGAAATGAGATGGCTATAAGCCCATTTTTAATACTGGAGATACCGTGTTCAAGTGAGTTTTCAATGAATGGCTGGGCAAACATAGGAGGTATTTTTATTTCAGAGAGATGGTCTTCTACATTTACATCGAGCGTATAGTCAAAGGCATTTTCGAACCTTACCTTTTGCAAATCCAGGTAATGGCGAAGTGTAACTATCTCCTCTTCCAGGGATACAAAATCTTTCCGGCTGTTTTCCAGAATGCGCCTCATTAATTTAGCAAACTTAGAGAGGTACTCAAGCGCATGGCTACCTTGCCCCTGATTGATAAGGAAAAGCTGAATGGAAGAAAGTGCATTGAAAAGAAAGTGAGGATTGAGTTGAGTGCGAAGCAATTCGTTTTGTGCTTTTTGCTGGGCAATTTTCTCTTTTTCTACCCTGCGCTTAAAGAAATAAACCAACCATAACACCAGCAGTAGGCCTGCAACAACAATGGCTCCTATCATGAGGTTTCGAAACCTCAGTTTCTGTGCGGTTTGGGCCTGAAGCAACTCCAGATTTTCCAAAGCCGCCTGCTTTTTATCGGTTTCATAGGCAATCGCTAGTTTTTCCAGCCGCTCATTCACGGCTATTCGGCTTAGACTATCTTCCAAAAAACTAAGCCTTTGCTGATGGTACATTGCCTGCTTAAAGTCATTGAGATAGCTGCTAAGCTCTACCAACCATTTTAAGGTGCGTTGCTCATTGTCTACCGCTCCATACTCAATAGCCAGAAGTCGGCTCTTTTCGGCATAAGACAGGGCCTCTACTGCATTTCCAAGGGCAAACAAAGCCTTACTCCTTGTCAAATAAGAAGTGATAAGAAAGCCGGTTTCACCAATAGGCAATACGGCCTGTTCCAAATCTTTAGCATAAGCAATAGTCTGACTGAAGTTCCCTTTCAACAGATGAGCCACACTCAGGGCATTGAGGCAGCTCCAATAGAGTGAGGTCTCGTCAAGTTCAATGGCCAAATGGTAAGCCTCCTGCCCAAAATAAAGTGCCGAGTCGGCCTGTTCCAGACGGCCGTACACATTGCTCAGGTTTAGGGCAGCTGTCAAAACCTGCTTTTTATCGGCTATTTGTTGGGCTATGGCATAAGACTCTTTGTAGTAAGTTGTCGCTTCCATATCGCGCCCCAACTGCGCATAACAAACCGCCAGAGCATTTATAGAAGCCGCCTGCAAAGAAAGGCTCTCCATGGCTCTGGCCATAGAGAGAGCATCCTGAAAGTAGTAGACTGCCGAATCGAAATCATCGAACCGAAAGGAAAGGTTACCCTTAAAATAGACAAACCTAACCTCCTTTTCTTCATCGCGCCATTCGCGAGCCGTGGCAATGGTTTCATCAAGCAACCGGGTGGCTTCCTTGCGCATTTCCTGATACTTAAAGTGTAGAAACCAAATGTTACGTGCCTGAAAATAGGGAGCGTTCAACTCCTGTTCATAAGCTCTCTTTTCAATGACCGAAAGTCTACGCTCAAAACTCTCAAAATCGTTGATCGTGGTAGTATCATCGGCATAATTAAAGGTAAAAATAACCCGATAGAGACTATCGAGCTCCTTCATCATGGCCTCTTCGGTAGTTTCCTGACCCAGCAGAGGAAAACCGCCTAAAAAAAGGCTTGCTGATAAGCACAAATACCACACGCGCATTGGTACCATCCTATTAAAGTAAAACAAACCTGTGAAAAATGGGCACATGAAGAGCCTAAGATTGATAAGTGTTGGGTGTTGCTGAATAATTGCAAGCCAAGCGCAGTGCTACACATTGACCCTCAAAACGATTATGCTACCACTCTCATATTTGATTTTGAAATCAAATGGCGATTCACTTAACTTATCTGCTTGAATTAAATACTAAACTAAATTGCTAAATATGAAATCACTCCGAAAGTTATGTCTTCACGCTGTGTTGCTGCTTTCCATGTCGGTGATCGCATTGAGTAGCAGGGCACAAAGCGACCCCACCGGAGAGTCGGCCGTAACCCGCACCTATGCCTTGACCAACGCCACGGTAATAACCAAACCGGGCACCGAATTGAAAGAAACAACCGTGGTCATTAAAGACGGTCTTATTGTTCGTGTGGGTAAGAATGTACCCATTCCGGCAGAGGCTCAGGTTATAGATGCCTCCAAACTATACGTTTATGCGGCTTTTATAGACGGTATGTCGAATACCGGTGCCAAAAGACCTGAAAACCCGGAAAGACCTCAAAACCTATTCACTCCCGATCCGCCCAATGAATATGCGGGAATAACCCCAGAAAACAGTGTTATTGCCCAACTGGATGTGACCAACTCCAGCATTGGAAGCCTGAGAGAAGCCGGTTTTGCCATTTCGCACGCAGTGCCTTATGGACGAATGCTACCGGGAAGCACAGCTCTTATTCTATTGAACGATGCTGAGCATCCGGACGAAATTATTCTAAAGAAAGATGTGGCTTTATTTGCTCAGTGGATTGGAGCACCCGGTGCCTACCCTGGCAATATTTTGGGTATGATGGCCAAATGGAGAAACCTCTACCGAAATGCCGAACAAGATAAAAAGCACTTTGAGCTATATGCCGAGAATCCGGCAGGGCTTCCGAGACCGGAAAACGACCGAGTTAGCCAGGCGTTCTTCCCGGTAATTGCTAAGCAAAAGCCCGTTATGTTCAATGTAGATGGTGTGCTGGATGCACGTAGAGCCATGCGACTACAAAAAGACCTTGGTTTTCCTCTTATGGTGGCCGGTGTTGAGCAAGCCTGGGAGTTGACCAACGAAATTAAAAGCAGCAATACACCATTGTTCCTTTCGCTCGATGTTCCCGATGAGCCTAAAGATGCCAAAGAAGACGATAAGTCGGCCGAAATGAAAGCCCTTGAAGCCCGCAGAATGGAATTCTACAAGATTCATGTTTCTCAGGCTGCTAAACTTTCAGAAGCCGGAATTCCCTTTGGCTTCTCAGTAGGCAACGTAAGAGCCAACGCTGTACTCAAAAATGTAAGGACCTATATTGAAAATGGCCTTTCGGAAGATGCTGCTCTGGCCGCACTCACCACCAATCCAGCTTCAATATTTGGTATTTCTAACATTGCCGGTACAGTAGAGCAAGGCAAACTAGCCAACCTATTGGTAAGTACTGCTCCTATCTTTAGCAAAGATGCCCAGGTAAAACTGATGTTTGTTGATGGCGACAAGTTCGAGTATGAAACCAAAGAGTCTAAAGGTAATGGCCGTAACACCAACAACAATGCTGCTACAAGCAACGATCCTCTGGCCGGATCGTGGTCTTACACATTAGAAACCCCTCAGGGCGACCAGGGTGGTAAAATGGTGATCAGCCGTGAAAATGGAGCCTACTCCGGCTACCTGACCAGCGATGACGGAAGCCCTGACAACACCATGAACAACATTAGCTACAGAAACAATGAGTTGGCTTTCGATTTCACCATCGATGCTGGCGGTCAGTCTGTAGAAATTGTGGTAGTTGGCACTATCAACGGAAAAACCTACGATGCAACTGCAACTGTCTCATTTGGTGGACAGGATTTTAGCATGAACCTTACAGCGACCAAAGACGAGCAATAATGAACAGAACTATGAAAACTAAAAATATACTGGTATCCCTCCTCCTACTAGTAGGCTTCACCGCCTGGGGGCAGCAGGTACCAAAAGGTGACGTATTGTTCAAAGGTGGTACAGTACTCACCGTAACCAACGGTACTCTCGAAAACACCGATGTGTTGGTAAGAGATGGAAAAATTGCCAGAATAGGCAAAGGACTAAGAGCTCCAAATGGAGTGGAAACCATTGATATTACAGGCAAATACCTTATGCCGGGTATTATTGATGCCCACTCTCACATTGCCGGTTCGGCCATCAACGAAGGCACAAGCCAGGTAACTTCTGAAGTAAGCATGGAAGATGTGGTAGACCCTTACGATGTATCCATATACAGAGCCCTGGCCGGAGGTGTGACAAGCATTCACCTGATGCACGGATCGGCCAACGTAATCGGTGGTCAAAATGAAACCATGAAGCTCCGTTGGGGACTTACCGACCCCGATCAGTTACGTTTTGAAGGAGCTCCGAGAACCATCAAGTTTGCACTTGGAGAAAACCCAACAAGAGGTGGTAGAGCACGTGGTATTCAACCACAGAGTAGAATGGGTGTTGAGAACATGCTGCGTACCTCTTTTCAGCAGGCTGTAGAGTACAAGAAGAAGTGGGAAGCCTACAGAGCCGATAAGAATCCAAGAAAAGTAGCTCCTGAATACGACCTCAGGCTACAAACTTTGGTAGACATTCTGAATGGAGACGTACTGGTACACTGCCACTCTTACAGAGCCGATGAGATTTACATGCTACTGAAAGTATTCTCTGACTTTGGTATTCCGAAAATCACCTTCCAGCATGCCAACGAAGCTTACAAAGTAGCTCCAGAACTTGCTGCCTTTGGTGCCAGTGCTTCCGTATTTGCCGACTGGTGGGCATACAAGCTTGAAGTATATTACTCAACTGCTTACAACGCAGCCATTCTTACCGAAAATGGAGTACTTACTTCCATTAACTCCGATTCAGGAGAACTTATCCGTCACCTGTTTCACGAAGCCGCCAAGACTCAGAAGTACGGTGACCTATCGGACGATGAAGCCCTTGCACTCATTACCCTCAACCCTGCCAAGCAATTGGGTATTGACAACCGTGTAGGCTCAATAGAAGTAGGCAAAGATGCAGACATTGCCATATTTGAAGGCCATCCGCTTTCAGTATACGCCATTCCGCAAATGACTTTTGTAGACGGTGTAAAGTATTTTGATAAAGCCAACGATAAAGCTGACCAACGCATTTATGTAGACCCGGAATCTTCTATTGAGAAAATCACCATTTTCGATAGAGAAGATCAGCACAGATGCATGGAAGGAGCCAACTTTATCAACTTTGAAGATTTATTTTCTAACCAAAAATGATAGAAGACATGAAAAAACTTAGAAAGCTGTTTTCTGCATTGTTAATGCTCGCCATCATCCCACTTCTGTCATTTGGTCAGGAAGATGATCAGGTAATGAAAGCCCGAAATGGCAAATTTGCATTGACCAATGCCAAAATTTATACCGTAACCAACGGTATTATTGAAAATGGTACAGTGGTAATTAACAATGGAATTATTGAAGCCGTTGGAGCCAATGTACAGATTCCGAACGATGCGGAAGTGATTGATTGCGGAGGTAAAGAAATTTACCCGGGCATGATTGACGGTGGAACCACTCTGGGCCTTGCCGAAATTGGAAGTATTGCCGAAGCCAACGACTACCGTGAGTACGGAGAGTTAACACCTCAGATGCAGGCACTTACGGCTGTAAACCCTAACTCGGTGGCAATTCCGGTAACCCGCGTGAGTGGAGTAACAACTGTATGGACAATGCCGCAAGGTGGCTTTTTGCCGGGTACTGCAGCAGCCATTAATCTTTTTGGCTATACGCCAGATCAGATGTATGCCGGACAAAGAGGCATTGTAATGAACTACCCCTCTACCGGGGCAGGAAGACGCTGGAGAAGACTTTCGGAAGACGAACTGAAGAAACGTCAGGAAAGAGCGCTCAAGCAGGTTAACGATACCTGGGATAAGGCTGAGCTTTATGCCAAACTTCAAAATGCCGATGACTTACGTAACTACCCTGAAATAGAAGCTTTGGTTCCTGTGGTAAAAGGTGAAATGCCTTTATTCATTGAGGTAAATGCGGCCGAAGACATACTCAATGCCATTGAGTGGGTTAAGAAAAGAGGCTACAAAAAAGTGATTCTAACAGGCGTTTCAGAAGGCTGGAGAGTAGCCGATGAAATTGCCAAGGCCGGTCTTCCGGTAATCACCGGCCCTGTACAGGCTATACCTACAAGAGAATCTGACAACTACGATGCCGCTTACGCCAATCCCGGAATTATGTCTAAGGCAGGAGTTAAAGTAGCGCTTAGAACCATGGAGTCTGAGAACGTTAGAAATCTCCCCTACCATGCCGGTTTTGCTGCTGCATACGGAATGGGACGCGAAGAAGCATTGAAAGCCATTACTATCAATGCAGCCGAAATCCTAGGCATTAGCGACCAGGTAGGATCTATTGAGGTAGGCAAGAAAGCCAACATCTTTGTAGCTACTGGCGATCCGTTCGAAACAGCAACTAAGATCACAGACTTGTTCATTGATGGCTTCAAAGTACCAATGACTTCTCGTCAAATCAGGCTTTACGATGAGTTCCTGAACAGAACTCCGGGTGTAGACAAAACCAAGCCGGTTATCGATATTAAAAAGAAATAACCAACCCTTACTTACAGCTAAAGAGGCTGTTTCAGAGTTTTTACCTGCGCGGTAAGGCTTTGAATACAGCCTCTTTTTTTATTCATAACAGGCTTACTTACTTAAGTCGATTGGCGTATGTTTCCTCATTTTGCTACCATTTTTGTCTTCATCAATCGCGCCTATAAGGCATAGCGAAAACACAGTTTATCGCTCAAGTTGTCTGCCTACTTCTGTGTGAACCGACTAAGTAATCCTAATAAATAAGTTAACTTGTTCAACCCAAGCTTAGCATATTATGGCCCACAACCCAAACATTAAAGGAATTGAACCTGTACTTCCCACCACCGATATTGGTCGGGATCTTAGTTGGTATGAACAGTATACCGGTTTCACCTATGCCTTTGGAGACCACATGTATAGTGGTATGGTGCGCGACCAGCTCTGTATTCATTTGCAATGGCATGCCGATACCCCTGAAGACCCACTACTGGGCGGTTCGGTCGTCAAGATATTTGTAAAAGACATTCAACCCTGGTACGAAGAGTTTCTGGAGCGCAACACTATTAATGAAGACAGTCTCCGAAAAAACACCCCCTGGGGCACCCACGAGTTCGGTTTCTTCGACCTGAATAAAAATGCATTGTTTATTGTACAAGACCTTTAAAAACATAAGCCTTGAAAGAAGTCATTCAGCAATTCTACCAGTCGTTTCAACAGCTCGATGCTGAAGGAATGGTCAAATGCTACCACAAAGAGGTTGTCTTTGAAGACCCCGCTTTTGGCAGGCTTGAAGGCGTGCGAGCTGCCAATATGTGGCGCATGCTTTGCGATAGTCAGAAAGGCAGGGACTTTGCCATAAAGTATACCAAAGTAACGGAAGACTCAGCCTACTGGGAAGCCTTCTACACATTTAGCCCTACAGGCCGAAAGGTTCACAATAAAATTATTGCTCAGTTTGAATTCAAAGAGGGGCTCATCGTAAGGCATACAGATTTTTTCGACTTACACCGCTGGGCTAAACAAGCCATGGGTTTTAAAGGAGCTATACTTGGCTGGTCAGAATATTTCAAGAAAAAACTACGACAACAAACCCATCGCATGTTGAAGAAATACGAGCAGAGGCATCCCTAATTTTCCACTATCGGTTCACGTTTGGTGTCCAACTTCTTTAATTTCAACGCACAAAAACTATCCAATTATGAGAAAACTACTTTTTGCTATCACAGCTTTCTCCCTGGTCTTTACACAGGCCTGGGCGCAAGGCAATGTGGTAGACCAGATTATCAAAGAAGCCAACGATAATTCTATGCTCGAGCAATTGGCTTATGAACTGCTCGATAAAAATGGCCCGCGCCTGGTGGGAACTCCCCAAATGCAAAACGCTCATGAGTGGGCTGTTAATCGCTACAACGGCTGGGGAATTAGTGCCAGAAACGAGCAATGGGGTGAGTGGAGAGGCTGGGAACGTGGCATTACCCACGTAGACCTTATTGAGCCGCGTGTAAAAACCCTCGAAGCCATGCAACTGGCCTGGAGCCCTCCTACCAATGGAATTGTGGACGCTGAAGTAACAGTTATACCAAACGTTCAAAATGAAAGCGAATTTAAAAACTGGCTTAAGACCGTAAAAGGCAAGTTTGTAATGATAGACATGGCCCAGCTTTCCGGCCGACCTGACTATAACTGGGAAAAATGGGGCACCAAAGAGTCTATTGAAAAGATGGAAGCCGATCGCAGAGACGCCATGCGCGCCTGGGGTGAGCGAATCAGAAACACAGGGTACAACAGCCGGGAGTTACCGGGCGTATTGGAAGAGGCCGGAGCCGCAGGAATTCTTATATCCAACTGGTCCAGAGGATTTGGAGTAAACAAAATCTTTGGTGCGCGTACCAAAAGCATTCCTACCATAGACATTGGCTTGGAAGACTACGGAACACTCTTTAGAATGGTTGAGTATGGTGATGTGCCAAAAATTAGAGTGGAGGTAACCAATAAAGACCATGGTACAGTACCTACTTACAATACTATGGCAGAGATAAAAAGCGCGGTAAACCCCGATCAATATGTTATGCTTTCTGCCCACTTCGATTCGTGGGATGGAGGTACAGGAGCCACCGACAATGGTACCGGCACAATCATAATGATGGAAGCCATGCGAATTCTCAAAAAAGTATACCCTAACCCTAAGCGCACCATTTTGGTAGGGCATTGGGGTAGTGAAGAACAAGGACTAAACGGTTCAAGCTCATTTGTAGAAGATCATCCAGAAGTAGTAAAGGGTCTACAAGCACTCTTTAACCAAGACAACGGTACCGGCCGGGTAGTAAACATTAGCGGACAAGGCTTTTTGCATGCCTATGAGTTTATTAATCGCTGGTTAGAACCTGTACCACGCTCTATTAGCAACGAAATTAACACCAATTTCCCGGGAGCTCCGGGTGGTGGAGGCTCAGATTATGCCTCGTTTGTGGCAGCCGGAGCACCAGGCTTTAGCCTTAGTTCACTGAGCTGGGATTATGGCACCTACACCTGGCATACTAACCGTGACACTTATGACAAGGTGGTATTCGATGACGTAAGAAATAATGTTATTCTCACGGCTATTTTGGTATACATGGCTTGTGAAGACCCTGAGTTCTTCCCGAGAGATAAGGCCGAATTAGGCACTAACCCTAGAACCGGGCAACCAAGAGAATGGCCATCGCCAAGAAAACCTACCCGAAAAGGAGGCAACGACTAGGCATACAGCTAAACTAAAAAGAGGTTGTCTCAAAAGTTTAACTTCGCAATACCAAGCGGCAAACTTCTGGGGCAACCTCTTCTTTTTAAGTCAATTACAACCCTATAGTCTTGGTCTGTGTCTTAAAAAGTATGAAAAAAGCCTTAATACTTATACTGTTGTTAAGCCTGTCTTATGGTTGTGAAAAAAGTGTCTTCCCTGTTTGCGAAGGCATAGACCTGGAAAATAGCTCCTGGCTTCAGGATAAAATAGAGGAGCTGGAAAACTCGGGCATGAACGAGTACAATTACATTCAAAAAGCCACTTATCAGGGGCAGCTCGTACTCCTGTTTGGCAACTGTTGTCCTATGTGCGGATCTATATTTTCCGTTTATTCATGTGAGGGTACTCTCATAGGCCATATTGGTAATGAAATAATGATAGATGACCTTCAGAACCCCACCCTACTTTGGAAAGCGTCAGACTCTCAATGCACCTTCTAAACTTCTTTACTTTGCACTTACCATCTCGAAAATAAATTCATCACACACGAATAACTCCCCTCTATTTCCCCCAAAGGGTTTGATGACATCATTGGCCTTTACCAACATGAAATTCACCATCCTGTTAGGAACAATGAACTCTAAATCATCAACATTAAACTATAAACCATGAACCGTAAACCTTAAACATTCCCCCTCAACCACCAACTCCAACCTTAAAATTGAACCCGAGTTCAAAAAAATGCATTAGGTAGTTCAGTAATATGCATCCTCTCAGAGCTCATATAGAAGAACTCATTCCACTCAGCGATAAGGAATTCGAATTTATACTCAGTCATTTCTCTCATGTAAAAAAGCGCAGGCACCAATACCTGGTGCAGGAAGGAGACATAGCCGACAAAGAATTCTGGATTGTGGAGGGTTGTGTTCGCAGCTATTTTCTTGGAGAAGATGGTAAAGAACATATCCTACAATTTGGTATGGAAAACTGGTGGATTACCGACTACGAGTCTTTCGTATTGCGAACACCTTCCAAAACATCTATTGACTGCATGGAAGATGTTGAACTCTACTCTATAAGCCACGAAAACCGTGAAAAGCTCACCTCAGAAATGCACAAAATGGAGCGTTTTTGGGCAAAGAAAAGCAAGCTGGGTCGCATTGCTTTGCAAAATCGTATTCTTTCCATGATGAAGAACACCGCCAAAGAGCGCTATGAACTCCTTCTAAGTCAGTATCCTCAACTACTACAGCGAGTGCCCAAAAAGCACATAGCCTCCTATCTGGGAGTATCTCGGGAAACATTGAGTCGCCTGAACGACTGAAAACCTGTGATATACATCACTCCTAAATGGTGACCTGGCTCCTGTGGTGTCTTACCCTCTCTAGTGAACTTTGCTCCAAAACAAGTTCAATTATAAGTAAGCGAATATGCCATACGTAAACATTCAGGTTACTGACGAGAATGTAACCAAAGAGCAAAAATTGCAACTCGTACAGGGAGTTACACAACTTTTGGTCGATGTACTCGACAAAAATCCGGAAACTACCCACATAGTCATTCAAGAAGTTCCGGTAGATAACTGGGGAGTTAGAGGAAACCTTTATTCAACACTTAAAAAGCAAAAGTAAGATGAGTACTAAACGAATAATTATTACCGGGGCTTCAACCGGAATTGGCAAAGCCATTTCCCAATATTTTCTGGACCGAGGGCACCAGTTGGTTATAAATTCAGCCAACGAAGAACGGCTACTCAATACTGCCAGAGAATTGGGCACAAACCGTGTACAAACCGTAGTTGGCAACATAGCCGAACGAGAGGTAGGCCAAAGGCTGGTAGATACTGCCGTGAACACTTTTGGAGGGGTTGATGTCTTAATCAATAATGCGGGGGTATTTGCTCCAAAGCCTTTTCTGGAAGTCACAGAAAACGATTTGGAACATTACATGGCTATTAACCTAAAGGGTACCTACTTTACTTCGCAGGCAGCAATTAGGCAAATGCTCGCCCAAGGCACCGGGGGCGCCATAATAAACAATGGTACCGTTCTGGTTGACCATGCCATTGCAGGATTTCCTTGCTCGGCACCTCTTGTTTCCAAAGGAGCTATTCATACCCTTACGAGACATCTAGCAGCAGAATTTGGAAAAGACAACATACGTGTCAATACCATTGCTCCAGGAATAATCCGCAGTCCACTTCAGAGTAAAATTGGCGTTGAAGATGCCGATAGTCTGGCAGGATTACACTTGCTCAACCGAATTGGCGAAGCTGAAGAAGTAGCCGAAGCTGCCTACTATTTGGCTTTTTCAGGATTTGTAACTGGTGAAACATTAAACCTAAGTGGTGGCCATTCTATTGGCCACGCCATCTAAACCATTCATTTTATGTACAAAGAAAACATTCAATCAGTTGTAGAGGTCATTGAAAACTACTTTGATGGCCTCTTTACAGGCGATATCCAAAAATTAAAGCAGGTATTTGATAGTCGTGCCTGGCTTTATGGGAATATTAAGGGCACCCCCTATGAAAAAAACCTGGAGGAGTACTTGGAAGGGGTAAAAAACAGAAAAAGCCCTGAAAGTCTTGGAGAGAGCTTTGCCATGGAAATACTGGCTGTTGAGGTGCTGGATAATGTAGCCACCGCCAAAGTTCGCATACCCATGCTAGGGTTTAACTACTATGACTTTTTATCTCTGGCTTGTTTCAACAATCGGTGGTTAATTGTCAATAAACTTTTTGTTCATGTAGAATAACTAGCCTATCAGGAAGACTCGGGGGACAAGCACTCCTCCGGGCTTCTTGGATTGAAGTCATCCGCACTTGTCTGGGAATGCTCTGAACCTTTATCGATCAAACTCACAGCACATAAAAGGTCCTCAGCGCGAGCTACTATTGGTAGACTGAAAACAAAAACCGGCAGGGTTTCCCCCACCGGTTCATCAACAAATCTCCAATATCATACTACTTTTTAAGCCCCGGCAGTCCTTCTGGTTTGGACTGGTGCCAATAGAAGGGTTCTGCCTTACGCTTGCGTGGATAAACCTCATCCAGAGTATTGGCATCATAGAGTCTTCCATTCTTCATAACCTGATAAATCTTGTTCGTATTTCTCAGGTTATTAAGAGGGTTGTCATTAAGTATGACAAGGTCGGCCAGCTTACCTGCTTCTATGGAGCCCAGGTCTTTTTCTAAGCCAATCGCTGTTGCTCCTAAAATAGTAGCTGCCTTTAATGCATCGTGAGGAGCCATTTTAGCTCCAACAGACCACAATTCCCAATGATAACCCAAACCTTGTAACTGTCCGTGGCTACCAATACCTGCCAAGCCACCTTGTTTCACCACGGCATTCACCCCTTCACTGTGTTTTTCAAAAACATGTTCTTCGTCCATAAACCACCCTGGTCTTCTTCTGGATTTAGAAGCCAGTTCATCGTATGGCGTAAAATGTTGCAGCTTTTTGTCGTGATAAGGGTTTTCTCTGCTGTAGAAGTAATTTTCAGACCAGGGACCACCATAAGACACCAGTAAGGTTGGTGTGTAAGCCATTTTAGATTGTGCCACCGCGTAGGTTACATCTTTGTAAAGCGGAGCAATTGGCAGTGAGTGCTCATGGCCGGGGTATCCGTCAATCATCTGGGTCATATTCAGTTTAAAATCCAAACCACCCTCAGTAGTAGGCATCAGTTGCTGCTCTTTCGCAGCTTCAATAACCCATTGTCTCTGCTTTCTGTTACCCACCAAATACATTTTTATGGTCTTGGTGTTGTAGTACTCACTGTACTGTTTTAGTACACGCTTGGTATGATCCAGATCTTTGAGGTTGTACATCCAGAAACCTACACCCGGGCCGGTTGAGTAGACCCTAGGACCATACAAATCGCCTGTTTCTACCAAATCGGCATAGGTTAAAACATCGGTAGTTGCCGTTTGAGGGTCTCGCGTAGTAGTTACTCCGTAAGCCAGGTTAGCGGCATATACCCAAACCTGATTTTTATGAAGTCCCCAGGCCGGCCACATGTGTGCGTGAGTGTCTACAAAGCCCGGCACTATTGTTTTACCCGTCATGTCGAATACCTGAGCTCCCCTTGGTACATCAAGTGTGCCACTGGCTCCAACGGCCTTGATTCGTGCATTCTCTATTAGAACGTCTCCATTTTCAATCACCTCATTACCATTCATAGTAATAATTCGGGCGCCTTTCAACAAAGCCACACCTTGCGGTATGTCTTTTTTGGCCATTACTTTTACTCTGAATTCATGAGGTTTGTAGCCTTCGTCCTTCTTTTTCTCCTCCTTAGTATCTTCTTTGGCCTCTTCTTTCTTTTCTTCGTCTTTCTCCTCAGTCTTTTTGGCTTCTGCCTCTGCCTTTTTCGCCATTTTCACACTATCTGCATAGGCCTCGGCAGCGTTCAGGTCATAGATAAAATGGGCATTACCAATTGACCAGTGAACCTTTTTTGCATCGGCCGACCAAGCCGGAAACTGACCACCAATTTCAGTCAGTTTCATTGCCGGAAACTGTGCACTTTCGGGGTTTGAGACGGAAATAGTTGGAGTTTGTCCAAGTTTTGGCACCGTTACTACGTAAATATCATTGTTTATGAGTGCCATGGCTTTATCTCCTTCAGGAGCCATATATATGGCTGTAGCTCTGGATGGAGGGTTATTTTCACGCCATCCCTCACCTTCTTCGAGCGAGGTGCCACCTGCGCTCGTGGCAGCTTGCTGAGACCAGGGATCGTACACTTCGTATGGCGCATGGTGATGATCAGCGATAGAACCGTAAGTGGTAATTCCGGTAATTTTTACGATTTCCTTTTCATCGGTACCGTCCCACCTTACGGAGCTCAATCCATTGAAACCACTCAGGTAAATTCGGTCGCTACCTTTTACAAAGTGCGGCCCTCCTTTTCCCTGGGTTTTCATTATAAAGTTAATATCTCCTCCATCGGCAGAAATCCAGCAAAGGTCCTCATCGGCTCTTGGTGCTCCCGGACCAGAGGCATCTTTTAGGTTTTGTGCGCTTCCCTTGGTAAACACAATTCTATTGTTGGCCGCCCAGGCGGGTGTCTGATAAATAGCTGGTGTTTTGGTGAGTTTAACCGGACGTGGGCGCCCTTCCACATTCACTTTGTAAATAGCCCCACCATCTGTATCGGACCAGGTAACAAAAGCTATCATTTTACCATCTGGCGACCAGGTGGGCATGGCTTCAGTCATCTCAAAATCGGTGAGTCTTTTGGGTTCACCATTGGGTATTTTCATTACATACAGTCGGTTGAGTGCCGTAAAAGCCAGTTGAGTACCATCCGGTGAGGGCACTCCATCGCGAATCTGTGTCACCACCATGTTCGGGTCGTCCGAAATAGGGTATTCAAACTTGAGGCGGGGGCCCATTTCTAACTTCACATCCACGTCCAGGGGTATCTCGGTAGCCTTTCCTCCTTCAATGGCTACCCTATAGAGTTTTCCTCCCCATGAGGTAATTACTTCTTTGGAATCGGGTGTAAAAGACATGGCAGGCAATACTCCTAGCGGAGCTATAGACTCCTGTTCATCGCGCTGAATCGGATAGGCCAACCACCTTTCATCACCTGTTGAAAGGTTTCTCAACACCAAGCCCGTTTGGTCTTCATAACGAGAGCCATACACCATCCATCGCCCGTCAGGTGAGAGAGTTGGCGTAAAGGCCGACCCATAACGGCTGGTAATGGTAGCCCGCTGCCCGTTCTCTCTGTCATACATACCAATTTGGTACTGAGGTAACTGCGCATTGTAATTCCACGCACCATTGCGCTGCGAAAAATAGATGTATCGACCATCGGCCGAAAATGCCGGCTCAATCACTTTCAGGCTGCTTGGCTCATCGATAAGCTGAAAGCCTCCACCACCATCTTTGTGGTACATAAATAACTTTAAGTTTCTGCGGCCTTTCGATACCACTACATAGTCACCGTCAGGCGACCATTCGGCCGATTGCACCCACTCATTGTTGCCCTTAGTAATCTGAGTGAATTCTTTTGTTTCCAGGTTCATAATCCAGGCATTGTCCGAACCGCTTCTGTCTGAGGTAAACACAATGCTTTTTCCATCCGGACTATAGCGAGGGTGCGTATCGTAGGCCATACCATCGGTAATCCGTGTAGCCTTTCCTCCCGAAATAGGCATGGTATACAGGTCTCCCAGCATATCGAAAGCAATAGTTTTTCCATCGGGTGAAACGTCTACAGAAAGCCAGGTACCTTCCTTGGTATTAAACTCAAGCAGTCGATCGGCCTTGAGGGGCAAATCTTTGTAGGTTTTTTGGTTGAATTTTGAGGTATCGGACTTATCGTCTTGCCAAAAGGCATGAGCAGGCTGTACTCCCACCCCTAACCAGACAAGACCAATAAAGAGGCATAAAAGTACTCTATGTACGGTAGCCTTCCATTGAGTTGAATGCGTCATAGCTTAGTTGATTAGTTTGTAAACAGTCTTGAATTTAAGAAATATCGGTTACGCAGTAAGCTGAATAATAATTAACATTGCGAAAAAACCGGAATGGCTCAGAAACGAAAAGCAGCTTCACGAAAAACCAGCAGTAGAGCGGGAAGCAAAAAGAACAGCTCTGGCTTTAGTCTTGGCAAATTTATCCTTGGAGTCTTAATTTTAGGTGGACTGGGCTACACCGGTCTGGCCTTGCGCGAAGGAGAATTGGTGCCTGAGTCCATCAGAGAATTCAGGTTAGAATCGCCCCTCAATGGTGACCCTATTAAAGCTGAGCCGGGATCTGAAAACACAGGAAGTGAGGTAATATCAGCTCCTGAATCAACCCCTGAACCTTCTAATAATGAAGATCTTAACTACAGTGAATTTGATTTATACTTTACCTCTGCATTTGACTTCATGTGGCCGGCATACAACACGAATGATGCCATTATAGAAAGACCTTATTATACCCTGCGCTACAACGAAGACCATGAGCAAGCCATGTGGGTTGCATACAAATTAGTGGCTGATTCGCTTAACCGTCCCACTTTCGATAGAGCCGATGATTTTAGGGAAGATCCAAGGGTTCGAACCGGATCGGCTTCACTGGCCGACTACAGGGGCTCAGGCTACGACCGTGGTCATTTGGCTCCTGCCGCAGACTTTTCATATGATGAATTTGCCCTTTCTCAGAGTTTTTATATGAGTAATATGAGTCCGCAAGATCCCGGGTTTAACAGAGGCATTTGGAAAAAACTGGAATCGAAAGTGCGAGACTGGGCTAAAGAAAATGGAGTGGTATATGTGGTTACGGGCCCGGTGTTGAAATCCGGACTCAAAAGTATTGGGCCAAATAAGGTATCGGTGCCTGAATATTACTACAAGATTGTGCTAGATATTGACAGGCCGGAAATCAAGGCCATTGCATTTCTTATGAAAAACGAAAAATCTTCGAATGAGCTAAGTTCTTTTGTGGTAACTATCGATGAAATAGAAAGACTCACCCGGCTCGATTTCTTTCCTTCCATACCCGATGAGCTGGAAAATATGCTCGAAAGTACGGTGATGACCAGCCGTTGGAACTTCGACTAATACCACATTGACGGAACTACTTGCAATACCTGGCAATAGCGTCTTTAGCCTCTTCTGACCCCAAAGCCCTGGCGCGGTTCAGGTCATTGCAAGCACCCTTGGATTGATTTAAAGCCACTTTCAAAGCACCCCTATACAAGAACGCTTCGGCATTCTCATTATCGAAGTTTATGGCTTGGTCGTAATTGGCTTTTGCTTCATCGAAATCACCCAATTGATGATGGGAACGACCTTTTAGCAGATAGGCAGTAGACACCCTTCCATCTACCTGAATCACTTTATCGAAATAATAAATAGCTTTGGTAAAATCTTTGGAGTTATACCAATACTTGCCCATGCTCAGGTTGGCGTTCACATTGGTCTCATCAATAGCCAAAACTGCTTCGAAGTCCTCTCTGGCTTCCTCCAGTTGGCCCACTTCTTCATAGGCTCTACCTCTGTTGTAAAGTGATTTTATGTCTTTTGGTTTCGTAGAAAGGTATTCGGTATAGGATTCAATGGCCTCATTGTATTTGCCGTCTTTAAACAGCACATCGGCCTCTCTGGTTACATCAGAATTACAAGCTGAAAACACCACCATCATCAGCACCCAAATCAACCCTATCAACTTTTTCATTTTATCTGTTTTTCAAATTGCGGCTGCAAAGTTAGCCCTTTAAACATCAGAATAAAAGAAAAAGGGGGCACTAAGCCCCCTTTCCTCAGGTAGGGTGAAAGGTCTACCCTAAAGCGGACAGGTGTCCGCTACCCAATGTCAAAAACTCAAACAACTACCCTATAAAAGACAAGCTAAAGACCAAAAAAATAAGCCACTGAAAATCAGTGGCTTATATAAATTCATACAATATTATCGCTCCCAAAACGGGAAATTCTCATTCAATTCTAGACGGCTACATTGTTTTCTCTAAGCGCATCATTGAGTGAGGTTTTCTTATCCGTACTTTCTTTGCGTTTTCCGATAATCAAGGCTGTAGGAACCTGGTACTCTCCTGCCGGGAACTTTTTAGTATAGGAGCCCGGAATAACTACGGATCGCTCAGGCACATAGCCCTTGTATTCTACAGGTTCAGAACCTGTCACATCAATAATTTTGGTGCTAGCTGTAAGTGTCACGTTAGCCCCTAACACCGCTTCCTTACCTACTCTAACGCCTTCCACCACTATACATCGCGAGCCAATAAAGGCATTGTCTTCAATAATTACAGGAGCAGCCTGTAGAGGCTCCAACACTCCACCAATACCTACCCCACCACTTAGGTGTACGTTTTTACCGATCTGGGCGCAGCTACCAACCGTAGCCCAGGTATCTACCATAGTGCCGGCATCCACATAAGCTCCAATGTTTACATAGGATGGCATTAGAATAACGCCACTGCTAATGTAGGCTCCATATCTGGCCACGGCATGAGGAACCACACGGACTCCTTTCTGTTCATATCCGGTTTTGAGCTTCATTTTATCGTGAAACTCAAACGGCCCAACTTCAATGGTTTGCATTTTCTGAATAGGGAAGTAAAGAATCACCGCCTTTTTTACCCATTCATTAACTACCCAACCTTCTTCTGTGGGAGTGGCCACACGCTTATCTCCTCTATCCAAATCTTCAATAATAGTTTTGATGGCAATTACCACCTCCTTATCATTGAGTAATGTGCGGTCTTCCCAAGCTCTTTCGATGATGTCTTTTAGTTCCATTTATATCGCAGAAAATTTTAACTTTAATACTGTTGATGAAAAAGACCAAAGTAGTAATTGCCTCGCTGCTTAAGCCAATAGATGACACCCGCATGTATGAGAAATTCGGCCTTTCAATGGCTGAAACAAATAAATATGATATTAATATCATAGGCTTTGATTCAAAAAATGTCCGTACACATGAAGGCATTACTTTTCACCCTCATGGTCCCTTCGGGCGTTTGAGCTTTCAGCGCCTTATTCATCCCTTCAAAGTATTCAAAAAGTACATTCAACTAAAACCTGAAATAATAATAGCTAACACCCATGAATTACTGATAGTTAGCAGTGTTTACAAAATTTTATTTGGCAGCAAACTCATCTATGATTTAAGAGAAAATTATGTAAAGAATATTCGTTTCACCCAGGTTTTCCATCCCGCTGTCCGTCCGTTTCTGGCCGTGTGGGTACGAATGAAAGAATGGCTGAGCAGGCCCTTTATCAACCATTATATTCTTGCAGAAAGGGTGTACAACAAACAACTCCCCTTTCTTTCAAAACGAGTAACCGTAATCGAAAATAAATATGCACAACAAACACATGAGTCTACGGCCTACCGCAACCCCGACCCTGAATATATAGACCTGCTATATACAGGCACCATTTCTGAGTCTAATGGGGTGTTTGATGCCATAGACATCACCAAATCGCTTCATTTATGCGACCCGAAAGTCAGGCTCCGCATTGTAGGCTATTGTGCTCTTAAAAAAGACCTTATGCGTCTTCATAAGGAAATAGAGCACTATGAATTCATAGAACTAAATGGCGGGGATCACCTCGTTCCGCACCTGGAGATTATTGAAGCCATTCAAAAGGCCGATTTTGGTTTTGTACTAAAACGCTCGAATGGAGGTATTAATGACGACAAAATACTCACCAGGCTTTTTGAGTATACCGCCAATAAACTGCCTATTCTACTGCTCAACAACCCCACATGGTTGCAGTTCTGTGCCGAGTTTAATGCGGCCATTGAAGTTAACCCTGATGACTTTGATGCAAAGACCTTGTTGAACACCATGAAGACCAAAACCTTCTACGATAGGGGTAATGCTTCTTCCAGCCTTTGGTCGAGTGAGAAGCCGAAACTACTGAACTTATTAGAGGAACTCTCCGGGCAATGAGCTAACAACCCCTTCTGCAGAGTTTAAGCCAACCTTACCAACAGCCACTTCTCTCATTTTTAGTTTTGTCTAAAAATTTTTATCTACCCAACTAACAAGCTTTAAATCAGCAATATGGAGCATATTTCGAATAGTTTAGATTATCAATACATTTTTTTTAGATAAATCTAAAATATATATTTGTGTCAAATTTTAATTACGTGTATAGTCTATCGGAAGAAAACTACATAAAGGCTATTTACCACCTGTCTAACCACGGACAGGAAAGTGTAAACACCAATGCCATAGCCATAGAAATGAACACTACTCCGGCCTCAGTAAGCGATATGATCCGCAAACTCTCTAAAAAGAAAGTGGTGGACTATCAGAAATATCGCGGGGTTCATATCTCGGAGAAAGGCAAAGAGATTGCGCTCAAAATAATTCGTAAGCACAGGCTCTGGGAAGTATTCTTGGTTGAAAAGCTAAATTTTCATTGGGACGAAGTGCACGATATTGCCGAACAATTAGAGCACATTAAATCTCCCCTACTGATAAGTAAACTAGATGAGTTTTTGGGCTTTCCTAAGCACGATCCGCATGGCGACCCCATACCCGATGAGAACGGAGTCTTTTCTACAGTAAAGAAGGAACCCCTCTGCAATATAGAAGCAGGACAGAGCTGCAAAGTAATTACCGTAAATGATTCCAGTTCGGCCTTCTTAAAATATTTGGACAAGGTGGGTATATCGATTGGCACCACCTTGCGAATAGATGATCACAATGAGTTCGATGGCTCTGTAGACATTACCATAAACCAAAATAAAAGCACCACCGTATCTCCGGCCGCTGCCCAAAATATACTAGTAACACCGCTATGATTAAACCTCTACACATTGCACTGTTGGCCGTATTGATTCTTTTCGGCTGCCAACCTAAAACCAGCCAGAAAACTGTCGGTAAACTAAATGTTGTAACCACTACCGGCATGATTGCCGATGTGGTCAAAAACGTAGGTAAAGACTCTGTAACGGTAACAGCCCTAATGGGCCCTGGTGTAGACCCACATCTCTACAAGGCTACACAAGGCGACCTGGCACGCCTGCAACAAGCCGATATTATTTTCTATAACGGTCTACACCTCGAAGGTAAAATGGGCGAGGTATTCGAAAAACTGGAACGCATAAAAACAGTGATTCCGGTGGCCAGAGGTATTGAAAAGAACTTATTACTCGATAGCCCGGTATATCAGGGCACATACGACCCGCACATCTGGTTCGATGTAAGCCTTTGGAGCCAAACCATTGTGGAAGTAACCAATACATTGATTGAAGCCCGACCGGAAAACCGTGATTATTTTATTGCCAATGCTGAAGCTCTGCGCAGGCAATTTGCTGAGCTCCATGAGTGGGTCACGGAGCAAATCCAAACCATCCCCCCTACCAAGCGGATAATGATTACCGCTCACGATGCTTTTAGTTATTTCGGTAGGGCATATGGCCTGGAAGTACGCGGGCTACAGGGTATTTCTACACTCTCCGAGTTTGGACTGAAAGACCGGGTAGACCTTATCAACTTTATTGTTGAAAAACAGATAAATGCAGTTTTTGTAGAAACCTCGGTTTCCGAAAAGAACATAAAAGCCATTGTGGAAGGCTGTGAACAGAAAGGCCACGAAGTGAAAATTGGAGGAAGCCTATTTTCTGATGCCATGGGCGCTGCCGGAACCCCTGAGGGAACCTATTTGGGCATGGTAAGAGCCAATGTTAAAACCATAGTTGAAGCATTGAAATGAGTTTAAAGTTCATGGTTCAAGGTTTTACGAAAACACCTGGAACATTGAACATAAAACCTGAAACGGAACGAAGAAAATAGAAGCACAAGACCCCGGCTCGAAAGGGTGTCAAAAATTCGAAAGTCCCCTTTAGGGGATTTAGGGGGTACTTAAGGAAGGAAGAAATGAAAGTAGAAGCACAAGAACCAGTAGTAGAATTTCATGATTTGACGGTGTCATATCATAAGAAGCCAGTACTCTGGAATATTGACATGACTTTGCCCAAAGGCGCACTTATTGGAATTATCGGACCAAATGGAGCGGGAAAGTCAACCCTGATTAAGTCGGCCATGGGCTTGCTTCCTTTAGCCTCTGGTTATGTGAGAATATTCGATGAAGCACTGGACGATGTGAGGCATAGAGTAAGCTATGTGCCGCAACGCGAAAGTGTAGACTGGGATTTCCCCACCTCTGTGCTGGATGTGGTGCTGATGGGGCGTTACGCCAAGCTAGGTTTGCTCACACGCCCCAGAAAAGCCGATAAAGAAATGGCCTTAAACTGCTTGAGAAAGGTGGGAATGGAAGCCTATGTAGACCGACAAATATCCCAACTTTCCGGTGGGCAGCAGCAACGGGTTTTTCTGGCCAGAGCACTAGCTCAGGAGGCCGATCTATACTTTATGGACGAACCCTTTGCAGGAGTGGATGCGGCAACCGAAGCAGCCATACTTTCCATTATGCAAGAAATGACGGCACAGGGCAAAACCGTAATAGTGGTGCACCACGACCTACAGTCGGCTGCAGAGTTTTTCGATTGGATAGTACTGCTTAACATGAGACTTGTAGCTTCCGGCCCTATCGATAAGGTATTTACCAATGAAATGCTACAGGAAACTTATGGAGGAAAACTCACCGTATTGGCCGAGGTGGGCGAATTGGTTCGGAAAAGGCAAATACCCAGCCGGGAGAAATACTGATATGGAACCCTTACAGGAATTCTTTTCTTTCAGCGATCCAAGCATAATTGCCGTAACAGTGGGTGCCGTACTTCTGAGTGCCTCTTCGGCAGTAGTCGGGACTTTCACTTTTCTTAAAAAGAAAGCCCTGGTTGGCGATGCTGTGGCGCATTCGGTATTGCCCGGCATATGCCTGGCCTTCATACTTTCCGGCACAAAAAACCCTCTTTGGCTAATTATAGGAGCTTTTGTCACCGGCTGGCTATCTCTGGTCATCATCGATAACATTACCCTTAAAACTAAGATCAAAGAAGATACCGCCATTGCCCTCATTCTATCTGTTTTCTTTGGCATTGGCATACTCCTGCTCACTCATATTCAGCATTCCGGAAATGCAGCTCAAACAGGCCTCGATTCTTTTTTATTTGGTAAAGCAGCCGCATTGGTGGGCCAAGACTTACAAGTTTTTGGCATTGTGGCTATTGTACTGCTGGTTACCGTAGCACTGTTTTTTAAAGAACTGAAGCTAATTGCCTTCGATGCCAGCTACGCCAAAGCTCTTGGGCTACCCGTAAAAGGGATGGATTTACTACTCACCTCGCTCACAGTGCTGGCTGTGGTTACCGGTATTCAGGCTGTGGGAGTAGTGCTAATGGCCGCCATGTTGATTACTCCGGCCGCAGCGGCCCGCTTTTGGACCAACGATGTACGAATAATGACCGTTTTAGCAGCCATTATGGGCGGAGTTTCCGGTCTTTCAGGAGCTTACGTAAGTTATGTGGCTCCGGCTATGCCCACAGGCCCGTGGATTGTAATGATTATTTCTGCCATTGCGCTCACCTCCTTCTTCATAGCCCCAAAGCGAGGTATTATTTCCCGCGGAGTTCAGCAAAGAAGGCTACAACGAATGATTATGGACGAAAACTTGCTCAAAGAGCTCTATCATCTGGGAGAAAAAGATGCAGATATTTATAAAGCACGCAGCATTGAAGAAATTGTTGAGGAACGTTTTTTTCCAAAAGACCGATTGAGAAGTTCGCTGAGAAGACTTAGGCGAGAAGGTTTCATTACCAAAGAAAACGGGCATTGGCGATACACCGAAGCCGGCCGACAAAAAGGGCAACGGGTGGTCAAACTACACAGGCTCTGGGAGTTATATCTTTCCAAATACATGAAAATTGATCCCGATCATGTGCATGAAGATGCCGAAACCATAGAGCACATTATTACCCCCGAATTGGAAAAAAGATTGGAAAAAATGCTGGAATATCCTGAAGTGGATCCGCATGAAGAAAAGATACCGTATTGAAGTGGCTAAAAGACGGAAGACGAAGACAGTAAGCTTTAGGCAAGAGATTGTAATGAAAAATATTACCGATAACTAAACAACAATTAACCGACAACTGATTCGGATGGATGCTTTTTATATCATACTAACGGCTACTCTGTTTGCCATTTCCTGTGGCCTGCTTGGTTGCTTTCTGATTCTCAGAAAAATGGCCATGGTAGGTGATGCCATTTCTCATGCCGTATTGCCCGGCATAGTGATTGCTTTTTTGCTTACCGGTACCCGCGATTCGTTCGAAATGATACTCGGTGCTGCACTAATCGGTATCTTCAGCACTTTCCTTATCGAATTTTTTCATCATAAAGCCCGACTACAAACCGATGCAGCCATAGGAGTTACTTTTACCTGGCTGTTTGCTTTGGGTGTAATTCTTATCTCTGTTTTTGCGGGCCAGGTAGACCTCGATCAGGAATGCGTACTCTATGGTGAAATTGCCTATGTCCCAATCGATTTATGGATTGGAGATAACGGTACCATATTTGGTCCAAGAGCCCTTTATGTAGCTGCCATGACACTCATAGTGAATGTTGCCTTTATTCGCATTGGCTTTAAACAGCTACATTTAACCACCTTCGATCCGGCTTTTGCAGCTACCATAGGGGTTTCAGTGTCGCTTTGGAACTACCTCTTAATGGGAGCTGTATCCATGACTACTGTAGCCGCCTTCGATTCTGTAGGAGCCATTCTTGTTGTAGCCTTGCTTGTCGGGCCAGCGGCCATTGCCTACCTCCTCACCGACCGGTTCCAAACCATGATGATTATTACCGTTTTTGTGGCCATTGTCAGTAGCGCGCTCGGCTACTACCTTGCTGTTTGGGTCGATGGTTCCATTGCCGGTGCTATTGTTACCATCATAGGTATTCTGTTCGGGATCACCTTCCTCTTTTCTCCCGGCCATGGAGTGCTTATGAAGAAAAGACTCCAACGAAAAGAAGCACAAAGACTCAAAACTGAAGCACCTCTCTCCTAGTAGCGAAAGCTATTTTGATACCCTTTTCTTCCTTCCCAAGAGAAAGGTTTATTGATATCATTGAGGGAAGCTGCTAATGGTTAGTCGTTAACCGCTCTTCGTTATTCAACCCTTACCTACTCCTTTTCCCATCCTGAGCCCAGCCGAAGGATCTGACACAGGGCTTGTTCATTGCTCATTCGTTATTGGTTAATCGTAAAGAAGGAGACCTCCCTCTCCTGTCCTAAGCGTAGTTGAAGGATCCGACACAGGGCTTGTTGGAGATTATTGGTTATTCGGTTAATTACTAAGAACGAAACTTCACTTTCCTATCCTGAGCATGGCCGAAGGATCTAACACAGGGCTTGTTCATTGTTCATTCGTTATTGGTTAATCGTAAAGAAGGAGACCTCCCTCTCCTGTCCTAAGCGTAGTTGAAGGGTCTGACGCAAGGCTTGTTGGAGATTATTCGTTATTCGGTTAATTGCTAAGAACGAAACTTCACTTTCCTATCCTGAGCATAGCCGAAGGGTCCAACACAGGGCCTGTTCGAGATTATTGGTTATTCGGTTAATTACCAAGAACGAAACTTCTCTTTCCTATCCTGAGCATGGCCGAAGGATCTGACACAGGGTCTGTTCGAGATTATTCGTTATTCGGTTAATTGCTAAGAACGAAACTTCTCTTTCCTATCCTGAGCATGGCCGAAGGATCTAACACAGGGCTTGTTCATTGTTTATCGCCTATTATTGAAACTGAGACTATACTACAATCAATCCATAACAACGTTGGGAGAAACAAAGTAATGTCGTAAAAAGCATTACACCACACAGCAAAAGCACTCGCTTCTCTTTACAATTAGCCATACTTGACAACAACGCAGACTAGAAAAGAATTAGTTGCGAACTGGCCTTACCATTTAGAATTTGAGACATAAACATCTATTCATTCGAAAACCTATCTTTGCAGCATGCAAAATCTCCTGCAAAATGATGATACGATAATCGCTTTGGCCACCCCCCAGGGAGTTGGTGCCATTGGGGTAATTCGTTTAAGTGGAAAAGAGGCAATCAACATCACCAATAAGGTTTTTAAAGGAAAAGACCTTGCAAAACAGGAGTCACACACGATTCATTTTGGTACAATTCGCGATGAGGACAACCGCATTTTAGATGAGGTGTTGGTTTCATTGTTCATTGCCCCAAAATCCTTTACCAAAGAGAACGTGGTAGAAATATCCTGCCATGGCTCCAACTTCATCATCAAGCAGATTATCCAACTTTTGATCAGAAAAGGAGCCAGACCGGCCAAGCCGGGTGAATTCACCAAACGTGCCTTTATGAACGGACAGTTCGATTTAGCTCAAGCTGAAGCAGTGGCCGACCTCATCAATGCCGATACCGAAGCGGCTCATAATGCAGCTCTGAATCAGATGCGTGGTGGGTTCTCTGGTGAGATCAAAAAGCTTCGCGAGGAGTTAATTCATTTTGCCTCTATGATTGAGTTGGAACTCGACTTTGGCGAAGAAGATGTAGAATTCGCTAGCAGAGATGACCTGAAAGACCTTGTGAACCGACTTTTAACGGTTGTAAATGCGCTTATACAAAGTTTTGACCTGGGTAACGTGATCAAAAACGGAGTACCCACGGTGATTGCCGGTAAGCCCAATGCCGGTAAATCTACCCTTCTCAACGCCCTGCTAAAAGAGGAAAAAGCCATAGTTTCCGACATTGCCGGTACTACCCGCGATTTTATCGAAGATGAAATCGTGATTGGTGGAGTAGCCTTCCGATTTATCGATACTGCGGGTTTGCGTGAAACTACCGATGCGATTGAGAAAATTGGGGTGGAGCGAACCCAAGCCAAAATGAAAACGGCATCCATGATCATCTACCTTTTCGACCTTTCTCAGGTAGATATTGTGGAAATGAACAAGGAGATCAATGTACTCGAAAACACTGGGGTGCCATTCCTGAAAGTCGGTAACAAACTGGATAAGGTAGATGAAGCTTTGGTTGAAAAGCTCCAAAATCAACACCCTGATATGCTTTTCCTTACCGCCAAAGAGCCGGAGCATGTGGAGTTGCTCAAAGAGCGAATTCTAGAACTCGTGAACCTCAACAAGTTCAAACGGGGCGATACCGTGGTGACAAATATCCGTCATTACGACTCCCTCTTACAAACCAAAAATGCCCTCATGAACGTCATCGAAGGCATTGACAACCAAGTCACCAATGACTTTGTGGCCATGGATATCCGCCAAGCGCTCCATTATCTTGGTGAGATCACCGGAGAAATCACCACAGATGATTTGCTGGCGAATATTTTCAGCAAGTTTTGTATCGGAAAGTAATTACTTTTCACTTTATACGCTAAACCCTTCTTTTAGTGCATTTTAAGCTGTTTTTACTTCTTTTATTTGTTGCTAACCCTCCCTTTTCCCCAAACCAACTTCTGCGAATTATTTGCTTTTACTACGCTATTCGTTTCTTATATTAACCAAATATTGACAAGTCATAAAATAACAGGTCATGCAATTTGGTGAACGAATAAAAGAGCTGCGTGAGCGTAAAGAACTTTTGCAACGCCAACTAGCCGCCAGTCTTGAAATAGACACTCCTATGTTCAGTAAGATAGAACGGGGCGAAAGACGGGCTAAACGAGAACAAGTGCTCTTGCTTGCAGACCTTTTAGATACTGATGTACATGAGTTGCTAACCATTTGGTTAGCAGATCAGGTATATGACTTGGTAAAGGATGAAGAAGATGCTCAGAACGCCCTTAAAGTGGCAGAAGAGCGGGTAACATATAACACTCAAAAGAAATAAGAATGCAGCTATTTGAGCATGTAAAAGAAGTACTATCTAAGAATGAGTCATTCTGTAAGGATGGTAAGCTATTTAAGAATAATGTGGTAGAAGCCGCCTTAAAATTAGATGCTGAACTACTCACAATTCTATTAAAAGATGATACCACCAAAAAGCATTTCTTCACCACCGTTCCTGACCGAACGAAGGGCGGTGAAGGTGTCCAGGTGTTTGATAAAGTGAAGTTCCAACAGTTTGTATCTAACAAGCAGTTCTTACCCGATAGCTATACTGCCTTCAAAAACAAGATTGGCCTTACGGCAAATGGTGAATACCTCACAGAAGCGAATGAAGTAGTGCTTGATTTTCCATACAAAGACTGTGTGCTTGAAGGTGGGCAAACCAAAGAAGACCAAAAGAGAAAAGAGATTTTTTGGAATGAAACCTTAGCAAGTGATGAAATAGACCGATTGTTTGAGCCGAAAGTCCTTAACAATTGGAAGAAATACGATAAGAAAGGTGAACATGTGCCAACAACTGTTTCTAACAAGGATAATCTTATGATAAAAGGAAATAACCTTCTTGCGTTGCACTCACTGAAAACGGTTTATAAAGGGGAGGTAAAGCTGATATATATTGATCCACCCTACAATACAGGTGGAGATGGATTTGGGTATAACGACCGTTTTAACCATGCAAGTTGGTTAGTGTTTGTCAAAAATAGATTGGAAGTTGCAAAAGAGCTGTTAACTCATGATGGCTCAATTTGGATAAATATTGATGACGATGAATCTCATTACTTGAAAGTGCTTTGCGATTCAGTTTTTGGTCGTGAGAATTTTTTAGCAAATGTCATATGGCAGAAAAAATATGCTGCTTCAAATGACACAAAAGGAATTGCTGATTTTCATGATCATATTCTTGTATATCAAAGAAGTGACCGTTTTGAAAGAAACCTACTACCTCGAACAGAAAAGCAAAACAAGCTCTACAAGTATGATGATAACGATGGAAAAGGTCGATGGAGAAGCGATAATTTATTAGTCCGTTCCTTTTCTGAAGATTATGTCTTTCCGATAACAAATCCTAACACGAAAAAAGAATACCTCCCAAAGCAGGGAAGCTGTTGGAGAGCAAATAAAGAAACAATTGAAAAGTGGTTAGAAGAAAACCGAATCTTCTTTGGAAAAGATGGTAAAGGTGCCCCTCAACTTAAAAGATACCTAAATGAAGTACAACAGGGAATAGTTCCAGGTTCTATTTGGCTATTTGATGAAGTTGGACATAATGATAACGCCAAGAAAGAGATAGAAGCAATTTTCGGCACTAAGGCTTTTATGACCCCTAAACCCGAACGATTATTAGAACGCATTATTCATATCGCCACTAAAGAAGGTGACATAGTCCTAGACTTTTTCGCAGGAAGCGGCACAACAGCGGCAGTAGCCCATAAAATGAAGAGGCAATTTATCACGATTGAGCAAATGGACTATGTAGAATCGGTGACCAAATTGAGATTGAAAAAAGTAATTGAAGGCGAGCAAGGGGGTATTTCAGAAAAAGTCAATTGGAAAGGCGGTGGCTCATTTGTTTATGCTGAATTAGCTGAAAATGCAGCAAGCTACATTTCCAAAATAGAAACTCTTAAAAGCACTAAGGAAGCGATTGCCTTATGGAATGAATTAAAAGAAGAGCCCTTCATTTCTTACCGGGTATCACCTTCTGAATTTGATGCCAACATTGATTCCTTTGAGCAATTAGAGCTTGATGACCAGAAGAAATTATTGATCTCCACCATTGACAAGAATCACTTGTACATAAACTACGCAGATATTGAAGACAAGACCTACAATATCTCAGAGGAGGAAAAACGTCTTAACCGTGATTTTTATAAGATGTAAGGATGACCAGGATTGATTTTGTGCCAAAGGAAAAACAAGATGAGCTTACCCATAAGATCATTGGATGCGCTATGGAAGTTCATAACACATTGGGCAATGGTTTTCAGGAAGTGATTTACCAGCGTTGTTTGTCTTTGGAGTTAGCCAATCAGGGTATAGAACATAGAAGGGAAGTAGAGATGCCCATTTTTTACAAAGGGGAAGATGTAGGCTTACGCAGGGCAGACTTTTTAGTAGAAGGCTTTGTGATGGTGGAATTAAAAGCGGTTATTAAGCTGGAAGATGTGCATTTAGCTCAGGCTATGAATTATCTGGAAGCATACAATTTGCAAACAGGGTTGCTAATCAATTTCGGTGCAAGAAGTCTTCAGTTCAAACGCATTTTCAATAAATCATGGCAATTAAATAATCCTAAAAATCAAGGTGCAGACAAATGAAACAAGACATAATATCAGGCCTTACCCAAACATTTGAAGATTACGCCAACAAAACGGAAAGTGGTATTGAGTTTTGGTTAGCAAGGGATTTACAACACTTGTTAGGTTATTCAAAATGGGATAATTTCTTGAAGGTCATTCACAAAGCCAAGACTTCATGTGAAGCCAGTGGCAATGATATTGACGACCATTTTGCTGAAGTCGGGAAAATGGTCAATCTAGGCTCAGGTTCACAACGCGAAGTTCAAGATTTCATGCTTACTCGCTATGCCTGTTACCTCATTGCTCAAAACGGAGACCCAAAGAAAGAAGCGATAGCATTTGCACAAAACTATTTTGCAGTACAAACCCGCAAGTTGGAGATAATAGAGCAAAGAATAAAAGATTGGGAACGTCTGCAAGCCAGAAGCAAACTCTCTTTATCTGAAAAAGAACTGAGCACGCTAATCTTTGAAAAAACAGGTAGTGACAGAAATTTTGCGTTAATCAGAAGTAAGGGCGATACTGCCCTGTTTGGTGGTAACTCTACAAAGCAAATGAAAAAACGTTTGGGCGTTCCTGACAATCGGCCATTGGCAGACTTTCTACCCACCATTACGATTAAGGCTAAAGACTTTGCTACGGAGATTACCATTTTCAATACCAAGGAGAAAGGACTATCCAGTGAAAGAAGTATTTCAGCAGAACACATTACCAATAACCGCTCGGTAAGGAAAATACTTTTAGACAGAGAAATTGTACCAGAGAACTTACCGCCCGAAGAAGACATAAAAAAGTTAGAGCGCAGAGTTAAATCTGAAGAAAAGAAATTAGGCATAAGTCCAGACTCCTTAAAAGACAATAATAATGAGTAGTCAAACCCTAGAACAAAAGATTTCAGCAGGGTTTGAAATGGGCGTTCCTCGTCCTGAAATTCCTGCATATATAACAACGAATCTTAATCCTAAGTTTGAGCTTCGCCCCTACCAGGAAGAAGCCTTTTCAAGGTTCATTTTTTATACAGAAAAATATCCGGGCAAGATTTTTCCTACTCAGCTATTGTTTCACATGGCTACAGGTAGCGGTAAAACTATGATGATGGCAGGCTGCATGCTCCACCTATATGAGTTGGGCTACCGAAACTTTATATTCTTCGTAAACAGCAATACCATTATTGAGAAGACCAGAGACAATTTCTTGAATGATGCCTCCACAAAATACCTCTTTGCTGAAACGATTTCTATTGCGGAACAAAGGATTAACGTTAAAGAAGTTGAGTCTTTTGAAGGAGTAAATGAAGACGATATAAACATAGTGTTCACCACCATTCACGGTTTACATTCAGACCTAAACAATCCCAAAGAAAACAGTCTCACCTATGAAGATTTTGAAGACAAGAAAATTGTCCTGATTTCTGATGAAGCCCACCACATTAACGCTGATACTAAAAACAATAAGAAGCTGACCAAAGGTGAATTAGAAGACAAGTTGAGTTGGGAAAAGACCGTGACCAAAATCTTCAATGCTTCAAAGGATAATTACCTATTAGAGTTTACTGCAACAGCTGATTTAGCCAATGCAGCCATTGCGGAAAAGTACAAGGATAAACTCATATTCGATTATCCCTTAAAACAATTCAAGAAGGATTTATACTCCAAAGAAGTGAAGATTCTACAAGCGGAGATAGATCCATTTCAAAGAGCCTTACAGGCAATTATTCTGAACCAGTACCGCAGAAAAGTATTTGAAAAGAATGGTTGGCACATTAAGCCTGTTGTACTCTTCAAGTCAAAAAAGATTGATGAAAGTGCAGCTTTCTTTACAGAGTTTGTGGAAGGGATTAAATCCCTGTCCAAATCCGATATTGATAAAGTCTATGCGGCCAATACCAACAACGCCATAACAGAAGCAAAGGCATACTTTGAATCCAATGGAGTTACTATTGAGAACCTGATTCAAGAGTTGAAAGAAGACTTCTCAGAAGACAAATGCATTTCAGTTGACAGCAAGTCTGATTCAGAAGAAAAGCAGCTCATAATCAATAACCTAGAAGATGAAAACAACGAATACCGTGCGGTATTCGCTGTTGATAAGCTCAATGAAGGTTGGGACGTGCTTAACCTATTCGATATTGTAAGGCTTTATGATTCCAGGGATGCCGACACTAAAACAGGTAAAGTTGGAAAGACTACCATGTCAGAAGCTCAGCTTATTGGTCGTGGTGCTCGTTACTGTCCTTTCAAATTGTCAGAAGACCAAGACAAGTACAAAAGGAAATATGATAAGGACCTTACCAACCCTCTCCGAATTTGTGAAGAACTGTACTATCATGCAGCCTATAATCCTCGATACATTTCTGAACTGAATAAAGCACTTGAAGACATTGGTCTGAAAGACTCAAAAACCAAGCAAGTAGAATTGTTCCTGAAGCCCGAGTTTAAAGAAACAGACTTCTACAAGAGCGGCCTTGTCTATGTAAATGAAAAAGTGCCCAATCAACGGGAAGAAGTAAAAGAACTGCCAAAACACCTGAGAGATAAGGTTCATAAGGTAAAACTCGCTACAGGTTACACCAGTGTAAGCATTGCTTTTCAATCTTCAACTGACAACCTTCAAAGAGACCAAAAGACCTACAAGCTCAATCAGATAGATTATAGAATCAGACTGAAAGCATTGAGCAAGCTCAAGTTCTATCGTTTCAACAACCTAAAAAAGCACTTTCCTCATTTGGATTCAGTTGAGCAGTTTATTACAGATGATAACTATGCCAATACCATTTCAGTAGAGTTGTCGGGTACAAAAGAACAAGTAGAATCTCCTACTCCCGATATGTTTCTTCAGGCCTGTATTCAAGCCTTTGATGATACGGCCAAACAGATTCAGAGCATTGCCATTGATTTTGTTGGTTCTAAATCCTTCAGGCCTAAAGGCTTGCCGTATTTGTTCAAGGACAAAGTATTGAACATTACTGTAAATGAAGATGGTGATGCAGAATATGGCCGTTCACAGGCAGCACCTAGCAATGCAGACCTTCTCATTGATTTAGGCCAAGAAGAATGGTACGCACACAATGACAACTACGGTACTTCAGAAGAGAAATACCTTGTCAAGTTTATCAAGCAAGCCCATACAGAACTATCAAAGGAATATGAAGATGTGTACCTACTCAGAAATGAAAGATTCTTCAAGCTGTTTGCCTTTGATGATGGCCGTGCAGTAGAGCCTGATTTTGTGCTTTACCTGAAAAAGGAAGTCGAGAAGAAGTACCTATTCTATCAAATCTTCATAGAGCCAAAAGGTCAGCACCTAATCAAGAATGATGAATGGAAGCAGGAATTTCTAACCCAGATTGAAGAAGAATACCAACTTGAAACAGTCTTTGAAAATAAGGAATACAAATTGGTGGGGATGCCGTTCTACAATGAGACCTTAACAAGGACAGATTTTGAGAAGAAACTACAAGAGTACTATGGATAACAGCCTCACCCCCAATCAATCGGAGTTTCTTCTTTATGTTTCCCAAAGTGGAGAGGTAAAGGTAGATGTGCTTTTACAGGATGAAACCGTATGGCTTACCCAAAAAGCCATGCAAGAGTTATTCGATAGAGACAAACGAACCATTAGTGAGCATATTGGTAATGTATTTGAAGAAGGCGAATTAGAGCGAGAGTCAACTGTCCGGAAATTCCGGACAGTTCGAATGGAAGGCGAAAGAGAAGTATCCCGTGAATTGGAATATTACAACCTGGACGTAATCATTTCAGTTGGCTATCGGGTAAAGTCGCAACGGGGTACACAGTTCCGTATTTGGGCTACTAAGATACTCAGGGAATACATTATCAAGGGCTTTGCCATGGATGATGAACGTCTCAAGCAAGGTTCTGCCCTATTCGGTAAAGATTATTTTGATGAATTGCTTGAACGTATCCGTGAGATACGAGCCAGTGAAAGACGATTCTACCAAAAAATCACCGACATATACGCTCAATGCAGTATAGATTATGACCCTAAGGCAGAGATTACCCAAACCTTTTACAAAACAGTTCAAAACAAACTTCACTGGGCTATTACAGGCCATACCGCAGCAGAAATTATAAAAGAACGTGCCGATTCGGACAAACCCCACATGGGGCTTACCACATGGAAAAACGCCCCACAGGGCAAAATCCTGAAAACAGATGTATCGGTAGCCAAAAACTACCTGAGTGAAAAGGAACTGAAAGACCTAAACCGTATAGTGACCATGTACCTTGACTTTGCCGAGCTACAAGCTGAAAAACAAAATCCCATGAAAATGGTGGATTGGGTTAGCCGCTTAGATGCTTTTTTACAATTCAATGACTACAAGGTGCTGAAAGATGCGGGTAAAATATCAGCCTCTATTGCCAAGCAATTAGCCGAAAAAGAATACAGTAAATACCGAGTAGTACAAGACAAAGAGTTTGAATCTGACTTTGACAAAGAAGTGAAGCGAATCACCAAGAAAGGCAAAGGCAAGAAATGAAAAGTTCGCTATTCTTCAACATACTGACATTCGATTGGCCTAAAATGCCAATCACTTTTTACTTTTCAGATCAGGACATTCCCGAAATGGTGGCTCAAATCGCCCCTCATTTCGTAGGTGAAGAAATACCGCCTTACGGCAAGAACAATTTGTGGTTTTTGTAAACACCAATCTATACCAAGAATAAATTTTTGCTACTCAAAAAATCCTATCGTAATATTGCAATGACATAAATAGAGCATATGGGAGTAACGAAAACAGACCTATTCACAGACGTACAGAATGAAATTGCAGTAGCAGCAAAGGCGTTTGCCCACCCTGCCCGTGTGGCAATCATTCAATACCTGTTAAAGAGCAATGCCTGTATCAACGGGGATTTGGTTCAAGAATTAGGGTTGGCACAGGCTACCATCAGTCAGCATCTTCGGGAACTAAAAGACATTGGCATTATCCAAGGAACTATTGATGGTTCTCGAATTAGCTATTGCATCAATCCCGTTCGGTGGGCAGAGATCAAAGGCCAATTCAACGAAATATTCAATCAATTTGATACTCCTTCATCGGGTGAATGTTGCTAAAAAAATTTGTTTAATCGTATCGTAATATTGCAATAACATAAATAGAAATGAACTTATCAGAAATCAAATCAGCTTTATCTCAGGTCAATGAGGTGATATTCACCCTGCCTAATGGCGAACAGGTGCCACCACACTTTCATGTTACTGAGGTGGGCAACATTCAAAAACATTTTATTGATTGTGGAGGAACTATCCGCAAAGAATCCGTCATCAACTTTCAATTGTTCACCGCTACGGACTATGATCATCGGTTGAGTGCTCAGAAACTTCGCTCAATCATCGAACTATCAGAAGAGAAGCTTGGACTGGAAAATCTGGAAATTGAAGTAGAGTATCAGGGAGACACCATTGGCAAGTATGGCTTAGAATTTCAAAATGGAGTTTTTCAACTTACATCTACTCAAACCGATTGCCTGGCAAAAGACAAATGCGGTATTCCTCAGGAAAAGCCAAGAATAAGACTGTCAACCCTGCAAGCTCAAGAGAGCGGCTGTACTCCGGGTTCAGGTTGTTGTTAACTAAATAATAGACTTACATATCAATGCAAACACAAAAAATAAAGATGCTTCCAACGCTTGAAACTACTATAGAAAAAGCAAGGCAATTAAATATCTCAGACGAACGTATTCAGGTGCTTAATCCGCTAATCGAATACATTCAATCTAAAATCGATCAGGGAAAAGACATCAACCTTAATTTTATCTGTACACACAATTCTCGAAGAAGCCAGTTTGCGCAAATCTGGGCACAAACAGCAGCGGACTATTTCGGTATTCCTGCCAATTGCTATTCAGGTGGTGTGGAAGTAACAGCATTCAACGAACGAGCAGTTGAATCGATTAAAAGAAGTGGTTTTAGAGTTACAGCCAAAGGCGACACCAATCCTGTTTATTTCGTATTCAATTCAGACGACAATGAGCCGATCAGTGCATTTTCAAAGCTCTTTGATGACCCAATCAATAAAGCAGACCAATTCGCAGCGGTGATGACCTGTTCTCATGCAGATGAAAACTGTCCGTTTATTCCCGGTACAGAAAAAAGAATACCAGTTCGGTATGAAGACCCAAAGGCATTTGATGATACCCGTGAAGAATCAGCAAGGTATGACGAACGGTCTATGCAAATTGCCAGTGAAATGTTTTATGTATTCTCAAAAGTGAACATGCCCAAATGACGACCAAAAGAAAAAAACTCAGTTTCCTTGACCAATACTTAACCCTTTGGATATTCCTTGCAATGGCCATAGGTGTAGGTATTGGCTACCTGTTTCCTTCCACATCAACTTTCATTGATTCTTTCAGCAGTGGAAGCACCAATATTCCGATTGCTATTGGGTTAATCCTGATGATGTACCCACCATTAGCCAAGGTGAATTACAAACTTCTTCCACAGGTCTTTAGAAATGTAAAAGTCCTATCCATTTCGCTTGTACTCAATTGGATAATTGGCCCTGTGTTGATGTTTGTTTTGGCGCTGATCTTTTTACAGGATTATCCTGAATACATGGTTGGATTGATACTTATTGGCTTGGCCAGATGTATTGCCATGGTACTCGTTTGGAACGATTTGGCAGAAGGTAGCAGTGAGTACGGAGCTGGTTTGGTAGCCCTCAACAGCATCTTTCAGGTATTTGCATATAGTTTCTATGCTTGGATTTTTATAACGGTACTCCCCCCCTATTTCGGCTTTGAAGGTGCGATTGTGGACATTTCCATTGCCACCATTGCCGAAAGTGTAGCTATCTATTTGGGCATTCCATTTTTAGCCGGATTGTTGAGCAGGGTTAGTTTGGTGAAAGCAAAAGGAGAAGAATGGTACAAAAGCAAATTCATCCCAACGATTTCACCGATCACCTTAATTGCCTTGCTGTTTACTATCGTTGTAATGTTCTCGTTAAAAGGAGAATTGATTGTTCAAATCCCAATGGATGTAGTGAGAATAGCCGTTCCGCTATTGATCTACTTTGCTATCATGTTCCTGATTGGTTTTTTTGTAAGTAAAGCAATGGGCGCAGAATATGACAAAAATGCAGCAGTAGCCTTTACAGCAGCAGGAAATAATTTTGAATTGGCCATTGCTGTTGCTATTGCAGTATTCGGTCTTAATTCAGGTCAGGCATTTACAGGTGTGATTGGACCATTGGTGGAAGTACCTGCATTGATTTTATTAGTTAGAGTGGCTTTTTGGCTGAGGAACAAATATTATTCGGAAAAAAAAGGGCAGTAAATCAAGCACTGCCCTTTAATTGCAACCGCTCATAATTAAAAAGATTAAGCAATAGCAATTTTTGCTCAACAGTCTTTTCCAGCTTCCTCTTTTTTGTGGATTCCAAGCTGAGCAAACCATCCTTATAGGTAGTTTCGATCTTATCAACATTTATTATGTCGGGCAGATTGAAACTTGTCTGAAAGACTGGTAGCCCAGAAGTATCCCGTGAGTCATTTATTTACTGCTTTATTCTGTCAAACCATTCTCTTTAGTAACTCCCACTGGATGCGCCCCACCATCGGGTTGTCCGGGTTGCCGTTCATCAACGTCAAGCAGTAAGCCACTTTCGACATTCGCCAGTCCGTTTCCAGAGTGTGTAGAATTTCGTTGGCCAGGAACCTTCTGCGAAAGTGCCGTTCCAATGGCAGACCGATATTGCTACATACCCGCATGGCCCTGGCAATGGCCATTTCCATGTCACGGTCTGACTGGTAAATGTTTTCCAGCGATGCAGAAGTGAACTGCATATCGAGTTCCTTGATGGCTTCTATGAAGTCCCTAATGTGCCTGGGCATAGGTTGATTTTCCAGGATAATGATTTCATTTCGTCCTGACATTGTGTTTATGCGTTTTGGTTGATCAAATCAATTAACTGCTGTTTGGTAGCCACTCCGGATTGTCTCCAAACGGGCTGCCCTGTTTTAAACAAGATCAAGGTGGGTACACCGCGTACCTGATACTGCTGCGCAAGGCGTTGGTTTTTGTCCACGTCTATTTTGATGATGCGTGCCTTTCCTCCAATTTCAGAGGATACCTCTTTCAGTATTGGGGCTTGCATTTTGCAGGGGCCACACCAGTCAGCATAGAAGTCTACCAACACAGGCTGATCTCCATTGATAATATGGTTAAAGTTTCCTTTCATGATGCATATACTTTATAGAAACTGTCTTTCAATTTTTTAATGAGTTCTTTTTGCTCACCAGTTAATTTCTCCGGCAATTTTACCTGTAGTTTCACGTACAGATCTCCATAAGACAACTTGCCGTAAACAGGCATACCTTTTCCTTTCAACCGTAATTGTTTTCCGTTTTGGCTTCCTTCCGGGATTGTGATGTTTACCTTTCCGGACAGGGTCTGGATTTCCTGCTTTCCTCCTAATAGAGCGGTGAACAAATCCACGTGTGCCTCCATGTACAGGTCATTGCCTTTGCGTTCATAGACAGGGTGTGGAGACACATGGATGGTGATGAACAAATCACCAGCCTTACCGCCTCTACCTTTTTCACCTTTTCCTTTTGCTCTCAGCTTCAGCCCATTATATACTCCAGGCTTGATTTTTAATTTTATCTTTTCATTACCTAAGCCTACGATACGCTCAGTCCCGGTGTATGCTTCCTGTAGCGAAATGGTCACTTCCCCGGCCAGGTCACTGCCAGTCATATTGGCACCAAAACCCGAGAAACCTCCCGAGCCTGAAAAACCACGTCCCTGCCGTGCACCTCCTCCAAAGAAAGACTCAAAGAAGTCTGAGAAGCCACTGCCGCCACCTCCAAAAAATTCGTAAGGGTCGCCTTCAAACTCATAATAGTATTGCCCCTCAGGACCGCCTTGCGAATACCTGGCCCGGCCACCACCAGCGAATGGGTCATAGCCTGCATCTTTATATTGCTTCCAGTTAGCACCTAACTGGTCATATAGCTTTCTTTTCTCAGGATCACTCAATACCTCATTAGCCTCACCGATTTCCTTGAATTTTTCTTCGGCTACCTTATCTCCAGGATTTTTATCCGGATGGTATTTCACCGCCAACTTTCTGTAAGCCTTTTTGATCTCGTCCTGAGAAGCTGTCTTGGTAACACCTAGTATTTTATAGTAATCCTTGTATTCCATTGTTTTTTTATAAAGATGAAAATAAAAAGGGCCACATGGGCCCCTCAATTGTTTGTTATTCTCAATATTTTGAGCCTCTCAATCATTAGGAAATTTGAATTGATTTCCTGTTGGGTTTCACACCTGTAACTTTGCCTACCTTGATTTTGAGCACGCCATTTTTCATAGAGGCGTCAATCTCATCCGGGTTGGCATTTTCAGGGAGCTGAAACATACGCTGGAATGAGGCATAGCCGTATTCCCTTCGCATCCAGTTGCCTTCATTCTCTTCTTTTTCATATTGCTTTTCAGACGAAATGACCAGGCAGTTGTCTCGCACTTCCAGCTTTATGTCTTTTTTATCTATGCCGGGCACTGCCACTGATACTTCAAAGGTTTTTCCCTTGTCGCTGATGTTTACAGAAGGCACACTGGCAATAGCTTCTGTATCACTTATCTGGTCATCTATCTTTTTACCAAAGAATTTTTCCACTACGTTGGGAAACTTTGGTTTTAAGTTTTTGGTCCATTTGAATAAGTCCATATCTATATATCCTTTAGGTTCAACAATTCATTTCATTCTTGTCAGGAGGCTTGCCGAGGCTATCTCCTTATCTTTATCCATCACTCAAACCTTTTTCTCGGTTGGGTAAATAACTTGGTCGAATGTTTTTTTTCAAAGTTCATTTCGCCTAACCGACATTTTTGAATTAGCCAATATTTTTTTTATGGTAGTCAGGGGGAGCGTTTTGCTCAACCCCCGTCCACCGAAACATGACACTTATAGGCCAAATGCGTAGTAGTAGGTACCTGGAATATTCTCATAAACACCTTCCACCAGCACACCGCCTTTCTTATTTTCCAAGGCTTTGGCCAATTCTTCTGTGTCCTTGATCACACGGCCATCAACCTTGGTGATGATAAATCCCTCTCGCATTTCGGTATGCTTCATTAGCTTACCGGCATATAGCTTTTTCACTTTCACTCCACCATCTATGTCCAGCTTTCTGGCCAGGGCTTTATCCACATCTTCAAACTCAGCACCCAGTATGTTGAATATTTCTTTACGGTTTTTGGCCAGGAACTTGGTTTCTCCCTCACGGTTTTTAAGCTCTACTTTTACCTCCATTTCTTTACCGTTGCGGTTTATTTTCAACTTCACTTCATCACCAGGACGGTGACGGGCAATCATTTCTTGCAGCTCAGGTGCAGTACTTACTCCAACGCCATTCACCTCCAGAATTACATCACCACTTTCAATTCCTGCTGTCAGGGCAGCACTGTTTACAGCTACGCTATCTACATAAACTCCTTTGGTTACTTCCAGGTCTTTTTCCTTGGCGAGGTTGCCGTCAACACCGCGAATGGTCACACCCAAATATCCTCGTTGTACAACACCGTACTTGAGCAGGTCTTCCACTACTTTGTTCACGATGTTCGAGGGAACTGCAAATCCATAACCTGCATACGCTCCGGTAGGGCTGGCAATGGCTGTATTGATACCCACCAGACCACCTTGTAGATTCACCAGAGCACCACCACTGTTTCCAGGGTTGATCGCTGCATCAGTCTGAATAAAGGATTCAACAGCATATTGGTCGCGAAGAATATTTATGTTCCTGGATTTAGCACTCACGATACCTGCCGTTACGGTGGAGTTTAGGTTAAATGGATTACCTACTGCGAGCACCCACTCACCTACCTTCACATCATCTGAGTTAACCAGCGGCAATGAAGGAAGATTTTTTTCCTTGATCTGTATCAGCGCAAGGTCAGTGCTAGGGTCTGTACCTACTACTGTGGCTTTGTAAGTGCGGTTGTCGTGAAGCGTAACTTCAATATCATCTGCATCCGCAATTACATGGTTGTTCGTCACAATGTAACCTTCACTGTTGATGATTACACCAGAGCCGGTTCCAACACGGACTTGAGGTTGCTGTGGAGTTTCATAGCGATAGTATCTCTGTCCTTGGTCGGGACGACCAAAAAATTGATCCATGAAATTATCGCCAAAGAAATCCCTAAAAGGATCAGGCAGCTGACGATATTGCTGTTGATCGCGTGCGGTATAGTTACTGGTTTGCGTGGATTTAATGTGTACCACGGCATCCATCACTTTTTCGGATACTGCAGTAAAATCCAACGGCACAATCTCATTGTTCTCATCAAGGGTGTATAAAGCACCTTTAGAAGGTGTACCGTTAACGTGTTCTATTCTTAATGTTTTGGCACTTGGCACTACCTCTGGGGCGACCCAAATCACACCCAAAGAAACTACCAGTGCGATGATTCCCGATACGATGTGATTTTTCATTTTCATTATCTTTTAAGGTTAAACATTCGTGTACAATCATGCAGCTTGTTTCCAATCCGGGTCTTGATTCAAATCAAGCTTCTTCGTCATTTTTAGTTTCTTTGAAAGAAAGACCCTTTTCATTTTTTCTCTACTCCCCATAAGCCCCATTGTATAACTGATGGCGAAGAAGAGGGCGATATTGAGAAGTGAGACCAGGCTAATACCCAATGCTAACTTGTCCATACCTACCTCCTTGTTTTAAATCATACCTCACTCAATAGATCAGAAATTCACTGACTTTACTTGTTGATAAAACTCAACGTATGGGCTGTAAGAAGTCACCTTTAAATGACTTCTTACTGTCTTCATGAATTACTTAATACTTATGGTTTTAGGTGGTTGTGGCTTAGCTTCTTCCTTTTTAGGAATAGTAATGGTCAGAATACCATCTTCATAAACCGCCCCAATTTTCTGTTCATCAGCAGATTCTGGTATTGTGAACGCTCGCTGGAATGAACGATAAGCAAACTCTTTGCGAGAATATCTGAAGTTATCATCCTTGCTATCTTCTTTCTTCTCAGAAGAAATTGTCAGAAGGTTGTTGTCCAACTGGATGTTGAAATCTTCCTTTTTCATTCCGGGAGCTGCCATCTCCACCATAAAGGCATCATCGTTTTCTTTGATGTTTACCTTAGGTAATGTTGTGTCAGTTGAAGAATAATTTTGTCTTCTCCAATCACCTAATTCGGTGTTGAAAAAATCGTCAAACAGACTGCTGAATGACGGATTTGATGTTCTTACAAGTGCCATTTTTTTCAGTTTTAGTGTTTAACATTTATGTCTGAAATCCGATAGACAAATGGTATTCCAGTTGAATTATTTGGAGAAAATACGTCATTATGTCTGTTTTTGAATAAAGAAATAGCCTAAATATGCCATTATGACATCTTATAGGCCGGAATACACATATGGTTGCTTACCTGCGTGTAAAGTGCACCGTCTCCTATTCCCTGTGTTGTGGGGTATTTACCCATTCGCCTCAGGCAAGTTCATTGCGTTCGTTGGTACCTCACTCTTTATAATCACCAAAAATCATTAAGTATTTGCTTAAATATTAAACTATTTTCCTTTTCTTAGCGTTTATTTAAGCAGCTCCTTAAATACAGTTTATTATGACCAAAACATGTATCAGAGTTTATGCGGACGTTGAACAAATCAATCAATGTAAGCAGGATATCGAAAAAGTGGAGGAATCGGTTAGCCAAATAGCCAAAGCCCTTAACCTTGCTGGTAATGAAGTGCGTTTAAAAATTCTCTTTTTACTGGAAAAAGAATCCAAAATGTGTCCTTGTGACTTAAGTGATATTTTGAACATGACCGTTCCTGCAATATCCCAGCATCTAAGAAAATTAAAAGATGCAGGTTTAGTGGAAACCAAGAAGGTTGGTCAAACTATTTTCTATTCAATATCAGAATCAAACACCAATATTCTGAATCCCATTTTTAAGTTGTTGGTATCCGAAAAAGTATCGATATCATGAAGAATAAGCAATCAAATTCATTGGCAGTCACAAGCCTATTGACGGCTGTAAGCGCATCTCTTTGCTGTATCACTCCGGTACTGGCATTACTTGCTGGTTCAAGTGGTATTGCCGCAACACTCTCGTGGTTAGACCCCTTTCGCCCTTGGTTGATAGGGATTACCGTGGTTGTATTAGCCTTTGCATGGTATCAAAAATTAAAACCAAAATCGGCTGAGGAAATTGCATGTGAGTGTGAGGATGATGACCTGCCTACCGGCAAGGCAGGAAAACCCTCCTTTTGGCATTCCAAGAAATTTCTGGGTATAGTGACAGTGTTTGCAGCGGTCATACTTGCTTTCCCATATTATGCTGATGTCTTTTACCCCGAAACCCAACTATCAGTATCCGAGAATGCTAATCTTGAATCGACTTATGAAATTAATATTACTGGAATGACCTGTTCAGGATGTGAGGAACATGTAAAACTTGAAATTGGCAAACTTTCAGGTATTTCAGGGTTAGAAGTTTCTTATGAAAAAGCTAATGCCGTAGTGACCTTTGATGAGTCAAAAACAAATATTAATGAGGTTAAAGCTGCTATAGATAAAACTGGTTATAAAGTGGAATCCATAAATAAACAATGATGAGCGAAGTAGTTCTTGAATCCACAATCACTTGTCCCAATTGCGGTCATAAAAAAGAGGAAATTATGCCTACTGATGCCTGCCAATATTTTTATGAATGTGAAAAATGTCACCAGGTATTAAAGCCTCAATCAGGGGATTGTTGCGTGTATTGCAGTTATGGTTCTATGCCTTGTCCCCCTATTCAGTTAGATAATGGCAAGTCATGTTGTCAAAAAAAATAGAGATAAGCAAAGTTAGGCGGGTTCGCACAAGCCCCCTGCACAACCGTGATGTCAAGGTCAAGCCCTTCGGGTTTTGAAAAAAATCTCCACCCTACGGGTAGTATTTTTCCCAAAAACCTTGTCAACCCTGTTACACCCGCCTTTTCAAGAGCTTTCTCTTTTCTTTTTTTCCCTTTTTTCTTTTCTCTTTTGAAAATGTCTGTGCGAAGCGCAGCGAGTGATGGTACCCCAGAAATTAGGACAGTATGTTAACCCGTTGGGTGAAATAGATTTCTGATGACTTGTTGAGTCAGATATTGGGTTAAGATACTGAAAATCAGTATCTTAATAGTGATCAAAAAACCCAATATCCATGTCAAATATAGTGAAGAACTACCAGAAAGTATTGCATACCATTTTACCTATCTATGAAAAGTTTGAGCACTTACCTAAGCCGGGAAGAAAACCAAAAATGTCTGATATTGAGGTAGTTGCACTCAGTCTGACTGCTGAGTATATGTCCATTGATAGCGAGAACGCACTGTTCAAGCAACTTCAGGGTGCTCGAATTGATAATTTGATAGAGCGAAGCCAATTCAATAAAAGACGCAGACATCTGTTCGGGTTAACTGAGAAGGTGAGAAGAGAACTGAGCAGGTACTTTGTTGAAAATGAAGACTACTTCATCGTAGATTCTATGCCCATGGAAATATGTAAATGGTCCAGACATAGCAGGGCCAAAATATGTAAGGGTGACTATCAAACCAGTCCGGAAAAGGGATACTGCGCCTCACAGGGCAACTGGTTTTATGGCTATAAACTTCACGGGGTCTGTAGTGCATCAGGGGTGTTCGCTTCTTTGGAAATTACAAAAGCCAACGTGCATGACATCGCCTTTCTTAACGAAATAAAGCACCAACTCTCTGACTGTGTCTTACTTGGAGACAAAGACTACCTTTCGGCAGATTGGCAACTGGACTTGTTTGAAACAGTCAACATAACTTTAGAAACACCTATGAGAAGCAATCAGAAAAATTATCGCAAACAGCCATTTGTGTTTAGAAAGACAAGAAAGAGGATTGAAACACTTTTCTCTCAACTCTGTGATCAATTTATGATCAGAAGAAACTATGCTAAATCATTCTTAGGGTTTAAGACAAGGGTGCTATCCAAAATTACAGCAATGACTACAGTACAATTCCTCAACAGATTTGAGTTCAACAGAAATATCAACAACCTTAAAATGCCAATCGCTTAATTCACCCAACGGGTTAAAGAAGGTATAGACTAACAGCAACCTTGATTTGAAATGGTTACAGGGCCCAACCACTTATCGTGAAAAGGTTCGGGTTATCGAAAGATTCCGTTCAGTGATCGAAAATTTGCTTCTACCTTGTTAATACTGAGCATTTTGGGAGGAAATCGAGTGAAGCATGAAGAATTTATTGTATTTAATCCTCCCCCTCCTTATCGTATCGTGTATAGAAGAGCCACCTTTCGAAGAACCGGCAGAGAACTCTTCTTCCCTTACCGATTTCAGCTTCGACTCGTTTAATTTCGAAACCTCTCAAATGGTAGCCCTAAACATTACGGACTACACCAAAGGAGCCGCTAAATACCGAATACACTACTTATCGGGTGGAGAATCGCTCTCCATAGGCTCATTTATTAAGCAGAGTGGTGGGCTAAGTATCGAGCAGTTATTGCCAGCCTCCGTCAGTGAATTGTATGTTACCAAAATCAGTGCTGATGGTACAGAAACCTTTTCTATGCCGGTAAGTGGTGCTTCAGCAAACCTTACCATTCAACAGACAGCTGCCGGTAGTGTAGCCAATAGCAGCTCCGACTGTATAGACCATCTCTATGCCGTTAATAATAATGGAGATTTCTTTACCATAGATATCTTTAACTCTTCCTTTACTCCTACCGACTTGAGTCAGCTTCAAGGGGGCGGATCCATAGCCAACGCTCTCGATCAGGCCAACGGAATTATGTATTACAACGTGGGAAAAACACTCTATGCCTACGATATTGCCAGCAGCATTTTCTCCGTAAAACATACCAACAACCCCTTCAATGGCAACTACCCTCGCCTCGAGTATAAAGACGGTTACTTCTACATGAGCAACAAAAATATCATGCACAAAGTAGAAGCAGCCACAAACAACCTGGTAGCCAGCTACACCATCAACGGATTCATCAACAACAGCGGTGGTGGCGACCTGGCATTCGACTCGAACGGAGAGCTTTATCTGGCTTGTTTTTCAGGGCTGTATAAATTCACTTCAATAAACGACACCAACGGAACAGCCGAAATTGTAAGAATAAGTGCCGAAAACTTCCCCTTTCAACTCACCTCTATGGCTATAGACCGCCAGGATAGAATATTTGTAGGTACCAACGATGCCAACTCAAACCTCATTCAAATTAGTAAGGAAGATGGAGCCTACCAGATTGTAAAAACTTTCAACAAAAAAATTAACGACCTCACTGCCTGGAAATGCGATACCGGTTCGCTCAACCAGCAAGACTCTGACAACGATGGAGTAATTGACGAATTGGACGACTATCCAAACGATCCTACTGCGGCTGTAGATAGCTACACTCCCTCCGAACTGGGCATGGGCACGTTTGCTTTTGAAGATTTATGGCCGGTAAAAGGCGACTACGACTTCAATGATATGGTTATTGGTTACCGATATACCAATGTGTTAAACTCAGATAACAAAAGCGTACGCTTTAAAATGAGCTTTACTATTCGGGCAGTAGGAGCCGCCAATCATAGTGGTTTTGGCATTGAACTCGATGTAGACCCTACATTGATTGCTTCCGTATCGGGTCATAAAACGGACGGACAAAACACCACACTCAATGCCAAAGGACTTGAGGCTCAGCAGAACAAATCGGTAATTATTGTATTTAATGATAGTTTTAATCACCTGAAACCGGCTGCAGGCGCAAAGTTCATCAATACCGACCCTTCCGAAAGCAGTGTGGCTCCCTTTACGGTAGAAGTTGTGGTAGAATTTACCAACCCGATAGCCCCCGAGTTACTTGGCGAGGCCCCCTTCAACCCTTTTATCTTCTCTAGTTATGAGAGAGGAAAAGAACTGCACCTGGCCGGCAAAATGCCAACTTCTTTGGCCGATGCAAGCCTATTTGGAACGGCCAGCGATGACACCAACGTAAACACCGGAAAAACCTATCAGGATAGCAACAACCTGCCTTGGGCCATCCATATCATACATGAGTTCCGATACCCAATCGAAAAAAACCGAATTGACCAGGGCTACAACAAATTTGTTGACTGGGGACTCAGCAGCGGGGCGTTATATAAAGATTGGTATGGCGACAACTCAGGCTACAGAAATACCAACAAGATATATTTCAACAACTAACAGCAAGCCTATTTAAGCATCGGCCAAAGCCAAAATACTTGGCCCGTGCCCTACCGCAACAGGTTCAATGGAAACGGATTAGCCTCTAAGTGCTTAAAACCATTGGCGCTAACGACTCAACTTAATACCTTCATGGCGGTAAACAGCCTATATGTTACTGTTATTACCGCTTAATGAAGAACCGCAGATATAACACCGAAAAATTTTGGGATAGGGCCGCACCAGGCTATGACAATGCCGAGGCCAACGACAGCCACAAGCACGAGCTGGTTTTCGATACCCTTAAAAAATACATGCTGCCAGCCGATAAGGTATTAGATCTGGGCTGCGGAACAGGTTTAATGGCTTCGCGAATTGCGGGTCATGTACAACAAGTCACAGGAATAGATATTTCATCCCAAATGATTAGAAAAGCGCAAGAACGAGCCCTGCAAAATAGCCTTACGAACACGCATTTTCTCAAAGCCGATGTATTTGATGAAAAGCTCAGTCACCACTCTTTCGAATGCATTACAGCCAACTATCTGCTCCACCTATTACCCGATCTACAGGCTGTTTTACAGCGGGCCGACCACCTGTTGAAACCGGGAGGTTACTTTATGGCAACCACACCCTGCATGAAAGAAAAACCTCTTCTCTTACTGGCTCTAAAAGGACTTTCCAAAATTAAACTTGCGCCCGATATCACAGGCTTCTCTCTACCCGGTCTCAAACGAACCCTGACAAGGGCAAACTGGCAGATGGTAGAGTGTCTAAAACTGTCGGAATCGGATCCCGAATACCTTACGATTATGAAAAAAATCGGTACTTAACCTTCAAAAGTTGAATCAATTCGGGTACTATGGAGTTGTAGGCATTGATCATTAAAATGAAAACCGGCAAATGACCATAGAGATTTGGAGCGATGTGATGTGCCCGTTTTGCTACATTGGCAAGCGGCATCTGGAAAAGGCCTTAGAAGATTTTCCCGAGAAAGATAAAGTTAAAGTGGTTTGGAAAAGCTTTCAGCTGAACCCCAATATGCCGGAAAGCAGCGATGAAAGCGTCTATGAATATCTGGCAAAGGCCAAGGGCATTAGTCTGGAACAATCCATGCAAATGCATAAGCGCGTTGAAGAAATGGCGGCTAATGCCGGACTAGATTACAACTTCGACATTGCCAAAGTAGCCAACTCATTTAAGGCACACCGCGTGCTACAGTTAGCCAAGAGAAAGAATCTTGGCGATGAACTAAAAGAAACACTCCTCGAAGCCTATTTCACTAAAGGAAAAAATACCAGCGACACTAAAACGCTCGTTGAACTAGCTAATTCTGTAGGAATTAGTGGTGATGAAGTAGAACTGGCGCTCAATGAAGAACAGTTTGCTCATTATGTGAAGCAAGACATTGAAGAGGCTCGGCAAATAGGTATTCAAGGAGTTCCCTTTTTTGTTTTCGATAAAAAATATGCAGTATCTGGTGCTCAACCAGTAGAGCATTTTAAAGCCACCTTAGAAAAGATTCAGGCCGAAAGCAGCTCTTTCATCAATACTTCGCCAGAACAAGGCGATAGCTGTGATATTGAAGGCAATTGCTAGGCATTGTTGAACAGTTATTCAACAACAGTCATAAAAAGAGGTCACCGCGAAAGCCACTATTCTCGTTATTTCCGGTTTGATCGGAAATCTCCATCGGCCTTAAGTGCCAAGTAGATAAAATCACCTTCAGGGGTAGGCAATGGCGTTTAAGTTTGGGAAAGTCTCTTTTTATTGACTAAAAGATGCCTAACCGTCTTTCTTCAATCAGTCTTTCTGGTAAATATATGATGCTGGGTAGCGGTGAAGTAATCTCTGAATATCTGATTGATCGAATGATCCTCTCTGCTGGCCTTAACGCCTAAGTGGGGATAAAGAGCCGTAATTGCGCTGGAAATATACCTGACTGAAACGGATGCCGCCTCATGTACCTCTCTTATGAATGAATCAGCAAATATTCCGTTGCTGTCCGTCAATTCCGATACGGTTCGTACAATTTCTCTGATTTCCCGGTTAGCCGATCGAACGACAGATTCCAGCCCATTCAATGGTTCGGACTGAGTAATTAAAGCTGCCTCTTCCCAAAAGTGTTCAGCCATACCAATATAGTTTACCCAAAGGGTGAGGTCGGCAAATACTGAAAAATGAATTTTAAAGACTGACTGAGGATGATAAAACTGATTATAAATAAAGCTGAAACGCTCATGAACAACTACATCAATCACCTCAAAAGAATGAGTAGCCGAAGCTTTCAGCCCCATGGTTTGCCAATCCTCAATAATGGTCACTTCAGTTGCTGGAATAACGAATGACAGGAATTTTGGTGTTCCATCCTCATTCTTCAACTCTATCCCATTCTCTATAATTTTTGCATTCAAGGTAAAATGAGTGAGATATGGTGCTCCTGTTGCGTAGCGCCAAGTACCATTAAGCCGATAAGCATCTCCCTCCTTTTCGGCAGTTCCAAACATTCCTCCGCTTCCACCCAAAATCGCTGACTGAGCAAAAACTTCTTGGGCAACTTCGGGCCGAAGGTTACCTATAAAAAAATTAGCACCACTACACAAAGTGACCGTCCAACCTAAACTACCGTCTAACCTAGCCAAAGCTTGCAGAGTTTTCAAACCATCAGAAAGGGAACACTCCAGTCCGCCAAAAGCTTTTGGCACCCAGATGTTCCATAGATTTTCTTCCTCTATCCATTGCAACACCTCTTTTCTAAAAACTGCTGCGTCATTCAAATATTCTTTAGGCGGTTGCATAAGTAAGCTCACTTTCGTTCTTCATTAATTTTCGCCATTTCAGATATCCCGATGTACCCATTATAAATAAGAACACGGTCATTCCAGCATATATATAAAGCTCTTTATAAACCATTAGTGGAATGGAAATGATGTTGCTGATATTGAGGTAAATCCAGTTTTCGATTTTACGCTTGGCCATCAGCCACATTCCGGCCCATGCAAAAGCCACTACTACGGCATCCCAAATGGGAACATCGGAATCTGTATGAAATGTAAGCCAGTAAGACATCAGCAAAAAACAAGCTAATACAATACCATTAGCCTTCAAAAACTCATTTTTACTGACTATGGAAATGGGCGTTTCCTTTTTTTGCCTGCCAAACCGTCAATAAACCCAGCCATAAACACTCATGACCAAATAGTACATGTTCAGTAGAATATCAGCATAAAGTGCGCTCTGATAAAGCACCCACATACTGATTAAGATGGAGGCAATACCAAACAGATAGGTATGCACATTGTTTTGACGGGCCAGCACTACTTGTACTATGCCAAAGAGAGTTCCCAACCCTTGAAGCCAGGTAAGTTGTGTTAAAAATTCCTCGATCATTGTTTTTAGGTTTCAATGAAATGAGGAGATGAACCAGCCCTTGCAGCACGGCAAAAGCTTTATTTTCCCTACGCCAGCATTATCTGGATCAGGTGCGGAGCCAAACTCCTGGGTATCATCTCAGCCTGCGCAAGCAAGCACCCCATTTTGGGCAAATGTAAGATTCCCCCAAAAGGAAGGAAAGGATTCAAAAGATTTAAATTTGAAGAAATACCTAGCTCATCTCTTCTAGCGAGCTAACCTTCTATCTTTGAGTCGAAATAGCTAAAACTCATCAATCAAAAATACTGATATGTCCATTTCAAAAGAGTCTGAATTAGAAGGAATGAAAAGAGTAAGCGAAGTGGTTGCCACAACGCTAAGGCTAATGAGAGAACATGCAAAAGTGGGCATGTCTACGAAAGAGCTAGATAATTTTGGGGGCGAAATTCTTAAGAGCCATGGTGCCAAATCTGCTCCTTATGAGACTTATGGATTCCCTGGCTATACATGTATTAGTGTAAATGAAGAGGCTGCTCACGGAATTCCGTCTGATCAAAACATCTTGAAAGAAGGCGACCTGGTGAATATTGATGTTTCTGCAGAACTCGATGGCTTCTGGGCAGATAATGGAGGCTCTTTTGTTTTAGGCAAAGACATTCACAATCATCAGCCGTTGGTAGATGCTTCTAGAGATATTCTTCACAAGGCGATCCACAGCATCAAAGGAGGGGTGAAAATCTCTGACATTGGTTATCTGATAGAAACAGAAGCCAAAAAATCGGGCTATAAGGTAATTAAGAATCTAGCAGGGCACGGTGTAGGCAGAAGCCTGTACGAAGCACCAGAAGACATTCTAAACTACAGGGTAAAAACAAACAGGGAACGATTCAGAAAAAACACCACTGTGGCTGTTGAAACCTTTATTTCGACCCAATCAACTGTAGCGGTTCAACTAAACGATGGCTGGACGTTGGTGGGCAACAGAGGTGGTTATGTAACGCAGCACGAGCACACTATTTTGATTACGGATGGCGAGCCTGTAATCCTCACGCAGTCCAATGGTATTTGGGGTTAAATAAACCACTATGGGCTGAAAGCACCACAGTTTTAGAAGCAACTGAAAGTCGCTTTGAATGGCCGACTTAGAAAATGTACGATCTTTGATTTACGATTGACGTCAATCAAAATTCGTACATCGTAAATTCCAGGATGCTTTTTAAAAGCTAAAGCGAAATGCACTAAAGTGCATAGTTTTAACTCCTTTTGTGACCAATAAAATGAGGCTGCCTCAAAATCCACTTTTTTAGTCATTCCCAGCTTGACCGGGAATCCCTATCGGCCTGTAGAGTCATTTTGGGGATTCACTCCGTAATTATCAGAACCGAGTCGAGAATGATGGTTAGACTTTGTGAAAGCCTCTTCCCTAATTAGTTACTCCTTTTTTTGAATCTATCTCCTCTTTCCTCTTGCGATGTATTCGATTTTATTAGTTACTTTGCAACTCAAAGTACTTTTAAATAAAAAATAATGAATGAAAATATCTCAAACACAGTCTCTTCAACGGGTTTAATGAAAAGAATGCTCATTGGAGGAATCATTGGCCTCGTGCTTATAACACTATTTCTAATTTCAGCTGATGAGGCTGATCCTTCTTGGAACAAACTCTGGTTTATTAAGCCATTAATTATCACTCCCATTGCTGCTGCAATGGGTGGCGGCCTTCACTTCTATGTCGATAAAATCTTCAGCACAAACAACTGGAGCAGGGTTTTAGCATTCATAGTTAGCACACTAGGTTTTGTAGTGACACTCTGGTTAGGCACAGTCCTCGGACTCAACGGCACCTACTGGAATTAAAAAAATTTATTCACGCACTTTGTATTTCAAAGTAAAATATACTCAAATGTTCAATCACTCAATATTTTCAACAGCAAAGTACTCTAGCCACCTGATATCTAGAGGCCTCTTATTTTTAATCAGCCTGCTTTTCTTTGCCTCAACCAGGTCATTACTACTCATGGCTCAACAAGAGTCCGATGCCATCGACCAATTATTTAGCAGCATAGCAACCGATGAGCCCGGTTGCTCTTGTTCCTTTTCAAAAAATGGAGAAGTACTATTCAATAAAGCCTATGGTTTGGCCAATATGGAGACTAAAACACCTCTCCAACCAAGCTCCGTTCTCGATGCCGGCTCAGTAGTTAAGCAATTTGTAGCAGCATCTACCCTACTGCTCGTAGAGCAAGGGCAACTATCGCTACATACTGATATACATGAGTACCTGCCGGAACTACCACCTTACGAACACCCGGTTACACTTTATCATTTACTCACCCACACATCAGGAATTCGCGATTGGACCGGCATACGAATGATCTCTGCTGCCGATGAGGACGCCCTTACCATGGTCTTGCGCCAAAAGTCGCTCAATTTTGCTCCCGGGGAGCAATGGTCTTATTCGAACAGCGGCTACGTATTGCTCAAAGAGATCGTGGCGAGGGTAACGGGTTTAACTTTTGGTGAGTTTGCTTCCACCTACCTCTTTGAACCATTAGGAATGAAAAATACCACATACACTCAATATCCGGATAAAACATCCAATCTGGCACTGGCCTACGAAAAGGGAAAGAGCGGATGGGAAAATGCCGTGCTGGAAAACAACGACCGTGGTGGCGGTGGCGCTTTGATGACTACTGCACCGGATTTACTGTTATGGACTCAGGCGCTTGCACAACAAAAACTAGGTGAATTTGTAACCAACAACCTACTAACTCCGACACGCCTAAATAATGGAAGGGAACTCTCATATACCAAAGGGCTGTTCGTGACCTCCAACGAGCTGGGCAAGCTCATATGGCACACGGGTAGTGCCGGAGGTTATAAATCACTGGTAGGCCATCTACCAGCTCATGGTTTATCCATTGCCATTATGTGCAATTCGGGTGACCAGATCAATAGAACTGCACTTGCCGGCCGGATTTTCAGGTTGTTCGCTGAACCACAAACTCAGTCGTATCCCCCCGGCAAAGAAGATGTGATGGTACCGGAAGATATACTCAATGCACGTAGTGGATGGTATATCCATAAAAAGGACAAGAACCTGCTCCAGTTAACCGTGAATAAGAATAGACTGGCTATTGTAGGCGGACCGATGCTCAGTGCCAAAAGCAATACTAACTTTATCAATACTCGCAGAAATATCGAGTTCCGCTCAGAAGACCAGTTCGAAGTCGAATTTCAACCTAACGGCAGCTTTACGCTCACTTCTATGGAAGGTCAACAAGAAATATATGTACCAGTAGAACCATACCGGCCTGCCATAGATGAATTGAGTCGCTATGAAGGTCGTTATGAGAGCAAAGACCTCAAAGCTGTTTTCCATATAAAGGCCACAGAAAAACAATTGGTCGTATATTTGGAACACGCTCCTATGCAGCGGCTTCCCTTTAGCCCGGTTGTAAAAGACATGTTTGTCTTTAGAAGAATGCACATTGGGTGGATAAGGGACGACCAAGGCTCAATTGTTGCCTTAACCTATAGTAACCCTGTTCTGAAAGATGTCAGGTTTACCAGACTCAACGACTAACCAATGACACAATCGACAGCACAATTGACATCAGAACCTGATGCCGTACAGGAGTTCTTTGTTCCGGAAGGCTCCATTGTGCGGAAAATATGGGCCGATGGAGATACCATACTACTTATTTTTGCAGGAGCCGCAGCAGAATTTGCGCTTAGCAAAGCCGTGGACTGGTTGTACTTTACCGGCCGCCTTCCCTCCGACCCTCTGGGACGCTTACTATCTACAGTTACCTACGCCAAGCGCATTGTATTCTCCCAAAAACAAGATGCCTTTAAAGCCATAGACAGCATTTCGGCCATACACCACGGAGTGGAGTACAAACGAGGCTTTCAAATTCCAGAATGGGCCTACAGAGATGTACTCTTTATGCTTATTGATTACTCCATAAGAGCCTATGAAGTACTTCATCGCCAACTCACTAATGAGGAGAAAGAGGAAGTGTTTCGGGTCTTTAATCAACTGGGTGAGAAAATGGAAATGACCGGTCTGCCGGAAACCTATCAAGTATGGATGAACATGCGCCAAAAACACCTTAAACGAAACCTGGAGTTTAGCGACTATACCAGCGACCTATTTTTGCAATACAAACTTCACCTGGGGTCTTTTCGTTACCACATGCTGTTACAGGTACAAGCAGTTTTGGCCCCCAAAAAGGTACGCTCATTAATGGGCCTGAAGAAAAAGAGACCTATTCTTCTCTTAATTGGCTTCTACAGAATCATTCGCCCCCTTGGGTTAAATTCATTCCTAAAAAGACTTGTATTGCCCGGTCAATACCGTCAGCAGTTTATGCAGTTGGGAGGAACCGCTTGAGGTTTGGTGGTTCATTGTTCTTAATTCATAGTTCTTGGCTTTTGATCTACCGAATATGTGCTAGCCGGAAATGGGGTAAACAATACAACTTATATTAGGGCAAGAATAACCCGAGACCACTTTCTGGCTCCTATTGAAGGACTCCAATCCGTTTTTTAGTACAATCTTAGGGCTGCTTATTTTAGCCACGAGCTGTATCCTCACAGCGTCTTTTAACAGCCATTTGTAAAGACACAAATGGAGCCAAGGTTAAGAAATATACTTCATGCGACTTAAGTAAGTAACCCTCTTTTATTGGTAGTGTAAGACCAATTCCTGTTTCAAAGATTTGATACCCATGCAAAGGGTCAATGAAGGCATTTAAAACAGCAAAAATGAAAAAGCATTAATTCTCGTAGATATTTTTTAAGAAATAGCATTCCTGTGAGCCGTTTTCAAAGTCAAGATTTTCTTTTAAAAGAGCCTGATCAGCAAATATTATATCGAAAAAGCCTTCAACTTCTGTTACAAAGTGCTTTTTTGGACTATCTCCATCCAGTCGGATATAAAATATGTCAAATAGATTCTTCCCCTTATCACCAATGAGATACTTTTTCCCGTTTGCTCGATCAATAGTAAAATACCAGCTTTTTGCCTCTCCCTCTGGAAATAAAATTTGATCTATAAGCTTCGTTTTTAAATCAAAAACATAGCATTTACCTACCATGGGAATACTGAAATAGACCTTGTTTTCCCAATGTATCACCTCCCCTAAGGCAAACAAATCTCTTTCTTGAAATGATTTCCATTGATCCCCTTTTAGAGGCTCAGAAATGGGGTTAATCCAATTTTTCTCTTTAGAACCAGTGTGTTGGTAATAGAATCTAGGGATATTCTTTTTGTCCCTTTTTTTTGTTCTGTCTTTGGCCTTAGTAGTATATCCAAAAGTAAGGCCTTGGTAATTAGCCAGAATCACATCGCTCATATCGCCAGAGAAAATTTTAGCACCACCTTGATTAGGTGTGGTTTTGATCTCAACTATCTTGTCAGAATCAATAATGTAATCGGTAGTCTTTAGGGATGTTGCTATAGAAAAGTAGTTATCCTTGAAGATAGAAACGTTATTAATGAAACCACTTGTGATTACCAATGAATCTACAACCAAATGGTTCTCATTGAATAGCAGTATGAGGTCGTTTTTGACGTATTTGCCTGACTGATATTTAATATTACCTAAAAAATATGAGTTACTAATTGGCCATAGCTGGTTAATGCTATAAGCTTGACTGCAATAAAATAGATTTTGAGGAGCCTCAAGTTCCTGACCAATCAAAGAAAAACTCATCAAGAGTTTAAAAACAAACAACTTACTTTTTAAAGTCATATTTAAAATTGTACCTAAGGAAATCTTCCCCTGCATAGTTTGAACATTTTCCAGAAACTACATATCCTGTCTTAGTGGGCAAAGCTCTAACCCAAAGTGCATCATTTCCCAGAAATATTTCCGAGATTTTTTCAAGGTTCTTATTGAACAAGATTAACGAGTATGTCTTGTCGCAATTGTTCATGTTAAGTTTACCATCATTATCATAAAGGGGGCTACTGTGAAACACCAGCCTGCTGAATAGTTCAGAACCTTCGTGATAGTTGATCTGCCCGTAATGTGCCGCGGTGATATGAAAGTTTATAGACTCCTGTATATCGTAGTTTTGACCTAATGGTTCCTGAAGCTGGTCAATGTATTGGCTGGCCATACAAACATCCTCAATTAGTTGTCCGGCTTTATCATAAACTTGAATTGAATGATTAAAAGGGTGAGAAACGAATACCAGATCGTCCTTTATTTCAAAGTATGGGTAAGTATACTTGTCAGGTAGATATATGGAAGAACTGGTCAGTTTTGTTGAATGCCCTCCCATTTCCGAGACAATTTGGCTTTTGTATATATCATAAACGACTAGAGCGTTTATACTATTCTTGTTTGGGTAAAGCCAGTAATCGAAAGCATCTAAATTGAACACTAGCTTGCCATCGATAATTTCAATTTTCCCTTGATCATGGTTTTCCAGAAGGCTCGGCAAAGAGCCTTCTAGAAACCAACTAGCACTCAAATTGCTCAGGTTTATCTCCTCCTTAATTATACCTGATGTGTCCATTCTATAAATTTTTCCTTTCAAACCGGTATTGAAGTAGATCGAGTCGTAATCGAAAAAGCTGGTAACACCAATGTTCAAAGGAGGTCCATCAATCTCTCCTTTTGCAATAACCTCCCCTTTGGAAAGGTTAAACAAAGTATATTTTGAAGTATGCTCCCCTGTTTCCAGAAGTAATATTTCATCTCCCTCCTCCAAGAGTGAATATTTGGCTTTTGTCTTGAATGTTTCAGATGATATGGCAATCGGCTTTAATCGAGAGCGTACAAACTCAATAGTTTGGACTGAGTCATCATCGGCTACCGTTGAGCAGGGTCTCAAATATTCCTTCAGCATTGAATGGTTTTGGCAAGAATAAATGATCAGTAATGGTAATAGAAGAAAGAGCTTTTTGCGCATGATAAAAAAGGTACCGTAATTATGATATAGTACATTATTAGTCTCGATAATTTACAGGGTTACTCATTTAGATCGCATTTGTTAGATCCAGTATACTAGCCACAAGCTGTGTCCTCACAGCGTCTTTTAACAGCCATTGGTGAAGACACAAATGGAGGCTAGGTTCAGAAATATACTTCTTGCGACTTAAAGACTACTTAATATGAAAAAATTAATCAAAATAGAACATATTTAGCAACCTACACTGCCTTAGATGTTGGGCAAGAATCATTAAGCCCCTAAGTAAGTAGAATGGGCCTACTATTGGTATAACCTGGGTATTTTGGGTTTATAATCTTATGGCTGCTTATTTTGAGCACATACAAGTGAGCATGAACTTTCAGTATAAAAAAGACCATTCCGATCGTCTATCAGAATGGTCGAAAGGTCAATAAATGTATAGCTAGGATTTATCGGGTCGATAAATCTCGTTGATTTCTAAAGCTTTATGACACCACAACCTATTCTCGAGCCTGCCGCACCGGAAGGCTGTGAGATAAAGTCATCGGGTCCGGCATGAATAATTATGGCCTTTTGAAGGATATTGCTGGTAGAATCTCCTCCGATGGTCCAGCCTTCGACCTCCATGTTAAACAAGCCGCTGCTATCGGCTCCAACGGTAATATTGCCTATATCGCCCTGATGAAACTGCTCATCTTCCAGCCTGTGGCCATGGCTTACGTCCATTGGGTTCCAGTGCCCACCGGCCGAAGAGCCATCAACAGCAGAACAATCTCCGTTTTCGTGTAAGTGCACGGCATGCTCACCGGGACTCACTCCGTTCAGTCTTACCGTCAGATCTATGGCTCCATTTTCTAATTCTTTGAAAGTAGCTTCTCCCCTCAAACCACTCCCGTTAATGCTTTTGATTGGTGTGGTAATGGTTCGGTAGGTCTTTTGGGCTTCGCTGGCCACTCTTTTGGCCACTGCATCTTCTACCTCCTCCGTTTTTTGTCTCGCTTCGGTACAGGCCACTATGGCTATGGCCATACCCAATACAAGTTTCAGGTTCTTGGTAAGCGTGTTCATAGCGATTAATTTTGGTTGCTTCACATAAGGAAAAACTCATGCCAGCTGAGTCAAAACCGCTCCCATTGCTATAATAAGCACATCTTGCAATCCATTCTTTGTCAATTTGAAAATGGTTCTGTCAAATGGAAAAACACAGGGGTGGAGACGTTACCGGAAAACAAGCGCAGGCTGCCCAAACAAAACTGCCCAAACCTTGCTTGATATTTGTAGTAACCCTATAAAACATCAATAAACAAAACATGAAAGCCATAAAGTATGCGTGGAAGGTGTTAAAAACTGCCATTCCTGCATTTATGAAAGATCACTGTTTTCGCTTTAGTGCTGCCCTCTCTTTCTACACACTATTTTCAATCGCTCCGCTCATTTTACTGGCCATTTACGTGGCAGGTATTTTTGCCGATGATGCTCTGGTGAGGGATCAGGTGACCTCTCAGTTCGAGAGCCTGATTGGTACACAAGGAGCTAATGGCGTACGCGCCCTTATGGATACCTTGCATAAGGAAGACCAAAACACCTTTTCGTTAGTAGCCGGCATTGGACTTCTACTCTATTCGGCCACCAACATCTTCATTCAAATTCAAACCTCTTTCAACGAGATATTTATGGTGAAGGCAATTGAGGGTAAAGGATTTAAAAAGTTGGTGATCGACCGTCTTATTTCGCTGGGCATGGTGCTAAGCCTGGGCTTTATCATGATCATTTCTCTGATTCTTGATTCTTTGGTGGTGGCTTTTGTCGATTTTCTTTCCGAAAGTTTCGACACGCTTTCTGTAGCCATGGCCCTGGCGGCCCAATACAGCCTCATTCTTTTACTGGTGTATGGGGTTATTTACGCGCTCATTCGCTTTCTGCCCGATGTGGTTATTCCCAAAAAGTTCATATTCAGAGGGAGTCTTATCACCGCCCTGCTACTCATCATTGGTAAATTTGGCATTGGCTGGTACATTGGCAGTAGCAATTTTAGCCAGCTTGGCGGAGCTTCTTCAGGTATTATTATACTTATGCTTTGGGTGTACTACTCATCGGTGATCCTATTCTTTGGTGGCGAATTGATCAAAGCTATGGCCAAAGTAAACGAAGTATACATTCGTGCCACACGCTATGCCAAACGCATAAAGTATGTTGAACTAAATGACGAGTAGTCGCAACTACTCTCCACAGATCATCACCTAAATGGTAATTCCTGACTCATGGTTTATATGTCTGGCACAACTCGTAGTGCGTCATTCTGAACTTATAACTCAACCCCACACCTTCTACTCATCTTATTACTCCTCTCCTTCTTCAGGCAAACCGGCATCGAGTTCCAGAGCCTTCACGCTTTGAACTGCATTGCCGGCAATTCCTTTTATGGAGCCGTACATATCAATAGTATTGGAAACTACTTTATCGATTTGCTTTTCGCGTTGCTTCCAAATTCGCTGCATGGAGTTTTTCTCCCTTTCCAGGTCGGCTTTCATTTGAGAGAAGCCTTCTACAATGGCTTCTACTTGCATACGGAAGGTGTTACTGGTAAGGAAATCGTAAAGCATATGCATTTTATCGCCTTTGCCTTCTTGAGAAATAGCCACCTTACTCAACTGTATAACCGACTCTCTTAGCACCGCGCAAAGCCCCTTAAACTCAGCAAATGAGCAAACCCAGACCCCATCTTTAAGCCCCATGCGCTCCATATCAGCGGGCATAGCCTCGGTAACCAGCACTCCCACATCGGCCTCTTTGTCGCGCATATCGGCTTTAAATTTCTCAATCCATCCCGGTTGAAAGTCCTTGGTTCGCTTGCTCTCGTAGTAGATCTTACCGCAGTTTTGTAAAGTGCGCGTGTTGACTACCTGAATGCAATCGGCTCCTCGGGCTCCTTTCTTAATTTCTTCGATCGTATCTAAAGGAAACTGTGTAGAAAGCCACTCTTCAATGGCCAGTTCTTGTACCTCACCCTGCAATTGCATAGAGCCCTGAGCTTGCTTACGCTGCATTTCTTCAGTGAGCTTCTTCTGATCTTCCAGCTTTTTTTCGAGCTCTTTCATTTTAAGCTCATTTTTCTCGGCTTCCGACTTGCTGATTTTTTCGCGCTCTTGTACGAGCATTTCGTTGAGCATTCTCTGTGCCTCCAACTGAGCTAGCTCCTTTGCCTCTTCTTTCTCCCTTTTTAATCGTTCAATTTCAACCCGCGAGCGATTCAGCTCTTTTACTTGTTCCGATTTCTCGTTGAGTTCCTTTTGAAGGGCTTCAAACTGCTCGGCTTGTTCTGAGAGCAATTTCGACTTCAGTTTATCTTCCAACAATTTGCGCTCCTGGGCCATTTGCTTTTCCAGTCGCTCTTGAAAAAGCTCATTCTCTCTCCTCTTCTTTTCTTCAAAGTCGGCTCTGGCTTTGGCCAGACTCTCCTGTTCGGCTTTGAACCGTTGTTGTGCAGCAGTCAGTTCGGCCTGATATTTCTGTTTTATCTCCTCTTCTAACTGATGCGAAAGAATGTCTTGTACGTCTATAGCGGTGCCACAATTGGGGCAATTGATTTGATTCTTTGTCGACATGGTTGACAAATTTATTTAAAGTGCCACAGTTATCCTGATCAATTTCTTACTTCCTATACTTATCTCTGTACTCAGCCGGAGTAAGACCTGTTATTTTCTTAAAAACACTTCGGAAGGCCTTGGTATCGGTGTATCCCACATCGAACATCACCTCGGTAATATTCTTTCGCGTGGCCTCAAATGAGCGTTTGGCCGCTTCTATTTTCACCCTTTGAATGTATTCTAGAATGGTATTGCCGGTGGCTTGTTTAAAACGCCTTTCAAAACTTCTGCGACTTACAGCCACATGATCGGCCAATTCATCAACTGTTAGCTTGTCGGCAAAATTTTGCTCTATAAACTCCTGGGCCTGCAACACCTGTTGATCGTTGTGGTCCTTCTGCCCTCTGAAAATCGTAAATGGTGCCTGGCTCTCTCTATCCATATCTATGGCAAAGTATTTAGAGGCAAGGATGGCGGTGTCTCTGTCGGTATATTTTTCCAGCAAATAGAGCAGTAAGTTCCAATACGAATTGGCTCCACCACTGGAATAGATACGATCTTCTTCCGTTATAATGCTTCCGTCTTGTACTTCTACCTCCGGATAAGTTTCCTTAAACTCTTGATAATAGGCCCAATGGGTGCTGCATTTTTTACCATTAAGCAGGCCGGTGGCGGCCAGCAAAAAAGCACCTACACAGAGTGAGGCTACTTCTGCTCCACGACTGTGTTGTTCAATAATCCATGGAATCAAAGCCTCGTTCTTACTGACAGCCGTTTGCATATCTCCAAACAGCGCGGGTATGATCACCAGATCTGCCGATTTGGAGTGGTTTAAAAGCCGAGTGGTTTGAATACTGCAATAGCCATCGTGTACCGGCACCTGAGCCCGAGAACCAACCAGCTCAATATTAAAAACGGGCGACCTTCCGGAAGCTTGTAAAAACTGATTGGCGGCAGAGAACATGTAGCGAGGGTTAGAAACAGCCTCAGTAACTGCCATTTCGGGCACAAGTATGCATATGTTTTTCATGTATTGAAGATAGATGAAGTATTTGACGCGATCAACCCCGTAGAGAGTCGTTTTCACACCCTGTTTCTAAGCTTCTACTCTGCCACCTTTGTAGGGAAGCAAAACAAAAATGAAAAGAGCCTTTGCCCATTTGTCATTCAACGGAAATTGCAGAGCAGCCATGCACTTCTATAAAGACTGCTTTGGTGGAGAGCTAAACATGCAAACCCTTGAAGACATGCCTCAACGACACGCTTTTCCACCCAAACTCTCCCAATTGGTTGTACATGCTACCCTAAGAAGTGAACAACTGATATTGATGGCTTCTGACCTTTTGGATGAACCTTTAACCACTGGCAACCACATGAGTATTTTACTGGAGTGCCAAAAAGAAGGAGAAATGGAGGCCATTTTTGATAAGCTCAAAATGGGAGGACAGGTAACGCGTCCGATTCAAAAAACACATTGGGGAGCCATGATTGGTGGACTTACCGACCAATTTGGCAATCAATGGATGCTTCACCACCCTTTAAGAACATTAACCCTTTAAAAACTTATATATGAAACAGAAAATACTCTTTGCACTTTCATTGCTCCTTGGGCTCATGTTTGTAAATGCCGGCCTCAACAAGTTTTTCAACTACATGCCGATACCGGACGATCTGCCTCAAAGCATGATTGAGTTGATGACGGCTCTAATGCAGGTTAGCTGGCTATTGCCTTTGGTGGCCATTATCGAAATAATTGGTGGAGTGCTTTTTATGATACCGCGCTACAGAGCTCTGGGGGCCATTGTGTTGATTCCTATTCTTACCGGTATCACGCTCATTAACCTTACCGCAGCACCCAGCGGGCTACCCTTAGTAATTGCATTACTGGCCATTGAATGTTGGGTAATTTTTGAAAACCGTAACAAATACCTGGTAATGGTAAAGTAACTCAACACCCATTCGCACAGAAAAACATTTAAATTGAATTATAAAACACCAACCACATGAATTTTCAGAAAATAACTATTGCAGCTACGGTAAAAGCCGACCTTTCCACAGCCTGGGATTGCTATACCAACCCGCATTACATTACTCAATGGAACTTTGCCGATGATACCTGGCATTGCCCAACGGCTCAAAACGACCTCAAAGTAGGAGGAAAACTCCGTTCGAGAATGGAGGCCAAAGACGGTAGTTTCGGCTTCGATTTTGAAGCGACTTACGAAACGGTGGAGAAAGAAAAGAAGCTCGTTTATCGGTTAGACGATGGCCGCGAGGTTTGTACCACCTTCGAAACTAAGCCGGAGGGAGTTAAAGTAACCACGACTTTCGATGCGGAAACCCAAAACTCCCTAGAAATGCAGAAAGACGGCTGGCAGGCTATTCTCAACAACTATAAAAAGTGTGCTGAAGGAGCTAAGGCATCTTAAGCCATAGCATCTCGTGTTCATTTTTGATTTTTTAATACTTAAATCACCAAGTACTTTTTAAAATGGCTCGCTTTGGTCTCACGCATTTGTGTTCGCAGCTTAAACACCGTTCCATAGGCCTTGTGTTCTACAAACTTAGCATGCAACCGAATTTCGCCATTTATTTCTAACCATTAAATCATAAAACCACATGGCAAGTGTAAGCACCTACCTAAACTTTGAGCGCGAAACAGAAGCGGCTTTCAATTTTTATAAATCTGTTTTTGGAGGAGAATTTTCCGGAGAAGGCATTATGCGAATGGGCGACATTCCTTCCGACCCGGAGATGCCCCAACTCACTGAGGCCGACAAGCAACTCGTAATGCATGTTGAACTGCGAATTATGGATTGTCATAGTCTGATGGGGACGGATGCCCCCAAAAGTATGGGCTTTGATCTTCAACAAGGCAATAATGTATACATCAACTTACAACCGGATACCAGAAAAGAAACCCAGCGATTATTCAAAGAGCTTTCTGCCAATGGAAAGGTTACCATGGAACTCCAAGATATGTTCTGGGGCGATTATTTTGGTAGTTGCATCGATAAGTTTGGGGTACAGTGGATGTTCAATTGTGCCGAAAAGGCCTAAAGATTGCCCCTATGAAACACCTGCCCGGAAACCAATGGGCTGAGGTGGGTGTTTCTTCCTCTTGCCTAAATTTTATACCAAGGGAACCAAAAAGTGCATCATTGCATTTTTCATGAGTAGTTACAGGGTCGTACTTTATTTTTTTAAGGCTTATGTTCATCACCATAGAGGTTTTTAAAACAAATGTTTCCTCTCAAGCTCAGGCAGCACTAATCAAAACGTCAATTCTCCATCATTTCCCCCACCTCGATGTAAACTTCGACCTGGAAGACCGTGACAATATATTGCGAGTGGAAGGAGAGGTAGATCCTGGAGATATTATGCTATTGGTAAGGCAGTCGGGTGTGGAAATTAACCTATTACTCGACTAACAGCCATAATAGTGGATTGGCTGTTGATCTAACTAAGGCATTATTTGTTGTTCACCCCAACCGGCATTGGGTAACAATATAACCACGGTCAGGCCATTTGCCCGTTCATACATAGCCTTATGCATTTCCGAAAGCGCGGAGAAAAGCCTCATTATTCTGAATTTTAGCATGATCGAGCGGACTCAGTCCCCTGTTGTCTTTCTGATTTACATCAGCCTTAACAGCTTTCAGCAGTTCAATCATTTCAGGCTTTCCGTAAGTAGCCGCATAGGTCATCACCGTTGCGCCATTATAATTGCTTATGTGAAGAGAAGCTCCATTTTTAATTAGATAATCGGCAATTTCTACATACCCTTTAAACACGGCTCCCATCAAAGGAGTATTTCCTGAGCCATCTACCGCATCGATATCCGCTCCGGTTTCTACGAGCAGCTTCACCAGCTCCAAATGATTAAAGTAGGCCGCCATGATGAGAGGAGTAAACCCACGTTCGTCAGCTTGATTAGTCAAATGCGGATGTTCCTCAAGTAGTTTTTGCACTATCGGCAAATCACCGGAACGTAGTCCCTGCTGTAGTTTAGTAGTCAATTCGTTATTCGCCATTTATCCAGGTTTAAGCTATTTATTGCGCTGCTTTCAGGCCAAAATTCATGTTTCAACCCTACGAAACTGTTCAATATCAAGCGTTCGATCAAATTGAAAATCTTTACAAAGTATTTACAAAATCAATATTCTATATAAACTCAATCAATATTCAATCTTTACTCCACTCCTCTTTTCTGGGATAAGGATACTCCGCTATCTTTTCCAGGGTATAGTAAGAATTGAGTCCAGAGACACCTGCTAATTGCAACTCTTCAAGATTCAAGTGTCCATCACCTACCTCTTGTTCGCAACACAAATACTCTATTTCGCCAATGAGTAGGCGCGTATCATTGTGCTTTATTGGTAGCTCATCTACCAATTGCAAGCCCATTTTTAAAGGACTCTCTCGCACAAATGGAGCTTTAAATTCACTAAGGTATTCAGGTGTAAACCCGCAATGCTCAAATTCAGACTCGTTGTCTTCGAATTTGGCGGCTGTATAATGTGCTGCTTTGGTCATGGAGTTCGGTACGCTGTTAATGGTAAAGACTCCGGTTTCTTTAATATTTTCATAAGTATGCCTTCTCACCTCACCCAAAGGTCGGGTAACCATGCCTAACAGTGGCGGGTTGCTCCCAAGGTGTATCACCGAACTAAAAATGGCCAGATTAGTGACCCCACGGGTGTTCACGGTACCAATAAGATTGGCGGGCTTAATGCCTGTTAAGGAATTGACGAGGTTTAAACGGCAAATTCTGTCGAGCGACAGCAACTGATCCTTGCTGAGTTGCATAAAGTTTTTCTAACAAACCCCAGCCAGCACAAAAGTGTTTAACCTCCCAAATACAAACGATGGGTTTTGGCAATAGCCCCAGCCTGAGCTTTAGGCACACCAGTTTCATTGGCCCATTCAGGCCAGCGATGCACAGCATCCAAAACCTGATTGATGAGCAGGTCGGCTTTTTTAATGGACTGTTGGCGACCAAAAACAAGCAAGTCCTCCCGGTTAAAATGATCGCGTTTACCCCCTAACGACATTTGGTGCTGGCTGGTCCAGGCACCTTGCGGATTATATGCCCAGGTTACATCATAGGCCGGAGCCAATCGCCACTCTCCTCCTTTGGGCAAAAGAAATGCAATGTTCTTTGTATGATCGTCTTGATTTCTGGCCACCAGATTAAATACCATACGCAAAAACATCTGCTCCATATCGGCATAAGGCAGTTGCAAATCGCGCATATCGGCCATTACATCTTCATATCCATAAGCTCCGGGCATCATAAAGTCATAGTGCGATAAGGCGCATAGGGTTTGCATATGAATCTTTTCGCCCTCAGGGCTTCGATCGAACCGTTGAGTCATAAAGTGGGCACGACCATTCTCTTCCAACAGGCGGCAGGGCATCATTTCTATGCCTGCTGCCTTGGCCATCAGGTAATAGGCCATCTCTATTCTACCGTATCCGGCCGGATCGCCTAAATTTCCGGCCTTTACACCATCGAATTTCAGGAGATAATAGTTAAACCCTTTGGGCAGCCTAAATTGCCCCGACTTTAAGGCCCCTGTTTTGGCATTATAGCCCACAATGGCTTTTGGGCGCTGCCCTCCGGCCGAAGTCCCCACCCTTATCAAGTCGGTCATAGCCTCCTGCTCATCTTCTGTTAAACTAAGGTTTATGGCCTGTCGCTCTTCCAACACCTTATTCGTAAGCCCTAACAATTCTTCTACCTCAATATCTTTCGTTTGTTTGCCAAAAGGAGTAGAAGCCGGTTTAAACTCCAAAGCCCCCATGCCCCTAATGCCCACGTAGCTTAATTTTTCCAATGGAGTAATACTAGCCGGTATTCTACCCTGAGTAGCCAGCCAAGATCGAATAATTTGGTTCCCGAAAGCATCGGGCAACGAATCAGACAACAAGCCCGGCAATCCGCTATAGGTATCGCGGTTGAGAGATGGAAATGAATAGATGGTTTCACCGCGTTTCAGATCGTCTAAAGGCATGGTAAGAGGGGCTAAATCAATACCTTTTTCGATAAATTCCGGGGCAAACTGAAATGTAGCCACTTGGCGGGCTTCATTCCATATAACAGCGCCAACCAGCTCATCCCAAACAAAAACTTGCACAACCGCCATTACTTTCTTGGTTTTCGTACACGCTGAAGAGGCTTCGCTTCATTCTCCATAACCATAAGCGGACTCTCCTCTACCTCGGGCAGAAACGCATCTAAGTGATCTAAATCTTTTAAGGCCCTAAGCACCTGTATGAGTACTGCAAGCGTTACCGACTTGCCATACTCCAAATTTTGAATAGTATTTACATTGACCCCTGCCCTTTCGGCCAATTCTTTCTGGGTGTAGCGCTTGTGAATTCTGCGCTGCTTTATCCGTTGACCAAGCTCCTCTACAATAGCCTGGTCTGTCATCCTCTTCCAGTTTTTATAACCCATATAAATAGGTATTAAGTGAGCAAAATAGTTTTAAAACCCAAATAAATAGGTGTAAACAAATTTACAAAATTTTGTTTAAAAACCCATTATAATCAATATTAAACTCATAATACAACTTTAAAACCTATAAATATAGGTTTTAAAAAGTATGACTATGTTTCAAAATAAGGTTAGAATGCTACTTTACCGCAAAACGCACCGCAGTCTTGAGCGATTTAGGATCAGTTTCAGATGGGTCATTCAGATACTCTTCAAAAGGATGGATTCCCTTTCTATTTTTAAAAGCCTTACTTCGCTGCAAATTAGCCATCAGCGACCACGCATTGCCCAAGTGTTCATAAGGCCCCGTATGAATAGCACTATACACCGTAGTAGCCGGTATACCACCACTCACAAATCCTCCAGGTAAACTTTCCGGAAGCCTGTTCACCGGCACAGCCACAGTATACTGAGCAGTACCCTTTACAAACTTCCACTTATGATAAATAGAGATAGGGTTGCCCGCTATTAAATCCTTCTTATCACCCATATATTCCCATAACCTATCGAAGTCTTTGGTCATGGCATCGGCCAAATCTACAATCTTACAGTCCGTGGTAATTCCCACATACGTACACCCCGGATAGCTACCATTCTTCTCTATCTCCAACGCAGAATGCACCTTTCCATCTTCCACATAATCTTTCAACAGCTTTAAACCACGCTCATAATCCATGCCTACAAAAGCCTCCATCATCTTAGCCATGAAAAACATAAAGAGGGGCATGGAACTTTCCATGGTCCAGGTAACATGTGTAGCCTCTCCATTACCTTTCAATTTAAACCCCACCTTAGCCTTCGATTTCCATGGTTTAAGAAAAAGGAGATCCAACTGCAATTCCTCATTTTCTTTTTCTGAGGTAATGGTCATTTGCCCTGAACCTGTTCTTTCTCCCTCCCACTCATAATGTTTAGCATCTTCTCTTACCGTTACCTTGGTTTCCGGTTCTAAAATGAGCCATGGCGACCAGGTAGTCCAATGGTTCAAGTCGTTTAGTTTGGAAAACACTTTTTCTGCGGGAGCATCGATCGTAATGGATCGACTAATATTCATTTTCGGCATGACAAAAAATTTGGATAGGAAGTTATCAATTTTAGGCCAAATTACCTCATACCATTTCAGCCCTAATTTCTTCCGGCCAAGCCACCATAGGCTATAACTCTATTTCACTTTCATTTTGAAAAAAGATTCTCAAAAACAAAAGACACAACACACCCCAGGCAACCTTACCTAACTAATTATCAACAAGTTACCCAAATGGCATATCAGTTGACTTCATGACACAAAAAAATCCAAAATCATGAAACACAAACTAAAACTATTCGGAATCACTTTACTCTCTGCCCTCATGCTTTATGGCTGCAAAGCCAGCAACACCCTAAAAGGTAGTGCCATTGGCGGTACTGCCGGTGGCGTATTGGGTGGAGTAATTGCCGGTAAAGACAATACAGCTACGGGAGTCATTATAGGAGCTGCTATTGGCGGTACTGCCGGAGCACTAATTGGAAAACGCATGGACAAGCAAGCCGAAGAGCTTAGAAACGACCTGGAAGGCGCTAAAGTAGAGCGCGTGGGCGAAGGTATTAAAATCACTTTCGATTCAGGCCTTATGTTTGCCACCAACCAATCGACCCTAACGGTTGACACCAAGCAAAACCTGCAAGACCTGGCCACAGTGCTTAAAAAATACGAAGACACAAACGTATTGATTGAAGGACACACCGACAGCACCGGAGAAGCGGCCTACAATCAACGACTATCTGAACAAAGGGCGTCTTCTGTGCAAGACTACCTGATTAGCCTTGGACTAGACTACAAAAGACTAAGTATAGCCGGTTATGGAGAGTCTCAACCAATAGCCGATAACAATACGGTTGCCGGAAGACGAGCCAACCGAAGAGTAGAAGTAGCCATTTACGCCAATGATAAAATGAAGCGAATGGCAAAAAGAGGAGAGCTGAATTAATCAGCCTCCTTTTTCTTTTTCTTTACCTAGCCCACCGTTACAATATCTCCATTTACGCTCACCGACAACTTTGTGAGCGGAGAAGAAGCCGGTCCGTTTACTACCTGGCCGTTCGTATCGAACTGAGAGCCATGACAGTTGCATTGAAAAACGTTGTTCGGGAAGGTCCAATCACGAGTGCAACCCGTGTGTGTACATCTCGAGCCAAAGGCGCTAAGTTGGCCACCTACATTGACCAACAGAATATTTTCTGAAGGGTGTAAAAGCCAACCTCCCTCCGACTGAAGAGCATTAAACGGATTTTCCGTTATGTTAAAGGTAACAGCTGAGCTGGCAGGTGGATTGCCGGTGCCCGGAGTGGTGTCTTCCTGATCGCTGGAGCAACTCTCCAACGACAAGCCAAAGAAAGCCAAAGCCGTAGCAGCAGAAGCATTTTTTAAGAATTCTTTACGGTCCATAGTTTAGTAGTTTATTCTAGTAAGGCATACGAGCAATACCCCGTGCTTGGTTTGTCACCATTCAGACACAACTAAAGAATTGACCGAATTGATTGAGAAATACAAAAAATTAGACTGCTACACGACTAAACACAGCCTATTCAGCCACCTTATAAAAATAGCTCGTACTTTTAGAGGTAATTAAACAACTGCCTTTGGAACCTGCCGGCTTTAACCCCAACATGCTTCAAGAAATTGTACGAATTAGAATGCCCTTTGGCAAATACAAGGGTACTTTGCTTTGCGACCTGCCCATAAGCTATCTGGAGTGGTTCGGTAGAAAGGGTTTTCCTCAAGGCAAACTGGGCATGCAGTTGCAAACGGTCTATGAAATTAAACTCAACGGACTGGATGACCTTTTAGTCCGGCTCAAAAAAATTAGTTGAGAGCTTCCTGAACCTTCTTAACCATCTCTCCAATTTTACCCGGCTCCAGCCAACGGGTAACAATAACCATATTGTTAGTCTTGTCTACCACAATAAAGTTACCACCAAAGCCTGCCGCATAGTATATATTTTCGTCTTCAACACCTTGCCATTTTCTCGGACCACGGTTCAACCACCACATGTAGCCATAGCTTTCCATTGGTTCTGAAGGTTGCTGTACGGCATTCACCCATTCTTCAGAAAGAATCTGCTGACCATTCCACCTTCCGTTATTGAGAAAGAGCAAGCCAAAACGAGCATGATCGAGCGTATTTATAAACAGCCCTCCTCCGGAATGCCCTCCTCCGGTTACCGACTTCATTTGCAGACCATCTATGGTCACCCAAGCGTCTTTATAGCCAAACCAGCGCCAGGTAGTTGAGGCACCTATGGGATCCATTACCTTCTCCTTTAGTACTTGCGGAACAGGCTTTCGCCACACTTGCAAAAGTGAATAAGCCAGTACATTTACACGTACATCGTTATACTCCATGACCGTACCCGGTTCTACAGGCTTAGTAAACCTCCAATCATCTATGCCACCTCTTCTCGGAGGCCTGTCACCCCAATCTTTTATACCAAACAATTCACCCGACCAAGCCGATGACTGATTGAGCAGTTGGTGCCAGGTAATTTTGCCATTATGCTCACCTTCAAATGTTCCATCCCAAACATAGTCTTTTACCTCATGCTGCACGCTGCCAATGAGTCCTTCATCCAAAGCCAAACCCGCCACTGTAGAGAGATAACTTTTGGTAACACTGAAAGTCATATCTACCCGATTTACATCGCCCCATTGCGCCACTATGTAACCATTTTTGATAATCAGGCCTGCCGGACCACCTCTTTTCTTAGTAGGCCCCAGAATTTCATGAAAAGGCTCATTTCTAAAACCTTCTAAAATAGCCACTCTTAAATCTTTTGAGCCGGAATACTCATTGGCTTCGGCAAACTTAACAGCTTCGCTGAGTTTAGCAGAATTCAGACCAAGCTCATGGGGAGCCTTACTCTGCCAGGTACCACGTGGAGGAAAGTATTGAGCTGAGAGTGAAATGGAGCTTGTAAATAAGATTGTGAGTAGTAATTGCCTGATTGACATAGAGGTATTTTTGACGTAGATTTATTAAATATTCACACCAAACACAATAACATTTTTATCTATGGCACTTCCTTCTCCATGGTTATCTCCGTTTGCTTCAGTCCTCTACATATTGCTGGCCTACATACTCGTTATGGGATTTTATCAGCACTATAGAATGGAAAAGATAAGAGTTTATCTTTTCAGAAAATCACTCATTCCTGTAGGGTTAATTGCAGTATGCCTTGCTTTATGGGGAGTTGTCAGTCAGATAAACCAAACGTTTGAGGCCATTCAGGCAGCAAACGACATTAGCCCTTCACTGGTAGCCGGAGGCATTACCCAAGCATACCCTCACCTGTCACTGGGTTTACTATGTCTTATTTTGAGCCTTACGTTTTATTACTTCAACTCTAAAAAAAGAAAGGAGGCCATGACACCTCCTCTCACCTAATCGAAAACATGAAAGACAGTGCAATCATGTAATCAGTTAACACAAAGGTAACATTGATTTTATTTCGGTAAAACAGAGTTTACTTTTTTATATATAAAAAATTAGGGCAGCCCGCTTGCGCAGACCACCCCGACTCAACCAACTATCAGCAACACTACCGTGTTAATTCTTTCAAATCCACTCCTTCAATACTCAAAAGATGCTTTATACTGGGAGATACGAAGTAACCGGCCTTAACGGATTTAACCGTTTCATTTTTTTATTTCCCACATGAAGCATGAAAACTCGTTTTCTTGATAACTTAAACCTTTAACCTCCACAAAAAGCATGGTACGTATCGAAACACACCTACAATCATTTGATTGGTCTACCGGATATTACCACTTCCCTATCGACAAAGCCACCACGACCATTCTCAGTAGTACAGAACACAGGCGCGTGGTATGCACCATCAACAAAAGCGTGACTATTCATGCAGCTCTAATGCCTTTGGGTGAAGGCTGCTACATTATGATTAACAAGAAAGTAAGGCAACAATTGAAGCTCAAAGAGGGCGATCGTGTGGAACTACAGTTGAAAAAAGATGAGTCGGAATACGGAATGCCTATGCCCGAAACACTACGTCTGATGCTCGATCAAGACGAGTTGGGTAGCAGGTATTTTCATTCACTCACAGCCGGAAAACAAAGAAACCTGATCTACATAGTAAGCAAGGTAAAAAGCATCGACAGACAAATAAACAAAGCCTTAGCCATTATGGAGCATTTAAAAGACGTTCATGGTCAATTAGACTTCAAGCTGCTGAATGAGAAAATCAAACAGTTCAATCAAAACATATAATGAATTAAATTCTGCATTACAATAGAATCACAGCAATTTAATTCTATAACAAAACAAATACACCATTAATAATTTTGATTATAGATAAAATATCCATACATTCTACCTATTGTTTTAACAGACTTTTCACAAGCAAAACTAAGGGACTATATGAATTTCCAAGGATCTAAAGCACCGGAGCCGGCTAAGACGGTAAACGAGTACAAGCCGGTGACCGACTATATGACAAGAGAGGTTATAACCTTTCATCCACTGCAGAGCATAGCAGATGCTATGGATATCTTTTTGGAACACCGCATTTCCGGTGCTCTGGTGGTAGATGATGATGGTAAAATTATAGGTATACTTTCTGAAATCGACTGTATGAAAATCATGGTCGATGAAGCCTACCACAATCTACCCCATGGTAAAATAACGGTAATGCAATACATGAGCAATAACGTGTCGACTGTGCCGATAACTGCCGATGTACTCGATGTGGCTTCCAAGTTTTTACACACACACTTCAGGCGTTTTCCGGTAGTGGACCACAATGGTAAATTGGTGGGACAGGTAAGCCGAAGGGATATACTACAAGCCACCAGAGATTTAAAGACATCTACCTGGTAATTTTCCACCTACGGCATTCAAAGCTCAAGTGTATCAATACCCAAAAGCCTCCCTTTCCAAAACACTTTTCTGAGCTTTGAATTGCCTTTTACGATAAAACATCTCTCCATTCATTTTTGCGTTTAAATGTAGCCCTGGCAAAAGGACACAAGGGTAGAATTTTTATGCCCGCCCCTCGCGCATAATCAACCGCTGCCTCTACCAGCCTAACGCCAACCCCTTTTCCTCGCAAGACATCATTCACCTCGGTATGATCTATAATAATTTTATCTGCTCCGGCTTTTGAATAAGTCATCTCAGCCAGGCGCTTGCCATCTTCTTCAATAAAGAAACTACCTTTGGTTTCCTCATCGTTCTGTTTAATTTTCAGCTCCATATTCTCAAAAACCCTTGCATGCGGAATAAGTTTCATTTAGCTATTTTAAGTCTTCTGCTGACTTACTACTTCGCTCCCTCTAACCTTTTAGCCCAACAATTAATCTGGGAGGCTTTTGTGGACACGCACAAAATAGGCGAATTAGTGGCCCATCGGGAAGTGAACGATGAGAACGTAAAGGTGCGAATAGAAGCGACCTTTAACACTCAGGTTCCAGCCGACTTACACATTGATCGGCTGATTGAAACCACTTACGTCAATCAAATATTAGTTGAATCTTCTGCTTCTTCAACCGACTATCTCTCCGGTAATGAAAGCGCTGTACAGGTTGTAAAAAAAGACGAATATTATTTAGTGAATACTCTAAAAGAATCCTTCAAACTAAAGCATTACGAGTTGCTGGGTACCGACCTTTTATATTTTGAAGAGCCCGAACGAATTCGAGAAATTCTATCGCTATTCTCCGGTAAACTTCTTAAGATTTCTTCAATTGGCAATCATGCCTATGTTCTCGATGAAGACGGAGAACAAACCACCTATCTCTATCAAAAAGGTGAGCTAAGCGAGATAACCATAGTCACAAAAGCCTGCACTATTCAACTTCGCCTGAAACCCTAAACAAGAGCAGTCCTTACCGGTTTTAAGAATATGAGACCACTATACTTCATCATAGTTATGACCACACTAGCCATGGTTATTTATGTTGGACTCACCCAGGTTTCGGGTTATCTACCAATTTTGTTTAGCACTTTTTTAGTTTGTCAGGTCTTATTGGCACACATGGCCTACTGTATTCTGGTCGACAAACAGGGCGCCCGAAAGTCGCCTAACTATTGGTACGAAGACAAAGACATGCCTTTGTAAACCACCATAGTTACAGACTTTATTACCACCGGTAATTTTTTCTACAATTTTAAAGCTCGGAAAGGCCACTTCCTCTTAATGGTTCTGTTTTTTTAAAAAAACGAGCAATTACTAATTCGCTCAGAATCAAACCAAAGGCCTTAAACCGATAAAAAAATGAAAAGTTTTTTGAATGCGCTGTTTGCAAATCAAATCTAAGCTACTACTTTTGCAACACCTTAAACGAAAGGGACAATTCAGGAGCGGTAGTTCAGCTGGTTAGAATGCCTGCCTGTCACGCAGGAGGTCGCGGGTTCGAGTCCCGTCCGTTCCGCAACTAATAATCAAGGAGTTACAATAAAAAGTAACTCCTTTTTCTATTTAATGACTCAGAGGTGTTTTATAATAGTGTGCCGTAAAGACATATCTTAGCTGTAATTTTTTAAAGAATAGAACCTCTCTTTTCCAATGCTTACCATCATTTCTTCAGGATTATAATAGTTCTGCAAAGCGGTTCTTTCATCTGCATGCAACAGCTTCAAACCAATATCTCCATACCCCTTTACACTAAGGAGCTTAGCCATGTTTGAAATGAACGTATGACGGAGATTGTCAATAGAAGCACCAGGCTTATTAATTTGAGTTTTATTCAAATAATGCCTGAAAGCAGCACTTATTTCCTGCCTTAACGATTCTCTTGCTTGACGATGGGGATATATTATATACTCATCTTCTTTCATTGTTAACGCGAACTTACTAAGCACACCCGCCAGCTCGTCCGTAATAAAGACTTTCCTTATCGAGGCCTCATTGACGCCATTAGATTGAGTCCTTCTTAACCTATTGACTTTACGGTTAGGAATATCAAGATAGTTCTCGTTAATATGACTCCATTTAAATTCCGTGACTTCACCAGGTCGCGCCCCCGTTAAAGCATGAAGCATTATTGTATTCTCAAAATCTGGCAACCTTTTATAGTAGTTAATCTTCTCTACTCTCTTCTTCCCCTTTTGACCAACTCCATTTTCAGGAGAAATAACTGAAAGTATTTCATCCAAGTTATCATGAGAGAAAACAATCTTTTTAGGTACAACTGTTTCCAACTTTGCTTTTGCAAATGGATTCTGAATATCATGGCCGACTTCATTTATAATGAATTTGAAGAAGTGCTTTAAATCAAGAATGTATTTATTAAAGGTTTCTGGCGAATATCCGCGACTTGCTATCTCTTCGTAGTAGATATCAACCATGTCACCAGAAACACTATCACACCTAAGTCGTTCAAGGCTAATCCCGTTTTTCTTAAGAATTGAAAAAAAGGTTGTTATGCGATAGTCTACATCCTTAACATAGTTTTTTGACCTAGGATTGCTTTCATTAACATAAGCTGTATCTCCTGACAAAAACCTTTTATAGCTAATATGAAGATTTAATAATGCAACCTCCTTTTTGATGGGTGGTGGGTCAATAAAAATGAATTCATTTTCCTCCAAATCTCTTCTAAATTCTCTGTCAAGGTCGTCATATTGCCTAAAATCAGTCACCCCTGGCCATGTTTTGGTCTTCCACTTTTTAACTAGCGGATTCCAAACCCTACTTTGATAAACATGGCTATCCTTGAACGGGCACGATTTGGCAGAACCATGCGAACATCCGCATTTTGAATCTGGAGAAATCGTTTTCTTGCAACCTGTTTTACCACAGAAGACATATTTCCCATGTCCGTTCTTGCCTCTGAGATTTCTATATTTTAATGGAATTTTCAGCATTATATTGAATTAAGGGTTTCAAGAGCCTCCTTTGTTAATGGCTCCATCCTTTCCACTTCAGACTCACAATGTCTTAAATAAGAGTCATCCAACTGCTGTTTGAAGATAAATGTATTCTCCCCCTTTCCAAAGAACCTAGTGATCCCAAGCTCATCTCTGAGAATTCGCATGGCCGTTCGGAAATCCTTCACGTGCAACATATTCATTATATCCTTGATATGAATTAAGGGTTGATCCAAGCGTGTAAGAAGTTTTCTAGGATTAGGTGTCAAGGGCTAGTTCAGGAGAACTTCACAACACCAACACTACAAACATACTTCAAATGGAGTAGAAACGAAAGAAATAACTTGCATTTATAATATTTATTTTGTAAAGAGCCAACTTTGCAGCTAGTGTTTTGTTGAGGGTTAGTCTTTCGTGAGAAAGTTAGCTCGTGCAAATTCAAGGCAGTCAGACCACTTATAAGAGGTACTTTTGCCAAATCGGTAGTAATAGATTGTCGGTTTATATTTTTCTCGATTATGGAAATTGGAAACAGTGTTTACATGGATGCTCCACCTCTTAGCCAATTCTTTTCGGGTAATGAATTCATCTGGATCATATCGACTAGACAAACTTGATTCAAGTACCTGAGAAACAATTCTTCTAACGACTGTTTTAAAAGAGATGGACTCAAGGAGGAGTTCAACCCCCTCCTTTTCTTCCGCTAATTTCTCTCTGAGTTTGTCAGCATAGATCATGATAGTGCCTTTTCAGTTAGAACAACAAAGCGCTTGAATTGCTCTAATTCATGATCGTCCAGCAACGCGCCACATTTGGACACTATGAGGCGCAAGCCTTCAATGAAGTCCGAAGTTAAGTATCCGACATTCGGCCAAGCACCACCAGCGCAAAGCCAGGACGCATTGCCTAGAACACCCCATAGATTTAACTCTTGCCTCTCTTCTGGAGTCATGGTGTTATTCATGAAAATGTTCTCTTTTACATTTTCAATTAGGTCGGAGTACGGACTCAATAGTTCACCAGCGACTTCCTGTGGTAATGTTTTTTGATTTTCCATTTTGTTAGAATTGAGTGTTTTCTTTGATTGATTTTAATAAGTCATTGATTAGACAGTAGCACCAGTCAAGCCTTACCCTGGCATCATGTGGTAAGGCGGGATGAGTTGTAATTAAGCCTCTGAACTCTTGGAAAGTCTCAATAGTATCAGATAAGTCTTGTTGGCCTAAAAACGCCTTAATAGCCTCCTCGTTTCGTGAGGTTGACGCTCCACTGATAGTTTTATAGGTCTGCTCCGTGAAGTGGTTATTTTGTATTTCCATGATGCTAATGTGGTAGGTCAATATTTACCGCCCAAACAAACTATCCGACATTACATTATCGGCAAAACACCATGAATTAAAAACCTCAATTACTGCTTATACAAGCCATAAACAAGTATTTCTTGTTTATTTTAGCATCAAAAAATCACATATTCCTGCTTTGCTTTAGAATTCAATTACCGATCATCACAAAAACAGGTATTGAAAATCCTTTTCACAAGTCAGACTTGTTTTTCTGTGTCCTTTTCAGGTTTTCCGCAAATAAAACTTGTGATTTCTTGACAGTTGAGTAGGCTTATTTTCCTGTTAGACTTGGATTGATAGGCAGTGCTATGAACAGCGTATTTAATAATGGACAACATTCTCGATTGACCTGCACACAATCCGCACACAATCCCAATAAAAAGGGCTTACCAAGCCAATAGAGGCTGTTTTACCTTTACAGGGTATTTATATGAAACCTAAAATAGAAGTGTGCCGAGTAATCAGGGTTTCTTTTAGTCTGGATTGAATTGTTTCATAGAATTCATTTGTTTGAGCCTACCCGGTCTAAGTTTATCCGTTTTCCCATTATTCTTGGCAGGGGGTGTTTATAGGGGTAGCCCCTACCCTATTTTTAGGAAGAAAAATCTCGCAATAGGCAATATTTACTAAATTGTTATGATTTCAACACTCAATAACATTCAATACCTATGGGGTTTTTGGTTTTCATATTCGTCTTCTTCATTGCCTTTGGTCTTGTTATGGTAATATTTTCTATTCCAGACACTCTAGCGGTCTCACGTACAAAAAGCAAGTCCAGCTTCACTGACTTCATGGTCTTTGTAAGGCATTTAGTATCTATATATTTTTTTGTTTTATGGGGAGCAACTTGTTCAGACTATGCCATATCATTTGCTGAGCGTAATGGCAAGATTCTGATTTGGTCAATTGTTGCTGTCATAGTTTCGATAATCATCCAAAGAATTGTAAGTAATCAACATAAAGAAATGACTCGAATTGCCTATAGAACTGCCGAAAATTGCACGCCAGAAAATGTAAGTGTTGATGAATACCAGAAAATAGTCGTATCCTGGTTTTTCCACAATAGATGGATAATGACAGTATCAACCATTGTTTTACTAATCTTCAAGTGGGATTTGAATTTCCTGTATTTTAATATTCCTAACATAGTTACATCTTATAGCATGTAGTTTTAACCACATATGAAATTTTCACCATGTATTAGGTCGACACATGCCTTTTTGCACAAAAAAGGACAAATTAATCGTTTAGCTGGCAATCTATAAGTATTTCAAGCCAGGTATAGCTCTAGACAATCTAAATGAACCATTGAATTACACTTAAATCAGTTCGAAACACATTACATCCATTAATCTTTCTGCCTGATTTAACAGCTTGGAGTATTTTTTCTTCAGATGTTTGCAAAGAATATGCGGCCTCAGCAATAGAACAGTAGGCCTGTAGTTCCGTTTCATTGAAAAACCAGTCTTTAACTTGCTCTGGAAAGGTACTTTTTAATGAATACCATTTATTTTCTGCATATGTAACAACCCTTAGATTCTCCTTTGAATTGTTTTTGCGGTTCGTATCGATATGATCCACAACAAGCCCTGAAGTGCTCAGATTCTCATCAAGAAAAGCTTCGGCAACCAATCTATGAATTAGTTTATGTTCTTTTTTGCCCCGCTTGGAAAGAGTTACAAAGAAATAGCCATGAGAACCTGTGTACAGTTTCATGAAGGTTTTATCTGGCTTTACATAGTCTCCAGTATTTTTGCCAGTAGATGTAATACGCTTACTTCTTTTCGGCAAAGACACCACCCTACCAAGTGAACTTATTTCATAAAGCCCTTCATACCCCTTTATTGGCCTCCATTCCTCTGGTTTTAACATAATATGATTCCTTTCTCGATTAACTTATTCGCCTCTTGAGTAAACCTGTTTTGGTAACTTAATGCAATTCTGTTTGCCTTATCAGCACATTTGAACCTTCCTCTGCTCACCTTCTCAATACATTCCTCTTCAATGAGTTCATACAATCGGCCGTAGAGGTTTGATTCCTGTATTTCTGTGATAGACTGACTCAGATCTGAGACAGCCCAATCATTCAGACCAAGTTTTTCCAGATAGGTAGCGACTAATATAATTTGAAGTCTTCTTTCGCTTATTTTGAATATCTGTCCAATACGATTGAAGCAAAGATTTCTTGCTGCCTCAAATAATAGGCACCAGTTGTTGAATTGTGTTTTTGGCATTTGTGATATTTCGATTTGACCTTTAAGTGAAAAATTTAGAGCCCCCTCTTCATTGTTAGGGTGGATTTGAGTGATCTCTTTATACAAAAATAGCTCTATTGGGGCTAAAAATACGGCCTCAAGATATGGATGACACTTCAAAAACCTGTTTAAAGAGTCATAAATTCGAAAAAAAGAAAGCACAGAGAAAAAATTATTTCCAGAACTAAATCGCGAAGCTAATTTTTTACTACACACTCGATACTTTTGTGAATGTCCTTGCTGGAATCACAATTCCTAATGGACATTCACATTGGGTTACTGATAGGTAACAAGACTGAAATTTGCTGGCAATGTGAAGTACAACCCACCACCAGTAGGGCCATAGTGGGAGCGCAGAAGCAAGAGGAACGCGCGGTGAAGAGAGAATCATACGGCTCTCAAGATAAATATCCTCAAATCGCATAGGTTGTATGATTGTCTATGTGTGAATCTCGGTCGGCTCCTGGCTCCGCCTAAGCAGAAATCGAGTGATACATTTCTGGCTTTTTCCTAATGCTTTCATCAAACAGGGATGCTAAGAAACTAGAAGTGTATCTAATCAACAACCTTTTCCACCAAGCAATAACCATGTTATCAGATTACAAATTACTGAACACAAGATTACTTGACATTGGTTTTAAAAATCTTGAAGAGTACAAAAAAAGTGACTATTGGCAAAAGTTAAAAACCAACAAACTATCTAAATCAACTTGTTGTGAAGGCTGTGATTCTAATTCAGACTTAGATGTATATCATTCAGATTTTAGGCACTTGAATGACTACTCGTTAGAAATAACCTTTACACACACTCTTTGTCTAGGTTGCTATAATTGGATTCAAAAGAAACATAGAAGAAATCATTCAAAGACCCTTAAATCAATCTTTGAACTGATTTTAAACCCCAATCCCAAGGCACCAACTACTAACCTTCATTCGATTGATGTAGAAAATGAAAAAAGGCTCAGCAAGTTATCAATGGCACAAAGGGGAAAATACGCTGACAAAATGCTCAGAGGTGAGAATTCTGAATCCGTAAGAGGGGCTTATAAGATTGGTACAATACTAAAAAGTCAGGGAGAGAAGAAACTTAAAGGAATTGCAGAGAATTGGAGAATTGACTTTTTGAAGCTTCCGGCCGACAAGCAAGAAGAAGTGTCTCAACACTACATGAATGGTGATTTTCAAAAGCTAAAAATCCGTTCCATCAGTACCGGATCATCTTCGATCACGAGAGTTTACAAATCCATCTCCGATGCGGCCGAAAGAACAAGACTAAGCCCTTTCAAGCTATTTCAGGCAATAAAAAACAACACTATCTTACACGACAGGATGTGGCAATTTAACATTCAATGAGGCTAATACTCAACGACCACAATATCATTTTCCACATCCTAGGAGACCGAATTTACGCCAAAATAGAGGTTCTAGGAGACTTTGACATCAAGATTCTATTTCAATCAAAGGAAGAGATGTTTAAGCACTTCAAAGTAGAGAACATTGATGAGATCCAGATGGAACATTTGGTGAATAGTAAACAAACAATCATGGCAGAAAACAATCAATCGAATGCCTAGTAAGTTTAAAAATACATGATTTGCAGCAATACTCCCCAAGCAAAGCAGCCAAACTTGCCATTATGTTGAAGGTTCAGAGACAATTTCTATTAGACCAGCAGACTTCAAATGCAACAAGAAAACAATCAATCGAATACCGAATAAGTATTCTGCTTTCAGACTTAGAAGCTTTATAGTGGATAGACAATACCTAAAATAGCCTTCATTCGAACATTTAAGTCCAACTTATTATCTGGAGAACACCTGAAAGAAATGAACCAAAGTTGGTGTTTTATAAGAGTGTTTTGTAATTCAACTACCAAGCTCATTTAATAACACACCAACCATCAATATATACCTGAATATCAGCACCTTTAATCTTTCGCATTCATGCCTGTCACGCAGGAGGTCGCGGGTTCGAGTCCCGTCCGTTCCGCAAAAGCCTTAGAGAAATCTGAGGCTTTTTTTATTATCGGACTCTCGGTAAATCAACTTCATTAGTACCTCCCTGCTCTTTTGGGAAATTAGATAACTTCGCGGCATGCTCTCCCAACTGAGTCTATTTGATATTGTTACCATAACTACAGCCGCCTTTGTACTAGGCCTGTCTAAATCAGGTATTAAGGGCATCAGCATAATCATTGTGGCTTTAATGGCGCTAGTTTTTGAAGCAAGAGCCTCTACTGGCATATTGCTTCCTATGCTCATAGTGGGCGATGTGTTTGCCGTAATCTACTACAATCGCCATGCACAATGGAAATACCTTTTCAGGCTTATGCCCTTTATGATGGCCGGAGTAATAGTAGGCACCATTGCTGGCGATCACATGTCGGCTCATGCTTTTAGAAAAAGCATGGCACTGGTTATTTTCATTTCTGTGATTATCATGTTCTGGTGGGATCAGCGCAAGTCAAAGAAGGTACCTCAGCACCTCTCCTTTGCCGGGGTTATGGGACTTACAGCAGGTTTCACTACCATGGTAGGAAACCTGGCCGGCTCTTTTGCCAACATCTTTTTTCTGGCCATGCGCCTACCGAAAGATGCTTTTATAGGCACTACCGCCTGGCTGTTTCTAATCATTAACCTTTTCAAAGTGCCCTTTCATGTTTGGAGTTGGGGCACCATCAATTGGCCCACCCTTCAGGTGAGCTTGACCTTTACTCCGGCCATCTTCCTCGGTCTTTTCATTGGGGTTCGTCTACTCAAACGAGTCAATGAGCAATTTTTCAGAAAGTTTATCTTATTCATGACGGCCGTGGGTGCCCTGTTCATCTACTTTAGTTAATTTTAGCCCAAATTTTCACCGGCTATCGGCAACAACCATGCTCAATAGATGGTTAGATAGCAAACTTTGAAGTAATGGAGCAGACTGATTGGATAGAAAGAGAACTTCAACTGTATAGAACCCAACTCAACAATCACCCTTTATATCAACGATTAAGCAACCTGAACGACATACAGGTTTTTATGGAAAACCATGTATATGCCGTTTGGGATTTTATGTCGCTTTTAAAAGCCTTACAAAACGAACTTACCTGCACTACTCTACCCTGGGTACCAAAGTACAATCCTTCATTGAGCAGGTTTATCAATGAAATAGTGCTGGAAGAAGAGAGCGATGTAAACGAAGATGGAGAGTACATGAGTCATTTTGAAATGTACCTTCAGGCCATGGATCAGATTGGCGCCAATACACTGCCAATATCTCAGTTTGTTGAATGCGTCCGTGCCGGCCAAAACCTATCTGAAATTCAGGAAAAACTAAACCTGAACGATGCAGTAGTACGCTTTATGCGTTTCACTTTCGATGTGATTGAAAGCGGAAAACCCCACCTTATCGCTTCAGCTTTCACTTTTGGACGAGAAGACTTAATTCCGGATATGTTTCTGGAAATTGTAAAATCGGCCGAAGCAAAAGACGGCCACAAGGCTTATAGCAAGCTTACCTACTATCTGAAAAGACACATTGAGCTCGATGGCGGAGATCATGGACCATTGGCTATGCGCATGATCACAGAGCTTTGCGACAACGATGAACAGAAATGGCAGGAAGTGCTGGCCATAGCTAAAAAGGCCCTGAATGCGCGCATTGGTTTATGGGATTCCATTAGCGAAGCCATAGGACTTAAAGAGGCCGAGCCGGTTCTGTAGTAGCATAATATACGCCAACCTCAGAAATGGTTGGTACATTGCGAGCATCAGTAATTCTAAGTTGAATGGCGGTGGTTGTTATGTCGTCTAACCGAAGAATGCGTTTATAGCCAATAGTGGTCTCGCTAGCTACCTGTACCCATTCGTTATTCGATTTGATCCATACTTCGAATGATTTAACTCGCTGCCCTAAAGGAATATACTCCTGAATTAGCAGTCGGTTAAAGGTAACGGGCTCGGAAAACGAGAGATTCAAAGTAGAGGCTACAGAATCGTTTGGTGTGGACCAGTAAGTATCGAAGTCTCCATCGATTACTTTTTCTGCCGAAAACTCAGTACCTCTTTCTGAACCGGCAGTGGCCACGGCTTTTTTGGCCAGGTTGGTACGAAACGTTTCATCGAGCGTTTTTCGCAGATCCATTAAAGCCGCCACATCATTTTCATGGACCAACCCTCTTCTATCTACCGGTAAATTGAGAAGTAGATTGGCGTTTCTACCTACCGAGCGATAGTAAATATCCAACAATTGAGAGAGAGACTTTACTTTATCGTCTTCCGCTTTATGATAGTACCATCCAGGCCTGATGGACACATCACATTCTGCCGGAACCCAATATTTACCGTCTTCGTGACCATATGGCGACTCCTGATAGGGGCCGACTCCCGGTGCAAATTGCTCCTTTCTAAAGGTAGACCAGTTGGTTTTGCCGGCAAAGCCATTTTCGTTGCCTACCCATCGCGTGCCTGGCCCACCATCGCTAAAAATAATAGCCTCCGGCTGCAAGGCCTTTACCAGCGCAAAAGTACTATCCCATCCGTAGTAGGTATTCCTGTCTACGTTGCGGGTTTCATTAGCTCCACCATAATAACCATCGCCCCCGTTGGCACCATCTACCCAAAACTCAAATATGTCTCCATAGTTGGTCAGCAGCTCCTTTACCTGATTGCGGTAATACTCCACGTACTCCGGTTGGCCATAGGCCGCATGGTTTCTATCCCAGGGCGATAGATATATACCCAACTTGAGTCCAAACTCCCTGCAGGCATCGGCCAATTCGGCTACCACATCGCCCCTACCATTCTTCCAGGGGCTATTCTTTACCGAATGCTCGGTATAGGCCGAAGGCCAAAGACAAAACCCATCGTGGTGCTTAGCGGTGAGGATAACACCCTTCATCCCTGCTTCTTTTACCACCCTTGCCCACTGCCTTGTATCTAGTGCTGTAGGGTTAAAACTGGACGCAGGCTCATCACCAAGCCCCCACTCCATATCAGTAAACGTGTTCATATTAAAGTGGATAAACGCATAGTATTCCAGCTTTTGCCAGGCCAATTGCTCAGCCGAAGGCAAAGGCCCCACCGGGTCTGGTGGCGCCACATTCTGCGTGCATGCCAGGGTAGTAAACAGGGCGAATACGCCAACAATTATCTTTTTCATAAGAACAGGTATTTCTAAAATCTGCTGTGGGTTTAAAGCAATGGACACTTACAAGTAACTGAAATTAGCATGGCCAGGCAACTCAAAATAAAGGCAGAGCATAGTAGCCAGATAAATTTGCCCCGGTATTACAAAAAAAGAGGCCGCCTCAAAGGTCAGAACCAGACCATTCCGAACCTGTCTCTCGACAGGTAAATTCTCGGTGACCTTAAACCAACTTTTGAGACAACCTCTTACTTATGTATTAGCTCAACTTTCTAATTATCACCACCAATGGGCGAAAAGTCTACCTCTTTTACTGCCTTCAGGTAAGCTTCCCAATTGGCACTATACCATTCCTCTACTTTTTGTTTTACCTCTTGCAGTTGGTTGGAAGCCCTTTCTAACAGTCGCTGTTGGGTTGGCCCCGGTTTATCATAAGAACCGCTCACCGATCTCATGGCCGTAAACACATGAGAAAGTACAGGAGTAGGCCCATCGCCACCACCTCCAAAGAAACCTCTTCCACTACTACCTATGAGTCCTTGTAGTTCTTCCAGTTGCTTTTTCACATCGTTGCTCTTGGTGCGTAGGCCATTGTATTGTGGCCCTCTCTTACCCTGAAGGGCAGCAATTACCTTGTCAACCGACTGAATACTTTCATTGACCTTACCACTCAGCTGCATCACCTCGTTAGAAACCACGCCAATCTGCCGCAACATATCTCTTCGGGCAATCAGGGCATCCATTGAGAACTCTTCTCTTGGATCCATTTTAAACTCAACAGTGGTTTCGTCAGAAGCACCATCTACTGTAATTTTCACCCTATACTGACCGGGCAAGGCAGGAGTTCCGCCTCTGAAGAAGCGACTGGCAAACTGATTGGGAGAATCTTCTGTATCATCTTCCGATTCCGGAGGGTCTTCATCGAATCTCCACTCCGCCACGTTCAACCCATCTTGAACCGGTACAGAAAGAGTTCTAACCACATTTCCCTGGGCATCCATAACTTCTACCGTTGCCTGAGGACCTCTCTGACCTCCACGGCCTCCACCAAAGCGACCATTACCACCACCTCCGGCACCGGCTCTTGCTCTAAAGGCGGCCATTTGCTCTTCAGTTGGCTGACCTCCTCCCGGGCGTGCTCCTGCAGGCCTTTCGGGCGTAGCAGGCTTTTTAGCAAAAAACTTAATCAGTGCTGCCCCATTCGATCGGTTTTCTCCTTCATAGGTTGCGCTACCCGGATTGGCAGGACCATTGGCCGAACGGTTGCTCACCATGTAGGCCGTAACGGTCGGTATGGCTGTAACTTTTGCAGCGGCTACCGTAGCCTGCCCTTTTGAAGCCAATACCCGCAATGGGTTAATATCATCAAGCACCCATATTCCTCTTCCAAAAGTTCCTATCACCAGATCGCTCTCCCGTTCCTGAATCACCAAATCCATAGTAGACACACTGGGGTATCCATTATTGAATTTGCTCCAGGTTTTCGCTCCATCTATACTAATGTAAAGACCATGCTCTGTTCCGAAAAACATCAGATTAGGCTCCACCGGATCTTGCACATATGAGAGGGCATAGCCAAATACATCGGACTCCTTTACCAATGGTTCCCAGGTTTTACCGTAATTTCTGGTACGCATGAGGTACGGTTTAAAATCGAACCTACGGTAATTGTTAATTACTGCTACTGCTTCCCCGTCATTATAGCGTGAAGCTTTTATTTGAGCCACCCAGCTGCCTGCCGGCACTCCTTTAAGGTTAGAGGCCACATTGGTCCATGTATTGCCACCGTCTCGGGTAATCTGAATATTACCGTCATCCGTTCCTGCCCAAATCACCCCTCTTTCCCTAGGGCTGGGTTCTATAACCAATATAGTGGTGTAGTTTTCAGCTCCAGTAGCATCACGGGTCAATCCACCGCTTTCATTCTGCTTTTGCTTTTCCGGATCGTTAGTAGTCAAATCCGGTGAAATGACCGTCCAATCGTCACCCTTATTCGTGCTTTTATGTACAAACTGACTACCAAAATAAATGGTACTGTTATCGAACGGATCTTGTGCTATTGCGGCATTCCAGTTGAATCTAAGGTTCACCCCTGGGTCTTCATGTGTTGGTTTAATGAATTTTGAACGTCCTGTAACCTTATCGTACCTCAACACATTTCCTTGCTGCGACATGGCATAACCATAACGCGAATCGTCAGGATCGGGCACCACGTCAAAGCCATCACCTCCCGCTACGGACATAAAGTAGTCGTTCCGTATGCCGTCTCTGGTCCAAATGTAGGCAGGCCCGGTCCAGCTACCATTATCTTGCAGACCTCCATACACATTGTAAGGAATCTCGTTGTCTACTGCGACATGATAAAACTGCCCCAGTGGAAGATTCTCTACAAATTGCCAGGTTTTTCCCATGTCGCGGGTAATGGCCATTCCCCCATCGTTGCCCAAAATCATATACTTAGGGTTGTCTGGGTGAATGTACAAGGCATGATTATCTACGTGAATCAGGTTATTTGGAATAAGCCGCTCGAATGATTTTCCACCATCTTCACTTCTGTTCACGTAGGTGAAGATGCTATACAGTCTGTTTTCGTTCTGAGGATCTACATAGATATCGAAGTAATAAAATGGGCGATTGCCAATCTCCGATTTATTGTTAATCATAGTCCACTTAAAACCCCCATCATCTGAACGATAAAGCGCGTTTTCTTTGGCTTCAATAATGGCATATACTCTATTAGGATTGTTAGTGGCAAAGGCCAATCCCATTCTACCCAAATCTCCCTCGGGCAAACCATTCTTTTCAGCAGTTTGTTGGGTCCAGGTTTTACCACCATCAAGCGTCATATACAGTCCGGAACTCGGACCTCCTGATTCAAAAAACCATGGCTTTCTGCGGTGCTGCCACATGTTCACCAATAGCTTGTTGGGGTTGGCCGGATCCATCACCATGTCACCCACCCCTGTCATCTGATCTACATAAAGTATCTTCTTCCAGGTTTCGCCACCATCGGTAGTTTTAAATACACCACGCTCTTCATGGTCTCCCCAGGGAGAACCAATAGCTCCAATGTAAACTGTATTCGGGTCATCGGGGTGAACGATAATTCGGTGCACATTGCGGGTTTTTTCCAGCCCCATGAGCTGCCAGGTCTTGCCAGCATCGAGGCTTCGGTACACACCATATCCTCCCGTTAAACTATTTCTTGGGTTACCTTCTCCGGTACCTACCCATACCACATCGGGGTTTTTCTGACTAACGGCAACAGCACCTATCGATAAAGCCAGCTCAGAGTCAAAAATAGGCTCCCAGGCAATACCTCCGCTCTCCGATTTCCATAAACCACCGGAAGCTGAACCGGCATAAATAATTTCAGGTTGATCTCGCACCACATCTACCGTGGTGATTCTGCCACTCATACTGCCAGGGCCAATGCTCCGGGGTTTAAGCGACTCCATAGCACTAAAGTTGATTTGCTGTGCCTGCACTGAAAACATCAGTAAAAAAGAGGCTACAACCATCATCCAAAAGCGCTTTTGGCGATGATTAGAATGTTGAAGATTCTGCATAGTTTAAAAAGGTTGATTTCGCTTTGGACAAGTAAGTAATTGAAAAGTTTATTGCCTGATTTGAAAATGGTATGAGCGGTAAGCCCAATGGTCCAGCTGCTACCATTCAAAGCGAGCTCCTTGGGCAAGTGGTGGCTTCTTAGTAAATTCCTCAGCCTTAAACTATAAGACCATGAACATCTCTCAACTCACCTCTTGTTTATCACTATTTTTCTGCCTCACACTCTCTCTTTCTGCTCAGGTTTCCGATAAGCTCGAAATGCTGGACATCTTTAATCTGGAGTATGTTTCTGACCCTCAAATTTCGCCCGATGGCCAGCGCATAGTATATGTAAGAAACTTCAAGGACATAATGACAGATCGTAACCTGTCGAATCTATGGATTGTTAATTTCGATGGAAGTCAAAATCGGCCATTGACCACAGGAGAACAAAGCGACCGATCGCCAGTATGGTCGAATGATGGCTCAAAGCTGGCCTACATCTCCAACAAATCGGGAAAAACAGAACTGTACTTGCGCTGGATGGACACCGGTCATGAAATGGTTCTGGTCAATTCGGAAAAAACTCCCGGTAATATCACCTGGTCTCCTGACGATAGGTTTCTAGCATTCAGCATGTTTGTTTCGGAGTCCCAAGCCTCTCCTATTAAAATGCCAGCAAAACCAGCCGGAGCGGAATGGAATGCTCCGCCCAAGTATGTAGACAAACTGGTTTGGCGAATGGATGGTGTGGGTGAGCTCCCCTCAGGGCACCAGCAGCTCTTTACCGTACCCGTTTCGGGTGGAACACCCCGGCAGCTTACCAGCGCACCCTATAACCACTCTTCTCCGGAATGGAGCAAAGATGGCCGACTGATTTACTTTAGTGCCAACATGCGAGAAGATGCTGAACTGGAAGCTCAGGACTCTGACATTTACACCATAGAGCTTAGCACAGGAGCCATTAAGAAAATCACTAACCGCTACGGCCCGGACAGCAGCCCGAAAATATCGCCAAACGGAAGGCAACTGGCCTATTTGGGGTATAACGATGAATACAAAGGCTACCAACTGAGCCGACTGTACGTTGCTGAAGCCAACGGAGCCAATCCGAAGTTAATTTCCGGTAATCTGGATAGAGACGTGAACAGTATTCACTGGGCAGCCGATGGCAAAAGTCTTTATTTTCAGTATGTAGACAAGGGACATACTAAAATTGGCAACATCACGCTGGACGGTAAAGTTACAGAAGTTGCCGCTGGTTTAGGCGGAATGTCTCTCGGAAGGCCCTATACCTCGGGTGCCTATAGCATAGCCAGGAATGGACGCTATGCCTATACCTGGGCCGAAACTCACGAACCAGCCGATTTAGGAGCCGGAGAAGCAGGTAAAAATAAGCGACTGACGTGGGTAAACGAAGACCTCTTCGGACACAAAAAACTGGGCGCTATTGAAGAAATATGGTACAAATCATCTGCCGATGGACTGGACATTAATGGCTGGATAGTAACTCCTCCGGATTTTGATCCGGGTAAGAAATACCCATTGATTCTTGAGATTCATGGAGGTCCATTCTCAAGCTATGGCCCCGTATTTTCTGGCGAAATTCAACTGATGGCTGCAGCCGGATATGTAGTGCTTTATACAAATCCCAGAGGCAGCACCAGTTATGGTGAAGCCTTTGGCAATGAGATTAACAAAAATTACCCCAGCCATGACTATGACGACCTGATGTCTGGTGTGGATGAGCTTATAAAACGGGGCTATATCGATGAAAATCAACTCTTTGTCACCGGAGGATCAGGAGGCGGTGTGCTTACCTCATGGATTGTTGGCAAAACTAATAGGTTTAGAGCTGCTGTAGTCGCTAAACCGGTCATTAACTGGTACAGCTGGTCGCTCAATGCAGATATGTCGGCCTTTGCTACCCGCTATTGGTTTGAGAAAAAGCCTTGGGAAGACCCTGAAAAGTACCTCAAACACTCTCCTATTTCGCTGGTAGGGAATGTAACTACTCCTACCATGCTTTTAACAGGAGAAGCCGACCTGAGAACACCTATTCATGAGTCGGAGCAGTTTTATACGGCTCTTAAGCTAAGAGGCATAGAAACGGCTATGGTCCGCATTCCGGGAGCATTTCATGGCATTGCAGCCCGCCCCAGCAACCTCATTGCCAAAGTGTCGGCCATACTCACATGGTTTGACAAATACCGTACTGAAACGGTAGATCTGGAGAGAAAAAGATAAACTCCAAATACAGGGAAGCACAGGGCGTTTATTTGCCTTGCCTGAGTCTACTAAAAAAGGAATCGCGATAAGCCTGGCTCAACGGAATTTTAGATTTACCAATACTCACCTGATGCGCCTCAAAAGAATTGAGGTGCTTCAGGTTGATGAAGTATGACTTATGGATTCTTACAAAGGGGGCCGGCAGGCTGGCTTCCAATTCTTTCATGGTTTGAAGGCTCATAATTTTGCCTTTAGCCGTATGGTAAGTCACATAATTGCCACTACCTTCTAAAAAGTACACCTCATCCACAGATACTTTATGAGTTTCGGTACCGCTTTTAATTAACAGATAGGTTTCTTCATTACCCACAGGCTCTACTGAAGTAGTCAAAGGCTTTGTCTGGGCCATAGCTCGCTCGCAAGCCTTTACAAAACGCGCAAAGTCTACCGGTTTCAACAGGTAATCTACGGCCTCTACTTCAAACCCCTCTACGGCATATTCCGAATAGGCCGTGGTAAAGATTATTTTAGGAGGTTTTTGAAGAAGCCGGGCTAGTTCCATTCCGCTAAGATCGGGCATGTTAATATCCAAGAACATAAGGTCTACCGGATGCTTTCTGAGATAGTCGAGTGCATGCATGCCATGCCGGAAAGTGGCTACAAGTTCAAGCCCCGGCACTTTACCAATATAATCGACCATTACTTCCAAAGCCATAGGTTCGTCTTCAACAGCAATTGTCTTAAAGGGTTGCACCATTACATTGTTCATTAGTTCTTACAATCTACTTTCAATTGCACGCGATACCAATTTTCTTCTGTGCTTATCTCCAACTGGTGTTTTTCCGGGTAAATTAATTTGAGCCGTTGTGTGGCATTTTGCAAACCTATACCCCCAACCTCTTTAGAGTTGACCTTATGAATAGTGTTCTGCAGGGTAAACAGAAGATGCCCGTTTTCTACCTTACAGTTAAGCGCTATAGCCGATGGCTTAGTCAGTGAAATACCATACTGAAAGGCGTTTTCTACGAAAGGAATAAGTAAAAACGGAGCAATACGCAAACTCTCATCATCTTCCGGCCAGGTGCAGTTGATGGTTATAGGGTCACTCTCCTGAAATCGTAACTGTTGCAATTCAATGTAATTCTGAAGGTACTCCATCTCTTTCCGCAGTGAAACCCTGTCGGCATTGGTTTCATAAAGCATGTAGCGCATAATACCCGCCAGCCTTGCTAGTTGTTCGGCTGTGGTATAATCGCCATTCTTTCTACTCATGGCAAACAAGTTATTGAGCGTATTAAAGAGAAAGTGCGGGTTAATCTGTGAACGCAGGAAATTAAGCTCAGAAGCCAGTTTTTCCCGCTCCAGTTCTTTCTGGTACTGCGTATCCCTAAGCCAGATCAGAAAGAATCCGTAGCCAAGTGATAGAAACAGAAAAAAGAAATTGAACACCAGCACCATACCAATTAACTCCCCATTGTACCAAGCTACCGGTCGGCCAAGTGTTTGTAGCAACAAGTAGTCGAAGGTAATTTCCAGCAGTGTGAGAAGCACAAAAGCTATTACAAGAGAAAGCACATATTGCTTACGCTTTCGTTTGGCCAGTTGCCTGGGCATCAGATAGAGCGCATTGCCATAAAAAATGACCACATTGATGATGGTTCCTACCAGCGAAGACCAAAAAAGACCTCCATCTTCTGCACTAAAATGTCCCATGGTAAGACCAAAAGCCGGCCAGGTGAGAATAAATAACCCTATCAGCCACAGACCACTCTCAAAAATGCGCAAAACGGTTTTCATAGTCGTTAAACTACAAGTTTTGACGCTTATCTCCTGCTACTATTGATGAAAGCCCGGTAACAATGGATAAACCCGCACTTTGGATTGACAAGACCGACTCATCAATTATTTCAGGCCTTACAACCAGCATTTGGCATCGTTGATGGATTTCATTTTTGTGGTATGCTCAACAAACCTAGTTTTGACCAAAACTCAGAAAATGAAACAGTTATATACTTTAATGATGGCCCTACTGGTTTGTACAACCGGTCTGGGACAAACAAACAAAAAAGAATCGATCGACCGATTTTTGGAATTGCTCCACGAAAACCAACAAAATATGGGGGTGGTAGCCATTTATACCAATGGCAAGGAAGAGTATAGCAAGGCTGCCGGATGGATTAACGCAGAGAATAAGAAGCCGTTGGCCGGTGACACCCGATTCCGAATTGGTTCCATTAGCAAGATGTTTACTGCGGTGCTGGTTTTCCAGTCTATTGAAGCCGGGCAATTGAGTTTGGATACTAAGTTATCGAAATTCTACCCGGGCATAAAAAATGCCGATCGGATCACAATTTCCCATATGCTTCACCATAAAAGCGGTATCCCCAACTTCACCAGTTCACCGGTGTATCGCGAAAAAATGTATAAGGGCATGACTGAAAAAGAGGTGATAGCCCTTATCGAAAGCCTGCCTGTGGAGCTAGAGCCCAATGCACAAACTTCATATTCCAATTCTAACTATTACCTTTTGAGCCGCATTTTAGAAAAGGTTACTGGTGAGTCTTTTGCCAGATTGCTGGATAAAAAAATCAGCCAACCTCTAAAACTCACGGCAACAAGCTATGGTAAGAAGATCAATGAAGCCGGTAATGAGGCTCACTCTTATAGTTTCGATGCCGCCAGTGGCAGCTGGAAACGCATGGAAGAAACTGAAATGGGTATACCTCAAGGTGCAGGAGCCGTAGTATCGAACACCAGGGATCTGGCTACTTTTATTCAAGCACTTTTCGAGGGCAAACTTATATCGACAAAAAGCCTGAATGATATGAAAGCTATTGACCAGGGCTTAGGGCGCGGCATGATGGTCTTTCCCTTTTACGATCGGGTGGCCTATGGTCATAATGGGTCTATCGATGGATTTGAGTCGAGCCTGGCCTACTTTCCTGAAGAAAAAACGGCCTTGGTAATTTTATCGAATGCCGTTGGAGAATATGGGTTTAATAATGTGGCCTTGGGAGTGCTAAGCTACTGGTTCGACAAACCTTTTGAACTACCAAGCTTTTCAGACAAACCGGTTGAGTTGAGTTCAGAACAACTAAAGGCTTTCGAAGGCACCTTTGCCAATAGCAACTTGGGCATGAAAATTAAGCTTTGGGTTCAGGATGGAGCCCTGATGGCTCAGGCAGAAGGACAGTCGGGTTTTCCTCTGGCGGCCTTCGAAAACGATACGTTTAAGTTTTCTGCAGCTGGCATAGTCATTAAATTCCATGAGAACCGCGATAAGTTTACCCTACTGCAAGGTGGCGGTGAGTTTATCTTCGAAAAACAATAGTTATACGGACAGAAAATACGGCTTAGAGACTCAATTGACCTATTTTCTATGAAGCCCCCAACCGATAGGCATTCTATCGGGAAAGGGGCTTCTTTAATGGCCGACACTAGCCCCTTTTGCACACCCTTGTAAACTCACAATAGCTGCAACGCTCCAAATCATCTGTTTGGGTAAAAGGTACGGAAACATCGTAAATCTCCTGAACAAGCTCTTGCAGTCTCTCCGAAAAGGCTTCAATTTCAGCATCATCAAGTGTTTCACCGCCTTTGAGCCACTGGGTGCCTTCTCTAAGACTTTTCAGTGTAGTGATACCCACTTTTATGGGTTTCTGTACGTGGGGACGCACCAATACGGCATACAAATAGGCCTGAAAACCCGATTTGTACTTGGGCTCATTGAAATGAAGTTCGAGTATTTCTTCGTCCGGCTTCGGGGAACGACCCCTCGGCACAAAATCTACCCTACCGGTTTTATAGTCGGTAATACGCAACACTCCATCTTTCTCGTCAATCCTGTCTATGGTTCCACTTATCCGAACAGTGCCCTTTCCTTCTACCTTTACCAGCTGTTCATAGCCATCTTCTTCTAACCCTATTACCTCAAAAGGTGCATCGGCCATGTCTAAGTCCAGCACCTTTTGTATCAGTTGCTCCATCACCTCTTTGGTTACCAGATCTCGTCCGGTAAGCTGTTGGTGGTCTTGAATAATCTTGTTTCGGTGCAAAGAGTCAATAAGCTGTTTCTCTACCTGTGCTTTGAGCAGCTTTATTTGCTCTGAGCCAATAGACCGGCCAACCCAGGGTCGGTAGAGGTACTCCAACACCTCATGAACCACAATGCCCAGATTGCGGGCATCAATATCCTCTTCCACATCTTCCTGCTCTTTAAAACCGGCCACGTTTTTCAGGTAAAACTTAAGCGGACAGGTAACATAGTTGGTCAATGAAGTGGGCGATAAAAACTTTGATTGCCCGGCCTCTGTCGTAAACCGGCCAAGCAAACGCATTACTTCTTCACTCTTCTGTACCTCAACCACCTCTGTTTCTGCCGCATCGGGTATCCAGCCCTCGTAGTTTTTTTCTTCAACCCGATAATGGCTTAGAGGAGCATATCGTTTCAGTTGCTGCAAAATAAACCGACTCTTCTCCCCAGAAGAATCTGCCTCGGTAGTGTTATCGTACACCCAATGTATTTGTTCAGCCCGCTGCATAAGTCGCTTAAAGTGGTAGGCATAAATGGCATCTTGTTCTTCGAAGGTGGGTAGCCCAAACACCCTTCGTAGTCCGTAAGGAATATATGAGTTGAGATTTCTGGCGGTGGGTAACTTGCCTTCGTTGGCCGAAAGCACCACCACCTGTTTAAAGTCAAGGGTTCTTGTTTCCAGAAAGCCCATAATCTGAATTCCCTGCACTGGTTCTCCCTCAAACGGAATCTTTACGGCTCTAAAGTGCTCCTGAATAATCTTTTTAATAAGCTTAAGGCTGAAGTCGGTTCTTCCTTCCAGATAATCGTTGAGTTGGTTAAGCGATTTGAGCAGAAAGTAAATAAACTCCTGATCAGTAAGTGCGGTGTTTTGTTCTTTGAACGTATAAAAAACTGCGGTGAGATAGTCTTTCAGCGCCTTATACAGGCCTTCCCAGCTTTTCTCGGCCTGCCAGAGTGTAGAGAGCTGCGAGCTCTGAATGAGTCTTGTCAACTCTGACTGACTCACTTTAGTACGCTTTTCTCTCACCGCCCATTGGCTAAACTCCTGAGATACTCCTCCATGAAAGACAGCAGCGTATGGATTGGCTAACAAAGGCCTAAGGTCGAAGGTATGAAAAACCCACTCCCCCTCCTGTTGACGGGCCTTGTGCATTAATTCCAGGTAGCTGAGCACAAAATCAAATACCACCGTAGATCGCATGGGATAGCCCATGGTTACGTTGATCTTATGTTTTTGGGCAGGCATGGCATACAACAATGGCACCAGCAGTTTTTCATCGGCCAGTACTATGGCTGTTTCTTCAGGCTTAGCTCCCCGGTCTATGAGCTCGGTAACCAAGCGTGCCCCTAGTTGTGCCTGGGCCATGTTTTGCGAAACACTGTGAAGGGTTACCTGCTTCGGCACCTCTAATGAGCGAGCATCAAAAATCAGACTCTTGGGCCACTTGGCGGTGTACTCTCTCAGAAAATTCCCGGCCTCCTCTTTCTTTTCTTGCAGGTAATACGAGTCGGCATCCCAATAGAGCTGCGCCTTACCCGATTTTACCAGAGCATCGAAAATCAATTCTTCTGATTTACTCAGTGCATTGAACCCACAGAAATGGTAATGTACATATCGGTGATCGAAAGATTCTTGTGTCAGTACACTGGCCAGATTTCGGTACAGCATTCCTCCATAGGCCTTTTCTTCTTGAAGCAGCGTTTCCTGGTACTGCTCATAGACAGCTCCCACTTCTTTCCATATTTTGAGAAACTCGGTGAGCAGTTTCGTTTTTTCCTGTTTTTCTGTCAGCGTTCGGTAGCGAGCTATTATTTCCCTGAATTCATCGGAATAGCCGAACACATGGTCTATTTCCTTTATGTTTTGCAAGGCTGAATATATCTTTTTGGCATCGGCCATATACCGGTCTATCTCATCGTAGTCTTTGAGAATAATCTTCCCCCAGGCATAGAAGTCATCAAACTGCAGGCTACTATCTTTCTTTTGGTAGATTTTGAAAAGGTGGAAGAGTAAGGTAAGCTCATCGGTAATGGTCAGGCCCGTCATGCGCTGCACAAACTCTTCTATGCTCAGTATGGCCGGTAGCATAAAGTTGCTTTCGCCATGCGCAGCCAATAAGGCCCTCTTAAAAAACACCCCTCCACGCTTGGTTGGAAATACAAAGCAATGATTTTTGAGCTCACCCAACTGACTAACAGAAAACTGCTCAACAAGTAACTGATGGAACGTTTTCATACACCAACCTCCCTGATTAATACCGGTTCTACATAAACCAAAAACCCGCTAACATTGGAGTATCCCATAGCCTGAATGGCATGCATATATCGCTTAACCTGCTGCTGATGCGCTTCACTTTCCACTTCTTTTTTATAATCCACCACGATGGCTTTTTCTCCCTTCAGCATCAAACGGTCGGGCTTATGCTCACGCCCCTCAAACCATAAAGTGCGTTCGTTGTACACCTCATAATCACCAGAAAACCAATCGCATAGCTTTTCTTCCTCAAAAAGTCTTTCGATTCGCTTTTCTACCTCCCGGGCTATTTCTTGGTTAAACTCTCCTGCCTGTACCCGTTGCCTCAAAACCACAGGCAAATCTTCTTTCATCAATACATCGGAGAGCACATCGTGCACCTGATTGCCCAGAGTAATGTTTCTGGCTTGTTCAGTTTGTTGAAGCATAAAAAAACGTTCGGAATCATTTCTGATACTCAGTTTTTCGAGAAAGGAATCTTCAGGATATATCTTTAACACCTCCGCATCGGAAGCCGAATCGGTGCCACTTACTTTTTCATGTTCTTCTCCCAACTCCCATTGCATTCCTCCATCGGTTTCGGTGGTCTTCATACCAATGTCCTCCACCAGATCAACCAGCAGTTGATGAATGCTTTGCCCCCCCGATCGGGTGGCCGGGGCAGAAAGATACAGCTTCTCCCGCGGGCGCGTAAAGGCCACGTAGGTTTTATTGAGAATATCTAAAGCCGACTCTTCTGCCTCACGGAGGTAATCATCGGCAAAATGAGAATCCATAAGCAGCCCCTTGCTGAAATCGAGGGGTATAAACCGAAGCTCTTGCATGTCTTCCGGAGTGTTGGAGGTCCAGAACTGATGCATTTGAGCCGGAGGCAAAATTTGCCAGTTGGTGAAGGGAATAAACACTATGGGAGCCTCAAGTCCTTTCGACTTGTGGATGGTAAGAATCCGTATGGCATTGGCATGCTCGCTGGTAGCCACCGTTTGGTTATCTCCTTCTTTTTCCCACCACTCCAGGAAACTACTTACAGAACTGCGTCCTTTTTGTCCCTGTTCGAGTACCAGATCGAGCAGTTGCTGCAGGTAAATATCAGATTGATTGCTGAAGTCAAAAATGATGAGCAATTCGCAAATAAGATCGAAAAGCGACTGCTGCTTGAGCCTGTGCATTTGCTCAAAAAAAGCCGGAGGAAAGCCTGCATCCTGCAGAGTTATTCGCTCACCCGGGCGGGTTTCTACTACGGGTTGATAGGCTTTGCCCTTCAGCCTGCAGTATAACACCATCAGGTTGAGTAAGCGTACATCGTCATTATCGGTTTGCAAGTAGGCCAATAGCTCAAGAACAAAAACCACTAAATCGCTTTGGCTGAGCTTAAGCGAATCACCGTTAATAAAAGGTACTCTGGCCTGAAGAAAGGCATTGGCCACATCTGGTATTTCGCTATTGCGATTTACCAAAACCAGCATATCACCATAGCTATAACCCAATTCGATGTTTTGAGCTATTTTAGCCATGAGGTGGCTCACAGAGGCCTCTTTCCAAAGGTCATCGTCCCAAAAAGAGACCTGTACAAAACCACCTTGCTGTTTCTTTATTTGCTGCGCATGATCTTGAAAGGCCAATTCGAAAAGTTCGCTATTTGACAACGAGTCGTTGGTCTTTAGGGCAGCAGGCAATTGGGCAAACAAAGCGTTGTTGAAAGATACAATCTGGCTAAGGCTTCTGTAATTATCTACCAGTCTCTTATCGGCATCGGCCGAATAAAAAGCACCCAGGTCTTGCCTTATTTGGGAGAGCAGAAGCCTCATATTTCCACCTCTGAAACGGTAGATAGACTGCTTTACATCTCCTACAATAAGTACCTCATGACCTTCTGAAAGGGCATTAATAATTAATGGTCTCAGGTTGTTCCACTGAAAATTGGAGGTATCCTGAAACTCATCGATCATAATGTGTTTATAGCTGCTCCCCAGTTTCTCAAAAAGAAAAGGCGCATCGGCCTCATTGAGTACTTCTTTGAGTATACGGTTGGTATCTGAGATGAGCATTACGTTGTGCTCATCGCGATAATCTTTAAGTTGCAGGTTGAGTGATTCGAGTAGCCCAAAGGCATAAATATTTCGGAGTACTGCCCTGTTGGTGTTGTAGTTTTTCCTTTCTTTTAGAATAAAATGAAGGGCTTCATTGCCTAATATGGCCAACTGCTCTTCGCCCACCTGACAGGCCAACTCAAATTTTGGGCTTTTTTTTTGCTCCCCATTTCATCTCTCCATCGAGAGCCTGAATAAATCGCTTTTTATGCTCAATATCGTATTCTTCTTTTTGGAGTGCATAAAAGGCTGCTAACGGCCCTGATCGGCTATAGTTAAAATCATTCACCGTCAGACCGTATTGATTCATAAGATCAAAAGCCTTGTTGGCAAACAATCTGGCGGTATTTTCGAACTTAGCCTTTTGAGCTTTAAGCCGGTCTATTACCTCCTTTAAAACCGAGAAGTTTACAGACTGCCCACTGAACCCTTCCTGAAAGGCTTCACTAAAAAGGTTGTTTCCCAACTTCTCTATTTGGCGGTCTACATTCCAACTTTTGTCGTTTTCTATTTGCTCTTTCGAAAACAGAGTAAGCCACTCTTTTACCTCCGGCTGCTGATCAATGGTTCGAAATAGGTTTTCGATAGTCTCGGTGAGCGCCAGTTTTTGATTCATTTCTACCTCATAGCTCAAGGGCAGGTTTAGTTCACGGGCAAAGGATTTTAATACCCGGGAAAAAAAGCTGTCTATGGTTGATACTTCAAACCGACTGTATTGATGAATGATGAGATCGTATGCTTCTTCGGCCCTTGAGGCTACTTGTTGAGCATCGAACCGCCCATCAAACTCACTAAGTAACACTTGCTGTAAATCGCTGAAGTTTCCGGAAGCCAGGTCTTGAAGAGCCTTTAATATCCTGGATTTCATTTCTTCTGTGGCCTTATTGGTGAAGGTAATGGCCAGAATATGTTTGAAGTCTTGCGGATTGGCGATAAGCAGCTTTACATATTCCTTCACCAGAGTGAAGGTTTTACCGGAGCCGGCAGAAGATTTGTAGACGGTTAATGCCAAGGGTTGCTGTGTTTGACATGAAATTAATTAATGATGGCATAAACTTGGACAGTTTATCGCACCAATTTAAAACTACCTCGATAGGTTTCTTCAAAACTAACTTCATTCAACCTACCGGCATAAAAGACAATATAAGAGTAGTTGCCAGCAGGTGCCTCAGCTCCGTTGTAGTTACCATCCCAGCCCTCGGAGAGGTCTTCGGTGCTAAACACCACCGTACCCCACTTGTTGTAAATCTGCATGGAGTACTTAAGCGAACAGTCGGCAACGGGCTTAAAGGTATCGTTGGCACCATCGCCATTCGGGCTGAAAGCATTGGGGAAGAATATTTTTGGGAAACGCTCGGTCACGTCAATGGTCAAAGAGGTTTCACAGCCGTTGGCATCGACTATGCGTACATTGTAGCTCCCTTGGCTTAGTCCACTGGCATTGGCATCATCGGTAGTCGGGTTATTGCTCCAGTAAAATTGGTAGTCGGGTGTGCCTCCTTTGGCATCGATATATGCCGTACCATTGGTGGCTTGCGGACAAATAGGGTCGTTAATCAGGCTCTCTAAATCGGGTTCCAGCAATGGGGGCTCTGTAATGGTAAAACCGGTACTTACCTGGCATCCGTTCTTATCGGTAACTATTACCTGGTAGGTTCCTGCTCTCAGGTTAGTATTCACATGGCTATTGGTAGTGGTTTGAGTGTTGCCTTTTATCCAAGTAAACTCATAATCGCCATTGGCAAAAGTCACACCACCTGTCACCGTAATATCGGCCACTCCATTGGCTTCTTGAAAACAGCGTACCGGAAGAGTGACCGGCTGATCTAAAATACGTAGTTCATCGGGCTCTGCTACAGTAAAAGTTTCTGTGAGTACGCAGCCTAGTTCATCGGTAATGGTTGCAATATAGTCACCGGCCACCAGGTTATTGATTTGAGCACCCGTAAGACCATTATCCCAATTGACAGTGTAAGCACCGGGTTTACCCCCGGTTATGTTCAAGGCTATGTCTCCTGTACTTTCTCCAAAACATAAAACATCATCAATATTGGCTGTTACCTGTAGGGGTGAATAGACAACCACCTCTAGTTGATCGGAAAAACCTTCACAATCAGAGATTGCAGGGTTATATTCTCGGTACCATACCTTGCCACCGCTACCGTTGCCCCAATTTATAAAAACCTCATTGGCCGTTGGGTTAGAGTCCGGGGTAATGGTTCCTCCCTGAACAAACCACTGGTACTGCGACCCGTTAGTTTGAGGTGTAAAGTAGCGCACTCTATTTCTGTCGTCATAGCAAACCTCTGTATCGAAAGCGCCATCAGACTGAGGCAATGCCGGTTCCAATCGCTTGTTAATAATAACCGGAAGCTTAATGGTGTCACCTACGCAGCCTAAGCTATTGCGAGAAGTTACGGTAAGCGATGCCTGATCATTGGCTGCTCCCCAATTGACTGTTATGCTCTTGCCCGTGGTCGAAGAGGTTATCGTTCCTCCCTCAATACTCCATTCATAGGTATTAGAATCATCGCCAACGGCCGTATACTCAATACCTGTTACATCGGGGCAAACGGAAGCCGGGCCATTTATTTTTTCGAACTCTGTCTCCAGCACGGTCAATTGCTTAATCACTACTTCGGCTGTTCCACAAGAGCCCTGCCCATCGGAAGCCAAAAGCACCACTTCATATTCCCCGGGTTGGTTATACCTATAGGTTACACTTTCACCTTCGGCCGTATCGCCATTTCCAAAGTCCCATTGAAAGGTATTGAACCGCGGTTGTTCTCCGGCAGGAGTAATAAAAGAAGCGGAAAACTCAATCTCAGCATTTAAACAGGCTTTGTCCTGGATGACGCTGATAAACTCATCGTCTCCTTCTATCTTCAGGTTTAGATTTTCTAAGGCCACCCCGGCCGAGTAACCGAAAGATTCTGCATCTCCATAGCCATAAACAAAGGCTATTACCCCTTCTTCAGCCTCCAGTGTATGGTTTCCCCGAGAAATTTGAATACTGGCATATGCGGCATTTCCTACTTGAATAAAGCGGTTGGAAATGCTGCTGCCGTCCAGAAAAATATTATTAGTAGCTCCGGCTTCTGTAATCAGCGTCAAGTAGTATCTGTCAATCACCTCCACATCGAAGGCATTGAAGGTGACCTTATTTATGCGTTGCTCCAGAGGGCTTACCAAAATATAAAACGGGTCGGATTGGGTATTGTCGCAAGACCGCGAACGACTAAACTGCGCAAAGCTTATGGGCTTGTTAGAAGTTACGGTTCTTACCCCGCTCAAAGCCTTATTGATATAGTATTCTCCGGCATCCAGATTAATAACCGATTCGCCCGAAATATTCACCTCTGTGCCGTCTTCGGCTGCTATTATTTTAACATAGTCTCCTCCAAACCGGCTTTCATAAGGAATAAACATAAAATTTTTACCCCAGGTAGAAACAGGAAACATTTGTTCGAGCAGGTGATCGCGCGCGTCTCCACAACCACCCACATTGGTAAACACATTTCCACCAAATACCGCAATATTCTTACAATCGTCCGAATCGCTGCTCACTGACCTGACGTAGGTTCCGGTCAGGTCTCCATCGGCTTTAATGTGATATACCTCCCCCGCATTCAGCGTAACCACGGTTGACTCACCGGCAATCAACCCGTTGTAGGTATTGGTCGATGGAATGATCTCCACTTCAGAGCCATCCTGAACCCCAACAATTATCATATTGGATTCCCTGGCGGCATTGATTCGGTCACCATCGGGTTCGTAATGGGCTGTTACATAGTATTCTTTTCCCAAGGCATTGATGGGGAGAATTACGGCCGCATCGGCACTAAAACTTCGTTTATTAAGGGCATAGACCGATATGGGCTTGTCCGAAGTCACATGAAGTCCTATGGGGAAAATGCCTTCTTCGGTAGGCATAAATGTACCTGTAGGAATTTGTACGATTGACGATTCACCGGGAACCACATCAACTTCGAGATCGAATGAATTCAGCGGAGCGTTAATGCGCACCTTGGTTTCTTCCTTGGCTGAAAGGTAGATTTCTAACTGCACGTTGCCATCTTGGTTCTCCATAAAACCAAGCCAAAACTCACGCCCTTCGGTAGTTACCTGACCCCAAACGGTAAGTGTGCATAAAAGTCCTAATACGGTGCTAAATAGTCTCCTCAATTCTATTACAGCTAAGTCTCTTCTTTTACAACTATCCGCAGCATATTCACCATTCTTCCTGACGATTTACCGATGAAAGGCCATGAATACCTGTAGTAGTTGTTTACTTCAATCTACATAGATAAGGATAAAAACTAACGAATAAGCTCAAAACTCCCTCTAAATGTTTGTTCATAGGTAGTATTATTGATTTCAACTACATAAAACATGATGTAAGAGTATTTTCCGGCCGGAGCCGGCTGTCCCTGGTAGGTACCATCCCACCCCTCCTGAATATTTTCGCTGGAAAAAACAACTGTACCCCACTTGTTATAGACTTGCATGGAAAAAGACAACTCACAGTCGGTCACTGCACGAAAAACATCGTTTACACCATCGCCATTCGGGCTGAACGCATTGGGCAAATTTACCTTGGGAAAACGTTCCTCAACAGTAAGGGTATGGCTGGTCTCGCAGCCGTTGGCATCTACAATGCGCACGGTATAGTTGCCCTGACTCAACCCGGTAGCATTGGCATTGTCTGTTGTTGGGTTGCTGCTCCAGAAAAACTGATAGTCGGGCACACCGCCTTTGGCATTGATAAACACTGAGCCATTGCTGGTTTGCGGGCAAATGGGGTCGTTGATTATAGATTCAATATCGGCCTCAAGCAAGGGTGGCTCGGTTATGACAAAGCTGGTGGTGGCCTGGCATCCGTTGGCATCGGTAATCGTGACGGTGTAATTCCCTGCCCTCAGACTGGTATTTACTCTGCTGGTGGTAGTGGTGGCGTTTCCATTACTCTCCCAGGTGTAACGATATTCTCCATTGCCAAATGTGGTTCCTCCTTCCACATTCACCTCTGCCACTCCGTTGGCCTCCTGAAAGCACCTTACGGGCTGTGTGGTTACGGTTCCAACCACCTCAAGGGGCTCTGGCTCGTCTACTGTAAAAGTTTCTGTGTGCTCGCAGCCCAATTCATCAGTTATAGTAGCCGTATAGTTACCGGCCACTAAACCACTTATGGAAGTACCGGTTGCACCATTGGACCAGGCTACGGTATAGTCCGATCCTTTTCCACCGGAAATGGCCAGCGTAATTGCTCCATTGGCCTCACCATTACACAATACATCTGATATAGTTGGGGTGGGCACTATGGGCGAATAGATGGTAACCTCAAGGAAGTCGGAATAACCTTCGCAGTCGGTAATCAATGGATTATATTCTCTGTACCAAATGCGCCCGCTGGCACTATTGCCCCAGTTTACAAACACTTCATTGCTGGTTGGGTCTGAATCGGCCGTAAAGCTGCCTCCACTTACAAACCATTGATATTGCGATCCGTTGGTTCGCGGAGTAAAATAGCGTACTCTGCTTCGGTCGGTATAACACACTTCTGAATGGCTGAAACCATCGGTTTGAGGAGCGAGTGGTTCTAGTCGTTGGTCTATTTTCACATTAAGCGTAACCGTATCTCCAATGCACCCAATGGAATTAGTCACCAATACTTTCACTGAAGCATCGGCTTTGGCCACTCCCCAATCAACCCGAATATTATCTCCATTGTCCTGGGCAATCGTTCCGCCATCTACAAACCACTGGTAGGTATTACCGACCACTCCGTCTATGCTATAGGCAATATTAGTGATGTCCGGACAAACGGAAGCCGCTCCAATTATATCTCCATAGACAATATCTTCTACCTGAAAAGTTTTTGTAATGGTTTCTGAATTGCCGCATGAGCCGGTACCATCGGAGGCTATCATGGTGAGGGTATACTCTCCCGGAATAGTGTATACATGCTGAACCTCTTTACCGGTGGCCGTTGTTCCATCACCAAAATCCCATTCAAACTCCGTATAAAGTGGGTTGAGACCAGGAGGCGTTTCAAAATCAACACTGAAGTCGATAAGCGAGTTAACACAGGCTTGGCTCACAATAATTCCAATGTCTTCATCATCACCCTCCACCCTCAGGTTTAGATTTTCCAGTGATGCACCGGCCACATAGCCAAACGACTCTACCTGTCCAAAGGCATAGATATAGGCTATAAAGCCTCCACTGGAAGACAAGTTATAGTCTTGACCACGGTTGATCGTTAAGTTGGCAGCCGAATAATCGGTACCTGAAACTGCCTGAAAAACACCCGATGAAATGGCCGCTCCATCCAGAAACACGTTAGATGTATTGTTGGTGCGGGTTACAATGGTAAGGTAGTAGTCATCGAGTTGTGTGGCTTCCAGGGCGTTGAAATTGATCTCCTGAAGCTGTTGCTCGTTTGGACTGAGCATAATCATAAAGGGGTCGCCTGTACCCACTACCTGATTATTGTCGCAGCTCATAGTTAAGCTATATTGTGCCACCTGAACCGGTTTATCGGCCACAATAGATATTAACTCGTCTTCCACAAAAGTCTCATACTCACCAGCGTTGAGGGTATATTCAACCCCATTTCTGGTAAATTTTGTATCATCTTCCGAAGCCATTACCCTCAGCAAATAGGCTATGCGACCTTCGTAGGGCACTGCTATATAGTTTTTTCCCCAGGTGTTTACAGGATACATCTGTTCAAAAAGCTGATCGGCCGCAAAACCACCGGAGTAATCGGTGGTTCCCTGCGAGGCACTACAGTCTAAACCTCCGGTCACTCGGGTCCATTTGTTTCCTCCAAAAACCGCAAAATTCTTACAGTCATCAGCTTGCGCTGAAACTGAGCGTATGTAGGTTCCGGTAAGGTCGGCAAAGGCCTGCAGCTGATAAATTTCTCCACGGCTCAAGGTAATGGTAAACGGGTTTCCGGCCGGCTCACCACTTACCAAAAGTACGGAAGGAGTAATTTCAATGGTGGTATTATCTTCAGTGGCCACCACCAACAACTCTGAAGGACTAAGACTGGTTCCTATTGCATCGTTGGGACTATTTTCGAAGTAGGCCGATACATAGTACTCTTTACCAATTGAATTAATTGGCAAAACTACCGTGGCATCGGCACTGGCTTGCCGGTTGTTGAAGGCATATACACTTACGTTTTGGTTGGAAGTGACATGAACCGCTTTGCGCTCTATGGCTCCCGATGCTCGAGCGGCAAACTCGTTGTTGGTGCCAAAGCTCACTATTTCCTTGTGGGTAATACCCGGGGTTACCACCACAGTTCTTGTCTCATTGGTGTGGTAGAGAAATATTTCCACATTGGCCACTACCTTAGAGGTAATGAAAATTTCTAGCGAAGATGGCGCCTGAGCATCATTGTTCTCCATATAGCCGAACCAGAAGTCTTTACCTTCTGTGGTTACCTGAGCCCAGGTATGGGTCCAAAGCACAATGGTCAGCATGGTTATAATTAGTCTCCTCAACTTTCCACCCGGTCTAGTTAGTCGTAATCCTAAATATGATCAATTGCCCACAAATTTGAATGTAAGCAGCACTGTTTTTTGCTAGCTTCTTATTTGACTAAAGGCATAACGCTAAGTTTAGCGAAAACGACATTCTTTCTTCCGCTCATTTGCATCTTGAACGATTATTGAATTGCTTTGAGGCAAAATTCAGCGCATGGAGATTAAAGCTAAGATTGAAAAAATACTTCCTACCCAACAAATAACCGGCACCTTTAAAAAACGAGAGTTCGTGGTTGAATATGCCGAAAACCCTCAGTACCCGGAGTTTATTAAGTTCGAATGCATTCAAGACAAGTGTGAATTGCTGGATAATTTTGCTCCGGGGCAAACAGTGATGGTTAGTTTTAACCTTAAAGGAAGAAAATGGACCGACCCTAAAAACGGTGAAGACAAGTATTTTAACTCTCTACAAGCCTGGAAAATTGCTGCCGAAAGCAACAGTGCACCAGCCAGTGCAGCCAACGGAGCTCCGCCACCATCGGCTGCCGATGAACCCGACTGGTTGAGCGAAGATTCTGACGACTTACCCTTTTAACTGATGAAATACGATGTGGTAGTTATTGGTGGTGGTATAGTGGGACTTGCCACTGCCTACCAGCTCTTAAAAAAGAAACCACAGCTAAAGCTGATTTTGGTTGAAAAAGAGAAACAGCTCTGCCGACATCAGACGGGTAACAACAGCGGGGTTATTCACTCCGGGTTGTATTACAAACCGGGGAGCCTCAAAGCGAAAAACTGCATTAATGGCTACCAAATGCTTCTGGACTTCTGCAATGAGGAAGGGGTGCCTTATGAACTATGCGGCAAAGTGGTTGTAGCTACCGATGAGTTTCAAAAGCCCTTACTTGAAAACCTTTATAAAAGAGGGCTGGAAAACGGGCTTCACGAAATTTCTAAACTCAGCCTTGAACAACTTAAAGAGATTGAACCTCACGTAAATGGTATAGCAGCTATTAAAGTGCCATATACCGGCATTATAGACTATACTGCCGTGGCCGAGAAATATGCCGAAAAAATTCGGCAGTGGGGAGGCACCATTGTACTGGGAGAAAAAGTTATTGCCATTCGGGAAAAAGGGTCCTCTACCTGGGTTGAAACCCCCGCTCAGGCCTTAGAAACTGCACTAGTAATTAACTGCGGTGGGCTTTATTCCGACAAACTGGCACGAAAAACTTCCGATGAAGTTGACCTCAAAATCATTCCTTTCAGGGGTGAATATTTCAAACTAAAACCGGAAAAAGAGTACCTCGTTAAACACCTTATTTATCCTGTACCCGACCCTAACTTCCCCTTTTTGGGCGTACACTTTACCCGCATGATCAATGGGGGTATTGAAGCCGGTCCAAATGCGGTTTTAGCCTTTAGAAGAGAGGGCTACAAAAAATCTCAGATTCATTTGGCCGAACTAATGGAATCGCTGTTTTGGCCGGGATTTCAAAAAGTGGCCTGGAAATACTGGAAAACCGGCATGGGCGAAATGTATCGTTCTTTTTCAAAGGCCGCTTTTACCAAGGCCCTTCAAAAACTTATTCCGGAAATTGAGGAAAACGATTTGGTTGATGGCGGTGCAGGTGTGCGTGCTCAGGCCTGCGACCGAACGGGAGGTCTTCTAGACGATTTTGCTATTTATGAGGCTAAAAATGCCATTAACGTGTGTAATGCACCAAGTCCGGCAGCCACCTCCTCACTTTCTATTGGCGATACGGTAAGTAATCTGGCCATACAGCGGTTTTGATTTTACAAAAGCCTAATGGCTTCATTTTTTGATTTAATTACGATTATCCTTAATTAGAAACATGAATATTTTTAGATCGGCATTAATGTGCCTTCTGCTTTTCACCAGCACCCTACTCACCGCTCAGGAATTCAACGTAATCTCCTACAATATTCGTTTCAACAATGCCTATGACAATGAAAACTGGTGGGGACATAGGAAAGAGGCCGCCATTGCCTTGCTCAATGCCCATAGCCCGGTAGTTTTCGGAGTTCAGGAGGCCGTTCTCGGTCAAATGAAATATATCGATGACCACATGCCAGATTATAGCTATGTAGGCGTTGGCCGCGATGATGGGAAAGAGCAGGGAGAGTTTAGCGCGGTATTCTATGACAACCGACAGGTAGAACTGCTCACCTCAGGAACGTTCTGGCTATCACCTTCTCCCGAAAGAGTATCGAAAGGCTGGGATGCAGCTCTCCCCAGAGTATGTACCTATGCCGAGTTTGAACACAAAGCCAGCGGAAAGAAATTTTGGTTTTTCAACACCCACTTCGATCATGTGGGAGAAGAAGCCAGAGCTAATTCGGCTCAGCTCATTGTAGATAAAATAAAACAAATAGCCGGAGACAAGGCTCCTATTGTATTGAGTGGCGATTTTAATACCACTCCAGATAAAGCTCCTTATGGACGTATAACTGCTTTTATGGACGATGCTTCAGCACTAAGCCCATCGGGAATCAAAGGACCAATTGGCACCTTCAATGGTTTTAAGCTGGATGCTGAACTTAAAAATAGGATTGACTACGTTTTCACCAAAAACCTAAACGTGTTGAACTATGCCCACCTGGATACCAAAAGAGATAATGGGCTTTGGGTAAGTGACCACCTGCCGGTGGTAGTTAAAATTGCTTTTCGTTGATAAACTCGAAAGCACGTATTTCGCTGTAAGTAAACTCTTCTCCCTTGCGCAAAAAGCCAACATGGCCTCCCCTTTCTGGTGTTTCCAGAAAGAGACTGGGATTCTTTTGAGCCATCTCATAAGGATAGCACCGCCCTTTAAGTAGTGGGTCGTTAAGTGCATTAATGATCAGACAAGGCCTATCTAGCTTCTCCAGAAACGGATAGGGATTGCAGTATTCATAAAAATCCTTGGCCGAACTAAAACCGTTCAATGGAGCTGAATATCGCTCATCGAACACCTGAAGTGAGGCAATATCGTCAATACCCGATAAGTCAATTTCCGGAAACTGAAGTGCTTTGGCCTTAATTTTAAGAATGAGTTTCTTCAGGAATCGCTGTTCATACAAGCGGTTTTCTCTTTGGTAAAGTGTTTCTACACTTTCGGGCAAATAACAAGGAGCAGAAATAGCCACGGCCGATCTCACCTGGGCGGGTAGCGGAAATTGGTCCAGCTCCCCAAGGTACCTGATGGTCTGCCCTCCACCCATGCTAATTCCCGCCAAAGCCACTTCCTCATAGTCACCAGATAACAAAGCATGGTTGACCACTGTTCTCAGATCATAACTGGCGGCATGATGATAAAGTACTTTCTGTCGGTTCATTTCTCCATTGCATGTTCTGTTGTTCCAGGCCACTACGTCCCAACCATTCCCCACAAAGAGTTTTACAAGAGCCTTTACATAATGACGATTTGAGCCTCCCTCCAGACCATGGCTAACAACCAGCAGCCGCTGATTTCCCCCCTTCACCCAATCTATATTGAGAAAATCATCATCGGGGGTCTCAATCTTCTCCCGCTCGTAATTCACCCCTTTAATTTTACGCATCATACTAGGGTAAATGGTCTCTATGTGTTTATTAAACAGGTAAAAGGGAGGTCCTTGATACCTCGATTGAATTAAAGGCATTCTGTTTCATTTATCTTTGGTGCAAACAAGAGAATATTAAACAATCTGAAAACGATTTTTTGTTTATTCGTGGCTCAATGCAAAAAGTAAAGTACTGCCTTTTACTTCTCATAGGCTGTATAGGCCTCCAGATTGGCCAGGCTCAAACCATTAGGGTGGTGAACCGCGAAAATGGCAAACCCATTGATTTGGTAACTATTAGAGAAAGAGGAACAGACCATGGGGCAGTAACCAACACTCAAGGGCTGGCTGAGCTTAAGAGTTTTGGTGCTGATGCGGACATAATTCTAATGCATCCCGATTTTAAATCTCACATAGTGCGCCTCTCCCGATTATTAAACAGAGGGTCTATAGTAGAACTCACACCTTTGCCCCAAACTTCAGCATATCAATACCGAAACTGGGCTCTTTGGGCCGAAGATACTCCTCATGAAATATTGGCTTTTCAGCGAAAAACGCTATCCATAACAGAGCCTTTGTCATCGGCCGAAGTTCTAGGGGCTAGCCACCAAATATTAGTGGCTAAAAACTTACAAAATGCCGGAAGCCCACTCATTAGAGGTTATTCGGGCAATGCCCTGCTTACCCGTCTGGACGGTGTGCGGCTAAACCATGCCCTGTATAGCCGAATTGACAACACACACCTGATGGTGGTTGACCCCAACAACCTCTACCAAACCTTGGTTTTACCGGGCACGGGTGGCTTACAATCCAGCAGCGATGCCCTGGGTGCAACCATAGACTTCCTCACCAAAACTCCAGCCTTTGCAGAAGGTGAATATCTGGGCATTTCTTCCGGAGGGCTACTCCGGTATTCTTCGGCCAATGGGAGCATTGCCGGCAACTACCAGATCGAGTTTAACCTCCCTAATATGTCCAGTTACTCCAGCCTTAGTTATACCAAAGCAGACGACCTGAGAACCGGAGCCAACCGACCAAAGTCACACCCTGATTTTGGCAAAAGACTATCTTATGTAATCCGTGAAAACAACACGGATGAGGTGGTTAACAATGAGAACGAAAACCGACAGGTTTTCAGCGGGTATGATCAATACCATTTTTTACAGAAGCTCCGCTGGAGTTTGGGAAGTTTCATGGACTTCACCTATTCTTTTCATTATTCAGGAACTTCGCATTTGCCACGATACGATAAACTCACTTATACCCTCAACAATACTCCGGCCTATGCCCAGTGGTACAATGGCCCACAACTCTGGCTTATGCACAGCCTTAAAACCAGCTTTTATTACCCTTCTCGCTGGTTCGATCGGATAGACATTACCACCGCATTCCAATTGACAGAAGAGCGGGTGAATAGTAGAAATTTTGGCAGCAATCAACTACGCATGCAACAAGCAACCGTTGATGCGCTATCGGTGAATGTAGATTTAGAGAAGGCCGTGGGTTTTAATGGCAAGCTCTACTATGGTTTAGAGCTCTTTTCCAATAAGGTAGAAAGTAAGGCACTAAGCAGAGACATTGTAACGCTTAGGGAAATGGATATCCAGACCGAATATCCAAACAATGGTGCAGATTATAATCTGGCCAACCTGTATTTGAGTGTTAAAGACCAGATAAGCGAGAGACTTGTTATAAGCAGTGGAGTAAGGTATACCTACACCCGGCTCAGGAGCGATTTTACTGACAAAACCTATATCGATTTTCCTTATGATGTATTGGTTAATGAAACAGGTGCGCTAACCGGTACAATTGGTGTTTCTTATAGGCCCGGCTCTTCCTGGAAACTGGGATTACTGCTCTCTTCAGGTTTTCGGCCTCCGAATATTAGCGACAATAGTCGGTTTTTTTCCGAGTGGCCCGGCATGGTGCTAGTACCCAACCCAGACCTGCAACCGGAAACTAATTACACCATAGAGTACTCTATAGCCAACAAAAGCAACTCAAACTGGAGTATTGAGTGGATACAATATCTGTCCTTTCTGCAAAACACTTTTACAGTGGCACCATTTCTTTTCAACAATCAGGACGAACTGAACTATGAAGGTGAAGTGGCCAAAGTATTGGCGCTGCAAAATATGGAAAGAGCACAGGTGTGGGGCACCTCATTGCGTGGCTACTGGAAAACCTCACAAGGCATTCATATTACCGGAAGCCTAACCTATACTCATGGCCAGAATTCAGAAACCGGGGTCCGTTTGCCACACATTGCTCCATTCTTTGGCCAATTGAGCATGGCTATGACACACCAAAAATTAACCACCCGGTTCGAACTAGAGTTTAGTGATGGTGTTCCGTGGCAAGAGCTCCCTCCTTCAGAGAAATACCGACAACACCTGTACTCAGCCGATGGAGCCCTGTCATGGTACATCGTCAATATTAAGAACAGTTACCAACTCAATAATTACTACAGTATCAACTTTAATTTGGAGAACCTGCTAAACGTCCATTATCGCAGCTACACTTCGGGCCTCAGTGCTCCGGGTTTTAATGCTGTAATTGCCGTTCGGGCTAACTTTTGAGTTCGTAATACTTTGTTAATCTTAGGTTTACCTTTTAGAAAAAGTGGCATACTACATTTATACTCAAATACATATCTATTCATATTTATTGGGTGTTCATAAAAAAGGTCTGTACTGCAGACTTTTTTTATGCGCTAACATTCCGTTTTTGCTGGGCCTATCTATAACTTGCGAGCCGAAAAATTGAAAGGGGTATTAAGGGCATCGAATCGTGCCGGTCAATGACTAAGGTTTCTGGAAGAATGGTCAACCCAACGGAAAAAAACATACTGAAGGAAACCCCATCAAAAGCATGACGGCCAATTCTTGCTTTCAATTTTTCTTGACATACTCGGTTTTAAAAAAACAGGGTTACTTACTTAAGTCGCAAGAAGTATATTTCTGAACCTTGCCTCCATTTGTGTCTTCACAAATGGCTGTTAAAAGACGCTGTGAGGACACAGC